>Ga0190269_10001071_pt1 | contig 13318 bp, 10 predicted proteins | sample Popmic249IS_FD_133749 | JGI IMG/M metagenome (GOLD analysis project Ga0190269, IMG submission 133749) | Populus adjacent soil microbial communities from riparian zone of Blue River, Arizona, USA - 249 IS | ecosystem: Environmental > Terrestrial > Soil > Riparian zone | place: USA: Arizona...
CCTCCGTTTTAAGCCAGTATATTTTAGGGGCCACAAAGTACGCTTCTAAGATAATATGCTCAAGTTTCAGAAGTCCAAGCTCAGACGGGTCAACCAACCCGGGTGGAAGCTCTCCATTGATAACCAAGGAGTCGGTGTCAGAGTAATAGACCTGCAACCCTGCCTTCAGGGCATCCAGCTTGTATCCATTGATGATAATCCGGCTGTAAGCTGTTACTGCGGCAGCAATTGGTACATTGGTTTCCATAGGTCGGGAAGGTCGGACTTCCCTCGTTCCTACCACCTGCTCTCCCAGGGGTGCCTGAGGCACATAACTCACCAGGTAAAGATCTCCAATCTTTTTGGACTCCAAAACTCGGTTAACAGCAATCAGGGAATTTAGACCCTCTAAAGTCGTCAAGACCGTTATTTCCTCCTCTATGTGCATTCCAAATCGCCCGTACATTGAGTTCATCATTAACTTCGCAATATTCCGAAGCACTGGCTTACCATCTTTCTGAGCCCGCACCTTCATGTCATTGAGTGTGCCTATGAGGTCCCGGAAGGTGTTTTCACCTCGCTGAAACTCCCAGGCCTGCTCAATCCCAAGCAGGCGGTAGCCATTCTTTAAGGCAAACCGGAGCTCCTCGGAGAAAAAGTATCCTCCAAAGCTCCCGCCAGGGCATATCAGGCGACCCTGATACCTGATTGGCAGCAGGCCAATGTATAGGTCTGCAGGAGCCTCAACCCGGGCCCAAAGATAGCCGAAGAATTCACCTCTCTCAAACTGTTCTATAGTTAAGGGTACCAGGGTAGGAGTCCCCACTGGCATAACTCACCTTTACATGTTCCCCTAATTGTCCAACATTTTAATATTGGGGAATATTTAGAATGAGGGAACTTGGAGTAGTCTAAAGCTCCTTTTCCGAGTTCGTAAACGAAACCAATAGTAAGAATAAGAATGAAGACCATTGCTACCCAGATTTGACTTTATCATCAGTGACAGTTTATTGTTCGAGCAGTAACTAAGGGGTTCTTCAAGGATCATGTTTCAAGACACTTGTTAAGAACTTACTCAATTAAAGTAAAGCTGGTAAGAAATCCTCTTTCTTAGATCTTGTCTCTGGTTCAGGTGACTTTAAGTAAAGCACTAAGAGCAGCTCTACAAAGAGGTCCCGGAATAAGAGAACAACTAAGAAGGTTAATGAAGAAAGACCTTTGGAAGGGAGCCTTTAGAACTTTAGGTGCAAAGTACATCAATGATCAGATCTGGTTTGCTTATAATCAATCTAAGAATATGAGTTTCCTTCAGAAGATGGCCCATCTAGGTGGAGTAAAGATGAACAACCCAGTAGCTAATGCTAGGGCCACAGAGCAAAGTATCCTTCGTAGATGAATACAAAAGAATAAGAGGCAAGTTAGAGATGCAGCTCCTCTTTCCAGTTCTTGGTGTTACTATGGAGTCTATCAAGCTAGCACTGCTCAAAAAGACTATTGAGTGGGGACCTTGAGTTTAACGACTAAGCAAGAACAGATCCGTAATGGAAGAGTAGTAGGCTTCAAGATAGGTAAGACTTATCAGTACCATAACTTCCCCCTGACTGCATGGTCATTGATGAAAGCAATTCGGCCTAATTTTTTAACCCTAGCCGGCCGTTAACTTTGCTGGAAGTTGTATTGGAATTTCGCCCCAATATATTGGCCCAGGGCCATATGAAAATCTACCAATTGGAGAGGAGTATTGAACCTAATTTCTCGCCTGAGTCTTCTGAGTAAGCATCTAAGCATTGTCATACAGAACTTCCCTCTTTATATTCGTTGTCTTGTGTTCTCAGAATCCTTGTGTTTCTGTTAGTGATAGAGAACTGTTTGATACTTAATACCCCTTACCGCTACTAATACTGCATCTACTGTCTTTTCATCAAAGTCTCTGGCTTCTTCAAACACTATCACACCATATTTAGCATTCTGGATGACAAACCCTAAGAAAGAGATCTCAGTAGAATTAGTGGTGTCTCTCAAAGACTCAACATCTTTAGATAGTTACAGTATACCATTTTTTACTAGCTTGTCAACCCCTAATCTATCTAGTCCCTACTTTTTCCCCGACCCCAGTCCCCACGACCGGGGGCCTAGGTCCCTAGGGGGAGCTTCGGACAAAGAATCTTACAAGAAAGTAATCTATCCCCAATCCCCAACTGGGCTAAGTTACGGTGATGTTGTTCAGTCTTAGGAGTTTCTTAAAGCCTACTCAGCCGTAGACACGGTTGCCAAAGCCTAGCTTGCTCTTGAGATAGGCAATGTCACTCTCCGCAGAGTAGCCCAAGCAGTCCGGATGTTTTCAGTTAGCCATGCCTTCTCGGTTGTTGGCTAAGTATCATTTGTCTTCTCAGTTCCGCCCCACATGAAACTTAGAGGCTACTAGCAGAGCTCCAGGAATCAGCTTAACAATACTTTTCATGGAAGGAGCTCCATCGGTAGCGCCAAAGATAACCGTGCTCTTATCTATTAGATAGTTAGCCTGCAACCAGTTCCACAATCTCTGAGCATAAGCTAAGCTGTCTACGGATTCTCCTGGCTGATAAGATTCCACAAACCGACGCTTATTAACTAATCTCCACCTTTTCTTCCTCAGATCTCAGACTCTTCCAGTGTAGGCGCTGACGGAGCGAAGACGGGCTTTAATGACCTGTCTGCCTTCTTTTCGAACTGAGATAGAGCCTTCATCCAGATTGAAATACAGCCTATTGTTGGTTAGGGGTATCCTCACCTCCTTCTTTACCTTGGCAGCTGAGTCTTTGAGAGTCTTAGAAATAGTCATTCGAGACAGCTTGACCCCTTCTTTCTCCAACAAACTTTGGATGGCTACTCCAGAATGTTTGTTTTCTAATAGTCTGAGAATCTCTCCTTTAACCTCGCTATCAATCCTCACCCTCTTGTCTCACCCTAGCTTTCGGTCTAAGAGATGGGTGTACTCCACTTTGTCTCCAGTCTTTCTTACATATCTCCGTCTTTTGATGCTCAGCTCTCCCCAATGCAAGAATCTCAGTGTCCGGGTCTCTCAGACATGAACGCGTCAGCCTTCCGTCTTTCTTTCCTTAGACAGATAGAGTTGCTTTTCTAATTGCTGTCATTTCTTAAGTAGTCTTTGCTTAGCTGTTCTAACTGTCTCTTCATCAAACTGAGCTGCTACAGACAAAACCTCCGAAAGTCCTAGAATCACTCCTCCAAAACACAAACCCTCTCACGAAGACTGAAACAGCAAATGTAGCTGTGTATCACCCTTTTTAACACGAGTAAGCAAACTCGGTTTTGAGCCTCTCTGTAGCTTGACAAACTATGCTTTCTTTGCTATGCTCTAGATAATTGGATATGAGGGAGAGGCGGCAAGATTGCGTATGCTTCTTACAACTCTGTTCAGATTTAAACTTGACCCTTCAAGTTGCCGAGTTAGCCCGCCAAGACACTGAGACAGCTCGACTGGTAGCCCTCTACCAACAGTAATGTAAAGCGAGCATCCTGGCAGCATTGCTGAAAGACAGCAAGAACCTAGCTAAGTATTGAGAGTTGGAGTATGCTAGGGAAACTCTGGAAGAGGAGACGGATTGAAATCACATATCTCTTATCAGATAGCTCACTTTAACTATCTGGACTATTTGTGAGAGGCAGTCCAAGCTGGGAAAGACTTCAAGTATCAAAACATCCATCAGATTACCGCTCGCTTTGCAGGGAAGACGGTAGCCGGTACCATTGCTATTATCAAAGCCCTCATTGCCGCTAAGCGGGCTAAGAGACGCATTGTGGTCTATCAGTTCCGAAACCGTCACAAAGACATCTCTAAGCTATGAGAAGAAAACCTAACTTGACTGAATCATTTTCAGATTCCTTACTACACTAGGAAGTCCGAGGGACTAATCGTAGTCTTAGGCTCTAAGCTCTTCATCAAGGGATGCTATGTTACCAACTCTAGTCAGATTGCCATGATTGGGACTCACGGAAACTATCAGTTCAGTCATGCCGTCCTTATCTTTGAGGAAGCCGTGGAGTTTGAAAAGAAAACCATCCTAGCGGTGTTGGAAGCGATCCGAGGCAGTCAGTTCAAGACAGTCATCTACCGTTGCAATCCGTGGCTAGCCTTTAACTGATTCATTAGTCAGTGTTTCTCTCAGGTACTTATTTCTAAGAAAAAAGGTAGGCCTAGATGAGCCCACAATGCTGTCAGGCTCGGGAAATCAGTGGGTAGAGAAAGGAAAAGATGTCTACCACTATGCTCGGTGAACTATCAATCCTAATCTGTCCCGCTCTGACATTGACTATCTGGAGTGAATCAAGGAAGCCAACCCCCTAAGAGCTAAGACGGTCTACTATGGCTTACCGGGAGCTTATGAGGGGATGGTCTTTGCTGAAATAGTACACAAGATTAAGACTGAATTTGAGTTTAAGAGATGAGATGAATTCACCGCTGGTGTTGATGTGGGACACGTTTCTAGTGCGATGACACCTTCCCTTTGGGCTCTAGAGTACAACATCCTCTGAAAAGTAGGGGAGTACTACCACAGCAATAAAGATGAGAGGAACATGGAAAGCATTGAGCTAGCACAAGCAATTCTTAAGTTCTACCAAGAGTGGAGGGATTAGTTTAAGTTCCAAGACTTTGACTGCTATGTTGATAATGCAGACCAGGGTTTCATTTCTCTCCTTAACACAGAAGCTCTCCGACAAGGGAAGCACTGATTTTATGCAAGAAGTTGTAAGAAGATAGAAGTGAGGCACAGAATTTCATGGTACACAACTGTGATAAATAAGGGGCAAGTTGGAATTCTCAACACATGTCAAAGGACCCTTGCTGAACTGAAGATGCTTGCTTACGATGAAAAAGCAGAGGATGACAAGGTGAAACTAGTCAAGCAGAACTTAACACCTGGGATGCCGATATGTATGCTTTAACTCCTCATATGAAGAGGTACATTGATTATGATTTGATTTAAGAAGTATGAATTGTTCCTAAGAAAGGATAGAAGAACAGAAGTACAGTACCACCACTGTATTGATTCAACGTACAAGAAGAGAGACAGGTACATTAGAAATGTGAGGTTGTGAGACCCACTTGCTAAACAGTACCACAGAGAAAGAGTGTTGTTATTATGGATGACTACTCAGGAGATAACCATAAACTAGGTGTTTTAAACAAGCTTATTGGTGAAGGATACCACTCTAAATTAAGAGTAATGGGAGGTTATGACAGCACTAGATATGTTAAAGGAGCTATTCTTCCTACTGTTGATGGAGCCTTCTGGAGAAACATCTCTTACATGGCGCAGTCCAGGAGCTACTTCTAGATTCCAACCGGTTTGATTAGTTTCTGGGTTATCTATCCGAGTCACCACAATGGTATCCTCTTCTGAAGCTAGCACTGCTTCCGGAGTTTTATGGACACTTAAGTCATAGTTAGGAGCGCCATCCGCTTCCACTACTTTCACGGTTACCGATTTGTCTTGGGATATCACGCCCGGAGTCGTCTTATCCAGATTGACTCGTAAATCAAAATCCTTCTGGTCTTCGTCCTCTTGCTTGTCGACTAAGATGGTTTCATTTCCGGAAACTAGGATAAGCTCTTTGCCTTCTTCTTGGTGGACTACTTTTAGATTAAAGATGCGTGGGTCGTTAGCGTCCGGCTTAGTTATGTCGATAGAACCATTAGGGGAGCGGAGAATCGCTTGATAGTTTCCCTGCTTCACCTCATTCTCAAACTCTACGATATGGTTCCGATTAGCTTCAATCCGCGTATCATGAGCAGTGATTTGTCCTTGTAGTTCAACAACTGAAGCATCTAAGCCAGCTACATTAGTTTCTAGAGCGGTAACCTGACCTTGAAGCACCACGGCTCCCGCAGTTAAGCCCGCAATAGCTACTTCATTAGCAAGTGAGCATCTGAGAGGGGCGTTTCCGGAACTACGCTAAAGTGAAGAAGTCCACCCGAGCTTGGACAACTACGATTAGATTTGGACAGCCAGCCATCAAAGACCCTAACAATGAAGAAGTTACCTACCGCTATCCTCAAACCATCTTATCTGACATTCAACAACGTCCTAATCTTCCTCCCCCTCCTTATGAAGACCCAGAAAAGCGTCCGGACTATCAATACTGAGTCTATACTTATCCGGTACTTTTTTCTAAGAAAAAAGGTAGAGCAAAGCATGAAAGCTTGGGAAGAAGTTACCTTATCTAGAGATGCTAGTCTAAGTTTCCATTCTAACAAAGAGAGAGACCGAGATAGCCTTAAAGCGCCCATAGTCTGAGCTAAACACTTAGACCACAGTACTCGCCATGCTCTCTTAGTGAGCAAGAATCAGTATCTTATCCTAGACAATGTCAGCTATAAAGACGGCCGCCCTCTACCAAGGAACCAATCTGACTAAGCTAGTCACTGCCCGGAGTAGCAATACTTATCTCAATTTTCGTTCTGACCAAGCTACTAACTGAGACGATATTAATGTCTTAAACTGAGGCAGCAAACTAATCCATCAAAGATGTGGGACTCATCCTTATAGCATTACTAAGAAAGTACCAAGTAGACCTGAGTTTCCTAAGATTCCTCCGCTAAGCACGGACTGAGTCTACTGGCATGGTTACTACTTTAGTGTGAAATAGTTCTTAGACAGTCCAGGAGAGGGACGCCTTAAGACCGTAGCGAAGCTGTTAGAGAATGGAACGGTGGTTTGAGACACTCAAGACAAGCACAGTAAACCTTGGAAACTCCGCTTGCTAGGTGATGGTCAGAATCTTGGTCAGATTATCAAGATACGTCATGGATTGCCTGATGTCTATAAGATATACACCGCTGATGAGCTGGATTGAACGAAACTAACGATGCTTTACTTGAAGTCCATCCCGGAACAGCGAGGAAACTGAGACCCCTATGGTAAGTGAGCCAAGAAACACGATATTCTCGAACCGGGTTGGAGAGGTCGGAGTAGTCTAGATGATCGAACCGCCTTCCAGCTGGTCTCGGATATTCGTCCGGTGCTTCCACACTCACCTAAGTGACTGCACTTTCTCTTTGGCGGAGACCAAGTCTATGAACCCGAACACATCTATAACAAAGAGGGACAGCGTACCAACACTCTCATGAGAGTCCTTACTATTGTCAATGACCAACTTAAGAATCCCCTAGTTAAGAAAGACACTATTCAGCGAGTGCCCGTAGATAAGCAAGCTATCTTTAGGGTTGAAGCAATAGAGTAGCGTGTTTACGCTCGGCGCCTCTGAATCGATTCTGGGCTTAGTTCTCAGTATTATAGGTATTGGATTTGTAGCTGGAATATGCTATTTTCTATACTGACTCTGTTACAAACGGATTCCTAGGTCAGGTTGAGCTAAGAAGGTTTACCGACATCGTGTCTTAACTGGCAGAGGTATCAAGCTACAGTGTCGGACTTGTGGTAAAGTTTGACCTAACTGACAAGCTAAACATCTAGTCTCTGAGGTAGACGGAAAAGAAGTAATCACGAGCAAGTGTTGCAAAACTAGAGTAAAGCCGCTGATTCCTAACGAGCCTATCAATCCTTTTGAGTGAAATGTTTAGAAACGTTGTTAATGATTTTCTGCGCTATGGACTAAGGTCTATCTCTGGGATGTCTCGTAAAATGTTGCATCCTAGAGAAGCTCAGAGAGCCTTTAACTATCTTAGATCAGGTCAAAACTCAGCTTTCTTAGGTATGGTAGTGAGAGAGGGGATAGCTTATTCTCGCAGGACTGGTAGACCCTTCTCTAGAAACAAGGTAGACTGAGCCTTCATGGGATGAGAGGGGTGAAAGAAGGCTTTTGACCGAGCTAGAGCCAGAGCTAATAGGACTCGGAATTGAAGCTCAACTGAAGAAGAAGAGAATTTAGGGGCCGCTAGGTTTTGAAGTTCTACAGTTTCAGATCCGATTCAATCTCTATATCTTGATTACGATATTGCCCAATCAATAAGTTGGCAATGGAGTCCATACGCGCTAATAGCCAGGGGATACCAATTCTTACTACCAATTCTTACCTTGAGTCTTGGGATGGCGATAGATTAACCAATGAGCATAGATCAAGATACCAGGACCAGGATACCAAATTACAGGGTCACTGTTCAGTAAAAGTAGGTAGTTGCTAGACTCTTGCGCTATTTATTGCGTGATGAGTTTAGTGGAGCGGTGGGAGGCATTAAAACCCATGGACCCCATTGGCCAATACGATAAGGAATTGTGTGGTCTAGAGGACTAAGTGACCGCTAACCTATCAATAGTAATAGCCCACCTGATGCCCACCTGATGGCCCAATATCACAATGGCACATAAGTTGTGCTATCTCGATGCCATTCGCCGTCACCTGAGATACAGATAGAACTACACAATAACAATGTTGACACAATCATGCACGGCTGGTAATCTGGTAATCTGGGCCTGATCAATATGGTGTGGCTTATTTATAGGTGGTCCCCTATGTAAGAAACAGACTTAACCAACTAATGAACACTTGGGCTCTTCTTGAGTCATTTGGTATCTTACTCAGGAGAAACTCAAGAAACCAAGAGAAATCTCACACAGAGCCAATAAAAGAGTGTTACCACGGCGGCACTTATCTGGGATTCACTGGCACCATCGTATGGTTCTCAGGATTCCATTGCCCACATCGTACTCTAGAGGAATATTACTGATAGGTTAGGTGACCATGTCAAGAGCATAAAGTAGATCGCATCCACCACTATCAGATGGGTTATGAGTTCATGGTGAGTCTTTATCGTCCTCGCTCGGAGGTATCGAGTAGGTATTAGTTGTGATCCTCACGCTGGAGTGACCACCTAGCCATAGCCAACCAGAGGAACCAGAGGGGCATTATACTTCTGAATTGCACTTTCTGAGTGAGAGATGGTGACTCGGTATGGCTTTCAGAGTGATGCCGTTGCCTTTTTCTTGGTATTGAGTTGGATCAATCCTATACTTAGTGCTAGGTTTCCACTTTGCTTTCATCTTCCAATCTCAGGGCACTAGTCTTTAGTGGTACCTTGTCAACTAGCAGCTTCTCTAATGGTACATTAGCTATTGCGAGAACCAGGGTTTACTACGAGCTCTCTATTGGGCACCCTTCTATTGCCGAATCTACACTACTAGTGAATTGGTCCCAGTTCTAACTAGGGGATGCTATCTATGCAGAGTTGGGGAACTCTAGATGTGTCCATCTCCTGAGCACAGTCCAACCGGTACTAGTCATTAGTGGTTCTCAATCCTACTCAATGTAACTCCAATGCCAATCCAGCCTATCCTGCAATCATGAGACCCTGACAGCCGATCAATCGAGTGAATTGGTGTGATAGGTTCGATAGGGTGTTTGCGTCTAGGAACTTACTCTTTCTACTTGAATCCTAGTCTGACTTCAGACTAGCTCCATCTACTCCCATGTGATCACCACTTACTTGGCCTAGACTAAACTCATCCATAGCATAGATCCATCCTCTGAGGGTAAAGGCTGCAGTCAAGATGTGAGACCACCCCTAATTCTAACTTAGGAGGCTAGTGTGTGGAGTGCCATCTTACGAATAGAGGGGCACTAACATATGATAACAACGTGTTGACTCAATCAATCCATAGACTGTGTATGTGGCTATCTTTAGCTGACTGCTAACTAGTTCAACTCTAGATTGAATGTTCCTATCTTTGAAATGGCATGGGGCATCACACTTCTAGCCTAGGGTGCCTGATTGTGAACTATCCTTTGATGTCTGGGAAATCTACAACTAATGGATGGACTTCTATATGCAAATGGTTATCTTTGACACCGTCTTCCACCTGATGAAGAGCCTGATCAACCACCTGCTGATCCCCCTCCCAGGTATAGGGAAGAATTCCCAAGATCTAATGGAGGGGTAGGGAGGTATTGCCAACATCTTAGCTGTGTGTACCCCTGTAGTATACAGTAATAGGGTGTCCTAATACATAGGAAGGGGCTATAAAGGAATGACTTGAATTACAGTCTGGCACTAGGGAATCCCTGACGAGAGAGAAGTCCTATACCAACAACACTTTAGCGCAAGTGGCCGAGTCGAACGACCTCCTTTAGAGCATGAGTCTAATATGCGACCGTTACACCAACTTGCTAAACAAAACCAGCAGGGTAGGTTAGGAAGCTTGCACTCTACTGCTCGGAGCGAAGGTGGGTTTAAGCCCGGAGGACCACCGGCCCCCGTGGGCCAAGGGCGAGCAAGACCTCCTAAGTTAAACGTGTTGGATATTCCCGTCTTCGAGGTGCGGTTTAATTCTCATCCCAACTTTCTCTATGTTATGGAACTCTATGCCTCTAGTTCCATGTAAGCCAGGTTATGTATGTTACTGCTGGGGGCCAACTGTTAAGATGATAGCCTTACCCTCGACCCCCCTTGGCCCTAAGGACTGGAGCCCTAGGTTCCAAGGCCTGGGCGCCCTTGCCAGAACGAATTGCCGTCAAAGAATTCCACCGCAGACACCAAGGGCCTTTTGTCTCTCTATGGACCTAGACCATAGACTTACGGACCACTTCTGACCTAAGCCTGGCCCGAGGACCTAGGGCCCTAGGTCCAGGGCCGAGGGGGGCCCCTAAATCAGGCCGAAGGGGTTGAGCCAGAAGGGCGTGTGGCAAAGAGCAAGGACGAAAGCTAGGGCTCAACATGCTTGTCTATAAAACGGATGACCCCTACTGCTAATTTAACTAGACCTGCTTAGCAGACTTCGTACCCTCGCTCTTCATGGGCCGTGGGCCTCTAGGCCCTAAAATAGACCGCGGGACAATTAGGGTCTAGGCTATTAAGGTAGGATAGACCACCTTTTAGGCACCCCCCTTCGGCCCCAGACCTGAGAGCCCTAGGTTATCAGGCCTGGAGTGGCTCCACCCTCGGCCGGAGGCACCAAGGGCGCCCCGTTCTTGGGCCGGAAGGAGCCTAAGGGCCCGGTAGGGTTCATGGCCGGGAGGGAGGGGGGAGGGGGGCCCAAAGGGCCGATTTATTCATTCAGGGGCAGATTCCTCTACCCCTACCTTGCTACAACTTAACAGGGATCGCCGGCTCTGGCTAACTAGACAGGGGCTCATAGCAAGGGAAAAAGGATTACCTCTCACTCTTACTAGGGTATATTTAGCTTCGAACAGCTCCGACTTTCTCCGCCTGATGGACAGTAAGTGCGCTCCCAAAAAGGTAAGTTCACCGCGGCGTGCTGATCCGTGATTACTAGCAATTCCTTCTTCATGTAGACGAATTTCAGTCTACAATCCGAACCATTATCTACCGTTAGGGGTTTCCTCCGGTTCACACCATTGCCTCCCATTGTGAGAGAATTTGTGGCACGTTACTATAGCCCACTCCATAAGGGCCATGAGGGCTTGTCGTCGTCCCCTTAACCAGCCTTATTGGCTAGTACCCTGCTAATCTTATAGCTTAACTAACAAGAGGGGTTTCGTACATTAGCGGAATTAACCTGATGTCTCACGATATGAACTGCTCGACAGCCATGTAGCACCTGTGCTAGCATACAAGGAGTGGTGAGGTTCTTCGCGGGGTATCGATTTAAACAACATGCTTCACTGCTGTTCTTCAGGGCCGTCTAGACGTTTGGGTTTCAAAGTTGCCTTCATACTTCCCAGGCAGGAAGCTTAATGCCTTCGCTTCTAGGGTGAGAGTTTACCCTGCCTTCAGGTAGCAAGGCTCCCAACCTAAAGCCTCCATCGTTTAAGGTGTGGACTACGAGGGTATCTAGTTGGAATAGGTAGGAGATCTCTCTCTTTCCCCTCCTCAGAACCGTACGTGCGACTTTCACCGCATACGGCTCAAGCATAAAAGACGAGATTATATGATTAAGACTCTAAGCGGTATATTCAGAAAGCCATCTTTCATATTGCTCCTTTTTGTAACCCCTTCTTTTTCCCTACGACTAGTTGCCTAGGGAAAAACTGGCCGGTCCATTCTCGTAGACCATGGGATGGAAGGGGGCTAGGTCAATTGAATTCCATGGGCCAAGCTTGCGGTGCGGGGGGGCTTGCAGAGGAATAATCTGATCATTACTAAAGAACTTGATAAAATTAACCATCCGTCAGACAATAGTAATCCTATTACTACACTATATTGATAAGGTGGTAATTCCATCATATTTCTGACCAATATAGGAGTTTTGGATAAACCTATAGTAGAACTTCAATTTGTACCTTTTTTCTATTCTAGAAAAAAGTACCCCAAACCACTAATTCCTTAGAGGTTGTATTTGTTCCCTTCTCAGCGTCAGCAAGACCTATGAACCATTGAATCCATTTGGATGTTTTCAATCTTAGAGTCTTATTACTTAATCCCGTCTTTTACACCCCTAGCATAAGTCAGCCAGCTTTCACTGCAGGTTATACACCCTATCTCTCCCATTACAGAAGAGCCTTAGCTTTTTATGCTGTCCTTTACCCACTGGCCGTTAAATCAAATTGCTTAAATTCCTCCTTTCTCAAGGAAACCATTGGGCTTACCCAGTTCCAAAATAAACACGTATAGCCTACCTTAGGTTCCAACTTTGATTGATAATCTATAGGTCCATCTATGTTTAACCGAGGACTCGTTACACATCCAAATTACCAACCTTTATTTACGCTGGTTCGATTTCTCTAACCTTAGGAGACAGCCCGACTTCATATCTGAAGTATTTCTAAAGCTTTACACAAGACCGTTACCGGAATGAGGCTAATCTACCCTTTCTTGCATATTTAGGTGGGCTATTGCCAGATGGAAAGCAATGAGGTATGATACCCCAATGTTTCTTTTAGCTTTGCTGGTCGCACATCCTCTTCGCTCCCCACACTTTCGTCATCTAAGCGTCAGTGGTTAATTAGGATTGGGCCTTCGCCGTAGCGGTCCTCCAAGGATCATCGGATTCTATCCCTACTCCTGGAGTTCCCTGATCCCCCCATAACACTCTAGCTCGTAAGTTGTAAGCTCCCTTTGGCCGCTTTCCCACCTTCGGTCGCTCTGTTCTTGCCCCCGAGGACCTATGGCCCTCAGGGCAGGACCGACCTTGGCCATACCCCGTAGGCCTGTGGTCTACGGGCTAGGGGGGGGGGAAAGTAGGCACCGGAGTTCAGTTTACCTTTACGGGCAGCCTACAGACATTCTAGGCCCATTAATGACGGATAACGCTAGCCCCCCTCGTATTACCGCGACTGCTGGCACGAGGTTGGTCGGGACTGATGGGAGAGTTGACTCATTATGCTCCTCTCCGGTAGGGTTTGTACGGGATTAGGTAAGACCCTTCTAGTTGGCTGGATCAAGGTTGCCCTCATTGTCCAATATTCCTCACTGCTGCCGAGC
>Ga0190269_10001072_pt1 | contig 13316 bp, 9 predicted proteins | sample Popmic249IS_FD_133749 | JGI IMG/M metagenome (GOLD analysis project Ga0190269, IMG submission 133749) | Populus adjacent soil microbial communities from riparian zone of Blue River, Arizona, USA - 249 IS | ecosystem: Environmental > Terrestrial > Soil > Riparian zone | place: USA: Arizona...
CTACCGAAGAGCTCGCGCAAGCGGCCGCACCGATCAACTACGACGAGGACGCAAAAGCTGCTGTCCACGCACTGTATCGATTACTCGACGGCATGCCTGCCCGTCGCCGCTTGGCTTTCGTTCTGCGTCACATCGAGGGCATGGAAGTCATCGAAGCGGCACGCGTGTTGTCTGTTTCGGAGTCGACGATCAAACGTGAGGCGCGCAAGGCGCGCAAGGCGATCGAGCTGCGCGCAGAGCGCAGCGAGCCGCGGCTCTGGCAATACATGCAAACTCTCGACGCTGACGCGAGCGATCATGACTGACAGGCCGTTCGACAGTCGCCACTCCGGCGAGATCATGCGCGGTGGCCAACCCGAAGGTTCCGACGAGAGGTTGTCGCGCGGGCTCATCGCGGTCGTACAACACGCTCGGCAGCTCACCCGCGTGCCGGCCCGTGAAGTCACGGAACGCCTCGGTCGTGAGCGCTTGTTGGCTGCTGCCAGCGCGCGTCCTCGGCCCAGTGCGAAGAATCCTTTCGGTGGGCGTGGTGTGTGGGTGCGCCTGCGCGAGCTGGGGCAGCTCGAAGGCTGGCGCGCCTACGGAGCATGGGGTTCCGTCGCCGCGGTCGCTTGCCTTGCAGTGCTCGGCTACACGCTCCACGGTCGCGCACCGGGCACGCTACCCGCATCGCCGCTGACAGCTGCGTCTGATCAACCGCTCACCTACAGCACGTCGGGCGGGCAGCCATCCGCTTCCAACTACCTGGTCGCATCGGCCCAAGCCTCCGCCAGCCTGCGCTTCTCTGACAACTCCGAAGTGACAGCCTCGCCGAGCTCGCGCCTGCGCGTCGACTCGGTGCAAGCGCGCGGCGCACGCGTGCTGCTCGAAGAAGGCGTGGCGCGCGCGAACATCACGCACCGCGAAAATACCAACTGGGTTTTCGTCGCTGGTCCGTTCGATGTGCGCATCACCGGCACCACCTTCACCTTGGCATGGGATGCCGCGGATCAGGTGCTGGACCTCACGCTGCACGAAGGCTCGGTCGAAGTCGCGAGCCCGCTCGGCGCGAGCCAGATCAAGGTGAAGACGGGGCAACGCTTCCACGCGTCGGTGACAGACGGCACCATGCAGCTCATGGCTGCAGATACCGAGCGCACCGCAGGCGCGCAGGACGGCGAAGCCGTTCGGCAGCTGGCAGCCGCAAGTGAAGTCGATCGCGCGGAGCACACATCCAAGGCCGGCAGTCGCTCGCAACGTGCGCAGCGCAGCCGCGCTACGCGGCTGGCCTACCGGCGCGCGAAGATCGCAGAGCGGCGCGCTGCGCGCTTGGCCGAGCGCGCGGAAGCTGCGGGTGCCGAGGACGAGGACACGAGCGGTGAGCTGCAGCTGGCAGCGGCAAGCTACGCCGACCTGGTTCGCGCAGGCGCGTTCGAGCAAGTGGTCACCGCCGCGACCAAAGCCGGGCTCGCCCAAACGCTGGCGCACAACAGCGCTGAAGATGTTCGCGCCCTCGCCGACGCGGCGCGGTACCTGCATCGGACCGAGCTCGCAGTGCGCAGCCTGACTGTGCTGCGCACGCGCTTCCCTGGCAGCCATCACAGCGCGGCCGCTGCGTTCCTGCTCGGGCGCACTTACGAAAACGCGGAGCAGCCGCAAGCTGCACGGCGCTTCTACGAGCTGTACGAGCGCGAGAGTCCGAGCGGCGAGTTTGCTGCGGAAGCGCTCGCTGGACGCATGCGCACGGTCGCAAGCATGGAAGGCGACGCAGCAGGTCGCGTGATCGCGCAGCAGTACTTGGACCGCTATCCGCGCGGCGTGCACGCGAAGACTGCCCGCCAGCTCTTGGCGCCGCCGGCCAAGTGAACATCATCGCGCGGGTAGCGCTCGCGTGACAGCCCCGTTATCGTCGCGTGGTGTTCGCAGCTCCAGCTTTGGCCGCGGGTAGCCTTCGCGCTTGGGTGGCCACTGCCGTGCTCGCATGCGCGAGCTTGATCGGCGGTGTCAGGCCGGCGTGCGCCCAGTCGGAGCTGGTGCTTCTGCTCGTGCCGCAGACGCCCGATCCTGCGCTGGTCGAGCTCTTTCACCGCGTCGAGGCCGAGCTGCGCTTGCATGACTTTCGGCCCGAGGTGTTGGTGGCGACGCCCGAGGATTCGACCGAGTCACTCCTCGGAGCGCAAGCGAGCGCGAAGCGCGCATTCGCCGCGATCGAGATCGTGGAGCAGTCGCCGTATGCGATGCTTCATGTTTGGATCGTGGATGCTCGGACGGGCCTGACGCGCGAGTATCGGGTCGAGCAACGCGGCGGACAGGAGCCCACGAATGTCGTGGCTGTACGCGCGGTAGATCTGTTGCGAGCGAATCGGGCGCCGCCGCCCGCTGCCGCAGTGACCAACCCCGGTACGCCGCCATTAGCTGCAGGCCCGACGCGCGCGACCAGCGAGGCGAGCGAGCCCGGCTCGGGCTCGGGGAAGAAAGCGTCAGCGCCGGGTGGTCGCATGCGCGCGCAAAGCTCAGACGAGTCGGAACGCAGCGCTGCTGGAGAGCGCGTAGACAGCGATCCCGGAGCGAGCGACGAAGACAAATCTGATGACGAGAAAGACGACGAGCCGAGCTTCGCCAACAGCGACTTGCCCACGACGTTTCGCTACGCTCCGACCTTGCTGCAGGTCGCCGTCGAGCTGACTGGGCTCTCGCTGTCGAGACGCCTCAGCTGGTCGTTCGGGCCAAGCATCGGCGCTTGGCTGACCCTCGACCGCTTCCGCATCGGCGTGGTGGGTATCGCCCCACTTTGGGGCGCTGTGCTGCATGCGCCGCTCGGCGATCCCACGATCTGGCAGGAGATGGTTTGGTTAGAGCTCGGCGCGCGCTTGGTGCGCGCTGGGCCGTTGCAGCTGTCGGCTGCAGCAGGTGGCGGGCTGCATTGGCTGCAGGCAAAAGCTCGGGGGGTGCAGTTGCCGTATCAAGGCGTCGACGAGTCCACCTGGAGCTGGACCGCTAGCCTCGCTGGACGCGCCGATGTCATGCTCGCTCAGCACTGGTCACTCGGCTTTACCTTGCGCGCGCGCATCTTCCTGCCGCCGGTCGAAGTCGCTGTCGCAGACGAATCGGCTCGTCTCGCTACGCCAGCGCTGGAAGGCGCGTTAGGCCTATCATTTTGGTTGTGAGGGGACACGTGTCAGGAGCGCGCGCAGGCCGCGCTCGACCTCGACAAACGCGCGCGCCGCAGGCGCGTTAGGCTCGCGCTCTACGACGGGTAGAAAGCGGCGAACCGAGCTTACGACTGCGGGGTCCGAAGGGATCTGGCCTAACACGACAGCGTCGCTGCCCAAAAAGCGCTTGATGACCTGCGTGATGCGCGCGAGGCTCGCGCGATCGCCGCTCGTGTTGTTCAAGAGCAGCGCGGGTGCAAAGCCACGCAGCGCGTTGCGGGCGCGCGTCTCCGTCTCGGGGCTGTCTGCAGCTGCCGCTGCAAGCAACTGCTCCAAGCTGCGGAAGTCCTCAGCGAAGAACACCTCGCCAGCAGGATCGCGCGAACCCAGCGCTGCGAGCACTTTGCGCGTCGCGGCCAACTTCACGAACTTGTACAGGTCGAGCACAGCAGTGGGATCGGGCGTCGCGATCACCACCTGCACATCGCCCCAGAGAAAGAAGTCGAGCGAGTGATAGTTTGTGCCCGCGCCGATATCGACCAGGATCACATCCGCTTTGAGCTGACGCAGGTGCCGCTCTAAGCGGCGCTTCGTGGGCGCCGGCGGGTTCGTGTTGCGCAGCGTTTCCCCTGTGCCTGCGATCAAACGCAGCCGCGGACACCACGTCACGGGCTGCGCGATGGCTTCGAGGTCGTCGACCTTGCGCGCCATGAAGTCGCTGAGTGTTTTGTTAGGCGAGAGCTCACCGAACAAAACATGCAAATCGGCCCCACCGACATCCAGATCAATTACGACGACGTCCATGCCAGAGCGCGCCAGCAGCAAGCTGAGGTTGCTGACTGTGGTGCTCTTGCCGACGCCGCCTTTGCCGGATGCAAACGAGACAATCTTCGTCACTCTTACAAAACGATACGTGGATCGCCGCGCAGTGTCACCGCACTGATTCGGTTTACACGCGGGAGCCGAGCGGCGTAGGCCGCGATTTCCCGTCGATCGTTGTAATCACAATGAAGATGGATCCACACACAAAGCGCGCGCCGCTGCATAAGCCCATTGCCATGCGCCCCTCACCGCACTTAGGCTTGCCGCAGCGTGCCCACCTGGATCGATTCCATTGCGTCTCGTTCAGGCCCGCTGCATACAGCGGCCACCCAGTTCGCCGTGATCCACGGTCTCGAAACTGATCCGCCGCGCGGTGTAGGTGGGCTGTGTGCGCTGTCCAAGCTGATCTCGCACGCACGCGCGGACTTCGACCACATCGACGCTGAAGAATCCGAGAGCGAAGAGCGCGAGTTCGTCGCTGGCGCAGGCGCGTACCTCGGACTGCTGTTGCTCGATCATCTGCCGAACGGCGCACATGTCGCTCATAGCGGCGAGCATCGCTTGCGCTTGAGCGCACATGGGTTCTTCGATCCCTTTGCCGCAGTTGCGCACGCGCTCAATGCCGACGATGCGCCGCGCGCGCTACTGGCGGCGATACAACGCGCAGAGGCGGAAGCCGCCGGTAGCGGCCCCACGGCACGCGTGGCGGCTGCGTTGCGCGCGCGCTTGTCAGATCAACCGCACGTCAGCGTGCTCGATCACTTCGATGAGCGCATGTGGCTCGATGTCGACGGCACGCGCGTCGAGCTCGACCTCGCGCGCATCATCAGCACTACGCAAGGTGAGTCCGATGCGCTGCTCGGCCACGCGGTGGATCGCTTGTGCGCGTCGCTGCTGCGCGAGGCGAGCCCGCTCCTGACGTGGGAAGCTGCGCGCCCGCTGCTCTTTCCACGTCTGCTCGGCAGAGCGTTTGTCGACAGCCTGCCCGATGCGCGCGATCTCTACCTGCGAGCGCTGGCGCCCGACGTGTGGCAGGCGCTCGTGCTGCGCTTCAAAGATCGCGCGCGCTTCGTGCGCCGCACGGAGGTCGAGACCTGGTCCACGGAGACGCGCCAGCGTGTGCTCCCCGAGCAGCACGCGCTCGCCAACCTGGCGCAAGCCAGTGAGTCCGCCCGCTTTCTCCAGCACTCCACGCACGAGGGCCCGATCGTCGTGGCGGAGAGCCGCGACGGGCTGGACGCGGCGCGGTTGCTTCTGCCGGGACTGTACGAGGTGCTCGCGCCGGCGCTCGGCGCACCCTTCATCGTCGCTACGCCGCACCGCGACACCCTGCTCGCTTGTCCGCTCGCCCCGGAGCCGCTCGTCGCGGAGCTGCGCGCGCGCACCGATGCCGCTGTGCGCGGCGCGCCGCATGCCATCTCGCAGCACCTCTGGCTCGTGAAAGGCCCGGGCCAGATCGAGAGCTACTCCCAGGCTTGAGCCTGCCGAGCTTGTGCGTATGCTCGCAGCGCATGAGCACCCACGGCAGCATCGCGCTGGTTCAGCGCGCCTTTTCGTACGCAGACCGGCCCGCGATCGTCGACGCAGGGCGCACCTACAGCTACGCCCAGCTCTTGGACGCATCGGCGCGCGTGGCGGGCGGCTTGCTCGCCGCCAACGCTGACGCGCAGGATCTCGATGGAGCACGCGTGTGCTTCATGGTCGCACCCGGCTTCGACTATGTCGCCGTGCAATGGGGGATCTTTCGCGCGGGCGGCGTCGCGGTGCCGCTGTGTGTGTCGCACCCCGCTCCCGAGCTCGCACACGTGCTCGACGATGCCAAGCCGTATTTGATCGTCGCAGATGCCGAGCACACGGCGAAGCTCTCAGCGCTGGCGCAAGCTCGCAGCTTGCCTTTGCTCTCGCCGGAAGCGCTGCGCACGACGCAGCTAAAAGCGGCAGCGACGGAGCACGCAGGGGCACGCAGAACGGGCTCCGACGACCCGCCGCTCTCAGCGGCGTTGCCGGAGATCGCAGGTGACCGGCACGCGCTCTTGATCTACACGAGCGGCACGACCGGCAAGCCCAAGGCTGCGATAACCACGCACGCGATCTTCGCGGCACAGCTCTCTTCGATCGTGCAGGCGTGGGAGCTCACGCCAGCAGATCGCATCTTGCACGTGCTGCCACTGCACCACTTGCACGGCGTGCTGAACGCGCTCGGCTCCCTCTTGTACGCCGGCGGCTGCGTGGAGCTCATGCCGCGCTTCGATCCGTTGGCCGTGCTGCAGCGCTTTCGGCAACAGCCCGCGCTCACGCTGTTCATGGGTGTACCGACCATCTACGCGAAGCTCGTGCAAACAGCGGAAGCCATGCTGACCGCTGACGAGCGCGCAGACCTGCGCGCGAAGCTGTCGCAGCTGCGCGTGATGATCTCCGGCTCAGCCGCGCTCCCTGTGTCGCTGCTCAAGCAGTTCGAAGCGCTGAGCGGCCACGTGCTGCTCGAGCGCTACGGCATGACCGAGCTCGGCATGGCGCTCGGGAATCCGCTGCGCGGCGAGCGCCGTCCTGGCAGCGTGGGCGTGCCCTTCCCTGGTGTCGAGGCCCGCATCGTGGACGAGCAAGGGCGAGCGCTGCCCGACGGCACCCAGGGCGAGCTGCAGATCCGCGGCCCCAACGTGTTCGCGGGCTACTTCGGCCGGCCGGAGGCCAGCGCGCAGTCTTTCACGGCAGACGGCTTCTTTCGTACGGGCGACGTCGCCATCCGCGAGCATGGCTACTTTCGGCTGCTCGGACGAGAGTCCGTCGACATCATCAAGACCGGTGGCTTCAAGGTGTCTGCGCTCGAGATCGAAGAAGTGCTGCGCGAGCACCCTGCCATCGCGGAGGTCGCGGTGGTCGGGCTGCCTGATCCCGAGTGGGGGGAGCGCGTGGCCGCACACGTCGTGCTGCAGTCCGGGGCGGCGCTCGATCTCGAAGGGCTGCGCAGCTTCGGAAAGGAGCGACTGGCCCCGTACAAAGTGCCGTCGCGACTGCGCTGCGAGGCCGCGCTGCCTCGCAACGTCATGGGCAAGGTTCACAAACCCACCCTCGTCGCCAGCTGGACTGCCTCGAGCGATTGACTACGCCTGCAAAGCGGGGTAGCCGCAGCTCGTGAAGGGCTGGCTCATTTTCGCAGGCATTTTCTTCCTCGGCGTCCTGCTGATCATCTCTGCGGTCGCTTATTTCGTGCTGACCGGGGGTGCGGAGGAGACCAACACGCCAGCGCGCGTGCTGGGTGTGTTGGGCATCGTGCTGATCTTCAGCGCGATCTACGGCTCAGCGTTCTGGCGCTTTCGCCGCTGGTACAAGACGCGCAACGATCCGCCGGACGGGCGCTGATCAGCCGTGTGAGCGCGAGGCGGCGGGTGCGCGTGACGTGAATGGCCAGCGCAAGCGTTCTCGCAAGCCCGTGAGATCTTGCCGGTGGCGATACGCCTCCTGGAGCGGCCGATACAGGCCGAGCTTGATCATGCGATCGGCCCAGCGCGCCGGACGTAAGCCCGGATCGATCTCGAGCGCCTTTGTCACAGCTGTGCGGGCTGCTGGCTCGCTGGTCGGATCGCCGCCGGCGAGCACAGCTTTCAGCTCTTCCAGGTACCAGTGCGCGAGCGCGCGATCGCGCAGCTTTTCCGGCACCGATGAGCGCTGGCACGTGACCTCGATCACCTTGCGGACTTTCGCCACCAGCGCGAGCTGATCGCGCGTGAGATTTCCCTCGTGCCGGCGGCAGCGCGCGATCACGCGCGGGATGAACAGCGCGGGATAGCGCTTCGTGACGCGCAGCCAGAGGTCGTAATCCTCGACGGCGCGAAACGCTTCGCTCTCATCGAAGCCGCCGAGCAGCTCGCAGATCTCACGGCGAACCAGCACGGTGCTGACTTGGATGAAGTTGCCCTGCATGAGCAGCAGGTCGAAGATCGACTCCGGCACGCGCTGCGCTTTGGGTCCGACCTCGCCGCGCTCGCGTGACTCACCGAAGTAGCTCGCGAGTCCGAAGACCAAACCGGCGTCGCGACGCGCGTCCAGGAGGCGCACCTGCTGTGCGAGCTTGTCTGGGAGCCATTGGTCATCGCTGTCGAGGAATGCGACGTAGCGGCCTCGAGCGTGCCGCAACGCGGCGTTGCGGGTCACCGCCGGGCTACCGCTGTGCTCCAACCGCAGCACCGAGACGCGCGGGTCACCTGATGACATCGCGCGCGCTGCGGAATCATCGGTAGAGCCGTCGTCTGCGATGATTAGCTCGAAGTTAGTAAAGGTTTGGGCGAGCGCGCTCGCGACCGCTTGCTGGACCAGCGATGCCCTGTTCCACACTGGGGTGATGATCGAAACACGAGGAGTGGCCGAGCTTGGCGACGGCATGCGCAGAGTGTAGCCGCCGCAAGTGTTGCCGCATCTGGGACTGTGGTTTCATGCGAAAACGTTTGCAGCTGCAGATGGTGCTGAGGCTTTATTGCCGACGACGCGGGCATCCGCTCAAGTCTCGCGGACTGTTCACAGTCGAGGGCAGTGTGGCTGGATGCAGCTTGTTTCGCGGCGATGGAGGTGGTGATAGCTTTCGAAGGTCAGTGCACTCCTTTGAAGGATGAAAGAGCATGGCCTTGGTTAATTCGCCCGCAGTGTCAGGTGTTCCGTCTGCAGGCAGCAATGCCGCGGTGGTGGATGACAGAACGTTGCGAAGTGTCATCCTCGCGGCTTCGCTCGGCACGTTGTTCGAGTGGTATGACTTCTACCTGTACGGAAGCTTGGCCGTGTTCTTCGGCAGCTTGTTCTTCCCGGCAGGCAACGAGACCGCGCAGCTGTTAGCGAGTCTCGCGACCTTCGGCGCAGGCTTTGGTGTGCGCCCACTCGGCGCGCTGGTGTTTGGTCATCTCGGCGATCTGGTCGGTCGCAAGTACACGTTCTTGATCACCATGGCGGCGATGGGCCTCTCGACCGCGTTCATCGGTTTACTGCCTACGTACGAGAGCCTGGGGTTGGTCGCGACCACGTTGCTCGTGCTGCTGCGCTTACTGCAGGGGCTCGCGCTCGGTGGCGAGTACGGTGGCGCCGCGACGTACGTGGCCGAGCATGTGCCAGACCACAAGCGCGGGTTCTATACGAGCTTCATCCAGACCACTGCGACGCTCGGCTTTTTCCTGAGCATGGGCGTGATTGGTTTCACGCGCACGTGGCTCGGCGAAGAGACGTTCAAGGCGTGGGGTTGGCGCTTGCCGTTCCTGATGTCGTTCATCTTGCTCGGCATCTCGCTCTACATTCGCTTGCGCATGGCCGAGTCGCCGCTGTTTGCGCGGATGAAGAGCGCTGGCAAGTCGGCGGCGAACCCGCTGAAAGAGAGCTTCACGAATCCGTTGAATCTTCGCTATGTGCTGATCGCGTTGTTCGGCGCTGCTGCGGGCCAAGGCGTGGTTTGGTACACGGGTCAGTTCTATGCGCTGACGTTTATGCAAGCCACGCTGAAGATCGAGTGGAAGACGGCGTACCTCTTGATGTCGGGCGCGCTGCTTCTGACTACGCCGCTGTTCGTGTTCTTCGGCGCGCTGTCGGATCGCGTAGGCCGTAAGCCGATCATGCTCGCAGGATGCGCGCTAGGCGCGCTCACCTACGTTCCGATCTACATGGGGATGAAGCACTTCAGCACGGGTGAAATCTCATATATCCCGATGCTGCTCCTGTTAGTTGTCCAGATGGTCTACGTGACCATGGTGTATGGGCCGATCGCGGCGTTTCTCGTCGAGCTCTTCCCCACGCGCATTCGCTACACGTCGATGTCCCTGCCCTATCACTTGGGCAACGGTTGGTTCGGTGGGTTTCTGCCGCTGATAGCGACAGCGGTGACCGCGTCGGACTGGGCCAAAGCGCAGTTCGGACCTGGCGCGATCTTCACAGGTCTGATCTATCCGATCGGCATTTGCCTCCTGACACTGCTCATCGGCTCGATCTTCATCCGTGAAACGCGCGACCACCACATCGACACAGACACCCACAGCTAGCGCGCCTGAGACGCCCGATCTCGCGGGATCGGGCGTCGCGTGCTGCCGCTACATGTTGCGGCGGTATTGGCCACCCACCTCGAAGAGGGCGTGGGTGATTTGGCCGAGCGAGCACGAGCGCACGGCATCCATCAGCACCTCGAAGACGTTTTCGTGCTGGATGACCGCGCGCTGCAAACGTGCGAGCTGCGCTGGTGCTTCCGCTGCATGCTGCGCTTGGAAGGCAGCGAGCCGATCGATCTGTGACCGCTTCTCGGCGTCGCTGCTGCGTGAGAGCTCGACCTTCGTCGGCACCGGATCGCTCGCTGCGCTGCGGAAGGTGTTGACGCCGATGATCGGATGCGCGCCCGTGTGCTTGAGCGTCTCGTAGTGCAGCGATTCTTCCTGGATCTTGCTGCGCTGATAGCCGGTCTCCATCGCGCCGAGCACGCCCCCTCGCTCCGCGATGCGCTCGAGCTCTTGCAGCACAGCTTCTTCAACGAGCTCGGTCAGCTCGTCGATGATGAACGAGCCTTGGTTGGGGTTTTCATTCTTCGCGAGGCCCCACTCACGGTTCACGATCAGCTGGATCGCAAGCGCGCGCCGCACGCTCTCTTCAGTCGGTGTAGTGATGGCTTCGTCGTAGGCGTTGGTGTGTAAGCTGTTCGCGTGATCGTAGGTCGCGATCAGCGCCTGCAAGGTGGTGCGGATGTCGTTGAACGCGATCTCTTGCGCGTGCAGTGAGCGCCCGCTGGTCTGGCAGTGGTACTTGAGCTTCTGGCTGCGCTCGTTCGCGCCGTAGCGATCGCGCAGCGCAACGGCCCAGATGCGCCGCGCCACGCGGCCGAGCACGGTGTACTCAGCGTCCATCCCGTTGCTGAAGAAGAAGCTCAAGTTGGGCGCGAAGTCATCGATGTGCATGCCGCGCGCGAGGTACGCCTCGACGTATGTGAAGCCATTCGCGAGCGTGAACGCGAGCTGCGTGATCGGGTTCGCTCCGGCTTCCGCGATGTGGTAGCCGCTGATGCTCACAGAGTAGAAGCTCTTGATCTTGTGCTGCACGAAGTACTCGGCGATGTCGCCCATGAGCTTCAGGCTGAACTCGGTCGAGAAGATGCAGGTGTTTTGGCCCTGGTCTTCTTTGAGGATGTCCGCCTGCACGGTGCCGCGCACGTTCGCGAGCGTGTAGGCGCGCAGGTGCGCGAGCTCCTCGGGTGAGGGCTCACGCGCCTGGTCCTGCCGAAACTTCTCCAGCTGCTGGTCGATCGCGACGTTCATGAACATCGCGAGCAACGTGGGCGCAGGCCCGTTGATCGTCATCGACACGCTGGTGCTCGGATCACACAGGTCGAAGCCCGAGTACAGCACGCGCAGGTCGTCGAGCGTGGCGATCGACACGCCAGCGTTACCGACCTTGCCGTAGATGTCCGGCCGCAGATCAGGGTCGTAGCCGTACAGCGTCACCGAGTCGAACGCGGTGGAGAGTCGCTTCGCTGGCATGCCCTCGCACAGCAGCTTGAAGCGGCGGTTGGTGCGAAACGCATCCCCTTCCCCGGCGAACATGCGCGTCGGCTCTTCTCCGTCGCGCTTCCACGGGAACACGCCACCGGTGAACGGGAAGCTACCGGGTACGTTCTCCAGCAGGAGCCAGCGCAGGAGCTCGCCGTGACAGGCGTAGCGCGGCAACGCCACGCGGCGCACCTTGTTGCCGGAGAGCGTGATGTGCACGAGCTTCGTGCGCGCTTTGTCAGCGAGCTCGTCTGCAGCGTACAGCTTCTGCAGCTCGGGCCAGTGTGTGAGCAGCTGCTTCGCGCCAGCGTCGAGCGCGCTCTCGCGTACCGCGGCGAGGTCGAGCAGCGCCGTGGTCTCACCCTTGCCGGCTTCGCGCAGCATGCGCGCCGCCGCTCTCAGCTGCTGAGCTTCGCGCGCGAGCACAGCTTGCTCGCGAGCGCGCGCTTTGTAGCCGCGCACCGCGTCTGCCACCTCGGCCAGGTAACGCACCCGAGCGCCGGGCACGATCGGCGCGTCGTCCGAGCTGCAGCGCGTCTCGACCTCAGGCAGCCTCGCCGCTTTGAGCGGCAAGCCGAACGCACCGAGGCGCGGCTTGAGCGCCTGATACAGCGCGGTGACACCGTCGTCGTTGAAGCGGCTCGCCATGGTGCCAAACACCGGCAGCTGCTCGGGCGGAACAGAGAACGCACCGCGGTTGCGCTGCACTTGCTTGCTCACAGCGCGCAGCGCATCGGCGGCGGCCCGACGGTCGAACTTGTTGATCGCAACAAACTCGGCAAAGTCGAGCATGTCGATCTTCTCCAGCTGGCTCGCGGCGCCGAACTCGGGCGTCATCACGTACAGCGATACATCGACCAGCGGCACGATCGCCGCATCGCCCTGGCCGATGCCGGGCGTCTCGACGATCACGAGATCGAAGCGTGCCAACTTCAACGCTGCGATCACATCCGGCAGCGCGCGGCTCAGCTCGGCACCGGCATCGCGCGTCGCGAGGCTGCGCATGTACACCCGCGGCCCCTGCTGCCACGGAGCGATCGCGTTCATCCGGATGCGGTCGCCGAGCAGCGCGCCACCGGTGCGCTTGCGGCTCGGATCGATGCTGACCACCGCGATCCTCAGCGCATCACCCGAGTCGAGCCGCAGCCTGCGCACGAGCTCGTCGGTCAGGCTCGACTTGCCCGCGCCGCCGGTGCCAGTCACACCGAGCACGGGCACCTTGCAGCTCTTGGCGGCGGCGCGCAGCTGCTCGCCGAGGTTGTCCACGACGTGTCCGTTCTCGAGTGCGCTGATCAACTGCGCGAGCGCACGCCAGGCGGCGTCCGTGTGCCCTGCGATCGCATCGAGCGCGCGCGCGTCTGCCGGCGGCAGTGTGCGTGCCGCGAGCGCTCGGTCCGCACGCATCAACATGTCCCCGATCATGCCGCCGAGGCCCATGCGCTGGCCGTCTTCCGGGCTGTAGACTCGCACCCCACGCTCGGCGAGCGCACGGATCTCAGCCGGTACGATCACGCCGCCGCCGCCACCAAACACCTGGATGTGCCCGCCGCCGCGCGCTCGCAAGAGCTCGACCATGTAGGCGTAATACTCATTGTGTCCACCCTGGTAGCTGCTGACAGCGATGCCCTGCACGTCTTCTTGCAGCGCGGCCGTCACAACCTCCTCGACCGAGCGGTTGTGTCCCAGGTGAATGACCTCCGCACCCATGCTCTGTATGATGCGGCGCATGATGTTGATCGCGGCGTCGTGGCCATCGAACAAGCTCGCCGCAGTGACGAAGCGCAGCCTGTGTGTCGGCCGATAGTCCGCGAGCGCGTTTTGTGTGGCGGGCAGATCGTTCATCGCCTGTCTCCGTTACGGTCGC
>Ga0190269_10001073_pt1 | contig 13310 bp, 9 predicted proteins | sample Popmic249IS_FD_133749 | JGI IMG/M metagenome (GOLD analysis project Ga0190269, IMG submission 133749) | Populus adjacent soil microbial communities from riparian zone of Blue River, Arizona, USA - 249 IS | ecosystem: Environmental > Terrestrial > Soil > Riparian zone | place: USA: Arizona...
ACGGGCCCCCTCCTCGCCCTCGGCGAGGCCGCCGTCGTCACGGCCCTGCGCCGACATGGCGTAACCCAGCCGGAGCCGGTAGCCGCCCCGCACCGCCTCGGGTGCCGCCCAGTCGATCGCGTACCGGCTCTCCGGGGAGCCGTCGACCCCGACGACGATCGCCCTCATGCGCCCATTCTTCCCGTCGCGGCGTCAGCTCCCGGGAGCGGGCTGGAACGTGCCGGCGAACGTGTCGAAGAACTTGAGCGCCTCGGTCCACTCGTCAGCCGGTGCCTCGAACCAGAACCCGTACGCCTGCGTCGGCGACGTGACGAAGCCGCGGTTGCGTACGTGCACCTGCCCCTGGCCCCGGTTGAGGTAGAACTCCCAGTCGGCCGCGGTGGAGTAATTGCGGTACTTGACGGCCTTGATTCCGATCGGCTGGTAGCCGGGCAGCTCGCCCCGCCGCTCCTGCTCCTGTTGCTTCCAGTCGGCCACGGCGTCCTTCTTCGGCTGGTCCGACGCCTGGATCAGCAGGAAGAATCCGTTCCTGCCGTCGATGCGGAAGTCGTTGCCGCTGTTGCTCGCGCTCCAGCCGTTCGGCACGCCGATCGTGTACCCGCCGGGGCCGGTGACCTTGCGCCAGCCGGCCGGGATCGCGGTGCTCTGGCTGGTCGCGTCCCCGGCGGTCGGCGACGCGCTCGGAGCGGCCGCCGACGGACTGCCGTTGCCCGCCGTCGAGCCGGTGGACGGCGACGCGGTGCTGCCGGACGGGCCGGACGAGGGCCCGGCGGATCCGCCCGGCGACGACGCGGCCGGGGTCGGGTCGCCGGAGTCGTCCGAGCGGTTGGACAGCGCGTAGACCAGGCCACCGACCAGCAGCAGCACGACGACGACCGCGGCGACGACGCCGAGCAGCGGACCGCGGCGGCCCGAGGCACCGGCCGGTGCCGGCGCCACGTCGTCCGGCGGGATCGACGCCCGGCGCGGCGTCTTGGTCGCCGGCTCGGACGCGAAGCCGACCGCGGCCGGCGACACCGACTCCGCTGCTTCGGCGGCGGCCGGCGCCGGTGACACCGGGGCCGGGCTGACCGCAGCCTCCTCGGGCGGCGTCTGCCGGGCCGGGGGAGTGGGTGCCGCGGGGCTGCTGGGGGCAGCCGCACTGGTGGGCGCGGCGGGGCTGGCCGGTGCGACGGCGGCGGCCTCCGCCGGGGTGGTGGCGGCCGGGCTGACCGGCCCAGCGGCCGGGCTCACCGGCTTGTTCTGCGCGCCCGGGTCGGTGGCGGGCAGCACCGCGGTGGCCGAGAGGTGCTTGCGGCGCGGACGCTCGGGAATGGGGGGCAGCGCCGCCAGCGAGATCTGCCGCAGTGCGAGCCGGGCGTCCTCGACCGACGGGCGCTTCTCCGGCTGGCGCTGGAGCAGCGCCGTGAGCACGGGGACCAGCGGACCGGCCTTCACGAACGGGTCCGGGTCCTCCATCGCCGCGGCGGTGAGGATCGGCACGATGCCGTCGCGGTCGTACGGCGGACGCCCCTCGACCGCGGTGTAGAGCGTGGCGCCGACCGCCCAGAGGTCGCTGGCCGATCCGCCGGGCAGCCCGCGGGCGCGCTCCGGTGCGATGTAGGACGGCGAGCCGAGGATCAGGCCCGACCGGGTCATCGCCGGGTCGCCCTGCACGCTGGCGATGCCGAAGTCGGCGAGGACCACGCGCCCGTTGTCGGCCACCAGCACGTTGCTGGGCTTCACGTCACGGTGGAAGATGCCGGACGCGTGCGCGACGCCGAGCGCGTTCAGGAGCTGCACGCCGATCTCGGCGACGCGCTCGGGCGGGAGCGGCCCGTCGTCGCGGACGATCTGGTTCAACCCGCGGGCCTTGACCAGCTCCATGACGATCCACGGGCGGCCCTCGACCTCGACGACGTCGAAGACCGTCACGACGTTCGGGTGGCTCAGCCGGGCGGCGGCACGCGCTTCCCGTTTCGTACGCTCGAGCAGATCGTTGCGCGTCTCGTCGTCGACGCCGGGAGGCAGCAGGACCTCTTTGACCGCCACGTCACGATCGAGCAGCTCGTCATGGGCGCGCCACACCGCGCCCATGCCACCGCGTCCAAGCTGGTCGACCAGGCGGTACCGGCCCGCCAAGACCGTCTGCTGCGTGTCGGCCATCGCTCTGAGGTACCCCCGAGTCCCGTCACCGAAACGATACCGATTCTCCACTGTGTCCGTTGAACGGGGGATAGGTCGGCGTCCGGGGCGGCCCAACCGCCCTGGTCAGGATGCTTCAGCAGGTCAAGGGCCCAGTGACCGGGCACACAGCGCGGAGTCAGTTTGCCGGTTTTGGGCCAACGGCGAGTATCGGCCGGCTGAATGTCTGGCGGGTGCAGGTCGCAAAACGGAAACAGTCCTGGAGCAGGGACATACTCAGGCGGTACGAAGTGCCTGGTTCCGCTGTACGCGGGCCGATGAGAGTTCGTCAGCTACCTCCGTGCGCCCACTGCGCGACTCCGCACGGGCCCCGGCTGAACGACCTCGGTTCGGGCGGTTCAGGGGAACCGCCCGTGTGAAGGAGGACCTGTGCGTAACCCCCTCGCCCGCTGCTTTTCCAGAGGTACGGTCGGCCGGGCCGCGACGCTGACCACTGCGGCAGCGCTCGCGTTGGCGATCACGGCGTGTTCGCCGCCCGCGGACGACAGTTCCAGCGACACCGACACGGCGAAGGCCGCGGAGGCCACCAGCGCCAAGGACTTCGGCAACCTCGACGGCCTGGTCAAGGCCGCCAAGGAGGAGGGCGAGCTCAACGTCATCGCGCTCCCGCCGGACTGGGCCAACTACGGCAACGTCATCAAGGCCTTCGAGGCCAAGTACGACCTCAAGGTCAACTCTGCCCAGCCGGACGCCTCCAGCGCGGACGAGATCACCGCGGCGAAGTCGCTGAAGGGCCAGGACCGGGCACCGGACGTCTTCGACCTCGGCAGCGCGGTCGCGGTCGCGAACACCGCCCTGTTCGCCCCGTACCAGGTGGAGACGTTCGCCGAGATCCCCGAGGGGCTCAAGGACCCGAAGGGCACCTGGGTCAACGACTACGGCGGCTACATGTCGATCGGCTTCGACTCGAGCAAGGTGCCGGCGCCGACCAGCCTCGCCGACCTGCTCAAGCCCGCGTACAAGGGCAAGGTCGCGCTGAACGGCGACCCGACGCAGGCCGGCGCCGCGTTCAGCGGTGTCGTCATGGCCGCGCTGGGCAACGGCGGCTCCGCCGACGACATCGCGCCCGGCGTCGAGTTCTTCAAGAAGCTCAAGGCCGCAGGCAACTTCCTGCCGGTCGACCCGACCCCGGCCACGATCGAGTCCGGCCAGACGCCGGTCGTCATCGACTGGGACTACCTGAACGTCGGGCAGGGCGAGAAGCTCAAGGGCAAGGTCGACTGGAAGACCGTCGTCCCGGCGAACGCCGTGGTGGGTGGCTACTACGTTCAGGCCATCAACAAGGACGCCCCGCACCCGGCCGCCGCGCGGCTCTGGCAGGAGTTCCTCTACTCCGACGAGGGCCAGAACCTCTGGCTCGCCGGTGGTGCCCGTCCGGTGCGCGCCGAGGCCATGGAGAAGGCGGGCACGGTCGACAAGGCAGCGTTCGCGAAGCTGCCAGCGGTGACCGGCACCCCCGTCTTCCCGACCGAGGCGCAGAACACCAAGGCCAAGGAGTACCTGGCCGCGAACTGGGCGAAGGCCGTTGGCTGAGTCAGCTCCTCCCGTCGAGGCGCTGGCCGCACCCGCCCCGCTCTCCGCACCGGAGAGCGGGGCGGGTGGGCGTCGGCGCCTGCACCCACGCTCCCTGCTGAGCCTGCTCGGCGTGGTGCCGTTCGGTGCCTACCTGGTCGTCTTCCTCATCATCCCGACGTTGGTCGTGGTGATCGGGGCGTTCGGCGCGAGCCCCGAGGACGGCGGCGGCGCGACGCTGGAGAACATCAGGGCCCTCGGGGATCGCCAGGTCCTCGACGCGTTCGTCTTCAGCATCTCGCTCTCGGCGGCGTCCGCGATCATCGGCGCGGTGCTCGGCGCGCTGCTCGCCTACGCGGTGGCCACGGCGAAGCCCGACGGCATGCTGCGGCGGGTCGTCACGTCAGCGTGCGCCGTGCTCGCGCAGTTCGGCGGCGTCACGCTCGCGTTCGCCTTCTACGCGACGATCGGCCTCACCGGCTTCGTCACGATCTACCTGGCCGACCACTTCGACGCGAACATCTACTCCGGCGGCGTCTGGCTGTTCGAGCTGCCTGGCCTGACGCTCGTCTACACGTACTTCCAGATCCCGCTGATGCTGATCGTCTTCCTCCCGGCACTGGACGGCATCCGGCCCCAGTGGCGGGAGGCCGCCGAGAGCCTCGGTGGCTCGACCTGGCAGTACTGGCGGCTGGTGGGTGGCCCGCTGCTCGCACCGGCGTTCCTCGGCTCGACGCTGCTGTTGTTCGCCAACGCGTTCTCGGCGTACGCGACGGCGGCCGCACTGGTCAGCCAGGGCGCGCCGATCGTGCCACTGCAGATCCGCAACGCGCTCACCAGCGAGGTGCTGCTCGGGCAGGAGAACGTCGGCAAGGCACTCGCGCTCGGCATGGTCGTGGTGGTCGCGGTCGTCATGTGGCTCTACGCGCTCCTCCAGCGCCGGACCGCGCGGTGGCTCGGATGAACGCCGCCCGCCGCCGCAAGCAGAGCTTGCTCCGCTGGTTCGTGCTCGTCCCGCTCGGGGCGTTCTTCCTGCTGCCCCTCTACGCGATGCTGGAGTTCACCACCAGGTCGGCCGACGGGCGCACGGCCGAGGTGTGGACGACGCTGCTGGACTGGCGGCAGATCCAGGAGGATTACCCCGAGCTCTCGGCCGGCGTCGTCTACTCGCTGGAACAGGCCGCGCTCACCGCGGTGCTCATGCTCGTCCTACTGGTGCCGACGATGGTCTGGGTCCGGCTGCGGCTCCCGTGGCTGCGCCGGCCGCTGGAGTTCCTCTGCCTGCTGCCGCTGACGATCCCCGCGATCGTGCTCGTGGTCGGCCTGGCGCCGGTCTACGCCTGGGTGACGTACTTCGTCGGCGGATCGTCACTGACGCTCACGTTCGCCTACGTGGTCCTCGTCCTCCCGTTCGCCTACCGGGCGCTCGACGCCGGCCTGGCGGCGATCGACGTGAAGACGCTGTCGGAGGCCGCCAGGAGCCTGGGCGCGGGCTGGGGCACCGTCCTCTGGCGGGTCGTGCTGCCCAACATCCGGTCGGCGGTGCTCTCCGCCGCGTTCCTCTCGGTCGCGTTGGTGCTCGGTGAGTTCACGATCGCCGCCCTGCTCAACCGCGAGAACCTGCAGGTCGCCATCAACCTGCTGGGTAAGAGCAGCGCCACGATCTCGGTCGCGGTGTCGCTGGTGTCCCTCGTCCTCGCGTTCGTTCTGCTGTTCGCGCTCTCGTTCGTCGGTGGCCGGCGGCGTTCCAAGGAGACTTCATGACTGCGGAAGCTGTCGCCGACCTGCGCCGGGACGGCGTCGAGGTGGCCCTGGCCGGGCTGCGGCGGACGTTCGGCACGGTGCACGCCCTCGACGGACTCGACCTCACGCTCGCCCCGGGCGAGCTGGTCGCGCTGCTCGGCCCGTCCGGGTGCGGCAAGACGACCGCGCTGCGGGTGCTCGCCGGCCTGGAGGACGCGGACGCCGGCACGGTGACCGTCGGCGGGAAGGACCTGACCCGGGTCCCGGCCAACAAGCGCAACATGGGCATGGTCTTCCAGGCCTACAGCCTCTTCCCGCACCTGACGGCCGTGGAGAACGTCGCCTTCGGACTGCGCCTGCGCAAAGCCGGCGCGGCCGAGCGCCGGACGCGGGCCGCCGAGGCCTTGGAGCTGGTCGGGCTGTCCGCCCAGGCCGACCGGTACCCGCACGAGATGTCCGGCGGGCAGCAGCAGCGGGTCGCGCTCGCCAGGGCGCTGGCGATCCGCCCGGCCGTCCTGCTGCTGGACGAGCCGCTCTCGGCGCTCGACGCGAAGGTGCGCGTGCAGCTGCGCGACGAGATCCGGCGGATCCAGCTGGAGGTGGGCACCACGACGCTGTTCGTGACCCACGACCAGGAGGAGGCGCTCGCGGTCGCCGACCGGGTCGGCGTCATGCGGGCAGGCAACCTGGAGCAGATCGCCTCTCCGGAAGAGGTCTACGCCCGGCCGGCGACCGCCTTCGTCGCGGAGTTCGTCGGGCTGAGCAACCGCCTGCCCGGGGTGGTCGCGGCCGGCGGAACCGTCGAGGTCCTCGGTCAGGTACTGCCGCTGGCCGACGCCGACGCTGCCGCGCGCGGCACCGCGGTGACCACCTACGTCCGCCCGGAGGCGGTCGAGGTGGCGGTCGACTCCGCTTCGCCGGCGCGGGTCGTCGCCGCGGCGTTCCTCGGTTCGAGCAGCCGGGTGACGGTGGCACTGCCAGGCGGCGAAACGATCCTCGCGCAGGTGCCCAGCGCGGCCGTGTCCGAGCTGGCGCCCGGCACCGGCGTCCGGGTCGAGTTCGCCCGGACACCGGTGGCGGTGAGCCCGGCCTGACGTGAGCTGTGGCCGGCGTGCGCCGGCCACGGCTCACTCGGGGCGGGGGGTGCTCAGGACGCCGTCCTCCACGGCGCGGTCGCGCAGCTCGAGCTTCGTCCGCGCGGCCCGGCCGGCCTGCTCGTACTTGTCGCGGACGCGGTCGAGGTAACTCTTCGCGGTGCCCTGCTTGACGTTGAGCCGACGCGCGACGCTCGACATCGTCAGCCCGGAGGCGTAGAGGCGCAGCGCCTCCCGCTCCTGGCCGGACAGCTCCGGCACGCCGTAGGAGCGAGCGCGCTGGATGAGCGCGGCGTGGCTCTGCGAGACGAACCGCTCGCCACGCGCCGCCGCGGCCAGCGCCTGCCGCATGTCGCCGGCCTCCCGGGACTTGCGGACGTAGCTCAGCGCGCCGGCGCGACCGGCCTCGTGCACCAGCCCGGCGTCGTCGATCGTGCTGCAGGTGACCACGGCGTACCCGGCGTCGATCAGCGCCTGCACGTTCTCGGCCACCCGTCTGCCGTCGCGCAGCCGCAGGTCCATCAGCGCCACCGGAGCGAGCCGCCGGACCGGCTCCTCGGCGTAGCCGCGGGGCGGATCCCCGGTGTACCGCCGGACCGGCTCCTCGGCGTAGGCACGCGCGCGCATCGTGGGCACGGTCGGAACACTCGCCCGCCCGACGGCGTCGACCGGACGGTTCACCCCGTTATTGCGGTGGTGGCCGTTCGTCGTACCGGGCGGTGGCTGTCTAGCAGCCGAGCGAACCTGGGTGAGCAGATCGACGACCGATTTCGCGGTGGCCACGACCTGCACTTCCAGGCCGTCCACCGGATTCGCGCCGTCCGAGTTCCCCTGGCAGAGCCAGGAGTGGATCCCGTGCAGCAGGATCTCGTCGTCGTCGACCACTGCGACTCGGATCACGCCGGGGTCGTCGTGTCCCATGTCACCTCCAGCCAGGCGATGTGTGTCATGTCCGGTTCGATGTCCACGCGGACCCTCCGATCGGGCACCAGCTGATTGCCGGCACCGACCGCCACCGACTGCAGGAGCGGCGCCGGTGTGCGGGTCGGGAAGCAGAACGTGATCGCGATCTCCTCGGGCGTGCCGCGCACGGTGAGGGTCGCCTCGCCGGGCAGGGCCTCGGCGAGCATCCGATCGGTGAGCTGGGCGAACGTGCGCTGCCAGCCGGGCGAGACGACGTCGAGCCCTTCGCCGAGATGGACGATCGGAACGATGTCGCGCCGCCGGGCGCTGCGGGTGACCGCGGCGACGGCGTCCAGCGTGGCGATCGGGGTCGTGAGGTCGTCGTGGTCGACCAGCGCGCGCACCTCGGCCGCCGCGAGCTCGCAGCGACGTCGGACGAGGGGGTCGTCCGGGTCCGCGCTGCCGTTGGCCAGCGCCCGCAGCAGCGGGAAGAGATCCCGGTTGAGGGCGGCGTCGCGCTGGGCGCGATCGGCGGTCACGGCGTTCCTGGCCTCCCTGGCCGCGTCCAGCCGGTGCTGCTCGGCCAGTGCCCCGGCGGCCGTGGCCGCGTGCCGCCGCAGCTCGAAGACGATGACGAGCGCGCCGACCTGGGGAATGCCCGCGCCGAAGACGATGCCCAGCGCCACCGACACCGCCGTGCCGGAGCCGTGCCACTCGATCGCGACCGCGAGCAGCGTCGTCAGCGCGATCGTCAGCCAGGCGAGGTCGAACCACAGCGGACGCCGGACCGCGAACACCGAGAGGATCCAGCCGAGGACGCCGATCGGCCAGTTGGCCGGCGTCAGCAGCCCGCCGGGTGTGCAGTCGAGGAGGACCGCGAGGGCGGCGGCGATCGAGACGGCGGTGAGCCAGGCCGCGTGCCGGTCGATCCAGTCGGACGGGTGGCCGCGCTTGCCCTGGAGGGTGACCAAGTAGACCTGCACGAGCGTGACGACGAAAAGAACGAACCAGCCGCCGAGCGCCACCCACCCGACTCGGTAGTACGACCAGCTGGTGAGCAGCAGACCGAGGCTGAGCGCCTGCCAGAAGTGGCCGATCCAGGCGAGGGCGAGCAGCCCGTACTTCGCGTACCGGTCGGCCAGGATGTGTTCCTCGTCGGCCGCAGCGACCGCGTCGGGCCGGGCAGCGTCCGCCGGCCGGGCGGCGTCCGCCGGCGTGGCCAGGGAACCGGCTGCTCGCGGAGTCACCGCATCGGCCGGGCCCTCCTTCGCGTCCACCGCGGCCGGGAAGTGGCGACCGGCACGAGCGGCCTCGGCGGCCGACCAGCGCAGCGTCACCACGGTGCCGCGGCCGATCGCGGACTGCACGCTCGCGGTACCACCGACCGCGGTCATCCGCCCGGTGAGCGACTTGGACAGCCCCAGCCCCCCGCTGCGGGCCGTCGACGGGTCGAAGCCCCGGCCGTGGTCGTGGATCGTCAGCTCGAGCCAGCCATCGCCGCCGCGCGCGGTGAGGCCGACCTCGGTGGTGGCGGCGTGCTTCTCGACGTTGGACAACGCCTCCCGGCCCGCCGCCGCGAAGGCGGCGGTCACCTCGGCAGGCAGCGGATCGTCGGGGGCGCCGTCGGCGAGGTAGACCCGCAGTCCGCGGTGCGCGGCCTGGCGCCTGGTCACCTCCAGCACCTGCCGTCCGGTGCGGACCGGCTCGTCCGAGCCCGGAGCGCCGGCCAGCGACTCCAGGTCGTCGGCACACCTGCTGCGGACGACGTCCGCCCGGCCGCGCAGGCCGCCGCGCGCGATCGCGGTCAGCGTCGTCAGCACGGTGTCGTGCAGGAGCAGGCGGCGCGCACCGCGGTCGTGCAGCCGGGCCCGCTCGACCTCGTCGTCGCGGCGAGCGGCGTTGCGGTCCGCGATCGTGCCGCCGGCGTTCAGCGCGCCGAGCCGCACCAGCCGCACCAGCCCGAGGCCGATCGCGGCCAGCGCCAGCAGCACCCCGACCGCCTGGGCGGTGCCGGCGATCGGCCGGGCCAGCCCGAGCGGTTCGTTGCTGCCGGCCTGTGCACCGGCCACCGTGGACCCGGCCGCGTACGCGCCGATCACCGCCAGCGTGAGGAGCCAGACGAGCGAGGCACGCAGCCGCCAGGCGGCCAGCAGGATCGAGACCCCGGCCCATCCCACGACCCAGCTCCCGGCGGCGCCGGTGAACTCGGTGGGCAGGAGCCGGACCATCGCGATCAACAGCCCGGCCGAGACCGCGGCGTCACCGATCACCAGCCAGCGGGGCAGACGCCCGCGCCAGCAGACGACCGCCGCGCTGACCCCCCAGGCGAACGCCCCGACGACGAGCACGTGCTGCCAGAGCGAGGGCGCCGCGACCTCACCGCTGCCGTAGGCGACCGCCGGTGCCACGACGCACCAGGCCGCGCGCAGTACGGCGCCGGAGCGGGCCGCGGCGGGCCCGAGGCCGACGCGACCGGACAGGAGCGGTGACGACGGCGACGTGCCTTCGGCGGAGTCGGCCGCGCCGGGCTCCGGTAGGTCGGGCGGCACGTGCTCCGGTCTACCGCGTAACGCGGAGACCAATGTCAGCGGCATCCGGTCGGCCCTTCGCAGTCGTCAGTCACCAGATTTCGACGTGTTCCCTGGCCTAACACGTGGCTGGCAAACGCGAAAACCCTTCATGTATCAGCTAGTCCCCACCGGGGAGGGGGGTCACTCGCGCGGGCCGGCATCGGTTTGGTGGCCGCGGCGAAGCCGTCGGTGAGGGAGCGGGAGCAGGTTTTGTCGGAACGTGGGGTGGTCACTCCGGGAAGACCGGACTCGGTCGGTCAGTGTTCGAGCACTGTGGATTCCCCGGAACCGGATTCCGCAATGACGTGCCGTGAGTATGCCCCCAAATCGCCTGCAGCGGGGGGCGGGCATCGTGTGTACCGGGCCCTGGCTTAAGACATTCCCAAGCCCCGCCTAAACCGGCCGTCCCCCTCTGCCGCCGGCGGCGAGCACCCGGCACGATGACATCCGTTTGAATGCGCGCCGGTGACTGGTGGCCGGCGTCGGATATCGGCGTCGGAAGCGTCCGGTGCGAAGCGGGGAGGGCACGGCTTGACCAGCAAGGCGTCGACCGGCGAAGGCGTTCGGGCGTGACGCGCGCGGGCCGTGACGAGGCCGGCGAGCCGCGGGATCTGCTGGCCGGGACCGACTTCTTCGGAGCCCCGCGGTCGAAGGACGGCGGAGTGCGAGCCCGCAGCCGCACCGGCGACACCGGCGAGTTCCGCACCGTCGGCGACCCGGCCGACTCCGGTCGGGGCAGGCACCGCGATCCCGAGCCGCGTCGCCGTGCGGCGCCGAGCGTCGCGTCCGGTGCCGCTGCCGGGGTGGCCGGTGCGGTGGCGGCCCGAGCGGCGACCACGGGCGGACCCGCGAGTCGGGGCCGGGCACAGGCGGATCCGGGTCGCAGCCGGTTCGGTGCGGTCCCGTCCTCCTCCGACGCGCCCGGCCCCGGTTCCGCCGAGACCGAGCTGGTGGTGCGCCCGGCCCGGACCTCGCCCGTCGCCGCCCGCGGACGGCTGGCCGGCTTACGTGCGCTGTTACGTCGCCGCTGGTTCGCGCCGAGCTTCGCCGGTGGAGCGGTCCTCTGCTCGGTGGCGTTCGTCACCGGCGTCGCCCAATTCGCCGGGACGGCCTGTGCGGCCGTGCCGCCCGCCGGCGAGACGACGAGCGGCCAGGCCACGTTCTACGACGGCGGCACCGGCAACTGCTCCTACCCGACGCTGCCGGCCGACGACCTCTACGTCGCGCTCGGCCCCGACGAGTACTCCGAAGCCGGGGCCTGCGGAGGCTACCTGGACGTCACCGGGCCCTCGGGCAGCGTCCGGGTCAAGATCGTCGACCAGTGCCCGGAGTGCGAGGCCGGCCACATCGACCTCAGCCGGGAGGCGTTCACGCGGATCGCCGACCCCGAGGACGGCCTCGTCCCGGTCACGTACGGCGCGGTCGCCGACCCGGCGGTGCCCGGCAAGCTCAGCGTCCGCGTCAAGGAGGGATCGTCCGCGTTCTGGCTGGCGATCCTGATCGACAACCACGGGAACCCGCTGTCGAAGGTGGAGGTCAGCGGGTCCGCCGGGTTCACCGCGCTCAGCCGGACCTCGTTCAATTACTGGGTCGCCGACGGCGGCCTGGGCGCCGGCCCGTTCTCCGTACGGGTCACCGATACCGCGGGCCGCACGGCGACGATTCCGAACGTGACGCTGAGCCCGGGTACGGTGCAGCAGTCCGGCGTCGCGCTCGGAGGCGGCACCCCGGTGACCGCACCGACCACCGAAGCCGCCGCACCGTTGGTGAGCCCGCGGTCTTCGGCCGGTCCGACGTCCACGCGCAGCTCAGTAGCGGCCGCGGACGACGACTCCACCAGCACCACCACGGATGTTCCGCCGGCGGCCGGGGCCGACGGTTCACCCAGCACCACCGAGCAGGACGAGAACGACACTGACACGGCAGTGAGCCCGGATGCCGACGCGTCCGAGGACATCGCTGCCAACCCAGCGCCGTCGTCGTCGATCGCGGTACCACGCGCGGTCGATTCGACGGCCGAAACCACGGGGCGGAACTCATGTGGCTAGGTCCAGGGGGGCGACGACGGTTGGTGCCACGGCGCGGGCGTCGACGCCCGGCATCGGCACGACGCGGGCCGATCGGCCCCAAACTCAGCCGGCCGCCGGCCGGACAGCCACGCTCGTCGCGCTGAACCGCGCAATCGCGCCCGCGCCGATCCGGCGCGACTGACAATGGCGGCATGGCTGCCGCCACGGTGACCGTCGACCTGGTCGTGCGTGACCTCCTCCACGAGGACCTCGCGGCCTGCGCGTGGAGCGGTTCACCGACCCATCTGCACTACATCTCCGCCGCGCTCGGCCGGCGGACGTCCGGGGCGGTCGACTACCTCGCCGTCTGCGGCCCGAGCGACCTGCCGCTGGCCATCGGCGGGGTGGACTACGGCCGGAGCCCCGGCGCCGGCTGGCTCTGGCAACTCGTGGTGCACCCGGCGTTGCGCTCGTGCGGGATCGGCACGCTCCTCGTGCGCGCGGCCGAGGGACGGATCCGCGGCCGGGGGCTCGGCCGCGCCGAGCTCGGGGTGGAGAAGTCCAACGTCCGCGCCCGCCGCCTCTACGCGCGGCTGGGCTACGACGTCTACCGCGAGCAGGACGACGAGTGGGACGTCGAGGACGCGACCGGCCGGACCGTTCGCCGCCGTGCCCACTGCGTGCTGATGCGGCGGGCGCTGGTGCCCGACCCCCGGTCACCCGCCGCGGACACCTGGGGGGTCACTCGCTGATCTCGGCGACCTTCATCAGGATGATCGAGACGTTGTCCTTGCCGCCGCCCTCGAACGCGGCGTGCAGCAGCGCGTTGACGCTGTCGACCGGATCCGCGTGCGGGTTCGCGAGGGCGGCCGGGAGCGCCTCGGGTTCGCTGTAGTCGGTGAGACCGTCGCTGCAGAGCAGGAACCGGTCGCCCGGCACGACCCGGTGCACCGAGACGTGCGGATGGATCACGCTCTCCTGACGGGTGCCGCCGAGGGTCTGCGTGACGATCGTCGTGAAGCGCCGTCCGGACGACGGGTCCAGCGGCGGCGAGTCGTCGATCGAGAGCTGCTCCAGCGAGCCGTCGTCGCCCACCCGGTAGCAGCGACTGTCTCCGACGTTCAGGCAGAACGCGCGGTCGCCGTCGAGCACCAGGCCCACGACGGTCGTGCCCATGCCGTACCAGTCGGGGTTGTGCGCCATCTCGGCGAACACCGCGTCGCTGGCACCCCGGACGGCCGAGACGATCGCCTCTTCGTCGTGCAGCTCGGGCGTGGCGTCGCTGAGCAGCGCGG
>Ga0190269_10001074_pt1 | contig 13303 bp, 11 predicted proteins | sample Popmic249IS_FD_133749 | JGI IMG/M metagenome (GOLD analysis project Ga0190269, IMG submission 133749) | Populus adjacent soil microbial communities from riparian zone of Blue River, Arizona, USA - 249 IS | ecosystem: Environmental > Terrestrial > Soil > Riparian zone | place: USA: Arizona...
CCGAGCGGTGCGATCACACACGAGCAGCTGCACAGCTCGCTCGGCGCACTGCGTCCGGAGCAGCGCCTGGTGCTGCGGCTCGTCGACATGCACGAGCACACGTACCGCGAGGCCGCCGAGAGCCTCGCGTGTCCCATCGGCACGGTCATGTCCCGCCTGCACCGCGCGCGGGCGGCGCTGCGCAGCCAGCTCGCCCCGAAAGCGCAGCCCGCGTGCGCTTGACGCCACCTCTCCGCTTACTCATAGTCTGCGCTAATTTTGACTCTGCCGGCGTGTAACTCGAGTAGCCAACCACGTGGCTAACCACACCACGGGACTCGGGAATCTGCACCAGGCCAGGGAGGAAGCGCGGAGCCCATGAAGACGTACTCGGACCTCTTGCAAGAGGTGAAGGCGCAGATTCGGACCGTCACGCTCGAGGAGATCAAGCGCCGCCTCGACGCCCGCGAGGACTACACCCTCGTGGACGTCCGCGAAAAAGACGAGGTGCGCCAGGGCTTCATCCCCGGCGCCGTGTTCCTGCCCCGCGGATTCCTGGAAATGCAGGCAGAGCAGAAGCTGCCGGACAAGGATGCGCGCCTCATCGTGTACTGCGCGGGCGGCACGCGCTCCGCGTTCGCGGCGCAGGTCCTGCAGGAGCTCGGATACAAACATGTCGAGTCGGCCAATCCAGGCTTCGTGCGCTGGAAAGACACCGGCTTCCCCGTGGACAAGCCCGCCGACCTGACGGCCGCCCAGCTCGAGCGCTACTCGCGCCACCTGCTGCTGCCGGAGGTGGGTGAGAAGGGCCAGGAGAAGCTGCTCAAGGCGCGGGTGCTGCTGCTTGGCGCAGGCGGCCTGGGCTCGCCGGCTGCGCTGTACCTCGGCGCGGCGGGCATCGGCACGCTCGGCGTGATCGACGCGGACGTCGTCGATACCAGCAACCTGCAGCGGCAGGTGCTGCACGGCACGGCGACGGTGGGCACGTCGAAGGTGCAGAGCGCGCAGAAGCGCTTGCAGGATCTCAACCCGGACGTGAAGGTGATCCCGTTCGAGGAGCGCCTGAACAGCGAAAACGTCGACCGCATCTTCGATCAGGGCTGGGACGTGATCGTCGACGGGCTCGACAACTTCGCGACCCGTTACCTCGTGAACGACGCGTCGGTGTGGAAGAACATCCCCGTCGTGCACGGCTCGATCTTCCGCTTCGACGGGCAGGTGACGACGTTCAAGCCGAAGGTCGGTCCGTGCTACCGCTGCCTGTACCCGGAGCCGCCGCCCGCGCATCTGGCGCCGTCGTGCGCCGAGGCCGGCGTGCTAGGCATCCTGCCGGGCGTGGTGGGCACCATCCAGGCGACCGAGGCGATCAAGCTGATCCTGGAGCGCGGCGAGCCGCTGATCGGCCGGCTCTTGATGTACGACTCGCTGCAGATGAAGTTCCGCAACTTGAAGCTGCGGCGCGACCCCAAGTGCCCGGTGTGCGGCGACGCCCCGACCATCCACAAGTACATCGATTACGACGAGTTCTGCTCGCGCTGAGCCGCCCGCGCTCCGTGCGCGGAACAATGCGCCGCGCGGGTTGTCAGTCTTCGCGATGACGACCCGCGCCCGCGCCGTTTTCGCCGCTCGAGCCTGCCGCCTGCTTTGGCCCACACGCGGCAAGGCGTGTACCTTGCGCCGCATGCGCGCACTCTGGCACCTGGCACTGTGTGGTCTGCTGCTGCCGAGTCTGGCGTGTGGGGGCGGTGGTGCGCCAAAGGCTCGGGCGGCCGTGCGCAACGAGCATGGCCCGCGCGTACAGACGATCGTCCTGGACATCTTGAACCGTCATGACAGCGGGCTGCGGCAGGCGGCCGACCGCATTGCGGCGGGCTTCGTGCGCGCTGAGCCGACTCAGCAAGAAGCCGAGATGCGGCAGGTCCTGAAGCTGATTCGCAGCCCGAAGCGTGGCGTGCCGGAGCTCGTGATCTCCCCCATGAGCTTCATCGCCGTCGTCGGCAAGGACGGCCACTGCATCGCGCGCGACACCGACCCGGATCCGATGAAGGGCATGGATCTCGGGGGCCAGTTTCCCGTGGTGGCGGACGCGCTCAAGGGCAAACAAGGGATGAGCATCGGCGAGTTCAAAGCCAAGGACTCGGACAAGCCATCCGTCACGGTGCTGATGGCTGCGCCCGCGCACTACCGCGGCGAGGTGGTGGGCGCGCTCGTGCTCGGCATTCCCCTGTGGCGCTTGCAGCAGGTGCTGACCAAACAGCTGCAGATGGAGCTGTCCGGCAAGGACTCGGTGGTGATCTGGGCGTACGTGTACCGCGGCTCTGAGCTGCATCACCACGGCACGCCGCCCGACCTGGACAAACTGGTCCCGGACTTCGCCGCGCGTCAGGCGGGTCTGGCGAAGAGCCCCGGCGGCTTCACGGGCGAGGTCGCGCAGTACGCGTACTGGTATGGCTACGGCGTGCGACCGCTGCGCGTGTTCGGGCCGGACATCGGCGTGGTGCTGTTCCGCATGGAGCCGCAGTAGCGTCTTGCCGCTGAAGGCGGCAGTTGCTCACAGCGGCTGGTCGCGCCGCGCATCGAGCCTGGCGAGCGCCTCGACGGGGTCCAGCTCGAAGCGCCAGGGGCCGAGCCGCGTCTCGTGGCTGAGCGCGCGCCGCAGCGCATGCAGGAACCTGGGGCGCGGCCATTCGACCGCGCCGAAGCGCGACAGGTGGTCCGTGTAGACCTGGCAATCGACGAAGTCGAAGCCCCACGCGCACAGGTTGCCGAGCAACGTGACCATCGCGATCTTGGAGGCATCGGGCGCGCGCGCGAACATCGACTCGCCGCAGAACGCGCGACCGAGTGAGATGCCGTAGAGGCCACCGACGAGCTCATCGTGCTCGTCGTACGCCTCTATGCTGTGCGCGAGCCCCTGCTCGTGCAGCGCCGTGAAGCCGCGCCGCAGCTCGTCGGTGATCCAGGTTCCGTCCTGGCCAGGTCGCGGGCTCTGCGCGCAGCCCTGCATCACTGCGGCAAAGGCGGTGTCGGTGCGGATGGTGTAGGGCCGCGCGCGGATGTGCTTGCGCAGCGACCGCCCGACGTGTGCGCGCTCGAAGCTGAGGATGAAGCGCGGATCCGGCGAGAACCAGAGCAGCGGCAGCTCACGATGGGGCCAGGGAAAGATGCCGAGCGAATACGCGAGGACCAGTCGCTCCGGAGTGGCGTCACCGCCGATCGCGACCACGCCTTCGGGAGATGCGCCCTCCGGTGGGGGAAACTTCAGCTCATCGGTGAGCATGTACACTGGCATCGCGTGCCCATAGTAGCAGCACCAGGCACGAGTAACGTGGTCGTGGACGTAACCGTGGACGTGGACGATCTCAGAAACAGAGATCGTCCACTTCCACGGTTACGTCCACGCGCCACGTGGGTCGATGCTTGTGGATGCGGCTCAGCCGCCCGCGATGATCCCGTGATCGGTCCAAGTCGAGGCATACGCCATACTGTGCGTGCTCCGCGCCCAGCCGATCCGCCCTTCGCGATCCACGATGATCACACCGCCGTGGGCGCCCGTGCGCTGCTTCATCAGCTGCAACGCGTCGAAGCCCGCATGTCCCGGCTGCTGCGCCGCACCGAGCGCCTGCGCGATGCGCGAGCACAGCGCGACGCGCATGATGCCCTCACCGAGCCCAGTCGCCGACGCAGCACCGAGCGCGTCGTCCGCGTACGTGCCCGCGCCGAGGAGTGGTGAATCACCCACGCGGCCGGGACGTTTGCCGGTGATGCCACCGGTGCTCGTGGCAGCCGCTAGCCGACCGTGCCGGTCGCGCGCTACGGCGCCGACGGTGCCGCTCGGCCACGCGCCGCCGGTCTGCGCCAGATGAGCGGCCAGATGCTCGCGCGCCTCGTCCGTGATCATTGTCTCGGGCTCGACCGGAACGAAACCCTTGCGCTCTGCAAACGCCGCCGCGCCTGCGCCGCAGTACAGCACGTGGTTGCCATCGTCGAGCACCGCGCGCGCGATCGCGATCGGGTTCTTGAAGGGGCGCAGGCCGCACACCGCGCCCGCGCGCAGCTCCGTACCCTCCATGATCGCGGCATCGAGCTCGAGCGTTCCGTCACAGGTGAGCGCGCCGCCCATGGCGGCGTTGAAGCGCGGATCGTCTTCGAGCACGATCACCGCAGCCTGCACAGCGTCGAGCGCGGAGCCGCCGTCTTCCAGGATCTGCTTGGCCCGCTCCGCCGCGCGGTGGCAACCGGCGATCTGGGCGTCGAGCGCCTCGCCTGAGAGATTGCCGGCACCACCGTGCACGATGAGCGAGTAGCCATCAGGTTGAGCGGAGCTGGGGCCGAGCGTGGCCGTAACGGTCATTGCAGAAGACCGGCCGGCCCGCTCTTCACGACATCGACCTTGAGGCCGTCGTCTGCATGATCCACCACCACGGCACCGCCGTTGTCCAGATCGCCGAACAGCAGCGCCTCCGATAGCGGCCGCTTGATGCGATCCTCCACCAGACGCGCCATCGGTCGCGCGCCGAAGCTCGGCTCGTAGCCGCGCTCCGCGAGCCAGTTGCGCGCAGCGTCCGTGACCGTCAGCGCGACGCGGCGCTCGGTCAGCTGCTGTTGCAAGAGGCGAATCTCCTTGTCCACGACCATCAGGATGATCTCGCGCGACAGACCGCGGAACAGGATCCAGCCGTCGAGGCGGTTGCGGAACTCTGGCGAGAAGGTGCGCTCGAGCGCGCCCTTGGCCTTGGTCTCATCCAGCTCGCGCTTGCCGCGCGGATGATCACTCGTGCCCGCGGCATCGAAGCCGATGTTGCCGCGGTTCATCTCGAACGCGCCCGCGTTCGTCGTCATGATCAAGATCACGTTGCGGAAGTCCGCCTTGCGGCCGTTGTTGTCCGTCAACGTGGCGTGATCCATGACCTGCAACAGGATGTTGAACAGATCCGGGTGCGCCTTCTCGATCTCGTCCAACACCACCACGGAGTGCGGATGCTTGCGGACGGCGTCGGTCAGCAGACCGCCCTGATCGAAGCCCACGTAGCCGGGCGGCGCGCCGATGAGACGCGACACCGTGTGGCGCTCGGAATATTCGCTCATGTCGTAGCGCAGGAGCTCCACGCCGAGCTGGCGCGCCAGCTGCTTCGCGAGCTCCGTCTTGCCGACGCCCGTCGGGCCGGCGAACAGGAACGAGCCGATCGGCTTGTCCTGCGCGCGCAGACCCGAGCGCGACAGCCGAATGGCGCTCGTGAGCTTTTCGATCGCGGGGTCCTGTCCGAAGATGACGCCCTTCAGATCGCTGTCCAGGTGGCGCAGGCGATCGCGATCGGACGACGACACGGACTTCTCTGGGATGCGCGCCATCTTGCTGATGACGGCTTCCACGTCGTGGGACGTCACGCGGTGCGTGCGCTCGCTCTCGGGGCGCAGCCGATCGAGCGAGCCCGTCTCGTCCATCACGTCGATGGCCTTGTCCGGCAAGAAGCGCTCGTTGATGTGCTTGGCCGCGAGGTGCACAGCCGCCTCGACCGCGTCCTCGTCGTACTTGACCTCGTGATGCTCTTCGTAGCGCGGCTTGAGGCCCTTCAGGATCTCGACCGCCTCGTCGAGGCTCGGCTCGCCGACCTCGATCTTCTGGAAGCGCCGCGCGAGCGCGCGGTCCTTCTCGATGTGCTTGTACTCCTGGTACGTCGTCGAGCCGATGCAGCGCAGCTTGCCGGCGGCGAGCGCGGGCTTGAGGATGTTGGAGGCGTCCATCGAGCCACCGCTGGTCGCGCCAGCGCCCACGATCGTGTGGATCTCGTCGATGAACAAAATGGCCTCGGGCTGCTCCTGCAGGCGCTTCACCACGCCCTTGAGCCGCTCCTCGAACTGACCGCGGAACTTCGTGCCTGCGAGCAGCGCGCCCATGTCGAGCGAATATACGCGCGCCTCGCGCAGCACGTCCGGCACGTTGCCGTCGTGGATCGCGAGCGCCAGGCCCTCCGCGATCGCCGTCTTGCCGACGCCGGACTCGCCCACGTAGATGGGGTTGTTCTTGCGCCGGCGACACAGCACTTGCATCGTGCGCTCGAGCTCGGCCTTGCGACCGATCAGCGGATCGATGCGGCCCTGCGCAGCTTCTTCGTTGAGGTCGGTCGTGAACGCGGCGAGCGGATCGCCGCGGAAATCGCCTTCGTCTTCGCCTTCACCGCCGCTCGGCTTGCCCTCGCTCTCTTCACCTTCGGGCAGGCCGTCGGGGCGGATGCCGTGCGCGATGAAGCGCTTCAGCAGGAACGGCGTGAGCCCTTCCTTCTGCAGCAGGTACACCGCGTAAGACTCCTCCTCGTGGAACATCTGCACCAGCACGGCCGAGCCGCGGATCACTTCCTGATCGGATGAGACCACGTGGATCGCCGCGCGCTGCAGCACGCGCCGCACGCCGAGCGTCTGCTGCACCTGGACGTCGACGTCCTTCGGCAGCTTCTCCATCGAGGTGCCCAGGAACTCCGTCAGCGCCGTACGCAGCCGCTTCATGTCCGCGCCGCAGCCGCGCAGCACATCGATCACCGTGGGGTCGTCCAACAAACCGAGCAGCACGTGCTCCAGGGTCACGAACTCGTGCCGCTGTTGCTCGGCGGCCATGAAGGCGCGCCGCAAGGCCTCCTGTAGCTCTTTGGCAATGACCGGTCCGGAGTTCGCCATCATTCCTCGGGTTCGATGCTCAGCATCAGTGGAAACTCGTGCTCGCGCGCCAGGGCTTCGACCTGGCGCACCTTCATCTCTGCGACTTCGAACGTGTAGACGCCAGCCACCCCCACACCGTTCTGGTGTACGTGCAGCATGATACGGACGGCGTCTTGCTCGGCCTTGTGGAACACCGATCTCAAGATCTCCACCACAAACTCGCGGGTGGTGTAGTCGTCGTTGTGCAAGAGCACTTTGTAGAGCGGCGGCTTCTTGAGCTTCCGCTCCGTCTCCGTGCGAGTGCGGGTGATGACCCCCGTTGCGCCTGAGGTGCGTTCAGCCATTTTGACCTATTGTAGTCACTGATCGGGCTCTGTGCACCCGGCCCCTGCGCGAGCGCTCACGTACTGCTGCAGGGTCTCGGCCAGGTCGCGCAAGCCCAGGCCGCCGTACACCGGCTCGATGGGCAGCTCTTCGCCACCCTCCAAGCGTAGCACCACGACCAGACGATCTTCGTCGAGCTCGATGCGCTCGATCTGCGTTGCGGGAATGGAGCGCGGGTGTGTGCCGTCCGCCACCGTGAGACGATCCTTCGTGATTTCGAGGTAGTGAGCGTCGGCCGCGGACAGCGAGCGACCCGTCTTCCGGTAGCCGATGATCCAGCGCACGGCAAACGCGGCGCCAGCCAGGGCCAACAGACGCAGGACGATCGATTGCTCCACCCAAATGAGCCAAGCGCTCGCGGCGCCCGCGACCACGGCCGCTGCGAGCCGCACGCGCGCGCTGCCCCGTACGTCTGCGCGATCGAGCATGAGCCGCAGCGGTTGCAGCGGAGTTTCGGTGGTCATGACAACTGGCTCTGCCACGGTCTGTTGCCCGTCTGGGCCATGATATACCCTGATGTGGCGTCGGTGCGCGCTGCAACCCACGCGACATCAGGATGGTCTTGACCATGAAGCTCGGACTGAACATCGGCTATGCGTCTCGGAAACTCACGTTGCCACTCGAGCTGATCCGGGAAGCAGAAGGTCTCGGTTTCGATTCGGTGTGGACGTCCGAAGCCTACGGCTCGGATGCCGTCACGACCTCTGCGTGGATCCTGGCGAACACGCAAAAGATCCGCGTGGGCACCGCGATCCTGCAGATGCCCGCGCGCGCACCGACCATGACGGCGATGACGGCCATGTCGCTCGATCACCTCTCGGGGGGCCGCTTCATCGTGGGGCTCGGACCCTCGGGACCGCAAGTCGTCGAAGGTTGGTACGGTGCGTCGTACGCGAAGCCGCTCACCCGCCTGCGCGAGTACATCGAGATCATGCGCAAGGTCTCTGCGCGCGAAGCGCCGGTGACGTACGAGGGCCAGCACTATCAGCTGCCGTACAAGGGGCCGGACTCCACCGGGCTCGGCAAGCCGCTCAAGTGCATCTTGCATCCGGAGCGTCCGCTGAAGATCTACACGGCGAGCCTGCAGCCGAAGTCGGTCGCACTGAGCGCGGAGCTCGCCGACGGCTTTTTCCCGATCTGGATCGATCCGGAGAAGCCGGACGTGTTCGAAGAGTGGATCGCGGAGGGCCTTGCGCGCGTCCACAAGCCGCGCGCGGACTTCGACATGGCGCCCTTCATCGGCGTGGTGCTCGGCGATGATCTGCAGGCGTGCCGCAATCTGATCAAACCTGGGCTCGCGCTGTACATCGGCGGCATGGGTGCGCGCGGCAAGAATTTCTACAACGAGTACGCGATCCGCACCGGTTGGGCGGACGCCGCGCGCAAGATCCAGGATCTGTATCTCGACGGGAAGAAAGCCGAGGCTGCGGCCGAGGTGCCCGATGCGCTGGTCGATGCCGTCGCGCTCGTCGGACCGGCGGATCGCATCAAGGGTCGTCTGCAGGCTTGGATCGCGGCCGGTAAGGCGGGCAAGGTCGGCACCCTGGTGCTCGGCTCCGGCCAGCCCGAGGCGCTGCGGTTGATCGCCGAGACCGTGCTCTGAGCTGTGCCTGACACGTGCCGGGCACGTGCCTCGCGTAGACTGCGTCGTTCCGCGCTTGGCTTCGCGTTTGCGGCCGCCGAGCGCGGGCACATCGTTTGCTGTGGGGTCGCAGCAGCGAGGTCTACAGATGAGCGCCACCACGAACCAACGCCACTCCACCGACGCGCTCGCGTCCGTGTTCTCCGAGCCGCAGAGCCAAGCGATCCCCATCGTGCGCGCGGGCCGCGAACGGTTGCCCGCCATCGATCGCCTGCGCGGTCTGGTGATCGTGCTGATGGCGCTCGATCATGTGCGCGATTACTTCGGGCAGCAGCTCTTCTCCGCGACGGATCTCAGTCAGACGACGCCCGCGTTGTTCATGACGCGCTGGGTCACGCACCTGTGTGCGCCGACGTTCGTGTTCTTGGCAGGCCTCAGCGCAGCGTTGATGGCCGAGCGTATGCCGAGGCGGGCGCTGCGGCGCTTTCTCCTCGCGCGCGGCATGTGGCTGGTGGTGACCGAGTTTACGATCGTGACCTTGGTCTGGAGCTTCAACTTCGAGTACCGCCTCGGGCTCGTGATGCAAGTGATCTGGGCGATCGGCATCTCCATGTGCGTGCTGTCTGCGCTGATCGCGTTGCCGGTTCCATGGATCGCGGCGTTCGCCGTCGCGATGATCGCGGGACACAACTTGCTCGACGGGCTCAGCCCGCAAGCGTTCGGCCCCTGGGCGCCGCTGTGGAACGTCCTTCACGTGCAGGGGCCGACGCCGGTCGGTCTGGTGCTGTATCCGCTGATCCCGTGGATCGGCGTGATGGCGGCCGGCTACGCGTTCGGTGCGCTGTATAAACAGCCGAGTCTGCGCGCGCGCGTGTCCTTGCAGCTGGGAGCGGCGCTGCTCGCGCTGTTCGTGGGCCTGCGCTGGCTGAATGTGTACGGCGATCCGAAGCCCTGGTCGCCGCAGCGCGACGCGCTGTTCAGCGCGCTCTCGTTTCTCAACGTCAGCAAGTACCCGCCGTCGCTCTCGTACCTGCTCGTGACGCTCGGGCTGGGCTTGCTCCTGCTCCACGCGCTCGACCGCCCCGCCGCGCGTCTCATGGACGCGCTCGACACGCTCGGCCGCGTTCCGCTGTTCGCGTACGTGGTGCACCTCGCGCTCGCGCACCTGCTCGCGGGGCTGTGCGCGCTCGCGCTCGGCCACGGCACGAGCGTGCTCGGGCAGCTGTTCGTGTTCTTCCCGAAGACGTGGGGCTTCGGGCTCGGGGGCGTGTACGCCGCGTGGCTCGTGGTGCTGGCGCTCTTGTATCCGCTGTGCCGCTGGTTTGCGGCGCTCAAGCGTCGGCGCAGCGACCCCTGGCTGTCATATCTCTGAGCAGGCAGGGGTCAGTTTCCATTCGCGTCGCGCGGGCTCACGCGCCGAGCGCGCGAGCCGCGTCGATGGCGTGATAGGTCAAGATGATGTCCGCGCCAGCGCGCTTGATCGACAGCAGCAGCTCCAGCATGACGCGCTGCTCGTCGATCCAGCCGTTCTTGGCTGCGGCCTTGACCATCGCGTACTCGCCGCTGACGTTGTAGGCCGAGACCGGCACGTTCACCTCGGCGCGCACCTTGGCGATGACGTCGAGGTAGCTGAGCGCGGGCTTCACCATCACCATGTCCGCGCCCTCGGCGATGTCGAGGTGCACTTCGCGCAGCGCTTCGCGCGAGTTTGCGGGATCCATCTGGTAGCCGCGCCGGTCGCCTTCTTGCGGTGCGCTGTCTGCAGCCTCGCGGAACGGTCCGTAAAAGCCGCTGGCATATTTCGCCGCGTAGCTGAGGATGGCGACGTCCTGGAAGCCGTCTCCATCGAGCGTCTGACGCAGCTTCGCGATGCGTCCGTCCATCATGTCGCTTGGAGCGACGATGTCCGCGCCGGCCTGCGCGTGACACAACGCCTCGCGCGCGAGCAGCTCGAGCGTCGCGTCGTTGTCGACCTCGGTCTGACCGCGGCGCTTGACGAGCTTCCCGCAGTGGCCGTGGTCCGTGTACTCGCACATACAGACATCGGTGATCACGCACAGCTCGGGCACCGCGTCTTTGAGCGCGCGCACCGCCTGAGCCACGGGACCTTGCGCGTCCCAGCCGCCGCTGCCGAGCGGATCCTTGTGCTCCGGCAAGCCGAACAAGATGACGGAAGGCACCGAGTGCTTGTGCGCCAGCTTGGCTTCTTTCACGAGCTCGTCGACCGAGAGCTGGAACACGCCGGGCATGGAGCCGACCTCTTTGCGGACGCCCTTGCCGGGGACCGCGAACAGCGGCAGCACGAAGTTCTTCGGGGAGAGCGTCGTCTCACGCACCATGCTGCGCAGGGTCTCGGTGCGGCGCAGGCGGCGCGGTCTTTCGATGGGAAATGTCATGGCTGATGCCTAACTCGCAGGGCTGAAGTGTCTTTCGAGCGCGGTGACGAGGCCGGGGATCGTGTATTCGTCGGCGGTGAGTGAGACCGCGAGGCCGCGTGCCTGGGCGGTGTCCGTCGTGATGGGCCCGATCGAGGCCAAGGTCAACCCGCGCAGGCGTTGTGCCGCATCTGGGCCGATGGCTGCAAGTGTGTGCTCCACGGTCGAGGACGCTGTGAAGGTGATTACATCGATGGCGCCTTGGTCCAGGAGTGCCCGAAGCTGCGCGGCGGTCTCCGCGCTCGCCCCGTAGGTGCGATAGGCCTCGACCACGTCGACCACGGCGCCCGCCTCGCGCAGGGTCTCGGGCAGCACGTCGCGCGCCACCGCCGCCCTGGGGAGGAGCACGCGCACGCCGCGAATGGAGCCCGCCTGCTCGCGCAGCATGATTTCGGCCAGCGCTTCGCCGCGAAAGCTATCGGGCATCACGTCGCAGCGCACGCCGAACGGCTCGAGCGCCTGCGCCGTGCTCGGCCCGATGGCCGCGATGCGCAGCCCAAACAAGCTGCGACTATCCAACCCCTGGCGCGAGAGCTCCGCGAAGAACGCGCGCACACCGTTCTGGCTGGTGAATACCAGCCACTGGTAGCTACGCAGCGCGCGTACCGCAGCTGTGAGCGGCGCGGGATCGAGCGGAGGCTCGATCCGGATCATGGGCAGCTCGAGCGTCGCCGCGCCGCGCTCGCGCAGCGCCTGCGCCAGGGATTCCGACTGCTCGACCGCGCGCGTGACGAGCACGCGCTTGCCGAACAGGGGCTTCGTGTCGAACCAGCGCAGGCGGTCACGCAAGCGAACCACCTCGCCGACGATGGTGAGCGCAGGCATGCCGATGCCGGCCTCCGCCGCGCGCTCGGCGATGTCCGCGACCGTGCCCACGATGGTTCGCTGCAGAGGGGTCGATGCGGCCTGAATCACGGCCGCGGGACAATCGGGCGCACGGCCGTGCTCGATCAAGAGCTGCATCAAGCCCGCGAGCTTGCGCACGCCCATGAAGATGACGAGCGTCTGTGTAGCTGTCGCGAGCTTGGCCCAGTCGTGCGAGCTCTGATCTTTGTCGGGCGACTCGGTCGCGGTCAGATACGCCACGCTGCTCGACAGCTCGCGGTGCGTGAGGGACATGCCCGCGTACGCCGCTGCCGCGCTCGGCGACGCGACGCCCGGCACGACCTCGAAGCGAATGCTCGCAGCCTGCAGCGCCTCGGCTTCCTCCGAGCCGCGGCCGAACAGATACGGATCACCGCCCTTGAGTCGCACCACCACCTTGCCGGCGTGGGCGGCGTCGATCAGGCGGCGGTTGATGTCCGCCTGGCGTTCGTACGGGCGACCCGCGCGCTTGCCCACGAACACGCGCTCCGCCTCCGGGCGACAATGCTTGAGCAGATCCGCGTGGACCAGCGCGTCGTACAGCACGAGGTCTGCGCGCCCCAGGCAGCGCACCGCCTTCAGCGTGACGAGCTCCGGATCGCCGGGCCCGCCCCCTATCAGATACACAACCGGATCCATCTTCACCTTGTTCACTCTCTGCTCACACACACGGCCGCGGCGCCAGCGTCAATCGCCATCGAGCAGGCCGCCGAGGCCACCCAGGATCGAGCCTTCTTCGGTGCGCGCGCCACCGGCCGACGGTGCATTGGCGAGCACGCGGTCCGCGAGCCGGCTGAACGGCATGCTCTGGATCCAGACCGTGCCCGTGCCTTGCAACGTGGCGAGGAACAGGCCTTCGCCGCCGAACAACATGGAGCGGAGATTGCCGGCGCGCTCGATGTCGAACGCGACGCCTGGCGTGAACGCGACCACGCAGCCCGTGTCGATCCGCAAGCGCGAGTTGCGCAGCTCCTTGCGAACGACGGTGCCGCCCGCGTGGATGAACACCATACCGTCGCCCTGCAGGCGCTGGAGGATGAAGCCTTCTCCACCGAAGAAGCCGGCGCCGAGGCGCTGGTTGAACGCCATCGAGAGCTTGGTACCGTAGGCCGCCGCCAGAAAACCGTCCTTCTGACACAACAGCTCACCGCCCAGCTCGGCCAGCGGAATCGCGAGGATCTTGCCCGGATACGGCGCCGCAAACGCGACGCGCTGCTTGCCGCTGCCCGCGTTGCGGAAGTGCGTGAGGAACAACGACTCTCCGGCGAGCATGCGCTTGCCGGCGCCGAACAGCTTGTCGAAGAAACCGCCGCGCGGCTCCGTTCCGTCGCCCAGCTTGCTCTCGTACACGATGCCGTCCTCCATGTACGTCATGGCTCCGGCTTCGGCGACCACGGTCTCATTC
>Ga0190269_10001075_pt1 | contig 13288 bp, 10 predicted proteins | sample Popmic249IS_FD_133749 | JGI IMG/M metagenome (GOLD analysis project Ga0190269, IMG submission 133749) | Populus adjacent soil microbial communities from riparian zone of Blue River, Arizona, USA - 249 IS | ecosystem: Environmental > Terrestrial > Soil > Riparian zone | place: USA: Arizona...
CAGCCCGGACAGGCCGGTGCGCTCGTGGTCGAGCGCGGCGAACACCGGCCAGTGCCAGAGGTAGAGCTCGTAGGAGACGCACCCGATCCGGGGCAGCGGCGAGACCGACAGCGCGCGCGCGATCAGCCCGTCCGGCTCCCGCTCCGCGTGGCCGATCACCACCGCGACCGCGAGGACGACGACGACCAGGGCTCCGCGGTAGAGCGTCGGCCCGGTGTCGCCGAGCGTCAGCAGCGCGACGGCGAGTGCGAGCACCGCGGCCAGCGCCCCCGGTGAGCGACGCCGAGGAGCCGCGTGCCAGGGCCGGTGCCGCCCGGCGCTGAGCACCAGCGCCAGCGCGCACCCCGCCAGCAGTCCGAACGCCCTGGTGTCGCTGCCGTAGTAGGCACGCGCCGGCTCGGCGTCGGGGACGTAGAGCAGCGCCATCGCCGCGGCGGACGCCGCGGCTGCGCCGAGCGTCCCCAGCAGCAGCGCACGCGCCGACCACAGCGCGAGCACGCCGGCGAGCACGAGCGGCCACAGGAGGTAGAACTGCTCCTCGAGCGCCAGCAACCAGGTGTGCTGCAGGGGCGAGGGTGCTGCCGTCAGGTCGGCGTAGCCGTCGCCGCGGTCGAGCATGCGCCAGTTGGCGACGTACCCGAGCGTGGCCAGTGCGTCGGTGCCGAGCGCGGAGAGTTCCTCCGGCGGCACCAGCCACCGGGCACCGGCCAGCACCGCGGAGACCACGGTGAGCAGGGCGGGCAGCAGCCGCCTGGCCCGCCGCGCCCAGAACGCGCCGAGCCGGATCCGCCCGGTGCGCTCGTGCTCGGCCAGCAGCAACGTGGTGATCAGGTACCCGGAGAGTACGAAGAAGGCGTCGACGCCCAGCCAGCCGCCCGGGAGCCATGACACTCCACCGTGGAACAGCAGAACGACGAGCACCGCGACGGCACGGAGGCCGTCGAGCGCGGGACGGTGGGTGAGCCGGAGGCGCTCCGGATGCCGGCCCGGAACCCGCCGGGACCGGAGCGGCGGGGACTCCCGCAGAGCGATCGGGACGGTCGGCAGGGTGGTCGAGTGGCCCGTCGGATCTGACACCGGCCAGATCGTAAATGCACAAACGGTTATAAATGGCGCACTCGTCGTTGGTGACGGCCAGTGCTGCGTGCCGCGGTGTCGGGCCTACTCCGGCGTGGACGGTGTCGCCGCCGCCGCGGAGGGGGCGCCGTCCGCCGGGACCGGGAGCTGATCCATCACCACGATCGCGCCGGCGGTCTGACCCGCGCGGTACACCAGCGGGCTCGCTCCGACCCGGATCCGGACCGCTCGGCCGCGCCGATTGATCGCGTCGAGGACCAGCTCGGTGGTCTCGTCGGACTCCGCGTTGCCGACCACCTGCCGGACCAAGGGTCGCAGGCGGTCGGTGGGGAGGCCGATGTCCAGGTTGAGCAGGTGCTGCCCGACCGCCTCCTCCGGTCGCAGCCCCCAGAGATCCTCCGACTGGCGGTTCCAGGCCCGGATCACCAGGTCGGTGTCGACGACCACGACACCACCGCGCAGGCTGCGCAGGATCGATTCGAGGAACGCGTTCGCGTCGTTCAGCTGATCGGTGCGGTCCCGGAGCTCGTCGTTGATCGACTGCAACTCGTCGTTGGTGGACTGGAGCTCCTCGTTCATCGTCTCCAGCTCTTCGTTGGTGGACTGGAGCTCTTCGTTCGTCGTCTCCAGCTCCTCCACCGTCGACTGGAGCTCTTCGTTCGTCGTCTCCAGCTCTTCCACCGTCGACTGCAGCTCCTCGTAGGCGCTCTCGATCTGCCGGTTGGCCAGCTCGAGCTCGTTGTGCAGCTTCCGGTAGCGCGTGACGTCGGTGGCGAACACCGCTGCGCCGCCGTAGTGCCCGTCGCCGTGGAGCAACGGGACGATCTGGATGTCGACGGCGACCTCGTCGGCGGCGGGCCGCGCCCACTCGACGTCGCGGATCCAGATCGGACGACGCTCGCGCCGCACTTCCTCGAGGTGCGGACGCAGCTCGACCGGCCGGTACGAGACGTCGGTGTCGAGGAACGGACGCCCGATGTCCCGGGAAGAGATGCCGAACAGCGCCTCGGCACGCTGGTTGACGCCGGCCACCGTGTAGTCCTGGGTGACGACGATGGCGGCCACCGGTGCGGCGAGCAAGGCTTCGGTCTGCAGCCGATCGGTTCCGAGCATCTCCCGCAGACCTGACTTCGCGCTGTTGGCCGGGGTGAGGATTCCGAGTCCGGGCGCGGGACGCGGAACCTTGCGGAAGAACCGGCGCTTGAGGTCCAGCGGTGTGAACAGCTGGCCGTGGCCGAGCAGCATCTCCGCCTTTCCGAGGAACAGCACGCCGGCCTCGTTCAGAGCGAAGTTGAACCGTGCCAGGACTCGGGCCTGGGTCTCGGCGTTGAGGTACATGAGCGTGTTCCGGCAGGTGAGCAGGTCGACGCGGCTGATCGGCGCGTCCTGCACGAGGTCGTTGCGACCGAAGATCACGCTCCGGCGGACGTCCTTGGCGAACACGAACCGGCTTCCGGTGCGTTCGAAGTAACGCTCGACCAGGTCGCCGGGGATCGCTTGAATTTCCTTCTCGCCGTAGGTCGCCTGGCGAGCCACGGCGAGTGCGTCGTCGTCCACGTCGGTGGCGTAGATCTTGACCCGGTCGCGGTACTCGTCCTGGCCGAGCAGCTCGGCGAGCAGGATCGCGATGCTGTAGGGCTCCTCGCCGGTCGCGCAGCCCGCACACCAGATGCGGATGGACTGCGACGGCTTCTTCGCGGCGATGAGCTGGGGCAGGATCTCCTTGCGCAGCTGGAGCCAGGAGTCCTGGTCGCGGAAGAAGCTGGTGACGTTGATCAACACCGTGTTGAACAGCGTCGTGAACTCCTCCTGGTGCACCTGGATGTAGTCCTGGTAGTCACTCCACCGCTCGATGCCCAGGCTCTGCGTGCGGCGGGCGACGCGACGCATCAGGCTGGAGCGTTTGTACCCGGTGAAGTCGAAGCCCCGGCTCTCCTTGAGGAATTCGAGCAGGGTCTCGAACTCGGGATCGTCCTCGCTCACCATCGCCCCTCGCTGGCTGACCGATCCGCTCGCTGTCTTCACGCACCGTACCGGCCGCGACCCGTACACCCGGGTCACTGCTGCCCGGGTGCCTCCCGCCCGGGTGGCTCCCGCGCCAGCAGCTCGCGGATCAGCCGGATCGACTCCCCGAGCTCTGCTGCGGCGTCCAAGTTCCGGGTGGCCACGAACGGAGTGCCCCGATCGGTCGCGGACTCCGCGAGTCGCCGGTGCAGCGCGGCCTTGTCCTCCATCGTCCGCAGCGCCATCCACAGGGCGCCTTCCATCGCCGAGTTCTGCCGCTCGAGCAGACTGTCCGGCGACCACGCGTGGCCGACCCGGCACCGATAGCGGGTCAGTGGCCCTTCACGGACCGCGAACAGCGCACCGCTGCAGTCCGGGCAGCCCAGTCCGGCCGGGTCCCCGGGGCGGTCGGGGTCGTCGAGTGCGTCCATGTCCAACTCCGCGATAGCGGTCTCCTGGTGCAGGAGCGGATCCTCGCCGAGAGCATCGATCGCCGGGTCCTGGCCGACCAGCTCGGCGATCACCGAGCCGATCTTCTCGGCGGCTGCCGTGGTGGCATCCGGTACGGCCGCCAGAGCGGCGGTCGGCATGCCCGGGTAGAGCGCGTCTTCCGGGTGCTGGACGACGGCGGCACCGGAGTGCCGGGCGATCGCGGCCAGGCCGGCCGCCCCGTCGTCGAGCATGCCGGAGAGGACCACCCCGACGACGGCGGATCCGGCGGCGCGCACGGCCGACCGGAACAGCGGGTCGACCGCCGGCCGATGGCCGTTCTCCTGCGGTCCGCGGGAGAGGCTGCACCGCCCGGCGAGCACCGTCAGATGGTGATCCGGTGGTGCGACGTAGATGTGCCCGGTCTCCAGGAGTTCGCCGTCGACGGCGGCGGTGGCGGGCAGCGGGCCGGACCGGTCGAGGATCGGCGCGAGTACGCTGCTCCCGCCCGGCGTGGTGTGCAGCACGACGAGCACGGTGGCGGGCAGATCCGGGGGAAAGCCCCGGACGACCGCCCGGAGGCTCTCCACACCACCGGCGGAGGCACCGATGACGACGAACGGTCGACCTGACATCTGGGGGTGTCCCTTCGGCGGGCCCGGGCAGCGAGCTCCCCTCGCCATCACGCTCGCCACACGGCTTGTGACGGAGGTTACTCCGGATCGCGACAGCGGTAGTCATTCCGCGTGTGCCCACTACGGATCGTGGGTAACACGACGCAACAGAGACCGGAGAGCAGAGCGATGAGCCCCGAGCTACACGTCGACCGTGAACGCACGATCGATCTGGCGGTTCTGCGGCTCACCGGGCAGCTCTCAGTGCGTACTGCGCCGGCGGCTCGGCGGGAGATCCTCAAGTCGCTGTCCGACGTGGGAAGGGTGGTGGTGGACGTGTCAGGGCTCGCGCTGATGACCCCGGAGTGCGTCACTCTGCTGCCCAGCGTGCTCACCACCGCGGGTGGCTGGCCGTCCGCGCGGCTGGCGGTCGTGGACTCCCAGGGTGTCTACGAGTCCGCTGCGCGGAGCGTGCGCTGCGCCGACCTGCTTCACTTCTACCCGGCGACGGAGGCGGGTGTGCGCCATGTCGATGACCGGCCGGCACGGGTCAAGCGGGACCTGACGGTTCCGGCCGACCCCTCGGCTTCGGCCGCGGCCAGGCGGTTCCTCCAGGAAGCCGCCGCTGATTGGGATCTCTCGCCGGACCTCACCGAGGTCGCCCAGCTCGTCGTCAGCGAGCTGGTGTCGAACGCGGTCGAGCACGCCGGGACATCGTCCACCGTGGCGCTGGAGCTGTCGGAGGACACCCTTCGGATCAGCGTCCGGGACGGCTCCACCACCCGGCCGGTTCCGCGGCCGCTGGACATGGTGAGCTTCCGCGGTCGCGGCCTGCCACTGATCGACCGGGTCAGCGAGCACTGGGGGATCGCCGACCACGCGGAGGGCAAGACGGTGTGGGCCGTGCTGTCGGTCGATCCCGAGCTGCCGTCCCCCGATGAGGCAGTCGCCGGCTCGGCGGACTGAAACGCCGGTCACTGGCTACCCCGCCCGGCATGACCCCTTCGGCTGCGTCCTCGATAGGTAGCCTGCTGTTCGTCGGTAACGCCACCGTGCTGCTCCGGCTCGGGAGCTTCACGGTGCTCACCGACCCCAACTTTCTCCACCGCGGCGAGCGGGCGTACCTGGGCTGGGGGCTGACGTCCAAGCGCCTGGTCGAGCCGGCCCTCGGCCTGGACACGCTGCCTCCCCTCGACGCCGTCGTGCTCTCCCACCTGCACGGCGACCACTTCGACCGGCGGGCCAAGGCGGGGCTGGACCGACGGGTGCCGATCGTCACCACCGAGCACGGCGCCCGCAGGCTCGCCCGCAAGGGGTTCTCTGCGGTCGAAGGACTCGGGCCCTGGACGGCCTGGGAGGAGCGGCGCGGTACCGAGGTGCTGCGCGTCACGTCGGTGCCGGGGCAGCACGGGCCGGCGCTCGTGCACCGGCTGCTCCCGCCGGTGATGGGCAGCATCGTCGACCTGGAGCGGGACGGGCAGCGGCGCTTCCGGCTCTACGTCTCCGGTGACACCCTCTGCCGCCCCTGGCTGGGGGAGATCACCGAGCGGTACCCGGGTATCGACGCCGCGCTGGTGCACCTCGGCGGCACGCGCATTCTGGGCGTCCTGCTGACGATGGACGACAAGCAGGGCGCCGACCTGGTCGAGCTGCTCGGCCCGGGGATCACCTACCCGATCCACAACGACGACTACACGGTGCAGAAGTCGCCGCTCTCGGCGTTCCTCGCCGAAACGTCCCGCCGGGGGATCGCGGGCGTCCAGGCGCTGGAGCGCGGCCAGGCGGTGTCACTTCCACCTGCGGTTTCAGACGCTTCCTAACGGGAATCTCGGGGCGGGTGGTGCGGTAAAGGGCTGATTCCGGGAGGGTTTCCATGCGGTTGCCGGAGCCACGAGGTGGCGTGAGCGAAGCGCTGGTTCGGGCACTGACCGGGTCTCCCGGCACGTTCGTCCGGCCGTCGACGACGGCTGTGGTGGACTCCAGCGACGAGCCGTGGCTCGACGAGGACCTGCAACTGTCCCTCTGGGTGCTCTACGAGCTGCACTACCGCGGCTTCGACGAGGTCGACCCGGACTGGGAGTGGGACCCGGAGCTGCTCGCGCTGCGGGCAGGGCTGGAGGCGCGGTTCCTCGACGGGCTCCGCGCCGGGGTGCCGGTACCGGTCGGATCGGCGTCGGCCGGTGGGTCGGTCGCCGCGGCGCTGACCGCGCTCACCAACGCCGACACCGGACCGTCGCTGAGCCGGTTCCTGCAGCGCAAGGCGACGCTCGCGCAGTTCCGCGAGTTCGTGGTGCACCGCTCGATCTACCACCTCAAGGAAGCCGACCCGCACAGCTGGGGAATCCCCCGGCTCGGCGGCAGGCCGAAGGCGGCGCTGATCGAGATCCAGGCCGACGAGTACGGCGGCGGGCGCGTGGAGCGCATGCACGCCGAGCTGTTCCGGACGACGCTGGACCGGCTGGGTCTGGACACCGGCTACGGCGCGTACCTGGAGCACGTCTCGGCCCCGACGCTGGCCACCAGCAACCTCATCTCGCTGTTCGGTCTGCACCGGCGCTGGCTGCCCGCGCTGCTCGGGCACCTGGCCGCGTTCGAGATGACGTCGTCGATCCCGAACCGGCGGTACGGCAACGGCCTGCGCCGGCTCGGCGGGGACGCCGACGCCACCCGGTTCTACGACGAGCACGTCACGGCGGACGCGGTGCACGAGCAGATCGCCGCCCACGACCTCTGCGGCGGTTACGTGGCCGAGCACCCGGAGCAGGCCGGGGACGTCCTGTTCGGCGCGGCGTGCGGACTGCACCTCGACGGCGTCGCGGCGGGCTGGATCCTCTCGCGCTGGGAGCGCGGCACCACGTCGCTGCGTAGCCCGCTCACCCCGGACCCGCTCGCGATCTCCGCCTGACGGTCACGTCGGGCCGACACACGACGGAGGCCCGCCCGCGATCGCGGGCGGGCCTCCGTCGTAGTACGCGGGTTTTCGTCGTGCGCCGGGTGGTTACCGCCCTGGCGCGGAGAAGCCGACGAGCTTGTGGGTGCCGTCGCAGAACGGTTTGAGGCCGGACTTCCCGCACCGGCAGAGCGCTACCGTGGCGCGCCCCGGATCGATGAGGGTGCCGTCCTGGCCCTGCAGGACGAAGTCCCCGCGAACCAGCAGGGGACCGTCCTCGTACACCGTGACGCTCACTTCGTCGCCGCTCAGACTTCCGCGTTCTTCCACATGCTTCCTTCCGCGACGGCCCTGGCGCGCAGCCGGCCGGCCACGACCTCGGTCTGGAACACGGGCTGGCACGCGGTCGCCGGACCGCGCAGCGGCTCACCGTCGACCAGCCGGAACACGGACCCGTGCCACGGGCACGAGATCCGGGGCTCGCCCGGGCCGTCGGTCACCACGCCCTCGTGCAGCGGCCCGCCGGCGTGACTGCACTCCGACGCGAGGACGTGCACCCCGGCGGCCGCGCCCACGGTGCTCCCCCTGCCGTCACCCGTGCTGCCGTTACCGGTGCTGCCGTTACCGGTGCTGCCGCCAGCCGCGGTCGACGTGCGCCGGTAGACGACGACGGTCGTGTCGCCGACGTCGCGGCGGACCGGCTTGCCGACCGGGATCTCGTCGAGGGGACCGAGGTCGTGCCACCCGTCACCGGCCCTGCGCATCGCGCCTTCGGCGTGATTGACGCCGCTGGCCTGCGAGTACGCCAGGTGCCCGCCGAGGGCGCCGCCGAGGCCGACGGCCGTCAGCCCGAGCAGCGCGTAGCCGACACCGGCGAGCTGGCGGCCCTGCTTCCTGGCCGTCCACGACGCGGCGTAGAGCGTGATGCCGACCGTGTTGGCGGCCGCGTGCACGAGCCCGACGCGACGCTGCTCCGGCTCCAGGTCGGCCCAGTCGGCGAGCCCGGCGGCGACCGCGACCGGCGCGGTCAGCAGCCCGACTCCGACCAGCCGCCGGGCGGCGGTGCGGCCGCCCGGGGTGAAGTCCAGGACGCTGGCCGAGGCCCACGCGCCGACCGGTAGCTGGACCAGCACCGGATGCACGGGATGGCCGAGCCACCGGCCGTGCAGGAGGTCCGCGATTTTGGGATTGGGGATCGTCTGGTGGACGGCGTCTGCGACGGCCTCGGCGACGGGGTCGAGGAGCCGCGCGTTTTCCAGGCGGGCGAAGAGTGCTCGGATCACCGACATAGTGCTGCGGATACCCCGTGGGTTCCCGGTCACACCGGGACGCATCGATTGTTCATCGCTGGGTAGCCCGTGGCGGACGCGATCGAGGAGGACGGATGAGTTATCAAGATCCGGAGCCGAGCCGCACGCCGGGCTTGGAGCCGGGCGGCGGTGTGCCGCCCGGTGAGACGCCCCCCGGCGAGGGTTCCGTGTCGGGCATCGCCCACAAGGAGGCGGGGCCGGCGCCCAAGTGGGTGCCCGCGGTGGTGATCGGCGCGATCGTCCTGCTGGTGGTCCTCGTCGCGCTCTTCATGCTCGTCCGGGTGTTCCTGATGGCGAGCGACTGAGTTCTTCTCGACCGACCCCTGCGGACGGTGTTCGGGCTGCGGAAACGCGCGAGGTTGAGAAGAGCTCACTGACCCGGCCGATCCCGCGTGGCCGCACCCGGCGGACAGCGCTCAGGCGAAGAGCCGGAGCGGGCGCAGGAGCGGCGACCGGTCGCCGTCGTGAGCCCGCAGCCCGGCGACGACGTCCGCGAGCGCCTCGTGGGTGTCGTAGCGAGGCACCCAGCCGAGTTCGTCCCGTGCCCGGGAGCTGTCCAGCAGCGGAGTGCCGAGCAGCAGGTCGACCCACCCGGCGTCGACCGGCTGCAGACGGGCCGTCCAGCTCGCGGCCGCGGCGGCGCGGAGCACGGTGGCCGGGAACGGCACCCGACGTCCGCCGAACGCCGCCGCCAGGTCCTCGGGCCGCAGCGGCGGCTCCGGCGCGAGGTTGAACGCCCCGCCCGCCCGCGCGGCCAGGATGCGCAGCACCGCGTCGGCGACGTCGTCCGCGTGGACGACCTGGGTGATCGCCCGCCCGGGCAGCGGCAGCACCGGCAGCGGCAGGCGCACCAGCGGGCGCGCCAGGGCGGGCGCGAAGTAACGCAGCAGCTCGCTGGCGGCCCGGCGCTGCACCACCAGCGCCGGTCGGATCCGGGTGATCAGCGGTAGGACGCCGCGCTGCTCGGCGGCGTCCACGAGCCGCTCCGCCGCGACCTTGTCCCGGCTGTAGTGCGACGTCTGGACACCGTCGGTGGGCCAGTCCTCACCGACGGTGCGATCCTTCGGGCCGACCGAGTACGCGCCGATCGACGACGCGTGCACGAGGTGGGGTACACCGGCCTCCTCGGCCGCCGCGATCACCGCCGCGGTGCCCAGCAGGTTCGTCCGGATCAGCCGGCGCCGGTCGTGGCTCGGCTGGATCGCCCAGGCGAGGTGGACGACGGCGTCCGCACCGGCCATCGCGTCGCGCAGCACGGCGTCGGCGTTGACCGCACCGACGTCGCAGCGGACCCAGTGCGTACCGGCGGGCGTGGACCGCTCCGGCGGGACCCGCCGGGCCACCCCGACCACCTCCGTGCCCGAGCCCAGGGCCGCGCGAACCACGGCGCTTCCGACATTTCCGCTGGCTCCGGTCACGACGATGCGCATGCCACCTCGGGTTCCCCGCTACGGCGAGGACAATCCACAGCTCATTTACTGTTCGACAGAGGGTTACCACGCGGCTGTTACTCTCGGCGGGTCCTACCGGTCGGCGTCGCGCCTCCAGCGCGATTGCACCCCCCGCGTTCCGGAGCCGAGATCCTGTGAGCCAAAGGTCCGACACCGTCGTGGCAACCCCGGCGCCGGAGCCGTCCGGCGAGAACGAGCCGTCCGACGGCGCCGGCGCCGAGCCGCGCTGGCAACGAGTCCTCACCGCGGTCGTCGCGCTGACGATCGTCGGCTACGCGTTGATCGGCATCGGGTCGCCGCTGTTCGGTGTGAAGGTGTTCGCGGCGACCGACATGCTCGCGAACAAGGCGCCGTACGCCACCTCCGGGCTGTCCGACGTCCGTCCCACGAACACGTTCCTCAACGACACGGTCGACTCGGTCGTGCCGAACTCGACGCTCTTCGGTGAGCTGCTGCGCGAGGGCGACGTCGCGCTCTGGAACCCGTACCAGTCCGGGGGCTCCGCGTTCGGGTCGACGCCGAACTACGCGCTGTACAACCCCCTGTCGGCGCCCTACCTGCTGCTGCCGGGGTGGCTCGCGCCCGGCTACGTGAAGCTGCTGGAGATCGTCGTGGCGGCCGGCGCCACGTTCCTCTTCCTGCGGCGCTTCGGGCTCGGACGCGCGGCGGCCGGGCTCGGTGGCCTGGTGTTCGTCGGCAGCGGCTTCCTCATCGCCTGGACGAACTGGCCGCAGACCCGGGTGGCGGCGTTCATCCCGGCGGTGTTCTGGTGCGTGGAGCGGCTGATCGCGCACCGGCGCGCCCGGGACGGTGCGCTGCTCTGCCTGGCGGTCGCGTCGATGCTGCTGGGCGGGTTCCCGGCGGTGACCGGGTACACGATCCTGTTCGCCGGCGTGTACCTGGTCGTGCGGGTGGTCGGCGAGTACGGGCCGAGCTGGCGGCGGATCGTCGGGGTGGTGGGCGGTGCCGGCGTGGCCCTGGCGGGCGCGGTGGCGCTCGCGGCGATCCAGCTGTTGCCGTTCGCGTCGGCGATGTCCGGCGTGTTCATCGCCGGCCGGGGGCAGACGCCGGACGACCACCTGTCGCCGGTCACCGCGCTCACCGCGATCGCGCCCTGGGCGTTCGGCACCACCGACCCCGACCGCGGTCCGTACTGGTACCTCCCGGTCAACCTGGTCGAGTCGACGGTGTACGTGGGTGCCGCGGCGCTGCTGCTGGCGCTGGTCGCGGTCGCGTGGCCCCGGGCGGCACGGGAGCGGCTGCCCCGGGGCGGCTGGTCGTACTTCGTGGTGGCCACCGCACTCGGCCTGGTCGTCATCTACGGCGGCGGCGCACCGCTCGCGGCCCTGCAGAAGCTGCCGGTGCTCTTCTCCGACAACTACGTCGGCCGGATGCGCAGTGTGCTCTGCTTCCTGCTCGCGGTGCTGGCCGCGGTCGGCTTCGACCTGCTGGTGCGCCGGGTCGCGTCGGCGGCCGGCGGTCGGCGTCGAGTGCTCTGGCCGGCCGCGGTGTTCGGGGGAGCGGCGGTGGTGCTCGCCGGGCTGGTCTGGCGCGGACGCCGTGCGGCCCGGATCGCGAAGGGCGGCGAGAACGGCGACTACCGCGTCGCCTGGTTCGACGAGCAGGTGCTCTGGGCGGCCGGGTTCGTCGTGCTGGCGCTGGCGGCGGTCGGGGCGCTGTGGTGGGCCGGGCGGCGCCGCCCGTCGGTGGCCGGGATCGCGGCCGTGCTGATCCCGGTGCTCGTCGTCGTCCAGGCGCTGACGTTCGCAGCGCCGTACTGGCCCAAGTCGGACAAGAAGACGTTCTACCCGCAGACCGGTGTGCACACCTATCTGGAGTCGCACCTCGGTGACGACCGGTACGCCGCCGGCGGCGCGATGTTCGTCGGCGCGGACTCGGTGTACCGCCTGCGGGCGCTCAACGGCCACCTGTTCATCGGGCAGCGGCTCGGCGAGGCGCTCGACGGGATGCCGGGCTGGAGGCTCGGCGACCCACCCACGTACATCAATTTCCGGTCCACGCTGCAGACCGCACAACAGCCGTTCTTCGACCGGCTCGGGGTCAAGTACTTCGTCACGGCGCCCTGGGACCAGGTGTTCGGAACGACGCCCGCGCCGAGTCGGATGGCCTTCTCCGGCGTGGTGATCGGTGGCAACCGCGCACTGCAGGCGGAGTTGCCAGAGCCCGGCCCGCTGCGCGGGCTGACGCTGACGGTCGCCTCCGCCTACCGACCGGCCGACGACGCCGTGATCTCGGTGAGCCTGGTGGACGAGTTGGGCGCCGAGCTCGCTCGTGGGTCGCGCACGGTCATCGGGGCGCGCAATCACGGAGCCGGTCTGGTCGCGAACTCCAAGCTCACGATCCCGATCGCCGGCGAAGACCTCCCGGCGGACCGGAAGGTGAAGGCGGTGATCACGCAGAACGCCCCGATCGCGCTCAACGTCACGAACTGGTGGGGCTCCCCCACCAGTCCGGTGGAGGTGATCCGGCCGGCCGACGACGGGCTGAAGCTCGTGTACGCCGGAGACGCGGTCGTCTACCAGCGGCTGACCGCCCTGCCCCGGATCCGGTGGGCCAACGCGACGGTCGTACAGCCCGACCCGGCCGAGCGGGTGGCGCTGGTGAACAGCGAGTCGCTCGCCGCCGACCAGGTCGTGCTCGACCGTGCCGGCCCGGCGGCGACCGCGGGCAGCACGGCGTCGATCCGGGTGCTCGACGACGGCGCCGACGCGATCTCGGCCCGGGTCGACGCGTCCGGCGCCGGGTACCTCGTGGTGGCCGACGCCCTGCAGACCGACTGGGGCGTCACCGTCGACGGCGAGCCGGCGGCGCTGGTACCGGCGGATCACGGGACGGTCGCGGTGGCCGTGCCGAAGGGCGTCCACACCGTGGCGCTGTCCTACCGCACGCCGTACCACCGGGCGGGCACCTACCTGTCCGCCGCCGCGGCCGTGGTGCTCGTGGCGATCTTCGTGGGCGGGTGGTGGCGCGCCCGCTCCCGGCGGGAGCAGTAGCGACGACTGCGCCGCGTTGCCGCAGACGGCGATGCCCCCCGCGTGGGGCGGGGGGCATCGGGGGTGGTGCGGGGGTCAGCTCCAGTTGACCTGGGCCTGGTTGCCTGCGGTGGTGGGAGTGGTGGTTTCGTCGGTGTAGCCGTCGCCGTTGGTGTCGACGGAGGCGTATTCGGCGTGGCCGTCGTAGTTGTCGTCGGCGACGTAGGTTTCGGAGGTGCCGTCGTAGTTGGTGTCGACGGTGGCGTGGTCGATGTGTCCGTCTTGGTTGAGGTCGGCGCCGTTCCAGTCGACGACGTCGTCGTCGTTGGTGTCGCCGGCGGCGCGGTCGAGGTAGCCGTCGCCGGTGGTGTCTTTCCAGTAGGTGTCGGCGTCGCCGTCTTTGTCGTCGTCGTAGATGGCGTCGTCGACGATGCCGTCGGCGTTGTAGTCGTGGGCGACGAAGTCGATGACGCCGTCGTTGTTCTGGTCGGCGGTGATGGTGACGCTGCCGTCAGCGTTC
>Ga0190269_10001076_pt1 | contig 13286 bp, 11 predicted proteins | sample Popmic249IS_FD_133749 | JGI IMG/M metagenome (GOLD analysis project Ga0190269, IMG submission 133749) | Populus adjacent soil microbial communities from riparian zone of Blue River, Arizona, USA - 249 IS | ecosystem: Environmental > Terrestrial > Soil > Riparian zone | place: USA: Arizona...
GGAGTACGGCGGGATCACGCCCTTCGGGCTGCCGGCGGGCTGGCCGGTGCTCGTCGACGCGGCCGTCGTCGGCGTACCGCGGGTCGTGGTCGGCTCGGGGATCCGGGGCTCGAAGCTCGTCGTGCCAGGGGAATCGCTCGCGGCGCTGCCCACCGCGGAGGTCCTCGACGGCCTCGCCGGCTGAGCGGGACGGTCAGTCCTGGCCGTCCGCCTGGCGGCGGCCGGCGCGGGTGCGCATCGGGTCGGGCGCGGCGCCGGCCGGGAAGCGACGGAGGAACTCCTCCTCGAGCTGGTGCATCCGCTTGGTGTGCGTGGCGAAGGCGGACTCGCTGCCGTTCGTCAGCGCCTCCCAGCGCGTCTGGTAGAGGTGCCTCAGCTCCCGGCGCACGTCCTCGTCGGAGAGCTCGCTGGCCAGGATCCCCAGCGCCTCGGTCCCTGCGTTCTCGCGGGTGGTCACGATGTGCCCCTTTCCGTCACCCCTCACCTTCCCCCAGAGGGGGGCGTCGTGCACCCGCCAGGGCCCGGCTTGACAACAAAAGTTGTCAAGGGGCACCCTGGTCCGGTGCTCGACGTCACCGTCATCGACGACGCCGCGGCCGCCGAGGCCGCGCTCGACCCCGTGCGAGCCTCGTTGCTGGCGGCCCTGTCGGCAGGTCCCGCGTCGGCCAGCGCGCTCGCCCGGCAGGTGGGCTCGACCCGGCAGCAGGTCAACTACCACCTCAAGCGCCTCGAGCAGCACGGCCTGGTCGAGCTCGACGGCGAGCGGGCGCACGGCGGCCTGACCGAGCGGCTCTACCGCGCGGGCGCCCAGTCCTACGTCATCTCCCCCGCAGCGCTCTCCGCCGTCGCCCCCGACCCCCGCCGGCTGCCCGACCAGCGCTCCGCCCGCTGGCTGCTGGCCCTCGCCGCCCAGCTCGTCCGCGACGTGGGCACGCTCCTGACCCGGTCGGCCCAGGCCGGCAAGCCCGTCGCGACCTTCGCGCTCGACGGCGAGATCGCCTTCGCGAGTGCGCAGGACCGGGCGGCGTTCGTCGGTGACCTCGCTGCCGCCGTCGACCGGCTGGTCGCCACCTACCACCACCCCACCGCCAAGGCCCGTGCCCACCGGCTCGTGGTCGCCCTGCACCCGAGCATCACGAAGGAGTCCTGAGATGAGCCGTCCGTTCGAGGTCCGCCGTGAGGTCGAGCTCCCCGTCGTACCGGAGGACGTCTGGGCGGCGGTCACCACCGACGTCGCGGCGTGGCAGTTCCCGTCCGGCCTCGACTTCCCCGCCGACGGCAGCTCGCCCGGCGACCCGGTCGTGACGTGGGACCCGCCGCGCCTGCTCGCCATCCGGACCGAGGCGCCGGACGGGACGTTCAACAGCCTCGAGTACGAGATCGAGGCGCGCGACGGCGGGACCGCCCGGCTCCGCTACGTGCACGCCGGGATCCTGGCCGACGGCTGGGAGGACCAGTACGACGCGATCGGCGCGCACACCGACTTCTACCTGCACACGATGGGCCAGTACCTGCAGCACTTCCGCGGCCGGCCGGTGACCTACGTCGGGCAGCCCTCGATCGGGATCGGCGCGACCCCGGAGGCCGCCGGCGCGCCCGACGCCATGGACACCCTGCGCGGGGCCCTCAGCGCGAAGGACGTCGGCGACGAGGTGCGCGCGGAGATCGGCGGCCGCACCGTCGAGGGTGTCGTGGACTACGCGACCCCCGAGTTCCTGGGCATCAGGACCGCCGACGCGCTGTACCGGTTCTTCGGCCGCAACCACTACGGCATGACCGTCGGCCTGAGCATGCACGCGTTCTCCATCGTCGACGCCGACGCGGAGGAGAAGGCACTGCAGGCCTGGCTCGACGGCCTCTACGCCTGAGACGCTGGGCCCATGTGCCGCAGCATCAAGCCGCTGAACAACTTCGAGCCGCCGGCGACCCACGAGGAGGTGCGCGCGGCCGCCCTGCAGTACGTCCGCAAGATCAGCGGTATGGCGAAGCCGGCCCAGGTCAACGCGGCGGCCTTCGACGAGGCCGTCGACCGGGTCGCCCGCGTCTCGCAGGAGCTGCTCGACCGGCTGGTGACCAGCGCACCGCCGAAGGACCGCGAGGCGGAGGCGGCCAAGGCACGGGCCAGGGCCGCCTCCCGCTACGCCGGCTGACGCCGGGTGGTCGCGTCCGGCTGAGCCCCGTCAGGGCGTGACGCCCTGGACGACCACCGTCCCCGAGCCGACCAGCACGTTGGCGTCCGTGCGCACCTGCACGTTGCCGAGCAGCACGCGTCCGGTCGCCGGCGCGCTGGCAGCCGTGACGCTGCCGGGCACCGTCCACGACGAGCCGGCCGGCCGGAGCGCGTTCGCGTCCGTCACCGACACGCTGCCGAACGCCGGGTTCACGAACACGTCGACGTAGTCGTACGCGGTCGAGCCGGCCGGCACGGCGTACCCGTCGACGATCACCCGCCAGAGCCCCGCGGCCGGGTTCGCGACGGTGACCGACTCCTCGGAGTCACCGTCGGCGCTCTGGCCGGCGAGCACGCACGTGCCGGACGTGCAGTTGAAGACGAACAGGTCGAGGTCGGCCCCCACGTCGGACGGGTTGCCGATGGTCGCCCGCAGCGACGAGCTGCCCGGCGTCACCGTCACGTCGTAGGTCTGCTGCGCGCCGTTCGCGATGGTCGGTCGCGCCATGAGGGCGCTGCCCAGCGTCGTACCGACCGCCCGGCCCGTGAAGGCGCCGAGCGTGTTGGTGATGGTGTAGCTCCGGCTGACGGGGACACCCGCCGTCGCGGAGGCGATCTCGTCCGGGTCGGGCGAGACGGTCGCGCCGAGGATCGAGGCCGTCAGCGTGTAGGGCGTCTGCTCCGCGTCCGAGGTGCGACGCGCCTCGACGGTGACCTCCCACACCCCCGCGAAGGGGTTGCTCACGGTGCGGCTCAGCGGGCCGCCACCAGGGCACGACCCGCCAGGCACCGGCGGGCTGTAGCAGGTCAGGGAGGTGTTGCTGTCGATCCCGACGCCGTACGGGTGGAAGCGCAGGAACCGCGCCTGCCCCGTGCCGGCGGTCGCGTCGGGCCCGCTGAAGCTGACCTGCAGGGCGGGCGTGGCCGCCGGGACGCGCAGGAAGTACGACGTCACCTGGTTGCGGCCGATGGTGCCGCTGTGCGTGACCGTGTAGTTGGCGCCGGGGAGGAACTGCTCCGCCGCGACCACGGTGTTCAGCGTCTGGTGGTCGATGCCCGGTGTGGCCGGGTCGTCGAGGTTGAGGATCGCCGAGTGCGCGCCGGGGGTCGACGGGTGCACCGCGACGTTCACGGTGGTCGGCTTGTTGAGCGCCAGGGCCACCGAGCCGGCGGAGTCGAAGGTGCCGTCGTCACCGACCCAGGACAGGTCGTAGGTGATGGCCTTCGAGCCGCCGCTCGTCCGGGTGAAGGTGTAGGTCCGGGTGTAGGTGTCCCCGGCCGCCACGCCCTCGCGGTCGTAGATGCCGACGCCGTACCCCGGCCTCGCGAGGAAGCCGGACAGCGCCGTGTGCACCGGCACCGACGAGGTGATCGAGACCGGCTTCACCGTGCGGCGCAGCACGTCCCAGGCCGCCGCGACCTGAAGCAGGCCGTTGCCCTGCTCGTAGGCGCCGTAGCCGGAGAGGAACCGCGCGCTCGAGACGAGCGCCTGCCGGAGCTGGGCCGGCTGTCGCTGGACCCCGGCCTGCTTGGCCGCGCTCACCAGCAGCGCCGCGGCGCCCGCCGCCTGCGGTGACGCCATCGAGGTGCCGTTGAACATCCCGTAGCCGGGCGGCAAGGCGTACGTGCCGGCGACGGGTGAGCCGTCCTGCCACGTCGGGATCGTCGAGATCGCAGATCCGGGGGCCACCAGCTGCGGCTTGAAGCCGCCGTCCTCCCGCGGGCCGCGCGAGGAGAACCCGTGCAGGTTGTCGACCTGCTGGGAGTCCGAGCCGTAGTTGGCCTGCCAGCTCGCCTGGGTGATGTACGAGCCGACGGCCACCGCGCGGGTCGCGACGGACGGGTCGCCGATGGTGTTGAGCCCCGAGCCGTTGTTGCCGGCGGACAGGAAGATCTGCACGTTGTACTGCTCGATCAGCCGGTCGTAGAGCACCGCCCGGGTGTTGTTGCCGTCGTTGAGCGCCGGGAGGCCGCCGATCGACATGTTGATGACGTCGACGTTGCCCTGCTTGGCGGCGAAGGTCATGCCCTCGATCAGGGCGTGCGCGGTGCAGCCGGCGATGAACAGGCAGACCCGGATCGACTTCAGCTGCGCGCCAGGGGCTGCGCCGCTCATGTCGCCGCCGAACAGGCCGTTGCCCGCGACGATGCCGGCGACGTGCGAGCCGTGCGCCCCGGACACGATGCCGATGTTCACGTGCAGGCTCTTCAGGTCGGTCTGCACCACGAAGGGCAGGGCCTCGCGCACCGCGGTCGCCGGGTTGTCGGTGCCGAACGTGCCCACGTCGTACCGGACCTTGTAGTCGGTCATCGCCGGCTCGTCGGCGAAGGAGCGGTTCTGGTTCGCGTCGACCCAGACGTCGTTCGTGACGGTGTCCCAGAGCACGCCGAACAGGCCGCTGCTCCCGGCCGGGTTGCCGTCGCGGTTCACGTCCCGGCCCAGCTCGCCGCCGAGCCGGACGTCGCGCTCGTCGAAGAGCCCGAACCGGTACGACGATGCCGCCGGCGCTGTCCACGTCTGCCCCGAGGCGTCGAAGGAGGGGCCGCTCACGACCTGCGCCATTGACACCCACGTCGGGTCGTCGTCCCCCACCGGGTCGGTGTAGGTGACCCAGTCGAGGACCTTGCGGGCGCCCGTCGTCGTGGTCTGCAGCGCCGGGTGCCCCAGGTCCACGCCCGTGTCGAGGATGCCGACGGTCACGCCGCGGCCGTCCCAGGTCGGGTGGGCCGTCGTGAACTGGGCGGCACCCGTGTCGCCGGTGGGCAGGTACGGGTTGACCTTCGGCGTCGACGCGCCGGGTGGTGTCTGGGGCGTCGGCGCGACGCTGCCCGCGGGCACCGGGTCCTCGAGCGGGATGACCTCGTCGACGTCGACGGCCTGGATGCCGGCCAGCCGCGCCGCCTGCTCGGCCTTCCCGATCGGCACCGCGGCGCGCAGGTAGCTCACGTCGTCGTCGCGGAGCTGGATCGTGCCGCCGAGCTGCGCGATCCCGTCCGCCACCGTGCGGTTGGACCCGGGCCGTGAGGCCACGAGGAGCGTCACGGTGCGCTTGCCCTCCGCCCGCGCCGCTGCGACGAGCCCGCGGTCGTGCTTGTCGAGCCCTCCGCCCCGGGGGGCGGGTGCTGCGCCGGCTGGTGCCTGGGTCGCAGCCAAGACCCCGACGACGAGGCTGATGGATCCGACTAGTGCGAAGACACGCTGACTGCGCCGCATGGCTGCCCCCCGGTTGAGCCGATGCGGGACGGCCTACACCCGGCCCGGACGCCGTGTCACCCTCGGAAGCCGGTCTGGTGCCCTGGTGTCCGAATAGGGTCACGCGCCCGGTAGCACGGGTGCACGCAACGTGACCGGCGGCTGGCCGGCGACCCCGGGCCCGACAGCGAGCCGCGGCCGCTCAGCACCAGGGTCCGACAATCCGGCAGGTCCTGCCCACGCCTGGCGATCTGTCCACGGGGCCGCGGCATCCGCACCGGTCGAGCTGTGCTCCCGCTGAGCCTGCCTCGCATGACGATCTCCTCCTTCTGCCAGTCCCAGCTGCTCACCGACGGCCCGCTGTCCAGCGACGAGCTGACCGCCCGCGCGGTCGCTGCCGGCGTGACACGTGCGCGCAACCCCGAGATGTCGGTGCTCTCCGCCATCCGGCACCGGGAGCTCCAGCTCCTCGACGGCCGCTGGGTCACGCCGCTCGCGCTCCTCGAGGGCCGCTGCCTCACCACAGCCGCGTTCCGGCGTCCCTACGGCGCGTGGGACGAGCCCGACGCCGACCTGGCCCTGCTCGGCCCTGGCCTGCTCGATCTCGGCACACCCCGCAGGCCCGTCCCCGTCCCCGGGCAGGACGAGGTCCTGTGCGTCCGGGTCGTCGAGGGGACGGTCGACGTGACGACCATCCCGGCCCCTGACCCCGGCACGCTCGAGGTCGCCTCCCTGGCGCAGCGCCTGCCCGCGGTCGCCCCGGCCTACCGGTACGGCGAGGAGCGCCGCACCGCGCTGCGCTCCGTGACGCAGCTCATGGTCGACGACCCGAGCAGCTTCCGCACACCGCTACCGCCGCTCTCGACCTGGGTGCCGGCTCTCGTCGAGCAGGCCCGCCGTCAAGCCGACGCAACACGGGTGGAGCGCGAGTGGCAGGACGAGCAGGAACGGCGCTCGCGCGGTCAGGTGCACCTCGACGACTGCCAGGCGATCGAGGTGCAGCTCGCCGCCGAGCGCGCCGGCGTACCGGTGCACGTCTGGGTGACCGACGCGCTGGACCGCCAGCTCAGCGCCGAGCGCAACCGGTACGACGCCCATCACGACGTCGTGATCTCCCTCGGCGACCGGCGTGGCGAGCCGGGTCGATGACTCGACAAGCGCCGCCCGGCCGGCCGGCTCAGGTGCGGGAGGCGAGGGCGAACGGCAGCACCGCGGGAGCGCCCGCATCTCGCAAGAGCGCGGCCCCGACCGTCAGGGTCCAGCCGGTGTCGGTGAGGTCGTCGACCAGCAGCACCGGTCCGTCCAGCGACGCGACCCGGGCGGACAGCTCGGCGTCCAGCCGCAGCGCGGCCCGCGCCGCCTGCCAGCGGTGGGTGCTGTTGCCCGCCGTACCCACCGGGGGCGCGTCGGTGCGGCTGATCGATCCCAGTACGGGTAGCCGACCCAGCTCGCCGATCCGGGTCGCGAGAGCGCGCACGAGCCGCGGGTGGCGCCGGCTGCCGACCGCCACCACGGCTACCGGACGGGTGCCCCAGTCCCAACCCCTCAGGGTGCCGACGACGAGCCGCTCGACCTCCGGTGGGAGCGCGTCCACCAGGTCGTCCTCCAGCAGCCCCTGCAGCAGCGGCCCGTGCAGCGGGTGGGTCAGGCGCCCGACCGCACGGCCCGGCGCCGCCTGCTGCTCGGTCGAGATGCGCCCGCCCACCGGCCACATCCGCTTCGGGGCCAGCTCGACGCCGGGCGTCGACAGCGCCTCGCGCACCGTGGACCGCGCGCTCTCCGGCGGGTCGGCCAGCAACGCGGCGAACGCGCCGGGGTCGCACCGGTCGCAGCGCCCGCAGGCCGTGGCCGCCGGGTCGTCCAGGCAGGCGGTCAGGAACCGCATCCGGCAGTCGACCTCCGCGGTCGGGTAGGCCAGCATCTGCCGCCGCTCCTCCCGGCGCGCACGACGCAGCCCGGCGTACCGCTCCTCGTCGTAGTGCCACGCCGCCCCGGTGCGCAGCCAGCCGCCCTGCACCCGGCGTACCGCGCCGTCGACGGCCAGCACCTTCAGGACCATCTCCAACCGGGTACGCCGGAGGTCGACCGCCTTCTCCAGGGCCGGCACGGTCATCGGTTCCTCGGACGGGAGCGCGTCCAGCAGTGCGCGGACTGTTCCCTCGTCCGGGAACGAGACGGACTCGAAGTAGTCCCAGATCGCCGGGTCGGTCGTCGTGGGCGCCGCGATCACGAGGGCGTCGTCGACACCACGGCCCGCGCGCCCGACCTGCTGGTAGTAGGCCACCGGGGTGCTGGGCAGACCGACGTGAACGACGAACCCGAGGTCCGGCTTGTCGAAGCCCATGCCCAGTGCCGAGGTGGCGACGAGCGCCTTGACCTCGTTGCGCAGCAGCGCTTCCTCGAGCGCGACCCGGTCCGCGTCCGCGGTCTGACCGGTGTACGCCGAGACCGGCAGGCCGGTCTCCCGGCTGAGGTGGGCGGCGATGTCCTGGGCCTGCGCGACGGTGAGCGCGTAGACGATGCCCGATCCCTTGAGGTCCGGCAGCGCACCGGTCAACCAGGCGATCTGGGTGACCGGGTCCCCGACCGGCCGGGCCGCGAGCCGCAGGCTGGCGCGGGCCATGGCGCCGCGCAGGACGAGGGGCTCCCCCGCCGTACCGGCCAGCAGGTGGGCCGCCACGTCCTGCGTCACCCTGGCGTTCGCCGTGGCGGTGCAGGCCAGCACCGGCGTACCGGCCTGCAGCTCCTGCATCACGGTGGCGAGCCTCAGGTAGTCCGGACGGAAGTCGTGGCCCCAGTCCGAGAGGCAGTGCGCCTCGTCCACGACCAGCAGCCCGGTGCTGCTGAGGAGCGCGGGCAGCGTGTCCGCCGCGAACCTGGGGTTGGCCAGCCGCTCCGGGCTGACGAGCAGGACGTCGACCTCACCGGCGTGCACCTGGGCGAGCAGCGCGTCGTGGTCGTCGGCGTTGGTCGAGTTGACCGTGACCGCGCGGACGCCGGCCCGCTCGGCCGCGGCCACCTGGTTGCGCATCAGGGCCAGCAGCGGGCTGACGAGCACGGTCGTGCCCAGCCCGCGGGCCCGCAGCGCCGCGGTCGCGGCGAAGTAGACGGCCGACTTGCCCCAGCCCGTGGCCTGGACGAGCAGCGCGCTGCGCCGGTCGTTGACCAGCGCGTCGAGCGCCGCCCACTGGTCGTCGCGCAGGCGAGCCTCCGGCCCGGCGAGCCGGCTGAGGAACTCCTGGGCGTCGGCGCGCGTGTAGGCGGTCATCACGACGATGCTGCCTCACCCCTCCGACAGCCGGCCGGCGGGCCGGCCCGCCCTGCCGGCTACCTCGGGGAGTCGTGCGCCGTCCAGCCGGCGCCTGCGCGTGTGAGCGACAGCCAGACGCGGTCCACGCCGGCCGCTTTCATGGCGCCAGCGAGCTGGACGGCCTCGTAGCCGTAGCGCGGCGTCCCGACCTGGTCCCCCGGGCAGCGGGAAGGCGCCGCCGGGTAGGGCAGGACGGCCCGGTCGACCCGCCACCCGGTGCTCGTGCGGCAGGCGAAGGCGTGCCGCTGCGAGCACGGGACCGCGTGCCAGCCGTCGGACCGCTGCACGACGCAGCCACCGCCGGCGACCGGCTCGGACGGAGCCCAGGTCCACACCGACGCGGCCAGACGCGGGTCACCGGGCACGACCTGGTCGAAGCCGGTGATGTCGACGGCACAGCGCTGCAGCGCCTTGGCCTTGCCGACCGTGATCGGGTCCGTGGCCTGGTCGGTCGTCGCCGTGAGGGCCGTCGAGTCCTCGAAGACGCGGAGCAGCCGGTCGTCGAAGGCAGCCGGATCCCGGTCCGGCGCGCAGGTGCCGCCCTCGCCGTACCCGGTCGGGCCGGTCTCCCAGCGAGCGCGGTCGCCGTCGTCGAAGACGGCCCCGTTCCAGCCCGCCCCGGCGGCGCAGCTGCTGATGACCACCACCTGCCTGCCGGCGCGCAGGACGTCGTTGCGGGTGCGGTCGAGCGGCAGCTTCGTGCACGTCGTGCCGCCCGGGGCGTAGAGCAGGTCGCCGAAGACCCGGCGCACGTCGGTGGCCGCGGCGGCGTACCCCTCCTCGCCCTCGAGGTGGTCCTCGAGGTAGACCAGCACGACTTCGCCGGGGTGGGCGCGGACCCAGGTCGCGATCTCGGTGAGCCCGTCGGCGAGCAGCGGTTCGGTGGTGCAGCCGGCGTGCCCCTCGGAGGCACCTCGGGCGTGGCAGAGCACCGGCGCGTAGGCGCCCCCAGCCCACGCGCTGGGGAACCAGTGCGCGTCGAGCTCGAGGCTGCGCACGTCGCTGCGGAGCTGGTCAGTGAGCGACAGCTGCTGGTTCGCGTCCAGGCCGGAGATCGTCACGGCGCGGGTCGTGGTGTTGAAGGAGTTGTGGGTGCCGAGCCAGCCGGCCTGCCGGAACGGCACGTCGTTGCCCAGCGCGACCTGCAGCGCGAGCGCGCGGTGCGTCCGGCTCGCCTCGTAGTCGCGCAGCGCCTGCTCGGTGACCGCGGGCGACCCGGGCACGGCGGCGCACTGCTCGTCGGTGAGCGGGGTGTCGCGGCGGCACGTGGCCGCGGTGTCGGCGACAGCCTGGCGGGCCACCGTCTGCGGACCGGCAAGCGGGTCGGCAGCCGCGACGACCGGTACGGCGAGGCCAAGGGCGAGGACGAGCAGGACGAGACGGCGCACCGGGGCCTCCAGGTCGAAGTCCCGCGACCCTTCGACGCGGGGCGGCCCGATCCTGCCCGGCGTTGCCCTCCCCCGGCTCGGCGAAGGGAGACCTGCGCCCCAGCGACCGGCCCCCGAGCGGGGTGCACCCCTCCTTTCGATCGCGGGGCGGCCCGTCGGAGCGGGTCGCTAGGTTCCAGGACGTGGTTGATGAGCACGACGTGCGCGAGATCGCGTCGTCCCTGGAGGGCGTCGTCGAGATCGACAGCGACGGCTTCGACTTCCGGGTCGCCGGCAAGGGCTTCGTCTGGTCCTACCCGGAACGGGTGCCGGGGCAGCGGCGTGTCATCCGCACGGACGTCGCGGTGCTCTTCGTCGGGGACGAGGCGGAGAAGCAGGCCCTGCTGCTGGGCGAGCCGGAGCGGTTCTTCACGACGCCGCACTACGACGGCTGGCCGTTGGTGCTGCTACGGCTCGAGCAGGTCGACCGGGCTCGGCTGCAGGAGCTGGTTACCGACGCCTGGAGGATGCGCCAGAGCTGAGCAGGAGCGCGGATCGTCACCGCCTCTTTCGCCTGCACACCGTCACCTACGGCACCTGCCTGTGGCACCCGCTCTTCGGGACCGAGCCGCACCTACTCTGGGAGGACGGGCAGGCGAGGGGGCGGCGGTGCACATCTTGACCAGGCGCGAGCGCCTGCTCGGAGTGGCCGCCGCGGTTCTCGCCCTGGGCGCGACGACTGCGGTGGCGATGTCGGGGAGCGAGCCCGTGGCGCAGGTCGCCGCCGTACCGACGCCGGAGCCGGTGCCCTCCGCCTCGCCGACCCCCAGCCCGATGCCGACCCGCGCCGTCACGCCGACGGCCGCACCGCGCCCGCGCGTCGTCGACCGGCCGCTGCCACCGGCGCCGCCGCGCACCGGGTGCCCCGTCCCGCCGTACCGCGGGCCTGGCGGCACGCCCAAGCCGCGGCCCGCGCCGGCCGTCGCGGAGAGGGCGCTGCCCGCGCCGCTGCCGGTGCGGTCGAAGGCCGCCAGCCTGGCGGTCGTGAAGGGGAAGGGCCTCTGGGCGACGCCCTGGCCCAAGACCGAAGTGGACGTCGAAGCGCTGGTCGCGCAGGCCAGGGCGGCCAAGGTGCGCAGCATCTGGATCCGGAGCGGCGGGAGCCGCCAGGGCTACTACGGCGACCGGTTCCTGCCCGCGCTCGTGCCGGAGGCGCACCGGGCGGGGATCAAGGTGATCGCCTGGGACTTCCCGTTCCTGTCCGACCCCGTGGCGGACGCGGCCCGGGCGAAGCGGGCCCTCGACGCCGGGGTCGACGCGTTCTCGCCCGACGTGGAGACGGCGGCCGAGGGCACGTACGTCACCGTCCGCCGGCTGCGCGTCTACCTCAGCCTGGTTCGCTCCTACGCCGGGCAGCGGCCGGTCGTGGCCACCGTGCCGCGCCCCACGCCGGCCCGGAAGTCCTTTCCCTACAAGGCTTTCGTGCCCTACGCCGACGTGTTCGCACCGATGGTCTACTGGTCCTGCAAGGAGCCCGGTGCACTGGCCCAGCAGACGCTTCGGTCGCTCGGCAAGCTGCTGCCGGTCGCGCCGGTGGGGCAGGCCTACGACATGGGGCCCGAGGGCGGTCGGCGGGGTCTTCCCTCGCGGGCCGAGACGCTGCGCTTCCTCGACGCCGCCCGCCGGGGCGGAGCGATCGGCGCCAGCCTCTGGACGGTGGAGCAGGCAGCCCCCGCCCAGCTGAGGGCGCTGGCCGACTACCGCTGGCGCTGACGGCTCCTCCCACCTCGACGAGCACGAGCTCCGGGTCGAGGCGGCCGGACGTTGGTCCGGCCGGCGCGGTCCAGTCCGGCGACGTCGCGAGCTGCCCCACGGTGATCTGGGTCGCGACGAACCCGCCGGCGTCGTAGGTTGCCGCCATGGAGGACGTGATCGCGACGTACCTGCAGGCATGGAACGAGACCGACCGGGCGCGGCGGCGCGAGCTGTTGGCCGGCGTGTGGGCCGAGCACGGGACGTACCAGGACCCCACCGCGTCCCTCACCGGAGCCGAGGAGCTGGTGCAGCACATCGGGCGCTTCCACGAGCAGCGGCCCGGGTCGCGCTTCGAGCTGGGCAGCCGCGTCGACCGGTACGCCGACAACCTGCGCTTCCGCTGGCGGCTCCTCGACTCAGAGGGGGTACAGGCGAGCGAGGGGACCGACTTCGTGCGGCTCACCGCCGAGGGCCGGATCGCCTCTGTGACCGGCTTCTTCGGCCCCCTGGACTGATCACGACCGACACCTGAGCAGCCAGCCGGCACCCCAATGCGGCTTTCCGGGGCCTGAACGGCGTCCCACCGTGCGCAGCAGTCACACGTGGCTGCTCATCTGTCGGGGGCAGGGGATGCGGGCCCGAGGGCGAAACCCTGACGAAACGCCCCCGGAAGGACCGCCGCATGCGCGCACTCGTCAGGATCCTCGTGCTGGCCCTCGTCGCGGCTGGGCTGAGCGTGGCCGATGCCGCCCCCACCAGCCTGGTCGCCCACGGGAGCGTGGAGCAGATCTACGCCACCGGCCTGCCCGCCAAGGCACCGGTCACCCTCCTGGATGGCAAGGGCCGGACGGTCGCGACGAAGCGCGCCACCGCGGAGGGCGGCGTCCTGTTCTACGACGTCAATCCCGGCGCCGGGTACCGGCTCAAGAGCGGCGCGACCACCTCGCGCCCCGTCACCGTGCGCACCGGGGCGAGCAAGCCGTGGGACGCGTCGTACCAGAAGCAGTCCATCCCGATGAAGGGCTACGGCTACCTCACGACCCGCGACGGCACGAAGCTCGCCTACACCGTCCACCCGCCGACCCGCCCGGCCGGGCTGGGCACGCCGGACGTGACGCTGCCGGCCGGGCCGGTCTTCGCGCCGCCGTACCCGACGCTGATCGAGTACTCCGGCTACGGCTACGCCAACCCGGCCGGCCCGCAGAGCGGCATCGCGGTGCTCGCCAACGCGATGGGCTTCGCGGTGGTCGACATCAACATGCGCGGGACGGGCTGCTCCGGCGGCGCGTTCAACTTCTTCGAGCGGCTGCAGAGCCTCGACGGCTACGACATCGTCGAGACGGTCGCCCGGCAGCCGTGGGTCAAGGGCGGCAAGGTCGGGATGATGGGCATCTCGTACGGCGGCATCAGCCAGCTGTTCACGGCACAGCTGCGTCCGCCGTCGCTCGCCGCGATCACGCCGCTGTCGGTTATCGACTCGACCGCGACGAC
>Ga0190269_10001077_pt1 | contig 13286 bp, 9 predicted proteins | sample Popmic249IS_FD_133749 | JGI IMG/M metagenome (GOLD analysis project Ga0190269, IMG submission 133749) | Populus adjacent soil microbial communities from riparian zone of Blue River, Arizona, USA - 249 IS | ecosystem: Environmental > Terrestrial > Soil > Riparian zone | place: USA: Arizona...
AAGTACACGATCGAGAACGCAGCTGCCGGTCCGAGATCGAACTGCCCCACGGCGAGTCGCGCCAGGTACTGACTCAAGAAAGTCGTACTGTTGCCGGGCCCACCGCCTGTTAGGAAGCACGGCTCGGTATAGATCATGAAGCTGTCCATGAACCGCAGCAGCACCGCGATGGTCAGCACGCCCTTTAGCTTAGGCAGCTCGATATACCGGAAGATCGCGAAGCGCGATGCACCGTCGATGTGCGCGGCGTGGTAGTACGCGCGCGGGATCGAGCGCAGCCCCGCGTACGCGAGCAGCGCCACGAGCGGCGTCCAGTGCCAGATGTCCATCACGAGCACGGTGAGCCACGCGTCGAGCGTATCGGCGGTGTAGTTGTACTCGAACCCGAGCTTATGCAAGAGCACGCCCCCGAGCCCGATGTCGCTGCGCGCGAACACCTGCCAGATCGTCCCCACGACGTTCCACGGAATCAAGAGCGGAAGCCCGAGCAACACCAGCGCCACGGACGAGCCCGCGCCACTCAGCGGCATGCACAGCGCGATCATCACGCCGAGCGGGAGCTCGGTCAAAAGCACGACCGATGAGTAGATCAGCTGCCGAAGCAGCGCGCCGTGCAGCTCGGGATCGGTCAGCACCTTGGTGTACCACTCGCGACCCACGAACACGCGCTGCTCCGGTCCGAGGATGTCCTGCACGGAGTAGTTGACCACAGTCATCAGCGGGATCAGCGCGCTGAACGCGACCACCAGCACGACCGGCGCCACGAACCACCAAGCCCGTTGATTCGTCGGCTTCTCCATCAAACCGCTCCGTTCACGATCCGGCCATCGCGGTACACATGCGTGCGCCCCTCGGAAAACTCGAGATAACACTCTGCGCCGACGTCGAAGCGCTGTCTCGGACCAGTCTTGACCAAGAGCGTGTGCGGCCCGAGCGCGACGTCGAAGAGCGCGCTGCCGCCGAGCGCGCGATGCTTCAACACCCGCACCGGCACACCGCGCGAAGCGTCCTGGTGCAGCGTCAAAAACTCCGGTCGCACCCCCACGTGCAGCTCGCCAGACAGCTCACCCGAAGGCCGCGCACAGACGCGCTGACCAGCGATCAGAACTGCATCATCGCTGAGCGTGCAAGGCACAGTGTTCATCCCTGGACTGCCGATGAAGTGCCCCACGAACAAGTGCTCGGGCCGCTCGAACAGCGCCTCCGGCGTGCCGCGCTGCAGCACCTCACCCGCGTTCATCACGACCACTTGATCGGCCAATGTCAGCGCCTCGGTCTGGTCGTGCGTGACATAGATCAGTGTCACGCGCAGGTCGTGGTGGATCTGCACGAGCTTACGCCGCAGCTGCCACTTGAGGTGCGGATCCACCACTGTCAGAGGCTCGTCGAGCAAGATCGCCGACACATCCTTGCGAACCAGCCCGCGCCCGAGCGAGATCTTCTGCTTGAGCTCACCGGACAAACCGCTCGCGCGCAGCGGCAGCTCCGCAGTGAGCTCCAGGAGCTCAGCGACCTCGCGCACGCGCGTGTCCACCTCGCGCTTGCCCAGGCCGCGGTTACGCAGCGGGAACGCCAGATTGTCGAACACGCTCATGCTGTCGTACAGCACAGGGAACTGAAACACCTGCGCGATGTTGCGATCGCGCGGCGACAGCGCAGTCACGTCGCGCCCGTCGATCAGCACGCGCCCGCGGCTCGGCTGCAAGAGCCCCGACAAGATGCCGAGCAGCGTGGTCTTGCCGCAACCAGAAGGCCCGAGCAGCGCGTACGCCCCGCCGTCCTCCCACACCAAATCAACCGGCTTCACAGCATAGTCAGCGTTCCGCTGATAGCTGTGTGCGATGTCGCGAAGCTCCAAGCGCGCCATGGCTCAGCCACCTCGCAGCGCAGAGCCCGCGCGATCGAACACCAGCACACGACTCGGGTCGATGTACAGCGAGAGCGTTTCCCCGAGCTCTGCGCGATGCGTGCCTTGCCACTGCGCCGTCCACTCGAGGCCACCTTCCGAGCGCGCGCGCACGAGCGTCTCCGATCCGCTCAGCTCTTCCAGCGTCACCTGCACACGCAGCGCCGTCGCGCCGGGACCGAGCGGTTCCGGGGACAAGTCGTGCGCACGCACGCCGAAGCGAGCGGGCCCGAGCGGCAAACCGACGGAGCGAGGAAACGTGATCGCAGGATCTTGTGTCACCTGCACCCGATCTTCCATGACTGTCACATCAAACACATTGAGCTCGGGATCTGTCACGATGCGCGCCACCTGTTCGCTGCTGGGAGTGGCATAGACCTCCGACACCAGCCCGTGCTGCAGCAGCTTGCCTTCGTGCAACACGGCACAGTGGCCGCCCAGCTCCAGCGCCTCGCGCGGCTCAGCGGTCGCGTAGACCACCGCGCGCTCGTCGCCGCCGAAGTAGCCCCTCAGCTCGCTCCGCAGCTCTTCGCGCAGCTTGTAATCGAGGTTCGCGAGCGGCTCGTCGAGCAGCACGAGCCCCGCGCCCTTCGCCATCGCCCGCGCGATCGCGAGGCGCTGCTGTTGACCACCGCTGAGCTCCGCGGGCAAGCGCGAGAGGAGCGGCTCGATGTGCATGCGCGCAGCGACCTCGCGTACGCGCTGATCGATCGCGCCTCGGTCCAGCTGTTTTTGCACGCGCAGCGGCGAAGCGATGTTGTCGTACACAGTGAACGACGGGTAATTCACAAACTGCTGATACACCATCGCGGCGTCGCGCTTGCGCACGTCCTCACGCGTGACATCGCGCCCGTTCCAGAGCACCTGACCGTGACTCGGTCGGTCGAGCCCAGCCATGATCCGCAGCAAGCTCGTCTTGCCCGCACGCAACCGCCCCAGCAGCGTCGTAAATGAGCCGAGCGGAAAGCTCAGATCAACGGCGTTGAGCTGAAGCTCACGCTCTACCAGCTTACCGACACTACGCAGCTCTAAGCCTAAGCTCGTTCGACTCACCGCATCGCGTTAGACCGCCCGACACGCGGCGTGTCAAGACACTTGATATACCGTAATGGTCACCTCGCAGTGTGTTCGGGGCCACTCAGCACACTGTGCACGCCCTCCGCGAGCGACTTGAGCGTAAATGGCTTGTACAGAACCATCGAGTCGTCACCCGGCAAGTTGGCACGCGCATCTGCGACGTACCCTGACATGAAGATAGACTTCAGCCCCGGATGATGCTGTCGCAACGCGCGCGCCAGCTCGACCCCGTTCATGCCCGGCATGACGACGTCGGTGAGCAGCAGGTCGGGGGCAGACTGGCCGGCTTGCATGCGCGCGACCACGAGCTCCTGCGCCGCGGCAGGCGTCGGCGCACCGAGCACCCCATAACCCAGGTTCCTGAGCAGGGTCGTCACGAGCATGAGCAGCTGAGGCTCGTCTTCGACCACCAAGATGGTCGCAGTGTTCTGCGCGGGCGCGGCCCACGCGCGCTGCGAGCTCGCGGGCTCGTCCTGTTCGGCGCTGTGACGCGGCAGGTAGATATCGAAGCGCGAGCCCTGCCCAGGCGTGCTGTGAACCTGAAGAAAGCCGCCGTACTGCTTGACGATGCCGTACACCGTCGAGAGCCCGAGGCCCGTCCCGCGACCGGGTCGCTTGGTCGTAAAGAATGGCTCGAAGATGTGCGCTTGCATCTCGGGCGCCATGCCCCCGCCGGTGTCCGACACGCTCAGCTTCACGTATTCCCCGACCACTACGTTGGTGTTACGTGCTGCATACTCGGCGTCGATCACGCAGTTCTCCGTCTCGATCGTGGCGACGCCCACATCCTTGATCGCATCGCGCGCATTGACAGTGAGGTTCGTGAGCACCTGACCGAGCTGCGTCGGATCCATCTCCACCGGCCAGATGTCTGACCCCGGTTTCCAGACCAGGCTCACGTTCTCACCGATCAAGCGGCGCAGCAGCTTGAGCGCGCCTTCGACCCCCTGGTTCACGTCGAGCACCTTGGGCTGCGCAGGCAGCTTGCGCGCGAACGTCAGGAGCTGCCGCGTCAGGTCCGCAGAGCGCTGCGCGGCGTCGCGGATCTCGCGCAAGAAGCCCTGCACTCGGGACGGCACGCCCACGTCTTTCAGCGCCAGCTCCACGCTGCCGAGGATCACCGCGAGCATGTTGTTGAAGTCGTGGGCCACGCCGCCGGCGAGTCTGCCTATCGAGTCCAGCTTCTGCACGTGGCTGAGCTCCGCGAGCAGCTGTTGGCGCTCCTCCTCGGCGCGCCTGCGCTCGGTAATGTCGCGAAAGTTGTCGACCACCGCGGCCACGCTCGGCACGTGCAGCAGGTTGGTCGCGACGCTCTCGATCCAGCGATAGCTTCCGTCGCGATGTCGATAGCGCCGTTCCCGCCGCACGCTCGAGCCTGCCGTCTGCAAGAGCCGCGCGAAATCGGCGCGCAGCTGCTCGCGATCGCCGATGTGCACCAGCTCGTACACATCGCTCGGCTCGTAGCCGAGGATGCGCGACACGGCAGGGCTCTGGTACAGGATGGCGCCATCGGCCGCGTACAGCGCGATCCCATCCATGCTGTTTTGCACGAGCGAACGAAAGCGCTCCTCGGATGCGCGCAGCGCGAGCTCGGCGCGCCGGCGATCGGCCTGTGCTTCCATGAACGTCAGCGCCGCGCCGATATCGTCGCCGAGCTCTTGCATCAAGCGCTGCTCGTCCTCGCTGAAGAACCCGACGTGGTCGCCGTAAACAGTGAGCGCAGCCACACTCCTGCCTTTCACGCGCAATGCCACCGAGGCCACAGTGCGATAGCCGCGCGCGAGCGCTGCCTCGCGCCAGACCGCCATACCATCATCCGCCGCGATGTCGTCGCACACCGCGAGCCGCCCCTCGCGCAGTGCGATGCCCGCAGGTCCCCTGCCCGTCTGCGGATCATTCACCGTGACCAGGACGCCAGATAGATAATCAGCCTCGTACCCTGCGTGTGCGACCGGCGCGAGGCGCTGCGTTTCCTCGTCCAAAAGACCTATCCATGCCATGCGAAAGCCGCCGTGCTCCACGGCCACGTCGCATACGGTCTGAAACAGATCCTGCCGCTCGCGACTGCGGATCACCGCTTGGTTCACGTGACTGAGCAGCGAATACAAGCGAGAAAGGTGGCGATTCTTCGCCTCGAGCTGCTTGCGCGGAGACAAGTCGCGCAAGTGCCCGATCACCTTGCCGTCGGACAGCCTGCGTCCGCTGAGCTCTCCGAGGAAGACGCTGCCGTCCTTACGCCGGATCAGGCGCTCGGCAAAGATCACGTGACCTTCGCGCAATACATCCCAGCGCACGCGCTGGTCGGCCAAGCTCTCGGGCGCGATCAGGTCGGCTATCGTCATCTCCAGGAGCTCGGTGCGCTTGTAGCCCGTGAGCTCCTCGGCCCGCGTGTTCACTTCGAGCAAGCGCGCGGTCACGGCATCGGCGATAATGATGGCGTCCGCCGCCTCCTCGAAGAGGCAACGATGCATGGCTTCTGACAGGCGCATCTCGCGCGGCCAAACCGCCTCAGTGGTCAAATCATAGTTCAACACCACACCGCTCAGTTTGATGCGCGGTACCTGTCGCGCAAGTACCCATGATTCAGTTCGACAAAGTCACGAAGGGATACGGAAACGCGAGCAGTCCGGCGCTTCACGAGGTCTCATTCCAGGTCCAAGCAGGCGAGCTCGTAGCGCTGGTAGGTGGCTCAGGCTCAGGCAAGACCACCACGCTGAAGTGCATCAATCGCCTGGTCGAGCCCGACAGCGGTGAGATCTACGTCCATGGCACGGCCGTGCGCACACAACCCGGCCCTGCGCTGCGTCGCCACATTGGCTATGTGTTCCAAGGCATCGGTCTGTTTCCGCACCTCAGCGTCGGCGAAAACATCGCCATCACGCCGCGCTTGCTCGGCTGGGATCGCGCGCGCATCGCAGCGCGCGTCGACGAGCTCTTGGATCTGGTCGAGCTGCCACGTGAGTTTGCAGCACGTGCGCCTGCCGCGCTCTCCGGCGGGCAGCGCCAGCGCGTAGGCGTGGCGCGGGCGCTCGCCGCACGGCCCAAGCTGGTGTTGATGGACGAGCCATTTGGTGCGCTCGATCCATTGACGCGAGACACGCTCGGCAGCGCCTACCGAAGGTTGCACGAAGAGATGCAGCTGACCACTGTGCTCGTGACACATGACATGATCGAAGCGCTGCTGCTCGCAGATCGCATATTGGTCATGCACTCAGGTCGACTGTTAGCGAACGATACACCTGAGCGGCTCTTACAGTCAGATAACGATCCTATTGTTCGTGAGCTCCTCGACATGCCTCGTAAGCAGGCGGAGCGCTTACAGTCACTGTTCCCGGGGAGACAGGCGCTCAGAGGCTCGAATGCTTGAGCGCATCGAGGCCGCTTACAAGCTCCTGCCCGGTTATCTTGGTCAGCACGTCATGCTGAGCGCGTGCGCGCTCGGCTTGGGCCTCCTCATCGGTCTGCCGCTCGCGGTGCTCGCGCTCCGCCGCCCTTGGCTGCGCTGGCCTGTCCTCGCGTTTGCGAGCCTCGTGCAGACGATCCCAAGTCTCGCATTGCTCGCGCTGTTCTATCCGATCTTGCTCGCGCTCTCCGCGCTCGCCGAGCGCGTGCTCGGGGCGCGCTTCTCTGCGCTCGGCTTTTGGCCGTCACTGCTCGCGCTGACGCTCTACTCGATGTTGCCGATCATCCGCAACGTCGTGACCGCGATCGCTAACCTCGATCCCGATCTGATCGAGGCAGCCAACGGCGTCGGCATGACCACACGTCAGCGCTTGTGGCGCGTCGAGCTGCCCCTGGCCGCGCCGATGATCATGGCCGGTGTGCGAACCGCGGCGGTGTGGGTGATCGGCGCCGCCACGTTGTCGACGCCGGTCGGCCAGACCAGCCTCGGCAACTACATCTTCGCTGGGTTGCAAGTGGAAGACTGGACGCTCGTGTTGTTCGGCTGTGTGGTGGCCGCGGCGCTCGCGCTGTTCACGGATCAAATGCTCGGCGTCATCGAGCGCGGGGTCGCGGAGCGGCGGCGCAGCCTGGTGTTCGCGCCGCTCGCGCTGCTCCTGGCTGGCATCGCGTTCGCGACAGCAGCGCAGCTTTCAGCTGCAGGGCCCGGCAAGCCGTACCTGGTTGGCGCGAAGAACTTCTCGGAGCAGTACATCCTCTCGCGCTTGATCTCCGATCAGCTCGAAAAGCGCGGCGCTGATGTCACGCGCAAGGCAGGGCTCGGCTCTGCAGTCGCGTTTCGCGCGCTCAGCCAAGGCGAGCTCGATGTGTACGTCGACTACTCCGGCACGATCTGGGCAAACGTGATGAAGCGCAACGACAACCCACCGCGCGACCAGCTGCTGCGCGAGCTAACTGATTGGCTCGCACGCGAACGGCACGTGCAGCTCGTCGGGAAGCTCGGCTTCGAGAACGCGTACGCGCTCGCGATGCGGCGCGACCGCGCCGAGCGCCTCGGCATCCGAAGCATCAGCGATCTGGCCCGACACCGGGGCGTGCTGAAGTACGGTGGCGACTTCGAGTTCTTCGCACGCCCGGAGTGGCAGGCGCTGCAAACGCAGTACGATCTCGTGCCTTCCGAGCGCAAACAGTACCAGTCGACCTTCATGTACAAAGCCGTGGCCGATGGCGAGGTCGATGTGATCTCGGCCTTTTCCAGCGATGGCCGCATCGCAACCTACGACCTGGTCGTGCTCGACGATCCGAAGCAAGCCATTCCCCCGTACGACGCAGTGCTGCTCATCCCGGAGTCGCGGGCAGACGACCCGCTGCTGCTCGGCGCGCTGCGCCCGCTGGTAGACGCGATCGACATCGAGCACATGCGCACAGCCAACCTCCAAGTCGACCGCAGCGAGGGCAAACAGAGCCCAGCCGCAGCGGCCGCTTGGTTGGCGCGCGCGATCGACCTCGAGGTCGATTGATCACAACCCCTGACGCAACCTCACGTTGACGGCCGCGACGATCTCTTGGTTCACCTTGCGCGCGACGCGTTGCCAGCTGCTGCGCCCTGTCGATGCACCGGGCGAGCCTTGCGTGTAGCTGACGCCGTTCGGTCCGATCAGCTCGAAGTGACTCTCGAGACGCGCCGCGCCGGCGCCGAAACCTACAAACATGCGCGCAGCTTTGCTGCCGCCGTTGTACTCGGTGATCTGCACCTTGAGCGTGTATTGACCTTCCACAGGCTGCGCTCCGCCTGAGATAACCGCAGCGTCGTAGCCGGAGTCGCGCAGCACGGCGAGCAAGTCGGGCTCCATGAAGTCTGCGACCTCCTGGAGCTCCGTGGCTTTGTCGGCCGGTGTTTCCGGCGCCACGGTGCGGTCGAAGGACACCAACACCGCCAAGCGTTTGCCGCTCGGGAGCGTGGGTGCAGATTGACGTCCGCCGCCGCACGCGGTGAATGCAAGCAAACCGAGCACAAGCAAAGAAGCGGCGCGAAACGTGTGTAGCGTACGCAGCATACGAGTCCCCTCAAATGTTTCTACGGTGAGCGACCAGACTACGCGAAAACCTTCTGCACGAGAAGCAGCGGCCGCATGCACGACGGTGTTAGAGTCGTAAGAAGCGCTCGCGCTATCAACGCTGCGTCGTGCTCGCCGTCGCTCATGGCGGCGGACGGCTGGGGGTACACAACAACATGAGAGACAACGTCGGCATCGCGGAGCTCTCCTCACCCATGCTGCGTGATCTATTACGCGAGGCATGCGGCAGCATCGGTCGCGTCGCGACGTATGCGGACGTCGCAGAAGCGCGCGCTGCGCTGCTGCACAATCCACCCAAGGTCATGGTGATCGGCGGCGCTCCGATCGATCCGCAGCTTCTGGAGCTGCTCAAAAAGGCGATCGCGTCACACGGTGTGATCGGCCTGGCCGTCGCGGACGCGCACGATCTCCAGCTCGCGATGCAAGCAGGTGCAGTGGAAGGCTTCGCGCGCTCGCCGGACGGCCTGCGCCAGCTCGCCCTGCGCTTGCGACCCTTGCTCGCACCGAGCTTGCGGCCCGCACCAAGCGCCGCGTCACTGCGTCCACCGAGCGGCAAGCCCACAGCAGCGGCCGCGCAGGGCGAACCCAAGCACGACGAAGCGCAATGCTCGTTGATCGTGCTCGGCTCGTTCGCAGCTCACGGCGACGCCGTCGCGTACTTGATGTCGCGCTTGCCGAACAACCTGCCCGGCGTCGTGCTCCTCCACGGACACGCGCAGCCGGACGGCGAGCTCAGAGACATGCTGACCGACGAGACGAGCTGGCGCGTGCACGAAGCGGGCGAGCCCGGCCCGATCACCCCCGGCAGTGTGTGGATCTGCCACCGCAGCACGGCTTGGCGACCGCAGCTCACAGCAGCAGGCGTCGAGCTCGCGCGCGTCGCATCCGCAGCTCCTAGCGGCGGCCGATCGAGCAGGCCCGCGGGCCTCGCCAGCACGGACACCTTCTTCGAATCTGTCGCGCAGACGCTCGGCGCCCGCGCCCTCGGCGTGTTACTCGGCGCCACTGGCGATCAAGGCAGCTTCGGCCTGTGGGCGCTGCGCAATGCCGGCGCGTACACGCTGGCCCAGCGCGACCCAAACAACAGTAACCAAGACACCCGCACGCAAGTCGCGCACGAAGTGTTGGGCTTGGAGACGCTGCCACAAGCCATCACGGCGTACTGTCAGAGACAGAACAGTTATCGCAGCATCCGGCCCCAGAGCTTCTAACGCAGCACCTGTACGGGCTGCGCTCAGTCTCCGCGCAGCATGGACACGCGACCGGTACGCACGATCTCCACCTCACCATAGTCGTTCAACAACCGTGTGAGCGAGTGGATCGTGTGCTCATGTCCGACCACTTCGATGATCATCGAGTTCGGCGCGACATCCAGGATCACGGCGTGGAAGATGTCGACGATCTCCATCAGCCGCTTCCGCATCTCCTTGCCACCCTGCACGCGCACGATCGCGAGCTCTCGGCTCACGAACTCGCGCGCCGAGATGTCCTGACACTCACTGACTTCCTCGAGCTTCTGCAGCTCGCCCACCATCTCGAGGGCATCGGTGCTCGCGTCGACCACGAAGGTCATGCGCGACATGCCCGGCCGCTCCGAGGCGCCGACGGCGAGCGAGCGGATGTTGTAACCCTTCTCGGCGCAGCACGTCGCGAGGCGCGCGAGGACGCCCGGCCGATCGGCGACCGTGGCGATGAGGGTGTGCGGAAGACGTTGTTCTCTCTGTGAAGACACGCAGAGCGTTATTCCCCCCTTCGCGCACTTTGTCGAGAGGCACACATGCGCGTCCAGCGCGCACACGTCCGCTGACTTCTGTCGCCCCAGCTTTGGGTTATTCTTGTAAACGTGCAGCGTAAGCATGCGTCTTGGCCGTGGATCGTGGCTTTCAGCGCGCTGGCCGGGGGGCTCCTGGGGGCGTGCGAAGAGCTTCCCCCCGAGGACCGCCACTGCGACGAGGGCAGCGTCTGTCGCGACAGCGATTGCGACTTTATCTGCGACCTCACGGAGGGCATCGAAGAACGCCGCGATACGGATCACGACGGCATGCCCGACTACCTCGACACCGATTCGGACGACGACGGCATCCGAGACCGCGACGAAGCAGGTGACGAAGATCGCCAGTCGCCACCAGTCGATCGCGACAAGAACAGCGTCGATGACTACCGAGACTCCAAGTATCCGCTGCATTTTCGGCCGCAGAGTCGCGACGCGGGTTGGGATGCCGCGCCCGCCGACCCGGATGCCGGTCACGACGCGGGGCACGACGCCGGCGCACTGAGCCCAACGGGCGGCCCGCCTTATGAAATGCAGGGCATCGCGCAGTGCGGCGGCCTCGACGTTCCGGAGTCCGGCTGCACCGAGGGCGAGCCCGGTGAGCTTGCGTGCGATGGGCTCGATAACGACTGCGATGGTCGCGTGGACAACGATGCCGAGTGCGGATGCACGCTCGGTGCCGCTCGGAGCTGCTTCGTCGGTCCGCATGGGCGGCGCAACTTGGGCGCATGTCAGAGCGGCGTTCAGCGCTGCATCGGCGAGGAGTTCCCGCACTGGGGCGCGTGCGAAGGCACCGTGGGTCCGAGCGAGGAACGCTGCGACGGCGTCGACAACGACTGCGACGGCTGCAGCGATGAGCTGAGCTCCTGCAGCTCGACCGTGAGCTGCCCGGGTCCCGCTGACCCACGCGTCCCCGATGCCAGGCCTTTCGTCCCGTATCTGCTCGACGCGAAGCGGTTCTTCGCGGGGCCCGAGGCGCTCTCGTACCGCTTTGCGATCCGCGGCTCACCGTGCGATCGCATGTTCCAGCGCATCGATCCCGCCGCTGACGCTGAGAGCGGCAAGCAAAGCTACGTGCTGCAGTACAAGAACGCGACACAAGCCGAGGTCGTGTTCACGCTCAGCGGCAGCTTCACAGTCGAGCTGACGATCGTCACGCGCGAGGGCACCACGCTGCGCTGCAGCTTCGTCGTGCATGTGCGCGCGCCCGGCATCCGTGTCGAGCTGTGTTGGGACAAGACCGGTCCGAGCGCGCAACAAACCGGCGATGCGGTCGATCTCGATCTGCACCTCGCGAAGCATGGGGTGACAGAACAGTTCGAGAGCAACGTCGATTGCTACTGGCAGAGCTGTCGCGGTGCCGAGGGCCTGTGGGGCTATGCGAGCACGACACCGCTCGATAGCTGCACCGGTCCAGCGGCGCAGAACTTCCAAACCTACCGCGCGCTCGGCTTCTGTCCGAATCCGCGACTCGACGCCGACAACCGCCTCGATGCGCGATCGCGCACGGTCTATATCACTGAGAACATCAACCTCGATGTGCCGAAACCCGGTGATCAGTTTCGCGTCGCTGTTCTGTACAAAGCGAACGTACTGTCAGATCTACATATGGAAGATGCCGGCACCGTCGCCAACATCGATACGCGCGCGTGGGTGAACGTGTATTGCGAAGGGGACCTGCTCGGAACATTCGGCGGCGATCCTGAACAACAATTCGATCCCGACGCGATCCAACTTTCCTCCCCCGGCATGTTGTGGCGCGTTGCGGACGTGGCGGTTTCGAACGCCGGCTGTGAGATCTCACCTTTGCGCGATCCGCTGACCCAGCGAGGGTACTGGGTCACGAGCCAAGATTTCAGCTACGGGGAACCATGATTCGAGCGCGACTTCCAGCGCGGTGGGTATACGGTATGCTAAGGTCGCGAGAACCACACACACATCGTGCGCTAAGCCCAATTCGCAACCAAGCACTGCAAAGTCATACGCGACATGCCCTCCGGTGAACGAGCCTTGTCACCAGCGATCCCGCCTACGCGTTGGTCAGTCGACGAGCTGATCCCATTCGGCAAGTACATCCTGCTGAACAAGATCAGCGCGGGTGCGACGGCGGCGGTCTATCGCGCGAAGATCCGCGGCGAGGCAGGTTTCGAGCGATTGGTCACCATCAAGCGGATCTTGCCGCAGATGGCCGGTGACCCTGAGTTCGTCGAGACTTTCGTCCGCGAGGCCAAAGTTTGTGCGCGCCTGACGCACAGCAATATCTGTCCGATCTATGAGCTCGGTAAGGTCGGCGAGTCGCTGTACATGGCGTCCGAATGGGTCGCGGGCAAAGATCTCCGCGCGATCTTGCAGCGCCTGCAAGCGACTGGCCGCGTGATGCCGCCGCTCGCAGCAGCATGGATCGCGAGCCGCCTGTGCGACGCGCTCGACTACGCGCACAGCCTGAAAGACGCCAAAGGCGAGCGCTTGAACCTGCTCCACCAGGATCTGTCACCAGCCAATGTCATGGTCAGCTACGACGGCGCGGTGAAGCTGCTCGACTTCGGGCTCGCACGCGCCACGGGCCGCGCGCAGCAGACCAACGTCGACGCGCTCAAACAGAAGCTCGGCTACATGAGCCCGGAGCTCGTGCTCGGCACCTCGATCGATCGTCGCTCTGATCTGTTCGGGGTCGGCGTGTGCTTGTACGAGATGGTCACCGGCAAGCGCCTGTTCGCCGGAGTCGACGACATCGCGACCTTGAAGCTGCTGCGTAACGCCACCGTGCAACCGCCGTCGGCGCTGCGCGACGACACTCCGGACGAGCTCGAGATCATCATCATGCGCTCGCTCGCGCGCGATCCGGAGCAGCGCTGGCCGAGCGCAGGCGAGATGGCGCACGCGCTCACCGCATTCGTGGTCGCAACAGATCCTTCGTACGGCACACGCAACCTCGCCGAGCTGATGCAGAGCTTGTTCGAGACGGACAAGCAAGCCGAGCAAGTCAAGCTCAACACGCTGCTCAACGCCAGCCAGGATGCCAACCTGATGGAGCAGCGGCGGCGCTTCTTCC
>Ga0190269_10001078_pt1 | contig 13247 bp, 10 predicted proteins | sample Popmic249IS_FD_133749 | JGI IMG/M metagenome (GOLD analysis project Ga0190269, IMG submission 133749) | Populus adjacent soil microbial communities from riparian zone of Blue River, Arizona, USA - 249 IS | ecosystem: Environmental > Terrestrial > Soil > Riparian zone | place: USA: Arizona...
AAATAAAAAAAAAAAAAAAAAAAAAAAAAAAAAAAAAAAAAAAAAAAAAAAAAAAAAAAAAAAAAAATAAAAAAAAAAAAAAAAAAACACTACAAAAAAAATAATATTAAATATATAATTATACACTAATCCACTGTTAAAATACTTAATATTATTTCAGATATTATTTAATAAAATATTAATATTAAAAAAACCAAAATATTCAAATAAACCTTTTTCTAGTCCTTTATACATATATTTATATGAAAAAGTCAATAAATTATTAATGATAATATTATTATAAAAATAATCAAATAACATAGCTTTATTTAAAAATGAAAATAAATAAACATAAATCTTATTATCATTAATAAAATTCATATAGTATTTATATACAAAAAATAAATAAATACCAAAAAGACTAAAAAAAAAAGGTAAAAATTTAATAAAAAATAAATCAAATTCAACATCAAATAATAAATAATTATTAGAATTTCAATACGCCAAATTATTAAAAAATAGAGTACCTATACCATTAAAGGCTTCACTAAAAATATAGCCAAAAAATATACTACATATGCTCAAAAAAATTAATGGAAAACAAATAAAAAAACCAGATTCATGAATATGCTTAAAATATAATTTATACAAATTAGATTTAGCTATAAAAATTCAAAAAATTAATCTTGTTGAATAAAAAGAAGTACAAAAAGCAGCCAAAATACCTAATGTATAAATAAATATATTACTAATACTATAATTAGAATAAGTTAATTCTAATATTAAATCTTTTGAATAAAATCCAGTTAAATAAGGAAATCCAAATAATGCAAACGAGCCTATTAAAACCGATATATGAGTAATAGGCAAAAATTTTGAAATTGCACCCATTTTTCTTAAATCCTGTTCATCGGCCAATGAATGTATAATGGATCCCATACTTAAAAACAATAAAGCCTTAAAAAAGGCATGATTAAATAAATGAAATAAACCAATATTATAATTTGATAAACCACATATAAAAAACATATAACCTAATTGACTACAAGTAGAATAAGCTACAACTTTTTTTATATCAAATTGAAATATTCCAACAATTGCAGAAAACAAGGCAGTGAACCCGCCAACCAAAACAACTAAAAATAATGAAAAACTGGAATATTCAAATAATAAATTACTTCTAATAACCAAAAAAACTCCTGCAGTAACCATAGTTGCCGCATGTATTAAAGCAGAAACTGGAGTTGGACCCTCCATAGCGTCTGGAAGTCATACATGCAGTCCAAGTTGAGCAGATTTCCCAATGGCACCAATAAATAAAAAAAAACAAATAACAGTTATTACATTAATATTAAAATTAAACAATAAAAATTTAACATCATATAAATAATAAACTAAACTAAAAATAACATTATATTTAAAACTATAAAATGTACTAAAAATAATAGCTAAAGCAATTAATAAAGCTAGATCACCAACTCTATTAACTAACATTGCCTTAATACCTGCTTTATTAGCTAATATTCTAGTATATCAAAAACTTATTAATAAATAAGATGACAAACCAACTCCTTCTCAACCAATAAACATTTGCAAATAATTATCAGAAGAAACTAAAAATAACATAAAAAAAGTGAACAAAGATAAATAGGACATAAATCTTGGATAACCTGAATCATATTTCATATACTCTATAGAATACAAATGAACAAAAAATGATATAAACAAAACAATAAATAACATTACACTAACAATATCATCTATTACTAAAGAAATATCAATCTTCAAATAACCTAAATCAAATCAATTTCACAAATATAAATTATAAACTATAGAATTAATATTTATTTCATATAATATTAAAATAGAAAAAATTAAACTCAATAATATTGATAACAATATCAATAAACTACTTCCTATGCGGCCAATAAATCTACCAAACAATAATATTAACAAACTTACTACTAATGGTAAAAAAACAACAAGTATATACATTAAATATGATGATAGTGATGCGTCAATAATATTTCTATATTATATACTGGATACGCAACATTTTTCAATCTTGGATATTTATAAAATAATACAAACATAAAAGTATGATTTACAATTAAATATCTAGGAATAGGCCATAAAATATTTCTATTTTTTAAACGCATTAATAAATCATTTTTAAATAAATTTATTAAATCAAAAGATAATTTAACATAATCACCAATCTTTACAATATAATTAAAACAATATTTTATATTATCATTAATATAAAAAGCACCCTGTTCAATAATATACCTTATCATAAATATATTAGTAATAAAATTGGATCTATAAACTACCATAAAAAGCCTTCCTTCCAATAAAGCTAAATAATTTTCTATAAAATATCCATGTTGACGCTTTGCTTTATTTAAATATCTAATAAAATTTTTTTTTGTCAAAAATAGAAAAAAAGCATATAAAACTCTAGGAATCAAAAAATTTCTTTTAAATTTTTTTTTTCTTTTAAAGTTAATACGTTTTCTCAAACTAAAAATAAAATTTCTATTATAATACTTATAACGTTGTTTTCGTTGCTCAAAAATAACTTTCATAAAATTTGCCGCTTTCGATAATTTAAAATAACTAATATGTTTACCTCATATATCCAAACAAGTTTGTTTCATAAACTTGTTTTTATTTTTTATCATACATACCATTTTACGAATAACGACAACTCCTTATTCTTTTAGGAAAAAAAATCATATTACATTTTATTATTTTTTTAATTATTATTTTTTTCATTTAATTTTGTCAAAAATAAATTAATTATATTATATTTATTACTATTTCTATTTATTAAAATTAACATAAAAAAAAATAAAATGTTAATTTAATAATATTAATATTTATTTGGTTAATTAATTTACTAAACAAACCTAATAATAACTATATAAAATTCTAAAAATTACAATTGAAATAAGAATCAAAAGTATTCAAAAAATTACAAATTCATATGACGGTAAAATAATTGTAGTTACATTATTTGCTACAAACAAAACAATAGCTTTTGATATAAAATCAATCTCTTGAAATTTTTCAACATAGTCATAAAATCTATAATAATTAATAAGTCTATATTTTCTTTTCTTTTTAAACATTTTTTTAAAAAAGAAAAATTTTAATCCTATTAGTATAAAAAATCAATGAGAATAAATATAAAAAAAATAATATGGAAATATAAAAGTAAACTCATGAATATATTTTAATACTTTATGATTTCCAATACAAAAAACTGTAAATAATCTATAAAAATAAAACAAAACAATAATTGGAACAATTATTGTTAAACCCATTCATTGATTAACATGAACACCAAAAAATCCTCTTAACAACAATTTACCCTCCAAATTCGTAGTTTCATAAGTAGCAAGTGCTGGAATATTTACCATTTCAAAAGCTTTATCATCTTTATTATTTTGTAATAAAGAATCACGTAATCTATTACTCAAATTATAATAAACTGTTAATGTATCAGATTCGTATTGAGTTTGTTCCCAATTATATTCTAGAAAATCTTCTCAATCATTCAAAACAACGTGTTCAAGTTTTTCAAAACTTACATCAGTATTAACAGCTCTACTAGTATTAATTAATAAAGCCATAGAAAAATCAAAAAAACCATCAAAATTATTATTATCTAAATCATTTAATCTTATTAAATGTTCTAAAGTTTCATAAACTAACTCTAAATATTCATAATTAAAATATTTATAACTTACTTCTTTTTTTCCAGCATATACCATACGATGAGTATCTCTACTAACTGCTATATTACGCAATATAGAACTTTCATCATTAATATATTTTCAAGTTTCCATAAAATCATTATAAAAATCTTGCTCGAAAAAATAAAAATCATGCAAATCTTTAAAATTTTCTCCTTTATCTAATAAAACCAAATATAGAGCTTTAAAATATAAAAAAATTTTTTCTCTGTCCATAGACTTTTTAGAAAAATGTTTAAATAATCTATAATTAGATTTTGTATTTAATAATAAAGGAATACAAAATTTTATTCAAAATTTATAAAAAGTATTATTTCTTTGTAACATTTTTAAATCCATATAAGTAAATTTTTTTGGTAGTTTCATATTAAGATTATTTTTAAAAACTTGTCTTAAAAATTTAGTATTAATTAATTTTTTATCAAAAAGTATATTAATATAATTAACTATATTTAAATAACGTATTTTATTTAAGTCAAATTTACGTCCAGAATATTCTTTATAACCATATTTAAATAAATTATACATTTCTGCTTTATAACCAGTTTTTTTCTTATAATTATAATAAGAATTTGGATAATCTAATTCTTTAAAAGTATGCATAAAAAATTCTTCAAAATCTTTACTATCATATTTATTTTTTAAAATATCATTTTTAAATAAATCTAGACTACCAAAAAAATTAATTCATTTATTACTTGTTAATCATCGCATTTCATTAACATTTAAAGATAATGTTTTGTTATACTGAGTTACTTTAAATCAATTATAAGCTGAATCATACATAAAAAACATTTTAGTATTGAAAATTTTATTAAAATAATAAAAAAGAATAATAAAAACATTTAAAACAATAATATTAAAAACAATAAAATAGATAGTTATCAAACTAGATCTGTAGTTTACACCATAATTTACACTTCTAAGAATAAAAAAATTATTAAAATTTTTAATATCACTAGCATACCAAAAAGCTCATCTAAAATATCTATCTAAATAATCATGTCTAACTATTACAGCATACTTTCTATGTTTTATATATACGCCAATAGAAGTACCACTTCTAACTCCAGATAAATTTAACCCATGATCTCCATAAAATCAATAAAATCCATACTCTCTAGCTTTAATAAATGGATGCATTACAATATCATAAACAAAATTCATTCATTCATAAAAAATAATATTGTAACCCAAAATATTAAATAAAAAATGGATATGTTCAAAAATAGTTTTTAAAAAATAAAGAAAAAATAAATAAATCATAAACATTATAGCAAAAATACTACGTAAAAAATCAACAAAAAACAAAAATGACATTAATTTAAATTTATAAAAAAATCTAAAAAAAGGAATAATACATTGAAAAAAATGTAAAATAAATTTAAAATTTCCAACAACCAAAAAATAAATTGTTGATAAACGGAAAAAGAAATAATTAATTACAGTAACAAAAAACATATCATAAAAATTTTTAACATAAATAAGTATATAACCATATTTATTTATACAAGTTGCTAAATTAACAAAAAATAAATATATAATATTATCAAGAATATCATTAATAAAAAATATAAATGTTATTAAAGTTCAACAATGAAAACTTATAAAATGCCATCTAATATAAAAACATAAAAGTTTTGCATTTAATGCAAATTCATATAAGTTTGAATACTCATAATTTCAATATATTATATAATCTAATCCAAATCTTAATACTCATATTGGAAAAAATATAATTAATTGAAAGAAATAAGTATAAGCCAAATAAAAATATCTTTTATAAAAATAATAATAATAAACTAATTTATAATATAAATAATTTGAAAAAACAAAAAACTCATTATGTTTATTTTTGTAAAAATAATATACATAATGAAGACGTCCAAAAAGAAAATTTTTTATATAATGTTTGTTTTCCCAACGAACATGACGACCATTCATTTTTTCATAAAAAAAAAGAAAATCATTTTCAATTTTTACAAAATCATAATAATAAAAATCAAAATAACTTTCAAAAATACTAAATATTCCAATAATAATACCAGCAAATCAACTAATAATATACATAATTTTAACAAAAATATAAGAGAAAATTTGATTAAAATAATTCATTAATGTATAATCTTTAATATAATTATTTAAAATTAAATATATATCACTTGAATTAATAGAAATATTACTATTAATTTTAAAATCGTAAAAATAAAAATATAACGATATAAAAAATTCAAAGAAATATTTAAAAAATTCAAAAACAATTTCATTGTTAAATGGAGAATAAAAAAAAATTATATAAAAAAATAAAATTAATACCAACACTGTTCTAATATAACTAAATAATATATATATTTTATTATAAATAAAAAATCATAATAAAAACAATGTTCTTTTAAAACGATAATATCTTTTTCCATATCGTTTATTTAAAAATTCCAAAAATAATTCAAATAAATTAAAAGCATTAATTACTAAATTAACAAAACCATTTATAATAGTTTTAATTAAAAATTTCAAATTATTATAAAAACTTTTAATTAAATTTACTATAAATCTAACAAAATAAAAAATAACTCTATAGAAAAAAAGTTTCATATAAACTTCATGTAATTTTTCAAAATAAGCACGATATTTATATTTTATCAATAATCTATCATTAGAAAATAAAACAGAAAAAAATTTTGCAACACGGAAAATTATATATCATAAATAAAACATCATATAAACAAAAATAAGATTAAAAAAAAAATAATTATCAATAATATTCATAAACAACTTCTTCATATAATAAAATAAATAATAAAAAAGCATATAATTAAATTTTAAATTTTTAAAATCCATTTGATGACCAATCATAAAAAATTCAGGTAACTTATATTGTCGAGTTTGTGTAAAAACAAAACCACGATATCAATAACCAATTATAGTAATAACATAAAATATACGTCTATAAGTAATAAAATTATCAACATAATAAAGAAAAATATTTCTTTGTATTACCATGAATTCCAAATAATCAATATAACTAAATTGAGCTTTTAACATAATATATTTATGATTTACCAATCATTTATAATACATCAAATCGGAACCTAATTCTTCAACCAAATTATATTTTTTTTTTATTAGTTCATCATAATCATCTTCTTTCTTTATTCTTTCTTTCGTTTTAAATTGTTTTATATATTCTTCTTTAAGAGATCTTCAGAAACTTTTAGATTTAGTATTATTCATTTCAGTTTCATACATAATTTTATCATTACTTTTTTTTATTTTTCTTCTTTCTTTAAGAATTTTTAAATTTAATTCTTTTTTTTGTTGTTCAATTCTTTCTAATTCCGATTTAATACGTTCTGAACGTTTATAAGATTCCAAACGTTGTTTTTCTACTTCTAATTCAATTTTTTCTCATTTTAATTCATCTAAACCAACTGAACGATCTTTTTTTAATCTTATTTTTCTTAATTGTTTTTCATATCTTTTTCTTCTCTTTCCTTCTTCAATATATTCAGAAAATCTATCTCATTCTTCATAAACAAAATTATATCATTGTTCATAAACATGAATTCATTTATGGTAACCAATAAAACTTTTTTTTATATCTGTACCAAGAAAATAATTATACATTTTAATTACAAGATATAATCAAAAAAAATATTGTCTACTATATATTATACTATATTTTATTACATATTTATTAATGAAAATTAAAAACAAATCAATTTTAAAAGTTTTAAAGAAAAAATAAAAAATAGAAAGAAGCATACTAAAAATAAAATAAAAATAATAAAAATAATAATAAATAATAATAAAAAAAAATAAATAAAATGGTTTAGAAAAACAATATTTTTTTAATTTAACAAAAAATGAAAATAAAAACAAATCAAAATCAATACTTAATAATCTTGAAAATAAATTACTATAAAGATAAAATATACTAAAAAAATTTTCAAAAATTTCTTTAATATAAAAATCGTTTCTATCACGATTTAATTCAAAATAAAATTTACAACAAACTAAAAAATAAAGAATAACAAAAAAAAAGAAAGTAAAAAGAAAATAACGTGATATACGAAAAATCATATTATGTAAATGCATATGCCAAAAGAAAAAGCGTTCAAAAATTTCATTCTTAGTAATAACTATGAATAAATCATAAAGAAAAAATGTATATGAATATAATTGACATAGTCAACCAGAACCCTCAAAAAATACTCTATCTTCAAACAAATCTCTATATTTTTTAGCAAATAATAAAATATATGCAAATACAATATTTGATCCTCTATGTATAGTATAACCAATTTCACAATCTTCATAAGTCATTATAAGATTTCTTAAAAATGAAATATCATTATTCTCTATTAATAATCAATCCATATTCATCATACATTGCATACTTGTAGGAATCAACCAAGCATTTTGTTCGTAAACTCAACTAAATCTATCATTAACTCTTATCGAAAAATAATAAGGAGCTTCTTTTAAAAAAAAAGTTCTTTTAAAATAATAATTCCATTTTATTTTTTTATAGTTAAAATCAAAATTATGAAAATAACTATCATTTAAGGAACTAAAAAAAGAACCACTTATATCATTATTTAAATGAAATGATGATATAAATTCAAAATGATTTAGATAAAAGTTTTCAACAAAACAAAATGCTATATAATTTTCTGGTATAAAAAATTTCATTATTTAATATATCTTCACGATTTTTTTTTTTTTTTTAAAAAAAAAAAAAATTTAAATTTTTTTTTTTTTTAAAAAAAAAATATATTATTATAATAATTTTTTTTTTTTTCAAAATTTCAATCAATAATTAAAACAATAGAACCTAACATAGAAACTAATAATATTAAAGAAATAATTATTATATAATGACTATAATAAGTATAAATAATATATCCAAATAAATATATATTACTATTATAATCATAAAAATTTATTCAAACATTATAAGCATAATGATTAAAAATAATAAAATCAAAATTAAAATAAAATAATAAAATTATTTCTAGAAACAAAAAAAAAATAATAAATAAACTAACAGGCAAATATTTAAAATATAAAGAATGCAATTCAACAATTTTCAAATTTAACATCATTATTACAAATAAAAATAAAACTGCAATTGCACCAATATAAACCATAAAAATTAACAAAGCTAAAAATTCTACACCCAAAATTAAAAATAAAATAGATGAAAAACCAAATATAACAATCAATCATAACAATGATTGAATAGGATTACTAACAATGATTACAAGAATACTCATAACAAGTATAAACAACATTATTATATTTTCTAAGTAATATAACATTTTATAATTTTTTCTTTATGTTTACAAAAAACTCAATAATAATTTGTAAAAACATATAAATACATGTATATATATTAAAAATAACAATAATTAAATTAAAATTTAAAGAATCAATCAAATCATCATAGTGAAAAATAGTATCATTAAACAAATTATCAACATTTAAAAAAACTCCATTAAAAATATAATCATCAATAATATTTTTATTATTTAAAATAAAATCAATTTGATAATAAAAATCATTATTAAAAAAAAAGCAAACATAATAATCATTACCTCATAATTTTCAATTATCTAGAATTTTAATTTTTTCAAAACCAAAATTAAAAAAATAAGAAAAAACAAATTTACTTTTATTTAAAAAATCTTTATATAAATACAAATCATCATAATTAACATAAAAAATAAAAAAAGACGAATTACTATCAATTAGAAATTTATTTAATCGCAATCTATTAAAAATTTTTAAATTTTTTACATATAAATACTTCATTTTTAAAAATCATCATTATTACTTTCATCTTCATCTTCATCTTCATCTTCATCTTCATTTTCATCTTCATTTTCTTCATCCTCACTATCATCATCATATATTTTAATATTAGACGACTTTACTATACTATAAGCCATTTTCAAAAGACTTTCATCTATATAACCATATTTTATATAACAAGCACTATAAAAATCCTCCAAATTAATAACTAACAAAATAAAATCTTCAAATTTGCCACCAACAAATTTTCTCAAAGTTTTCTTATAAGACAATACTCTTATACATTGAAATAAACTTGGTTCAAAAACTTCAAAAATATATCTACTAGTATTTGAGGAAAAAATAGTTATTTTAATTCTTAAAAAGAAATAATTTGGAACATCAATTAAATGTTCATTTAATTCTTTTACAAAATTAACAGTATTAATCCCGTGATTACCCAATATAGTACTTAATGGTGGACCTGCTTCAATACTTCCAACTCTCAAAATAATAGTATAAATACTAACTTTTTCTTCTTCTTGACTTTCTTCGTTTTCTAACATTTCTTAAAAAATGCTTACCAGATAAAGCTCTTTTATAAAAAAAAGTTTTATTAAGTAATGCACTACTTCTATTATTATCTACAGTATCAATAATAATTTTAACAATATCATCCAATTTTATACCATAAACATTACTTTTGCCCTTTAAAGATTTTAAAAATCAACTAAAAATCAATACATTTTTAATATTACCAAATGCTAACTTAGGTATAGGCTGATAATTTTTACCTAATCGTCTGTATTTAATACTAAATATAGGATATAATTGTAAAAAAAACTTAAACAACACAGAAATTACATTTTGATATTTATAATGTTTTTTTAATTGAAAAATTATATAATCAAAATTATTAATCGCTGTACCTTTTCTACCTCTATGTATCAAATAACCTATAAAACTAATATAAAAACTTAAAAATTCTTTTCTTTGTTTATCCAACAAAAAATTATCATTTTTAATATTATTTTTTTGCATTACTTAAATACAACTTATGAGCACCAAACTTAGAACGACGTTTCTTTCTAATATATAATTCTGGATTTTCAAAATCATATTTTCCTCTAATCAAAGAATAATTTATTCCTGGTACATCTGGAGGATTGCCACCCTCAACCAATACAATTGAATATTCTTGTAAAAAATGCGGTCCTATACCTGGAATATGACAAAAAACAACTTTTTTAGAAATATTAATACGAACTTTAGCAAATTTACGTTTTGCTGAATTAGGTTTCTTTGGGGTTGTCGTTCCAATTCTAACAACAACCCCACGTCTCTGAGGAGCACCTAAAAATGCAGCTACAATACAACGTCTTCTTTTACGAATTCTATTTTTAAATGACAATTGTCTTAAAGTAGGCATTTATACAATTATTTTACCAACTTTTAATAATCATTTTTCAAATTCTTCAACTGGTACAACTGCAATAACAATAGGCATATAGCCATGCAATGGACCACACAATTCACTACATTGACCAAAAAAAATTCCTGGTCTACTTATTTCAACAACAAATTGATTTAATCTTCCAGGCACTGCATCTACTTTTAATCCTAACGCAGGTATAGATCAACTATGTATAACATCCGTAGAAGTTATAATAAAACGAATAGGTACACCTAATGGTAAAACCAATCTATTATCTACTTCTAATAAACGATGTGTTCCTTGTATTAAATCACCTTCTAATTTCATTATACTATCAAAACTATAATTTACATGAATTACAGGTTTTACAAAAGGTAATTTATTTAAAAATTCTTCGGAAATTCTATAAGGATTTCCAAAAAAAACATCATAACTTGTTAAATTATTAATTCTTTTTTTATAATTTTCATAATGTAAATATCTTTCAGTGAATTTATAATATTCACTATTTCTATCTTCTATAGTCATAATACCATCAAAACTATAATTTCAATATCATTGTCTTCCTACAATTTTTATTACATAAATAGGATCAATAGCAGGATCAATAGTATGAATAAAACTAATACTTGGATAGGCAATTGATAAAAGAACATAAATAGGTAAACCACATCAAGCTAATTCTAAATTTTTATAATCAGAAGCATCAGCAACTTTTAAAAATTTTTCTAATTTTTTATATGGTTGACGTCACGGCATATCAATATAACGACTATCATTAGTATATCATACATTTAATTTTATTTTTTTACTATTTAATTCATTAAAAATAGCAAAACTTCTGAACATTTTAGTTCTAGCAATAAACAAATGTCTATTATAAAATACACGTTCTAATAAAAAAGATATAACACCTTTTATATATTTAAAATTAAAAAAATTAGAATTTCAAACAAATAAATAAACAATTCTAACTAAAAATACAATTACTATAAATAAAACCAATATTAAATAATATCAGATTCTATTATATAAATCTATTAAAGAAAAAGCAAAAGAACTAGCAGGATCAACAAAACCTACTTCAAAAGTTAAAATATCATAAAAATAAACAAAACCAATAGAGTAAAAAACTATAATCCCAAAGGCAAAATAACCAAATATACCATTTTCTGTTACCATATTACTAAAGAATAAAAACAATCTTTTAAACAAATTAAAAAAAAATCTAAGAATTCTCATTGTCTTTAATATTATCCAAAATTCTATCAAATGTTCAAATTTCTTTCTTTTTTCTTCTTTTTTCATCAATAATATGTTTTCTTTTTATAAAATTTTTTTTTCATCTTCATTTGAAAAACTTGATACTAATGATTAACAACATTGGCTTAAGAATAATCTCAAGTGGATATTTATTATAATAAGCGAACCACATATAAAAAAATTTTCTATATATACGCTTCATTGATATAGAAAATCTACCTATATATTCATTACAATCAAACCACAAATCTTTAAAATCACGTACTAATCATTCAAATTGTGGATTATTTAAAAAATCAATACAAATATTTTTACAATATACATATTCATTAAAATAAGAAATATCTTTATGTTCAATATCAAATCAATTCAAAAAAACTAACATAACAAAATGTAAATGTAAAAAAACTTGATGAGTTAATATTTTAATTTCACGCTTATTAAAAAAATATCTACTTCTAGAATAAATTCTATTCATCCTCATAAACAAATAATATGCCATATAAAATCTTACTGGTTCAATCATTAGCCTTTTAATAAATTTATTAAATCAACTGATATTCCACCTCTTAATCTAAAAAATACTATCAATATAGCTAGACCTATAGCGGATTCAGCAGCAGCTACACTTATAATACACAAAACATAAAATTGTCCCAAAAAATCGTCCAAATAAACAGAAAAAATTAAGAAATTATAATTAATAGATAAAAAAATTAATTCAAGTGATAATAATAAAATTATTATATGTTTTCTTACAAAAAATAACCCATAAACTCCAACAAAAAATAAAAAATTAGATACAAAAATATATTTTAACATTTTAAGCTTTTTTTTTTTTTTTAAATAATTTACCCATAAAAAAAATATTTAAATTTTTTTTTTCAAATAGACCAAAAAAAAAAAAAAAAAAAAATAAAAAAAAAAAAAAAAAATTGATTATAATATAATAAATAATTTAAAAAAAAAAAAAAAAAAATAAAAAGAAATAAATATAAAAAAAATAAAAAAAA
>Ga0190269_10001079_pt1 | contig 13243 bp, 12 predicted proteins | sample Popmic249IS_FD_133749 | JGI IMG/M metagenome (GOLD analysis project Ga0190269, IMG submission 133749) | Populus adjacent soil microbial communities from riparian zone of Blue River, Arizona, USA - 249 IS | ecosystem: Environmental > Terrestrial > Soil > Riparian zone | place: USA: Arizona...
CGTCGTAGGCGCGGGCGGCGCGCCGGCAGATCTCGTCGAACACCTGATCGGGCGGGGTGTCGAGGATGCCGATGCTGCGCAGGATGCGGAGCCGCTCGGCTTCGTTGGCGGCTATGGGCTGGGGCATGGCTCTTGGCCTTCTGGGACGTGATGTTCCCCCACCATGCCCGGCGGCCGTGACCCGCCGCTTGCGGGTCCGGCGGAAATTTGAAACGAATTGCATCAAACCCGGCTACGGCGCTGCAGCCGGGAGGCCCCGCCGGCGGTTATGCCCCCGGCGGACCACCGCCGGAAGCTCAAGCAAGGACGGACGGCCATGGCCATGACCCCTGAAGACGTCGAGCACCTCGCGCGGGAGGCCAATGCCGAGGCGATGGCCACCCAGTCCCTGCTCGTGGGCCTGATGCTTGCGCTGCAGAAGGCGCAAACGCCGCCCGAGGTCCTGGAGACGGCCTTCGAATTCGCCGCCAACAGCGCCACCGCCAGTGCCATGGCCGGCCAGGGCACGCGGGTGCTCGACATCATCGACCAGCTGCAGCACATCGTGGTGCCCGCCGGCCGCCGCGGGGCGTGACTGCCCCCCTACTCCCGCTTACCCCCTTCGGCGTCCTCCCAAGAGGTGGGGCGCCTAAGTCCACCTGAGCCTTGCGACACGCCGGGCCCGGATGCGTAATGGATCCGGGCGCAGGAGGGGCCGATGCGCGGCAGGCTTTTGTGGGGGCGGGGCAGGATGCAATGGGCGGCAGGAATGGCCGCGGGGCTGGCGGCTGCCCTGCTCAGCCTTCCCGCCGAAGCGGACCTGCGGCGCAGCCAGGCGTGGTTCGAGGGCCTCGGCAGCGCGGATCGCGCCGAGCTGCAGAAGAGCCTCGTCCTCCTCGCCCATTACGGCGGCCTGGTCGACGGCGCCTTTGGGGCGGAAACCTATGGCGCCCTGCTCGAATGGGAGCATGCGGCCGGCGGCACGCCCGACGGCGTGCTCAGTGCCGCGGAGGCCCAGAGGCTGAAGCAGATGGCGGAGACGGCAAGCGCCGAACTCGGCCTCAGCATCGTCGAGGACTGGCTGGGCCACCTGCGCATCCTGCTGCCCACGGGCCTGCTCGGCGAACAGCAGCCGGGGATCGACGGCACGCGCTACGAGAGCGCCGACCGCGAATTCGCCGCCGAGACCTTCTGGCGGAGCGGCGCCGGCACCCTGGCGCAGCAATTCGCGTCCGTCACGGCGCCGGCACCGGCCCGCACGGTCGGCTACAGCGTGCTGCGCGAGGACTTCTACGTGGTCAGCGGCACCGAGAACGGCCGGTATTTCTACGAGCTGGCGCGCAGCGACGCCCTGGGCGTAGCGGGTTTCCGCTTCACCTATACCGAACGCTACCGCCAGGTCGGCGGCGTGAGCTCGGTCCTGGCGGCGTCCTATTCGGTGCCCATCGCCGCCCTGCCGCCCGAAATGCCCGAGGGGCCCGAGACCCGCCTCGCCGCGCCGCTGCCGGAGCCCAAGCTCGAAAAGCCCGTGGCCACCGTGGAGGCCGGAACCCATGCCTATGGCGCCTTCACCACCTTCGACGATGCGCCTGGCGTGATGATCCTGATCGGCGAGATCGGCCCGGGCACGCCCCTCGAGTTCCGGCGCGCCGTCAAGGCCGCCGGCGTGCCTCAGGTCTTGGCACTGGCCAGCGACGGCGGCCTGGTCGCCAGTGCCCTGCTGCTCGCCTACGAGGTGCGCGAGCTCGGACTGTCCACCTGGGTGCCGCCGGATACCGGCTGCTATTCGGCCTGCGCCTTCGTGTTCCTGGCCGGCGCGGACCGCCTGGCCGAGGGCGAGCTCGGCGTGCACCAGGTCTGGGGCGAGCAGGTCGACGCCTCCGCCGCCCAGACGGTGGTCTCGGACATCCTCGAGGCCTTCGGCAGCTTCGGGGTGCGCCAGGAGGTGACGTCGGCCATGCTGCGCACCCGACCCGAGGAGATGCACGTGTTCTCCCCGGCCGAGCTCGCCGCCTGGGGCCTCAACCAGGGCGACCCCTTCGGCGCGCAGCTGGCGGCTTCCGTCCCGTGATCGCCCCGGACGTGCCGAAGCCGGTCAGGCGGCGACGTCGGGCAGGAAGGCTTGGCGATTGGCCGTGAGCCAGGCCTCGAAACGGACGGGCGCGCGGCCGGTCAGGCCGGCGAAATCCGAGGTTACCGTGGCCAGCCGCCCGGAAGCGATATTCGCCTCGAGGGAGGCGAGGATCCGTACCACCGGTGCGGGCAGGCCGGCGGCCTGGAGGCCCTCGGCATAGGCTTCGGGAGAGACCGGCACGACGGCGACCGGCTTGCCGAGCACGCGGCCGGCAATGGCGGCGATCTCCGCCATGCTCTGGGCCTCGGCCCCGCTGAGGGTGAGGACGCGCTTGCCCGCGAATTCGCCGGCGAGGGCCGTGGCGGCGCCGAGCGCCAGGTCGTCGCGGGCGATGTGGGCGATCCGGCCGGATCCCGCCGCGGTGACCCAGCGGCCGCTGGCCAGGGCCTGCGGCAGGCTGCCGAGGAGGTTCTCGAAATACCAGTGGTTGCGCAGCACGGTCCAGCCGGGCAGCCCGCTTTCGGCCAGGGCGGCCTCGGTTGCCGCGTGGTCCGGGGCGATGAGGGCTGGCGAGCCCTCCGGCTCGGGCATCGAAGTATAGACGAGGTGGCGGACGCCCGCTTCGGCCGCGGCCGCGACCGCATCCCGGTGCTGGACCACCCGCCGGCCTATGGCGTCGGTGCTGATCAGCAGCATGCGGCCGACGCCGGGCAGGGCGGCGCGCAGGGTGGCGGGATCGTCGAGGTCGACGGCCGCCATTGCGACGCCGCGCGCGGCCCAGGCGGCAAGGGCGTCCGGACGGCGCGTGGCGGCAACGACGCGGGCGGCGGGAATCCCGAGCGTGTCGAGCAGGTGGTGCAGGACGCGCTGGCCGAATTTTCCGCCGGCGCCGGTGACGAGGAACTTGAAACTCATGGCATGTCCTATGGTCTGGAAATGAGACCAGGTCTAGAATAGAGATTGCCGCCAGAGGGTAAAGCAGGCAGGATCGGCGCCGATAGGAAGCCAGGAGTAACCATGGACGACACGCTTTCCGGATCCGCCCGTGCCGCCGCCCGCCTGCGCGGCTATCGCGAGCAGGGGATCGACGGCATCAACTGCCCCATACGCCAGGTTCTCGACCAGATCGGCGACAAGTGGAGCACCCTGATGCTGACCACGCTCGGCGAGCGGCCCCACCGCTTCGGGGAGCTGCGCCGCGCCATTCCCGACATTTCCCAGCGCATGCTGACCGAGACCCTGCGCGACCTGCAGCGCGACGGCCTGGTGAGCCGCCACGTGCACCCCACCGTGCCGCCGAGCGTCGAATACCGCCTGACGCCCCTCGGCCATTCGCTGATGGAGCCGCTTTCCCACCTCGTCGACTGGGCCGACCGGCACTTCGACGCCATCCGCGCCGCCCGCGAGACCTATGCGGCCGCCGGGCCGTGAGGGTGGCGAATTCGCTTGAATCGCCGCGGTCGGGGTCTTAAGGGAACGCCCGAACGCTCGCCTGGCCGAGCGTCCTCCTTGCAGCGATGCGGCCGACCGCGGCGCCCGGCGCCGGGCCGGCCCATGGCCGCGCCCCCTTCCGGAGCCTGCCCCATGTCCTCGATCCCCGCCGCGGCGCCTTCGGACGCCGCCCCCGCCAATCCCCGCTCGCGGGTGGTGCTGGCGAGCCTCATCGGCACCACCATCGAATTCTACGACTTCTACGTCTATGCCACCGCCGCGGTGCTGGTCTTCCCCCACCTCTTCTTCCCCGCCGGCAACGAGACCACCGCCCTCCTCTCCTCCTTCGCGGTGTTCGGCGCGGCCATGGTGGCCCGGCCCCTCGGGGCGATCTTCTTCGGCCATCTCGGCGACAAGCGCGGCCGCAAGGTGACCCTGGTCGGCGCGCTGCTCACCATGGGCATCGCCACCTTCCTCATCGGCCTGCTGCCCACCTATCCCATGGCGGGCTGGCTGGCGCCGGCGCTGCTGGTGATCCTGCGCATCGGCCAGGGCTTCGCCCTCGGCGGGGAATGGAGCGGGGCCGCCCTGGTGGCCACCGAGAACGCCCCGCCGGGCAAGCGCGCCATCTTCGGCACCTTCCCCCAGCTCGGCGCGCCTATCGGCTTCATCATCGCCAACGGCCTGTTCCTGCTCATCGCCGCCCTGCTGCCCTCGGGCGATCCGTCGCGGCCGTCCGACGCCTTCCTGTCCTGGGGCTGGCGCATTCCCTTCCTGTTCTCGGTGGTGATGGTGGCGGTGGGCCTATGGGTGCGCCTCAACCTCGTCGAGAGCACCGCCTTCGAAAAGACCGTGCGCCGCGGCGAGGTCCAGCGCGTGCCCCTCGCTGCCGCCTTCCGCTCCCATTGGCGCGAGCTGATCCTGGGCACGTTCTACATGCTCGCGACCTATGTGCTCTTCTACCTGATGACCACCTTCTCCCTGAGCTATGGGCGCGCCGCCACCTCGGCGCCAGTGGCGGGCCTCGGCTACGACTACACCACCTTCGTATTGATGATGATCATCGGCGTGGTGTTCTTCGGCATCTTCACCCTGGTGTCGGGGCCCTGGGCCGATCGCTGGGGCCGCCGCCGCACCCTGATCCTGGTGACCCTCGGCATCGCCCTGTTCGGCCTCTGCTGGGTGCCGCTGCTCGGCCTCGGCTTTCCCGGCGTCATGGCCTGGCTGATCCTCGGCTTCACCCTGATGGGCATGACCTTCGGCCCCATGGGCGCCCTGCTGCCCGAGCTGTTCCCGGCCAATGTCCGCTATACCGGCTCGGGCGTCGCCTACAACGTCTCCTCGATCCTGGGGGCGGCGGTGGCGCCCTTCATCGCCGTAGCCCTGTGGACCGCCGGCGGCGGCAGCCCCTTCTGGGTCGGCGTCTACCTCTCGGCCATGGCGGTGCTCACCCTCGTCGCCCTGCTGCTCGGAAGCGAGACCAAGGACGTCGACATCGAGGCCTGAGCCTCCTGCCGGCGCGCCCGCCGCGGCGCGCCGGTACACGTCGTCACCGGCCCGGCGACGTGACCCGGGCGCCGCCCGCAAGGACTAGCGGCGCGTCAGATGCTCCGGCGGCGGCGAATCGATCCGCAGGTACCAGGGGACGGCGGCGGCGGGTATGGCGAGCAGGCGCTCGCCGCGCTCGTCGCGGATCTCGATCGCCAGGTCCGGCCCGCCGGTGAACCCGCGCTCCGCGGCGTCTTCGGCCAGGGCCCGTGCCGCATCGGCGGCGGCGTCGTAGAGGGTGGGAAACAAGGCGCCTTCCGCATCGATCGACCGATCGGAACCGTCGAGCACATCGAAAAAGAAGCGTGGCATGGCTAGCCCTCTCCGGTAGTGCCGACTGCCGGGCTGCGGCGTCGGCACGGCTTGGCGGGAGCCCGTGCAGAAAGCGGCCGCCCAACGCGAAAGGGGTTGAGCGGCCAGTCCGACGTGTTTATGAGGTCTTTCCCCCACAATGCAGCCGAACCGGGCCCGTTCCATTAAGCTACTGATTCTGCAGTGACAATCCGCTGATGCGCTTGTCAGCGTCCCGTCAGCTTAGGCGGTGTCCATTTCCGTGAGCCTGCAGGGCAGCACTTCCGACCGGGTGGCTCCCTCGTACTGGCCCGTCAGCCGCTCGATCAGCATGGCGCTGGCGCGGCGGGCGAGCAGCATCGGCGGCAGACCCACCCGGGTGAGCCGGGGCCTGATGTATTCCATCTGCGGCTGGTCGCCGAACACGGCGACCTTGAGATCGTCGGGAATGCGGATGCCGGCGTCGTAGAGGGCGGCGAGCCCGCCGATGGTCATCAGATGGTTGGCGAAGAACAGCGCGCTCGGCATGGCCCGGGCGTGCTCGGCCAGCATCCATTTCACCGCCTCGGCGCCGGATGGAGACAGGAAGCTGCCCTCGTAGCGCAGGATGTCGGCCGCATCGACGCCATTGTCGCGCAGGCCGGCCTCGAACCCTTCGGCCCGGTCCATGGCCTCGCGGAAGAAGGACGGGCCGGTGACGTGCATGACCCGCCGATGGCCCTTGCGGGCGAGAAAGGCGCCCATCTCGTAGCAGCCGCCGAAATCGTCGGCACGGACATTGTCGACGGCCCCATTGGGCAGCTTGCCGATGAACACCGTGGGAATGTCGATGCCGAGCAGGGTGTCGTGCATGCCGTGCAGGGCGAAATCGCCGACCACCAGGCCGTCGACCCGCCGGTTGCGCACCTGGCGGAGATATTCGCGCCCATGTTCCTCCGAATGGCCGCCGGGCACGTCGGTATTGAAGATCAGCGTGTCGAGCCCGACCCCTTCGAGCTCGGACTGCACGGTCTTGACCAGCTCGGGATAGAAGGGGTTGCGGATGTCTGGGATCAGCATGGCCACGATGTTGGTGCGGCCGGTGCGCAGGCTCTGGGCCTGCGGGTTGGGCACGTAGCCGAGTTCGTCGATGGCCTTCATCACCCGCTCGCGCAGGTGGTCGGACACCCGGTCGGCATGGTTGAGCACGTGCGAGACGGTGGTCCGCGACACGCCTGCTCTTTCGGCTACTTCGGAAATCGTCGTCATTCCAATCCGCTACCATTCGAAATTGCGTTTTGCAAATTGATTTGTGAATGCATTTGCAAGTCAAAAATTCCTTGCTATGGTGCTCATGGTTCGACGCTCCCGCAGCGCCAGACCAGCACCCCAGCTTCGCCCCAAGGCCGCAAAGAGCCGGGCGCCCGGTACGGGAGGAGATGACCATAGCCACAGCACCGCGCAGCCCCTAGCAGGGCCCCACGACCCATTTTTCCGACGCACGCCGCGCCGGCGCAAGAGCCTGAGGCTTTGCGCCCGAGGGCCGTCGCGTCCCCATACCCCACCCCATTCCTGCGCCTGCCGCGGGCAGGCCCTCCTTTGCCCCTTGAAGGTCAATCCATGACGAACAATTTTTCCGGCCTCGGTGTCAATCTGTCCAACCTCTACCGCTTGTCGGACGCCAAGAGCCGGTCGATTTCGCCGGAAAACTTCAGCGGCGAGAAGGGCAAGGGCGGCATGGCGACCGAAGGCACCGGCGCCGATTGCGCCCGCGGCCTCGGCCAGGGCTGGAAGGTTTCGCCCTCGATCCGCATCGAGCCCGGCGAAACCCGCGTGCTCGCGGACATAAGGGGCTCGGGCGCCATCCAGCAGATCTGGCTGACCACGGCCAACCTGCGCTGGCGCGACCTCATCCTGCGCATCTGGTGGGACGACCAGGAGCATCCCTCCGTCGTCGCCCCGGTCGGCGACTTCTTCTGCTCGGGCTGGAACCAGTTCGCCCAGGTCACCTCCCTCGCCGTCTGCGTCAACCCGGGACGGGCCTTCAACTGCTATTGGGAAATGCCCTTCCGCAAGGCGGCGCGCATCGAGATCGAGAACCGCGACCCCGAGGATTTCGGCATCATCTACTACCAGATCAACTACACCCTGACCGACGTCCCCGAGGACGCCGCCTATTTCCACGCCCAGTTCCGCCGCACCAATCCCCTGCCCTTCAAGGAGGACTACACCATCCTCGACGGCATCAGGGGCAAGGGCCACTACGTCGGCACCTACATGGCCTGGGGCGTCAACAATTCCGGCTGGTGGGGCGAGGGCGAGATCAAGTTCTTCATGGATGGCGACGGGCAGTTCCCCACCATCTGCGGCACCGGCACCGAGGACTATTTCTGCGGCGCCTATAATTTCGACGGCGGCGTCGTCGACGACACCATGGACAGCCGCTACCGCGAGTTCACCACGCCCTATGCGGGCCTGCCCCAGGTGCTGCGCCCCGACGGGACCTATCGCAGCCAGCAGCGCTTCGGCATGTATCGCTGGCACCTCACCGACCCGATCCGCTTCGAAGAGGACCTCAAGGTCACCATCCAGGCCCTGGGCTGGCGCACCGAGAAGAAGAACCGCCGCTACCTGCCGCTGCAGGACGACATCGCCTCGGTGGCCTTCTGGTACCAGACCCTGCCCACCGCGCCCTTCGCCGAACTTCCCGACCGCGACTACCTCGAAGTGATCTGACCCATGCGCCTGCTCCGTTACATCGCCGGCCGGCTGGTGGTCTACTTCCTGGTGGTGGTCTTCGGCCTGACCGTGCTGTTCTTCGTGCCGCGGCTCGGTCCCACCGATCCGGTCGAGGCCATGCTGGCCAAGGTCGCCTCCCAGGGCGCCTACATGGATGCGGCGCAGGTCGACGCCCTGCGCCAGTCCCTGGCCGACACCTTCGGCCTGGGCGGCTCGCTCATCGACCAGTACGGCGCCTTCATCAAGCGCATCCTGCTGACCGGCGATTTCGGGCCCTCGCTCTCCATGTATCCCACCCCGGTCATGGAGCTGATCCGCAACGCCCTGCCCTGGACCTTCGGCCTCCTGCTCTCCTCCACCCTGATCGCCTGGGTGCTGGGCAATTTCGTCGGCCTGCTCTCGGGCTGGAAGCCCAACAGCGCCAGCTCGCGGACCATGGAGGGGATCGCCATCTGCCTCTATCCGATCCCCTACTACATCCTGGCGCTCGTGCTCTCGATCCTCTTCTCCTACGTCTGGAAGATCTTCCCGCTCACCACCACCATCCGCGGGGCGCCGTGGAGCCTGGAACTCGTCCAGTCGGTGCTCTGGAATTCCTTCCTGCCCGGCATCTCCATCGTCATCGTGGTGTTCGGCTGGTGGGTGATCAGCGTCAAGGCCCAGACCACCGCCCTCAAGGAAGAGGAATTCGTCCGCTATGCCCGGCTCAAGGGCCTCAGCGACACCCGCATTCTCGGCCGCTACGTGCTGCCCAACGCCATCCTGCCGCAGATCACCTTCCTGGCGCTGCAGATCGGGCTGATGTTCAACGGCTCGCTGATCACCGAGATCCTCTTCGACTATCCCGGCCTGGGCCTGCTGATCTACTCGGCGGTGCTGCAGGGCGACTTCAACCTCCTGATGGGCACGATCAGCCTGTCGATCATCGCCGTGGCCACCGCCACCATGGTGATCGACCTCATCTATCCCCTGATCGACCCCCGCATCCGGCACCGGTGATCCCATGCGACGCCTCACATCCTTCTTCGAGGACGCGCCGTTCCGGCTCTATTTGGGCCTGTTCCTCGTGGTCGTCTTCGTGATCGTCGGCGGCATCCTGCCCTGGCTGGCGCCCACCGATCCCCTCGAATGGTACCAGTCGCCGCGCAACCAGGCGCCGAGCTGGGCCCATGTGCTGGGCACGACCAGCCTCGGCCAGGACGTGTTCTGGCTGCTGACCTGGGCCCTGCGCAATTCGCTGATGCTGGGCCTCGTGGTGGCCTTCTTCTCCACCCTGATCGGGGTCTTCCTCGGCCTCGCCGCCGGCTATGCCGGGGGCCTGCTCGACCGGGTCCTGTCCTTCTTCATGGATGCGCTCCTCTGCATCCCGACCCTGCCGATCCTGATCCTGATGGCGGCCCTGTTCGGCGGCCAGCTGGCCCTGCCGGCGATCTGCGTGCTGCTCATCCTGTTCAACTGGCCCTACCCGGCCCGGCAGGTGCGCGCCGTGGCGCTGACCATGCGCGAGCGGGAATTCGTCAACGTCGCCTGGTTCTCCGGCGAGTCGCGGGTGCGCATCCTCACCCGCCACATCTTCCCCTACATCGCCGGCTGGTCGGCGGCCAATTTCATCAACACCGTGCTCGTGGGCATCGCCACCGAATCCGCCCTGGCGGTGATCGGGCTCTCGAGCGCCCAGCAGGCGACGCTCGGGACCATGATCTACTGGGCCATCCAGTACCAGGCCCTGCTCGCCCAGCGCTACGTCTGGATCGGGGCGCCCGTGGTCTCCATCGTCCTCATGTTCATCGGCCTGTTCCTGGTGTCCTCGGGCCTATCGATGCGGTCCGCCGAGCGGAGGATGAGCGTATGATCACCGTCGACGACGTCACCATCGGCTATGGCAACATCGCGGGGCTCACCGCCGTCGACGCCGTGAGCCTGACCATCAACGACAACGAGATCCTCGGCATCGCCGGGGAGTCGGGCTCCGGCAAGTCCACCCTGATGCGGGCGGTCTACGGCGATTTCTCCACCGGCCTCCGGATCCGCAGCGGCAGCATTCGCGGCCGCTTCACCGACCCCAGGACCGGGGCGGTGCTCGAGAGCGACAGCCGCGACTTCCCGCGCCTGTGGTGGGACCAGATCAGCTACGTGCCGCAGGGTTCGATGAGCGTGCTCAACCCGCTGATGAAGGTGGAGCAGCAAGTCATCGACGGCCTGCCGGCCCGCGAGCGCGGCAACGACCGCAGGGCGCTGCGCGCCCGCATCGCCCGCTTCCTCGAAGGCTTCGGCCTGCCCGAAACCGTGCTCGACGCCTTTCCGCACCAGCTCTCGGGCGGCATGCGGCAGCGCGTGCTGGTGGCGATCGCCGCCTTCGTCAACCCGCGGCTGATCCTGGCCGACGAACCAACCACCGCGCTCGACGTGGTGGTGCAGAAGAAGATCCTGCTGATGATGGTCGAAATCCAGCGCCGGCTGCGCAACAGCCTCGTGCTCGTCTCCCACGACCTGGGCGTGCACTACCAGATCACCGACCGGCTGGCGGTCATGTACCGGGGCAAGATCGTCGAAGTCGGCCGCACCCGCGACATCTTCGCCAATCCGCGCCACGACTATACCAAGGCGCTGATCGCCGCCCTGCCCCGCCTCGGCGGCGAGCGGGCCCGCGCGGGCAAGGAGGCGGCTCTGTGACCGGCACGCCCGTCCTCGAGGTCCGCCAGGTGAGCCGCGTCTACAAGCGCGGGGGCCTGTTCTCGACCAAAGCCTTCAAAGCGGTGGACAGCGTGTCCCTGACCCTGCCGGAAACGCCCCAGGTCTACTCGATCGTCGGCGAGTCGGGGTCGGGCAAGACCACGCTCGCCCGCATGATCCTGCGCCTCGTCGAGCCCAGCGACGGCGAGATCCGCCTGCTCGGCCGGCCGCTGACCGGCAAGGGCCCCGACCGCATCAGCAATTTCGAGTTCCGCCGCCTGGTCCAGCCGATCTTCCAGAACCCCTTCGAGGCCTTCAGCGCCTACCTGCCCGTCGAGACCTATCTGCGGCGCACCGCCCTCAACCTGAAGATCGCCGCCAGCCAGGCCGAGGCCGCGCCCGTGGTCGACGCGGCCCTGCGCTCGGTGGGCCTCAGCCTCGAGCGCATCGCCGGCAAGTATATCCGGCAGTTCTCGGGCGGCGAATTGCAGCGCATCAGCGTCGCCCGCGCCCTGATCCCGAACCCCAAGCTCATCGTCGCCGACGAGCCCGTCTCCATGGTCGACGCCTCGCTGCGCATGTCGATCGTCAACCTGTTCAAGCAGATCGTCGAGGAGAAGGGGGTGTCGTTCATCTACATCACCCACGACCTCTCGACCGCCTACTACCTGTCCGATCACGTGGCCATCATGAATACCGGCCGCATCGTCGAGCAGGGCGTGCCGGGCGAAATCCTCGACCACCCGACCCAGGACTATACGCGCGAGCTGATGGCGGCGATCCCGACCATCGGGGCGCGCTGGACCGAGCTCGAGGAGATCGACCGGCGCTACGCCGTCCAAGAGCAAAAGCCGGCGGCGCCCGCCCCGGCCGAGCCGGAAACGACAAACCCCTGAATGTCCCTGAGGAGGAGGAACCCGTGAGACAGATTTCAGCAAAGCCGCTGCGCCATGCAGCCCTGGCCCTAGGCCTGGCCATGGCCATGGGCAGCACCATGCTGGTGAGCGGCACGATCGGCCTGGCCTATGGCCAGCAGACCGATGTCGGCACCCCGCGCGCCGAAACGCTGATCGTGGACATGCTCAACGCCCGCGTCGGCAACCCCACCAACATGAACATGTACCAGCAGGGCGTGACCATCAATCACGGCCTGCACCAGATGGCCTCGGCGCTGCTCTATGACATCGACACCGCCGGCGGCAAGCAGATCCCGGACCTCGCCGCGGCGATGCCCGAGGCGCTCAACGAGGACTTCACCAAGTTCCGCGTGCCCCTGCGCCAGGGCATGACCTGGAGCGACGGCCAGCCCTTCACCGCCGACGACGTGGTGTTCACCGCCGAGATGATCCGCGACACGCCGGCGCTGGCCTTCAGCTCGGCCTTCACCGCCGCCATCAAGTCGGTGACCAAGGTCGACGACCATACGGTCGAGATCGAGACCACCCGTCCCACCCCGCGCCTGTCGGTGGTTCTGGGCTCCGTCATCTACGGCAACGGCTTCCACGTGGTGCCCAAGCACATCTGGGAGAAGGAGGATCCGGCGACCTTCACCAACTTCCCGCCGGTGACCATCAGCGCCTACAAGTACAAGGACCACGACCCCAACGGCACCTGGTTCCTGTGGGAAAAGCGCCAGGACTGGCAGAATACCGACATCGGCCAGATGATCGGCGAGCCCAAGCCGAACTTCGTGCTGTTCCGCAGCTACGGCACCGAGGAACGCCGCGTCCTGGCCATGGCCGCCAACGACATGGACATCCTCACCGACATCTCGCCGGAGAGCCTCGACATCCTGCGCGGCCAGAACCCCAAGGTCCGGGCCTGGTTCACCGACTTCCCCTATGCCAACCTCGACGACCCCTGCGAGCGCGGCATCCACTTCAACACCAGCGTGGCGCCCTTCGACGACGTCAATACCCGCTGGGCCCTGGCGCTCGCCATCGACATCGAGCGGGCCAGCATCGCCACCTTCTCGGGCATGCTGCGCGCGTCTCCCCTCGCCATCCCGCCGACCACCGTGCTCATGGACACCTACCACCAGCCCATGGCGCAATGGCTGGCCGAGTTCACCCTCGAGGACGGCTACAAGCCCTTCGACCCCGACTTCGCGGTACGCATGGCCGAGCGCCTGCGCTCCGAGGGCGTCCAGGGCATGCCCGAGGATGCGGAAGCCGCCCGCGAGCTCCTGGGCGTCGGCTGGTGGAAGCACGATCCGGAAGAAGCCACCAAGCTGCTGACCGCGGCCGGCTTCACCAATGACGGCGGCCAGTGGAAGAAGCCCGACGGCACGCCCTTCACCATCACCATCCTGGCTCCGGCCGATTTCGAGGTGCAGTCCCAGCGCCTCGCCTTCGCCGTCGCCAATGAGTGGAGCGAGTTCGGCATCCCGGCCACGGTCCAGCAGATGCAGGCCGGCGCCTTCTTCACCGCCGAGAATACCGGCAATTACGAAGTCGGCTCCTATTGGGGCTCATCCTGCGCCATCACCCCGGACCTCTTCGTGCGCATGGAAGGCTGGCACAAGGACTA
>Ga0190269_10001080_pt1 | contig 13243 bp, 14 predicted proteins | sample Popmic249IS_FD_133749 | JGI IMG/M metagenome (GOLD analysis project Ga0190269, IMG submission 133749) | Populus adjacent soil microbial communities from riparian zone of Blue River, Arizona, USA - 249 IS | ecosystem: Environmental > Terrestrial > Soil > Riparian zone | place: USA: Arizona...
GACGTCGAGGAGCTGCTCGGCGTGTGCTTCGACGAAGGTGTGCCCGTCATCTCGACGTTCTGGGGTGATCCGGCGGGCGTCGCGCCGCGGGTGCGGGCGGCCGGGGCCGTGCACCTGCACACCGTCGGCTCCGTCGGCGAAGCCGTCTCCGCCGCTGCCTGCGGGGTCGACGCGATCGTGGCGCAGGGGTGGGAGGCCGGCGGGCACGTGCGGGGACGGAGCACGACGATGGTGCTCGTACCCGCGGTGGTCGATGCCGTCGATCCGCTGCCGGTGCTCGCGGCCGGCGGGATCGCCGACGGCCGCGGTGTGGGCGCCGCCCTCGCGCTCGGCGCGCAGGCCGCCTGGATGGGTACGCGTTTCCTCACCGCGGCCGAGGCCTTCACCCACCAGGTGTACCGAGAGCGCCTCCTCGCCGCTGGGGCCGACCACACCGTGCACACCTCATGCTTCGACGGGGGATGGCCCGGCGCGCCGCACCGTGCCCTGCGCAACGAGACGCTGCGGCGCTGGGAGGATGCGGGATCGCCGCCGTCGCCCGGCCGCCCGGGCGAGGGGGACGTCGTCGCCGTCAGCCCCGGCGGCACGACCCACCATCGGTACGCCGACCTGATGCCGCTGCCGGGCATGACGGGCGACCTGGCGGCGATGGCGATGTACGCCGGCCAGTCCGTGCACCTCGTCCGCGACGTCCGCCCCGCCGCCGAGATCGTCGCCGGCATCGCAGGCTGGCTCGCGGAAAACCACGCGACGGCGCGCGGCCGGCATCGAGGCATGGCCTGAGCCGCCGTCCGGCCGCCCCCTGAAGCGCCGCGCGGGCCGCGATACTGTGCCGATGGATCATCGGATTCGCCGCGGCCGGGTCGCGACCTCGCTCTGCTTCCTGTTGTTCGGCACGGCGCTGGGCGTCTGGACCGCCCGTATCCCGGCCGTCAAGCAGAACCTCGGGCTCAGCGACGGGCGCCTCAGTTACGCGCTCCTGGCGTTCGCGGCCGGGTGCATCGTCGGGATGGCGGTGCTGGGCCGGCTCACCGACCGGTTCGGCAGCGCGCGGGTGCTCGTGCCGGCGGCGGTTCTGGAGGGGTTGCTGCTGATCCCGCCCGGGTTCAGCGGTGGGCTCGTGGCGCTGTGCGCGGCCCTGTTCCTGTTCGGCGCGGCGCACGGGACGCTCAACATCGCGATGAACGCCAATGCGATCGAGGTGCAGCGGGCGTGGGGGCGGCCGATCATGTCCTCGTTCCACGCCATCTACAGCGTCGGCGGGTTCGTGGGCGCGATCGCGGGCAGCCTGTTCGCGCGGGGCGGCGTCAGCGTCGGTGTGACCTTCCTGTGCGTCGGTGTGGGCGTGTTCGCGCTGGCGGTGTGGGCGGCTCTGTGGGTCGTGTCCGGGCCGGGGCAGGGCGCCGCCGCCGGGGCGCCCGCGCAGGACCTGCCCGCCCGGCGGTCGTTCCTGCTGATGTTCCTCGGGGTGCTGGTGCTCTGCACCCTCGTGGGGGAGGGGGCCGCGGCCGACTGGAGCGCGGTCTACCTGCGGGACAACCTCGGGACGGACCCGGGCTTCGCCGCGTACGGGTTCGCCGCCTTCTCGATCATGATGACCGTGGGCCGGCTCTTCGGCGACCGGCTGGTGTTGGCCCTGGGCCCGGTCACGCTGGTCCGGCTCAGCGGCGGGCTGGCCGCCGCCGGCCTCGGCGCCGCCCTGCTGGTCGACCACCCGTGGGCCGGCGTCGTCGGGTTCGGCCTCCTGGGCGCCGGGCTGTCCTGCATCGCCCCGCAGGTCTACTCCGCCGCCGGCAACCAGGACCCTCAGCGCGCCGGCCGGGCGCTGTCCACCGTGGTCAGCATCGGATATCTGGGTTTCCTGCTGGGGCCGATCCTCATCGGCGCGGCGGCGACCGTGGTGGGGCTGCCCTCGGCGCTGTGGATCCCCGTCGTGCTGGCGCTCTTCGTCGCGGCGAGCGCTACCGCCATGCGCAGCCGCCGGCTGGCCGAGCATGCCGGCGTCAGCTGAGCCGGGGTTTTCGGGCGGCCCGCTATCCGTTGCCGGAGCCGCCCTTGCGCCGGCGCACCAGCAGGACGATCGAGGTCGCCGAGAGGATGCCGGCGCCGATCAGCGCGATGAAGTGGAGGACGGGACCTCCGAAGGAGTCGTGCGGGTCGTCGAGCAGCCGCGAGAGGAACAGGCATGTCATCGAGATGGTGATCGCCCACAGAACCCTGCGGTCGTGCCATGACGGGTGTTCTCGGGTCACGCGTCCTCCAACGTCGACTCGCCTGACGGGCCCATCCTGCCGTGTGGGAGGCGCTCGCGCAGGCCGGGACTTCGGCGGCGCGGTTGATCGACTACGGTGAATGTAGACCAGTCATGGAAGGACGGGGAATGACTCGATCGACACGCACCAGCCTGCCCTCGAAGATCGCGAAGGCGGCCGCCGCGGCCGCGCTCGCCGTGGCCGCCGGAGCCGGGGCAGCGCCGGCCCCGGCCGCTGCGGCGCCGGGCGCGGCAACCACGGCCCTGGCCGCTGCGGCGCCGGGCGCGGCAATCACGGCGCCGGCCCTGGCCGCTGCGGCGCCGGCCATGTTCGCGGGTGTCTTCCAGATCCAGAATTGGGGCGGTGACTATCACTGCCTGAACGGCTCACCCGCGGGCGGCCAGGTGACCGCGGTCGCGTGCGACCTGGAGGCCGACGACCAGCTGTGGTGGCGGACGAACGCCAACGAGTTCGTCCCCTGGCAGGGTGCCATCGGTCCCTACTACTGCCTGTCCGCGAACGCCAGCAACGTCGTGTCCCTGCAGCTGTGCTCGGGCTCGACCCAGCACGTCTGGACCCAGGTGAACGAGACGATGCGCAACAGCGCGAGCGGGCGCTGCCTGACCGCGGGCGCCGCGAACCGGGTCACCACCGCGGTGTGCAGCGGCGCGGCCGACCAGAAGTGGCGGCTCTTCGGCAGCTGACGCGCGGGCGTACCGGGAAAACGCATACGCCCGCGCAACACGCTCCGCTGTTGAGTGGGGGCGTGAAACACAGCGTGCGATGGGTTCTGGCGGTCGCCGGGCTGGCAATGGTCTTGTTCGTCCTGCGCCGGCCCCTGCTGATGGCCGCGCCGGCGTGTCTGGGCGGGCGGTGGCACGGGTGCTACGACACCGAGAACGGTGTGCTGCTCATGACCCTCGTCGGCGTGCCGGTGGCCGTGCTGGTGGCGTGGGCGCTGGCCCGCCGGCGGCGGGCCGCCGGCGGGGTCATGGCGTGGCGGGCGTCGCTGGCCGAGGTCGGCATGGTGTACGGGACCGCGCCGTTCGCGTGGATGACGCTGATGCCCGGTCCCGGCGTCGGCGTCGTTCCCGGGCGGGTGAGCCTGGTCCCGCTGCGCGACCTGGTCGCCATGGGGCCGCACGGGATCGCCGGCAACCTGCTGATCCTCGCCGCGCTGGGGTTCTTCGCCCCGATGCGGTTCGCGGCGGTGGCGTCCGTGCCCCGGATCCTGCTGCTCGCGGCGGGTTGCTCGGCGCTGATCGAGACCGCGCAGTACGTGCTGCGCCTGGACCGGGTCTCGTCCGTCGACGACGTGCTGGTCAACGCCGCCGGCGCGGTGCTGGCCGCGCTCATGTCGCGCCGGTGGTGGCGGACGAGGGTGGACATGCCGCCGGAGGCGCCTCGACCCGAGCCGGCAGCGGCGGGCCGGTCCTAGGCTGCCGGCATGCGCGTGCTGATCGTGGAGGACGAGCCGTACCTGGCCGAGGCGGTGCGTGACGGCCTGCGGCTGGAGGCGATCGCCGCCGACATCGCCGGGAACGGGGACGCCGCCCTGGAGCTGCTGGGCACGAACTCGTACGACCTGGCGGTCCTCGACCGGGACATCCCGGGGCCCTCCGGTGACGAGGTCGCCCGGCACATCGTCGCCTCCGGCAGCGGCATCCCGATCCTCATGCTGACCGCCGCGGACCGCATCGACGACAAGGCGTCCGGCTTCGGGCTCGGCGCCGACGACTACCTGACCAAGCCGTTCGAGCTGCGGGAGCTCGTGCTGCGGCTGCGGGCCCTCGACCGCCGGCGCGCGTACGCCCGCCCTCCGGTCCGCGTGATCGCGGGCCTGCGGCTCGACCCGTTCCGCCGGGAGGTCTTCCGCGACGGCCGTTACGTCGCGCTGACCCGCAAGCAGTTCGCGGTGCTGGAGGTCCTGGTCGCCGCGGAGGGCGGGGTCATCAGCGCCGAGGAGCTGCTCGAACGGGCGTGGGACGAGAACGCCGACCCGTTCACCAACGCCGTGCGCATCACCGTCTCCGCCCTGCGCAAGCGGCTCGGCGAGCCCTGGCTGATCGCGACCGTGCCCGGGGCCGGCTACCGGATCGACACCCGGCCGGGGACCGTACGGGAAGCCGGCGAGCGTGGATAGGGCCCGCGGATTGAGCGTCCGCGTCAAGCTCACCCTCAGCTACACCGGATTCCTCATGCTGGCCGGGGTCCTGCTGCTCGCCACCGTCTGGGTGTTCCTCCTGCGCTACATCCCCGACCGGGCGCTGCTCGTGCCCGAAGCCGCCGATGGGCTGACCACCGGCGTCTTCCCCGTACGGTCGAGTCTTCTGCAGGTCTTCGCTCCGAGAGCGGCCGCGGTGCTGGCCTTCCTGCTGGCGTTCGGCCTCGTCGGGGGGTGGGTCCTCGCCGGCCGCATGCTCGCCCCGCTCGCCCGGATCACGGACGCGGCGCGGATGACCGGGGCCGGGTCGCTGTCCCACCGGATCCGCCTGCGCGGGCGCCGCGACGAGTTCCGGGAGCTGTCCGACGCGTTCGACTCGATGCTGGAGCGCCTCGAGTCGCAGGTCGCCGAGCAGCAGCGGTTCGCCGCGAACGCCTCCCACGAGTTGCGCACGCCGCTGGCGATCTCGCAGACCCTCCTCGAGGTGGCCCGCAAGGATCCGGGACGGGCCGGGGACGAGCTCGTCGAGCGCCTGCACACGGTCAATGCCCGGGCGATTCACCTCACCGAGGCCCTCCTGCTGCTCAGCAGCGGCGACCGGGGCGGCTTCACGCACGAGTCCGTCGACCTGTCGCTGCTCGCGGAGGAGGCCGCCGAAACGCTGCTCCCCCTCGCCGAGCAGCGCCGGACCACCCTGGAGGTCACCGGCGGCGAGGCCCGGACCAGCGGCTCCGCCGAGCTGCTGGCGCGGATGGTGACCAACCTCGTCCAGAACGCGATCGTCCACAACCTTCCGGCGGGCGGCGCGGTGACCGTCCACACCGGAACGTGCGACGGCGCGAGCGTGCTGCGGGTGGAGAACACCGGCCACCGGCTGCCACCCGGCCTGGTGCCCACGCTCACCGAGCCGTTCCAGCGCGGCGCGGAACGGGTACGCGGTGACGAGCACGCCGGGGTCGGATTGGGGCTGGCCATCGTGCACAGCGTCGTCCGCGCCCACCACGGCAGCCTCGACCTCGTTCCCGGCCCGGCCGGGGGGCTGCAAGTCACGGTGCGGCTCGCCGCCGCGCGGTGAAGCTTCGCGACGGTCAGGCGGTGTCCCAGATGACGGCGTCGAACGTGACCGTGTCCTGCTGGGTGCTGATCTTCTGGACGGTCAGCCGGGCGATGCGGTCCTTGTTCGTCAGGACGCAGACGACGGCGCCGTTCTCGATGTCGGAAGCCTCCGTCACGCCCTGGGCGGACGCGGCGTCCCGGCACTGCTCGACGTCCGGGGCGCCGGCGCCCTCCCACAGGGCGAAGGACGACGGCGCGCCGAGGGCCGCCGTACGCAGGTCGAACTCGCCGGTGACGACGCCGTGGACGCTCAGGTCGCCCTCCCGGGCGGTGTCGTCGAGGGATCGCGGTGGCCGGGCGTCGAGGTCGACGGCGTCGTTCAGCCCGCCGGACGAGGCGACGAGGCGCCCGGACCATCGGACGGGGGCTCCGGCCTCGACAGCGGCGGGAGACGTGGCGCCGGTGGCAGGCGCCGGGGCGGCCGGTCCGGTGGTGCGCTGGGCCGGCTGGGGGGCAGCGGTGGCGGGCGGGTCCGACTTACCGGCGCCCGCGGCCAGCAGGGCGAAGATCCCGCCGATGACGGCGGCGAGGACGGTGCCGGCGAATGTCAGCCAGATGCCGAGCCGGGTGTTGTCCCGGGGCCGTCGCCCGCGGGCGTGCTGCTCGCCGATCCGGTGAAATTGGTCGCGCTGATCCGGTGTCATCGCCCCCGCCGTACGCATCCGGACATGAGAATCGCTCGATGGAGCACTGTAGTAGACGGGCGCTTCCGGCGGGCTCAGGCGACCGTGAGCGAGCCGTCGCCGGCGAGGCGCTCGACGCGGGCCGTTCCCCAGGCGCCCAGCGGGGCCAGCGCCTCGTTGAGCGACCGGCCGTCCTCGGTGAGCGAGTACTCGACCTTGGGCGGGACCTCGCCGTACGCCTGGCGGTGGATCAGGCCGTCCTGCTCCATCTCCCGCAGGTGCTGGATGAGCATCTTCTCGCTGACCCCGGGCAGCCCGCGCCGGAGCTCGCCGAAGCGGCGCACGCCGTGGTGGGCGAGCTCCCACAGGATCAGCGACTTCCACTTGCCGGAGACGACGTCCATGGCGGCGTCGATGCCGCAGATGTACGGGCCGCGCCGCGCGCTCGAGCTCATTTCCCGCTCCCATGCTTACCCGAAGGTAGGTACCGCACCAATTAGTAGGTACTTGCCCGGCGGATCGTACGTCGCGAAGCATGGTCGTCGGCGCGCCACCGACCTCCGTACCGTCGTCGAAAGGACGATCCGATGACCAAGAGAACCACCTTCCTCGGGCTGGGGGCGATGGGCGGCGCGCTCGCCGAAGCGGCCCTCGCGGCCGGCCGGCCGATCACCGTGTGGAACCGGAGTCCCGAGCCCGCCCAGGCGCTCGGGGCACGCGGCGCGGTCGTGGCCGGCGCCGCTGCCGAGGCCGTCTCCGACGCCGGCGTGATCGTCGTCTGCCTGCTCGACCGGTCCGCAGTGCGCCAGGTCCTCGATCCGCTCGCCGCCGAGCTCGCCGGGCGCACCGTCATCAATCTGACGACGACGACGCCCGGGGAGTCGCGCGAGCTGGCCGGGTGGGCGGCCGGGCACGGCATCACGTACCTGGCCGGGGCCGTCATGGCCGTTCCGGAGATGATCGGCACGCCCGGCGCGCAGCTGCTCTACAGCGGCCCGGTCGCCGCCTTCGACGCGTACCGTCCGCTGCTGGACCTGTGGGGCACGAGCGAGCACCTCGGGCCGGATCCCGGGATGGCCGCGCTCTGCGACGTGGCCATGCTGACCGGCATGTACGCCCTGTTCGCCGGTTTCCTGCAGGGCGCGGCGCTGGTCGGCGCGGCCGGCGTGTCCGCGACCCGGTTCGCCGAGCGGCAGGCGCCGTTCCTGGCCGCCATGACCGGCCACCTCGCCGGATACGCCGCCACGGTCGACGCCGGGGACTACACCGGCGCCGGCCAGCAGAGCCTCCGGTTCACGGAGAAGGCGCTCGCCACGCTGCTGCGAGCGGGTGGAGAGCAGGGCGCGGATCTCGAGATCCTCAGCCAGGTGCACGCTGCCGTCCGCCGGCAGATCGCCGCCGGGTTCGGCGAGCACGGCACCGCCCGCATGATCGAGTCGATGCGGGGTGCCCGGTGACCGCCGCGACGCCGGCCCCCGAGCCGGTCACGGTCATCGGCCTCGGCCCGATGGGGCGCGCGATCGCGGCCGCGCTCCTGCGGGCGGGGCACCCGGTCACCGTCTGGAACCGTACGGCCCGCCGTGCCGACGACCTCGTCGCCGCCGGGGCCACGCTCGCGCCCACGCCGGACGCCGCGGTCCGGGCCGCCGGCGTGGTGCTGCTCAGCCTCACCGACTACGGCGCGATGCACGACATCCTCGGCCCGGTCGACGCCGGGGCGCTGGCCGGCAAGGTCCTCGTCAACCTCAGCTCCGACACGCCGGAGGAGTCCCGCGCGGCCGCGGCCTGGGCGGGCGGCCTGGGCGCGGGCTTCCTCACCGGCGGCATCATGGTGCCCGCGCCCGCCGTCGGCCACGATGGCGCGTACGCGTTCTACAGCGGCCCCGAGGAGCTGTTCCGCGCCCACGAGCCGGTGCTGCGGCTCATCGGCCGTACGGACTACCTCGGCGCCGACCCGGGCCTCGCCCAGTTGCTGTACCAAGCGCACCTCGACGTGTTCCTCACGTCGCTGGCGAGCCTGCTGCACGCCACCGCCCTCGTCACCGCGGCCGGGGTGCCGGCGGCCGGCTTCCTGCCCGGCGCGATGCGGACGTTGACCGAGATCCCCGCGATGGTCGGCGACGGGCTCGACCTCGCCGCCCAGCTGGAGGCGGGGGAGCACCCCGGGGAGCTGAGCACGGCCCGCATGATGGGCGCGACGGCCGACCACATCGTCCGGACGAGCACGGCGAGCGGGGTCGACGCCGCGCTGCCGGCCGCGGTCAGGTCCTATTACGACCGGGCCATCGCGGCCGGCCACGGGGCGCGGAACTGGACGGCGCTGTACGAGGTGATCAAGGCCGGTTAGCCACCGCCGCCCGGCGGCGCGTCGACCGGGGCGCCGGTGATGGCCGCCTCCTGCCGGAGCAGGACGTCCTGGAGCGGCACGTTGTCGTCGTTGCCGAGGACGACGGCGACCCAGCCGGTGTCCGGGTAGACGCTCCAGTTGGCGCCGACGCCGGGGCCCGCGCCGCCGCGGCCGTACACCCACTGACCGTTGCTGATGCTCAGCGGCATCGTGTAGCCGTGGAAGGAGGTGGGGTCCGGGCCGGGCAGCCGGGCCCCGGCGAACAGGTCGGCGTACGCCCGGTCCAGCACCGTGCCATCGCGCAGCGCCTCCGCGAAGCGCACCAGGTCCGGCGCGGTGGCGAAGCCGTCGCCCGAGGCGTAGCCGATGTAGGCCCGGCCCGGGTTCCGGCCCTCGATCGGCTCGTACCCGCTGCCCTTGTCCAGGTTGCGGACGGCGTCGACGAGGCTGCCGTCCGCCTGCAGCATGTACGGGTGCGCGATGTGCCGGTCGGTGAGCCACTGGTCCCGCGTGTAGTACGCCGAGCCGGTCATGCCGCAGCGCCGGAAGACATGCTCGTGCACGTAGTCCCAGAACGTCAGCCCGGACACCGCCTCCACGATCTGCGCGGCCAGGGAGAGGCCGGCGCCGCTGCCGGGGCGGTGGCCGTTGGAGCCCGCACCGGGGACGTCGACGAGCGTCGCCTCGCGTACCCATCGCTTCTGGTTCTCGTGCACCTCCTCCCGGCTGTGGTAGACCCGATGCCAGTCCGGCATCGGGGCGTCGAGCCCGGAGGTGCCGGTCAGCAGGTGATGGATGGTCACCTTCCCGGCGATGTCCGCGGGAAAGCCGGGGAGATGCCGGCCCACCGTGTCGGACAACGCCAGCCGGCCCCGCTGTGCGAGTTGCAGGACGGCCACTGCCAGGAACGGCTGGCTCGCCGAGGCGAGGTTGAACGCGGTGCCCTGGTGGTTACGGATCCGCCGCTCCCGGTCGGCCATGCCGTAGCTGCGGGACAGCACTGTCCGGCCGCGGTGCGACAGCAGCACCACGCCGGAGAACCTGCCCTGCGCGGCGAGCTTCGCCACGTACCGGTCGAAGGCCCCGCCGGGCCGGGTGTCCGGCGGTATCCGGCCGGGTCTGGTCATCCCGGCCAGCGGCACGGCGGCGGCGGCGAGGCCGCCCGACGCGAGCAGCTGGCGACGGTTGATTCCTCGGAGGCTCATCCGTCCACTGAAGACCATCGGGTGTTGCGGCGGTGTATGCGGAATTCAATACGCCGGCCGTACGACGGCGCCCGTGCCGACCGCCGCGACGTGCCCGCCGACCGTGACCGCGCTCAGCACCCCGCGCGCCGCGGCGACGGTGCACTCCAGGAGCGACGGCCGCCCGAGCTCCGCCCCCTGGCGCACCACGTAGCCGCTCGTGCCGTCCGCCGGCAGCAGCCCGGCGTCGAGCAGCCAGGCGCCCAGGCCGAGCGCCGCCGAGCCCGAGGCGGCGTCCTCGGCCACGCCGTACGCGGGCAGGAAGACCCGGGCGTGCGCCTCGCGGGCCGCCGCGTCCCAGTGCAGGACGGCGACCACGCCGGCGGAGCCCGGGGGTGGGCAGTGCGCGCGGGCCACCGCTGACGCAGTCACGGCCAGATAGGGGAACCGCAGGCCGCACTCGACGACCTTCGGCTCCGGCCCGGTGAGGTCGGCCGGGCTCAGTCCCACCGCGGCCAGCAGGGCGGTCGGGTCGGCGGCCGGTCCGGCGACGGGCGCGCCGCCGTCGAGGACCGCCCGCCCGGACGCGTGGACCCGCAGCGCCCGCAGCCCGGCCGCGCACTGCATGACCACCGGGCCGGCCCGCAGCCGGCCGCGCCGCAGGAGCGCCACGGCCGCGCCGATGCTGGGGTGCCCGGCGAAGGGGATCTCCTGGCTGGGGCTGAAGATACGGACCCGGTACGTGGCGCCGCGGTGCGAGGGCGGCAGGACGAACACCGTCTCGGAGAGGTTGAACTCGCGGGCGATCTGCTGCATCTGTGCCCCGGCGAGGTGCTCCGCGTCGTGGACGACGGCGAGCGGGTTGCCACCGTACGCCCGGTCGGTGAAGACGTCGACGACGTCGTACGGCAGCTCATCCACGGTGACGAACGTACCGGACATGGCTCAGCGCAGGTGCCCGGCCGCCAGCCCGCTCTGCACCCGGCCGTGGAACGCGGTGTAGCCGATGAGCACGGGCAGCATCGCGATCGTCATCCCGGCGAACAGGCCGCTGTAGTCGCCGCGGTAGCCCTCGTTCACCGCGAGCGCCGTCAGGCCCTGCGCGAGCACCCAGCGCTGTTCCGCGCCGTCGCCCTGCATGAGCACGATGGGTAGCACGTACTGGTTCCACTGGAACAGGAACGTGAAGATGCCGACGCTGACCAGTCCGGGCCGGGCCATCGGCAGCATGACGCGGAAGAACAGCCGGAAGTGGCCGCAGCCGTCCACCATGGCCGCCTCCGCGATGGACGTGGGCAGGGTCCGGAAGAAGGCGGTGAGGAAGAAGACGGTGAACGGCAGCGAGTAGGCCGCGTACACGAGGACGAGGCCCGGCAGAGTGCCCAGCAGCCCCAGGTCGCGCACGACGAAGAAGAGCGGCACGAGGGCCAGGAAGACCGGGAACATCATGCCGCCGACGAAGGCGTAGTAGACGACCTGGCGCCCGCGGAAGCGGTAGCGGGCCAGGACGTACGCGGCCGTCGCGCCGAGGACCATGGTGAGGGTCAGCGCCGCGGTCACGACCACGGCGCTGTTGAGCAGGTAGCGGCCGATGTGGGCCTCGCCCCAGGCGCGCGCCCAGTTCTCCCAGCGCAGCCGCGACGGCAGCCCCCAGGGATCGGTGAGGATCTCCGCGTCGCTCTTGAACGAGCTCAGCACCGCCCACAGCAGCGGAAGCGTCGTCAGCAGCGCCCAGGCGGCGAGGAAGCCGTGGGAGAGCACCGGGGTGACGCGTCCGGGGACGGACATCTACATCTCCACCCGGTCGCGGCGGGTCACCCGCAGGAAGAGCACCGCGACCGACAGCGTCAGGAAGAACATGGCCACGCCGATCGTGGAGGCGTAGCCGAACTGGGCGTCGGTGAACGCGGTCTTGTAGAGCCGCAGACCCACCACGTCGGAGGCGAACCCGGGGCCGCCGTCGGTGATGATCTGCACCACGGCGAACGCGTCGATCGCGATGACGGCCAGGTAGACCCACGCCACCTGGATGGTGTCCCACAGCAGTGGGACGGTGATCCGGAACAGCGTGGTGACCCGGGTGGCGCCGTCGAGCAGCGCGGCCTCGTAGATGTCGCGCGGGATCGCCTGCATCGCCGCGCCGAACAGCACGACGTAGAACCCGGCGTTGCTCCAGAGCAGCACGAGCGCGACGCACCAGAACGCGAAGCGGGGGTCGCCGAGCCACGGCCGGGCCAGCGCCTCCAGCCCGGCGGCCCGCAGCACGCCGTTGACCAGGCCGCTGTGCGGCGCGTAGATCTGGCTCCACAGCACGCCGATGATGGCGACCGACAGGACCTGCGGGAAGAAGTAGACGATCCGGTAGACGGCGGCGCCGCGCACGCCGTGCACGCCGGCCCGGTCGCGGCGGCCGCCGACGCTGATCATCGAGGCGAGGAACAGCCCGAGCAGGATCGTCGTGACCGGCAGCAGCAGCAACAGCAGCGCGTTGTGCCCCAGCGCGTTCCAGAAGAGGCCGTCGCCGGCCAGCCGCCGGACGTTGTCGAGGCCGACGAACTCGTACTCCGGGGTCAGGCCGCGCCAGTCGGTCCCGGAGATCTGGAAGGCCTGCGCGTACGGCGACACGACGAACAGGCCGTACAGCAGCAGCGGCGGGAGCAGGAACGCGGCGATGAACAGCCGCTTGCCGCGCACCTCAGGCCCGCTTGTACTTCTTGACCGAGGGATCCCTGGCGAGGGCGTCGGCCGCCTGCTGGCACCGGTCGGCCCACTCGGCGGCGGTGATGCGCTTGGCGAACATGTCGGCGCAGGCCGCGTTGACGAAGGTGCGCTCGAGCTTGCGGTAGTACGACGAGTAGAGCCAGGTGAACGTCTGCGGGCCGGCCGCGCCGACCATGCGGGTGACCGAGGCGAGGCCCGGCGGCAGGTCGACGCCGGCATCCGCGCCGGCCACGCAGGTCAGGCTGCTGACCTTGCGGGTGAAGTCGGCCGCGGCGGCGCGCGAGAGCATGATCCGGAGGTACTCCAGCCCGCCGCGCAGGTTCTTCGCCTTCGCGGGCACGACGAACGGCTCGCCGCCGGTGCCGCGGAACGCCGCGAACGGCAGCTTGTCTCCGGTGCTGAGGCTGGGAGTGGGCGCGACGGCCATCCGGAAGCCCGGCGGGGTGACCGCCTTCTGCTCGTTCTCCAGCCAGGAGCCGCAGGAGATGAACGCGGCCCGGCCCCGGGACCACTCGGTCTGCGCCTGCACGTGGTCCATGCCCTCGGCGCCGCGCTGCACGAACCCGTCGACGGCCAGCTGGTAGTACGCGTCGGCGGCGGTCCGGACGGCCTCGTGCCGCCACGCGTTCGGCTCGAGGTTGTCGATGGCCTTGAGCACGCCGACGCCGCCGAGCTTGGCCGCGGCCGCGAGGATCGGCCAGCTCATGTAGCGCGCGTGCACCCCGGTGTACGCCCACGGCGCGATGCCCGCGGCCTTGATCCGCCGGCACAGCGCGATCATGTCGTCCCAGGTCGCCGGATACTCCCAGCCCCGCTCGGCGAAGAGCCCTTGCGAA
>Ga0190269_10001081_pt1 | contig 13241 bp, 12 predicted proteins | sample Popmic249IS_FD_133749 | JGI IMG/M metagenome (GOLD analysis project Ga0190269, IMG submission 133749) | Populus adjacent soil microbial communities from riparian zone of Blue River, Arizona, USA - 249 IS | ecosystem: Environmental > Terrestrial > Soil > Riparian zone | place: USA: Arizona...
CGCGGCATGAGGATCGACGACTTCGCGCCCAACCTGTCGTTCTTCTTCAGCAACGGCATGGACGCGGAGTACACCGTGATCGGCCGCGTGGCCCGGCGCATCTGGGCCGTGGCCATGAAGGAGCGGTACGGCGCCTCGGAGCGCTCGCAGAAGCTGAAGTACCACGTGCAGACCTCCGGGCGCTCCCTGCACGCGCAGGAGATGGCGTTCAACGACATCCGCACCACTCTGCAGGCGCTGTGCGCCCTCTACGACAACGCCAACTCGCTGCACACCAACGCCTACGACGAGGCCGTCACGACGCCGACCGAGGAGTCGGTACGCCGGGCGCTGGCCATCCAGATGATCATCGACAAGGAGTGGGGCCTGTCGATGAACGAGAACCCGCTCCAGGGCTCGTTCGTCGTCGACGAGCTGACCGACCTCGTCGAGGAAGCGGTGCTGAAGGAGTTCGACCGGATCGCCGAGCGGGGCGGCGTGCTGGGCGCCATGGAGACCGGCTACCAGCGTGGCCGGATCCAGGACGAGTCGATGCTCTACGAGCACCGCAAGCACGACGGCTCGCTGCCGATCGTCGGGGTCAACACCTTCCGCAACCCGCAGGGCGAGCCCGAGCACGGCCCGCTCGAGCTGGCCCGGGCGACCGAGGAGGAGAAGCGGTCGCAGCTCGAGCGCCTGGCCGAGTTCCACGCGCGGCACCAGGCCGAGGCACCGGCCGCGCTGGCCCGGCTGCAGGAGGTGGCCACGAGCGGCGGCAACGTGTTCGACGCCCTGATCGACGCCGTTCGGGTGTGCTCGCTCGGCCAGATCAGCGAGGCGTTCTTCGAGGTCGGCGGACAGTACCGCCGCAACGTGTGATGGATCCCATCGCGCTGGCCCGCGCCAAGTGGGCCGAGCACGGCTGGGAGGGCGTCGCCGACGGCATGGCCGCGGTCACGTCGGTGATGCGGGCGCAGCAGGTCTACCAGCAGCGCGTCGACGAGGTGCTCAAGCCGTTCGCCCTGACCTTCGCCCGCTACGAGCTGCTGATGCTGCTGCACTTCTCGAGCCGCGGCTCGATGCCGCTCAAGAAGGCGAGCGAGCGGCTCCAGGTGCACCCGACCTCGATCACCAATGCGGTCGACCGGCTCGAGGCCGCCGGGCTGGTGGAGCGGCTCCCCCACCCCACCGACGGGCGGTCGTCGCTGATCGCCGTCACGGAGGAGGGACGGCGGCTGGCGCTCAAGGCGACGGCCGCCCTCAACACCGAGGTGTTCGGGCATCCGCTGCTCGAGCCGGCCGAGGTGCGACGGCTCGTGAAGGTCCTCGAGGTCCTCCGGCGCAACGCGGGCGACCTCGGCTGAGGGCGTCCGCGACGGCGTACCGCGCCGGTCCGTCGGCCTGCTCAGCTGGTCAGACGACGACCTTCTGGCCGGCGAGCTCGTACTCGATGAGCTGGCCGAGCTCGAAGTCGACGGCGCGTCCCCCGAGCACCTCGTACGCCTCGCCCTGCGGGAGGCCGTAGAAGGAGGTGGGGCCGCCCAGCTCCTCGTAGTGATCCCTGATCGAGCCAGGCACGAGGCGCACCCCCTGCGGCGTCGCGTAGAGGCCGCCACCGGTGAACTGCTGGCCGTGCTGGGTGGCCTCGGCGGTGGGCAGCCCCACGGCGCCGGTGGCGCCGCCCTCGGCGACCCACCGGTCCAGCACGGGACCGGCGAGCGCGAAGGCGCCGGTCGCCGTGGCGTGCACGATCCGGCCGTTCAGGAAGCGCTGCTCGGTGACACCGGGCGCGACGACACGCGCCTGCCCGACCGGTACGCCGAGCTTGCCGACCGCCCCGCCGTTCGCCCGGTAGCGCTGCCAGACCGGACCCGTGACGGCGAAGTGCCCCTCCCCCGTCGCGGCGACGTAGCCCTTCTCGAAGAGCTGGCCCCAGCCACCCGGGATCCGGGCCTCCGGGCCGAGCGGCAGGCCGAGCGCGCCCGACGCGCCACCCAGGTTGCGCCAGACCCCGGTGATCCGGGTGCTGCGCCCGTCGGCCAGCGCGCGCAGAGTGGCGAGCGAGCAGCAGAACCAGTTGCGGTCGACGGCGCCCACGATGCCCGGCACCCGGCCGGAGCTCGTGTACTGCCAGAACGTCCACCGGTTCCAGCCCGGCAGGGGGGCGGGCGCCTGGGAGTTGTAGCGCGCGAGCCAGAGCGGGTAAGCACCGAAGGCGCTGCTGCGGACCTTGGTCTTCCAGAAGTTCGGACCGGTGTAGACGATCGGCACCCGGCCGGTGAGCCGCTCGACCTCGTTGAGGAAGGTCTTCGCCCAGCGGACGAGCGCCGCCGGCCGCAGGCCGCCGGTGTCCTCCAGGTCGAGCACGATGCCGAGGTTGTTCGCCTCGCGGGTCGAGCCGACGACGCTCACGATCAGCCGGGCCTGCGCGACCGCGCTGCGGCTCGGGTCGGAGTAGTGGTAGGCGCCCGTGATCAGGCCCGCGCGTCGGGCTCCGGCCCAGTTCCGCTCGAACCACGGGTCGATGCGGCTGCTGCCACCTGTCGCCTTGATGAAGGCGAAGCGCTGACCCGAGGCCTTCACCCGTCGCCAGTCGATCGGCCCCCCGTCGTCGTGCTGCCACTTCGACACGTCGATGCCCATCACGCGCGCCGAGCGGGTGGCCGTCGCGGTCGTGCTCGACGCGTCGGCCCCGGGAGCCAGCGGCACGACGAGAGCCAGGAGCGGAAGCAGGGCGAGGAGTCGCAGGCGCACACCTGCAGAACGAGCGAGGGTGTCACGGGTCACGCGGGAGCTGCCTTCCGGTGTTGCTGAGCGGCCAAGAGCCTCTCACGTGAGGGGGCTTGATCGTGGCCACTTCGCCGACGACGCAACGGAAGTCGGAAGACGTGCACCAGCCCTGAAGAACGAGGGCCAGTTGCACTGTGTTCCGCCCCGGGAGGAGCGGGCAGGTTCAGGCAGGGACCGGTCGGAACCGGACGCCGTCAGGCGGTCTGCTCGTCGCGGGAGATCGCGGTCATGGCCTCGCGGTCGACGACCTTGACCCGCAGCCGCGGGGTCGGCTCGCCGTCCTTGCCGGTCACCGGGCCGAACGCCTCGCCCAGGGACTTCTCGTGCGCGTCGAGCCGGTACCAGCCCTCCCAGGTGGTGTACCGGACACCGCGCGCCTCCAGGAACTCGGTGACTGCCGCCGGTGACGGCTCGGCGGCCCGCGGCCCGGTCGGCAGGTCCTCCAGCAGCGACCGGACGGTCTCGATCGCGTCGCCCTTGGTGTGGCCGATCAGCCCCACCGGGCCGCGCTTGACCCAGCCGTTGCAGTAGACCCCCGGCAGGTGGTTGCCGTCGAGGTCCAGCACCCGCCCGGCGGCGTGGGGGATGACGTGGTCGCGGCCGTTCCAGGGCAGGCCCGGGAGCTCGGTCGAGCGGTAGCCGACGCAGCGGTAGACCGCCTGGACGGGCCAGTCGTTGATCAGCCCGGTGCCGCGGACGTTGCCGTCGCCGGTCAGCTCGGTGCGCTCGGTGCGGAAGCCCTCGACCCTGCCGTCGCCGTAGACCTCGACCGGGCTCTCGAAGAAGTGGAGGAACAGCTTGCGCGGTCTCTCCCCCAGGCCCTTCTCCGCGGTGCGCATCGCGTACCGCTCGAGCTCCTTGACGACCATCTTCGTCTGGTTGTCGCTGTTGATCGCCTCGACCGAGCCGTCGTCGTACTCGATGTCCTCGGGGTTGACGATCACCTCGACGTTCGGGCTGTGGTCGAGCTCGCGCAGCTCCAGCGGGGTGAACTTCGCCTGCGCCGGGCCGCGCCGGGCGAAGACGTGCACCTCCTCCACCGGCGACGCCTTCAACCCCTGGTAGACGTTGTCCGGGATCTCGGTCACCAGGAGCTCGTCCGCCGTCTTGGACAGCATGCGTGCGACGTCGAGCCCGACGTTGCCGGCGCCGATCACAGCGATCGACCGCGCCTCCAGCGGCCACTCGCGCGGCACGTCCGGGTGCCCGTCGAACCAGCTCACGAACTCCGCCCCGCCGAAGCTGCCCGGCAGGTCGATCCCCGGGATGTCGAGATCCCGGTCCTTCTCCGCCCCGGTCGTGAACACCACCACGTCGTAGAACCGCTGCAGGTCGTCGAGCTTGAGGTCCACCCCGTACTCCACGTTGCCCAGCAGCCGCACCTGCGGCTTGTCGAGCACCTGGTGCAGCGCGGTGATGATCCCCTTGATCCGCGGGTGGTCCGGCGCGACGCCGTACCGGATCAGGCCGAACGGCGCGGGCTGCCGCTCGAAGAGGTCGATCGACACGTCGGTCCCGGACTTCATCAGCACATCCGCGACGTAGATCCCGGCGGGCCCGGCACCCACGATCGCGATGCGTGCGGGGCGTGCCTCGACCACCGGTGGCTCCTTCGTCGTTGTCTGGCTTGTCGCTCTCCATGGTGCCTCAACCACCATTCCCTAGTCGCTTGGTGTGATTCACCTCACCGCCCCGGCTGGTAGACCGGACAGCGTGACCGACCGCCAGCGTGCCCGTGTCTACGCGGCCGAGGACGCATGGGGCCTCCGGCTGGACGCGGCCCGGCGCGGCGCGCTGCGCGCGACCGTCGCCGGGTCGAGCCTCGTGCTGCCCGCCGAGGTGCGCTTCGGCACGCTCGCCGCCGCCCGGGCGTACGCCGACGACCTGGTACGCCGTCAGGGCCTGCCCCCGGTGGTCCTGCGGCAGCGGCGCGGCCACGCGCGGGCCCACTGGGAGCCGCCCGGCACGGTGGCACTCCCGCTCCCTCGGCACGGGGAGCCGTGGGCCTTGCGCGAAGCTGTGCTGCTCCACGAGCTGGCCCACCACGCCGCCTTCCACAGGGAGGGCGTGACGGACCACGGATCGTCGTACGTCACGACGATGCTGCAGCTCGTCACGGAGGCGATGGGCGAGCACGCAGCCTTCGCCCTCAAGGTCGACTACGCAGAGGCGGGCGTCACATGAGCGAACGGGTCCTGGACAAGATCGGCAAGCTCCTGGCGCAGGCTGAGGGCACCTCCAACGAGCACGAGGCCGAGGCCTTCGTGAGTCGCGCGCAGGAGCTGGCGACGACCTACGCCGTCGATCTCGAGCTGGCGCGGGCACGGCAGGCGGCGAAGCGGCTGCGGCAGCCGGACGAGCAGTTCGAGCAGCGGCGGCTGCAGGTCGGCGAGAAGGGACGCCGGGGAAACCGTCAGCTGGTGCTGCTGTACGTGGTCGTGGCGCAGGCGAACGACGTGCTCGTCAACGTCTCGCACGACTCCACCTTCGTGATCGGCTTCGGCCACGCTGAGGACCTCGACGTCGTCGAGCGGCTCTGGGCATCGCTCGCGACGCAGATGGCAGGCGCGGCGGCACGTCGGCTTGCCGCCGGCGAGCACCGGAAGGCAGGAGTGCCGGCGGTCAGCTGGCGGCTGTCCTTCTACGAAGGCTGGCTCCACACGGTGCAAGAGCGCCTCGCCGAGGCGCGGGACCGGGCCGTCGCGCAGCACGCTCCGACGGCCCCTGGCGAGCCCGGCGCCGAGCTGGTGCTGCGCGCGAAGGCTGAGCGGGTGCGCGAGTTCCACGACCGCGAGTCGGAGGCGCGCGGCTCGTGGCGCGGCCACCGCGGCGATCGCCAGGTGCACCGCGACGCCTGGCGGGCAGGACAGAGCGACGGACGGCTTGCTCGGCTCGGCGAGCCCGAGCTGTCCCGGCGACGCGCCCTGGGCTGAGGCCGGCCGCACACCTACACCTGAAACGCCGAACAGGTGTTGCCCCACTGACCCGTACGGGTCTGAGCCAATGGCCCGGGGGGGCCATGGTCCCGAAGTGCACGAAACCGCAGACTGAGCGCGACAACGGGCAGCGGACGACGGGACAGCCCCGTCGTCCGCTGCGCACAGGGAAGCGGGACGGTGACGACCGAGGACGAGCTGCGACGGGCGCTGCAGCTGGCACGTGCGGAAGTGCTGGAGCTGCGCCGCCGCGAGAACAGCTACAAGGAGGCCCAGCGCCTCTCAGGCGTCGGCAGCTACGAGTTCGACATCACGACGAACACCAACCGCTGGACCGACCAGCTCTACCGGATCTACGGCCGGGAGCCGCAGTCGTTCGAGGCGAGCTACGAGGTCTTCCTGTCGATGGTCCATCCCGACGACCACGAGCACGTCATCAAGACCCACGAGCACGCCATGGCCACCCTCGAGCCGTTCCAGATGGAGGAGCGCGTCATCTGGCCCGACGGCTCCATCCGGACGTTGGCCAGCTGGGGGGAGGTCGTCGGCGACGAGCAGGGGCGACCCCTCAAGATCCGCGGCATCTGCTGGGACGTGACCGAGCGCCACCTGCTGCAGCAGGAGCTCGACCAGGGCCGGCTCGTGGACGCCCAGACCGGGATGCCCAACCGGGTCCACTTCGAGGAGCACCTGTCGCTGTCGTTGGAGTCGCTGGCCCGGCGCGACACGACGCTGGCCGTGCTGCTCATCGGCGTCGACCGGCTCAAGGTCATCAACGACAGCCTGGGCCACGCGGCCGGCGACGAGGTCCTGATGGCGGTCGGCGACCGGCTGCGCGGTGCCGTCCGCGCCGGCGACGTCGTGGCGCGGTTCAGTGGTGACGCGTTCGTCGTGCTGTGCGAGGGGCTGCACAGCGCGGTCGAGGCCGTGCGCGTCGCGGAGCAGCTGGAGAAGGCCGTGCACCAGCAGCTCGAGGTGGCAGGGACCGACCTGTCGCCGTCCGTCAGCGTCGGCATCGCGGTGGCCTCAGGCCCACAGCACGTCACCGGTGCCCTGCTGCGTGACGCCGACGCCGCCCTCTCGCACGCCAAGCGCAGCGGACGCGGCCGGTGTGTGCTCTTCGCCGACGAGATGCGCGCCAGCGTGCTGGTCCGGCTGGAGACGGAGACCATGCTGCGCCGCGCGATCGAGGAGGGCCAGCTGCGGCTGCACTACCAACCGGTCGTCGACCTCAGCACCGGCCAGGCTTGCGGCGTCGAGGCGCTCGTGCGCTGGCAGCACCCGACCCGGGGGCTCATGCAGCCCGCCGACTTCGTGCCGGTCGCCGAGGAGACCGACCTCGTCGTGCCGATGGGCGCCTGGGTGCTGGAGCAGGCCTGCCGCCAGCTCGTCGCCTGGGAGCAGGTGCGGCCCGGCCTCACCCTCTCGGTCAACCTCTCGGGCAGACAGCTCTCCGACCCGGAAGTGGTCACCCGCATCACCGCGATCCTCGACCGCACCGGGGTCGACCCGCGGCAGATCGCACTGGAGATCACCGAGACCGAGCTCATGCGCGACCCCGAGGAGAGCCTCGTCGTGCTGCTGGCGCTCAAGGCCCTGGGCCTGCAGCTGCACGTCGACGACTTCGGGACCGGCTACTCCTCGCTGAGCCGCCTCAAGCGCTTCCCCGTCGACACCTTGAAGGTGGACCGGTCCTTCGTGTCCGGGCTGCCCGACGACGGGGAGGACCTGGCCATCGTCCAGGCGGTCGTCGCGCTCGCCGGGGCGCTGGGCCTGCAGACCGTGGCCGAGGGCGTCGAGACCAGCGAGCAGCTCGCCGCCCTGCGGGCCCTTGGCTGCTCGAGCGCCCAGGGCTTCTTCCTCGGACGGCCCCTGCCCGCCGAGGAGGTGCTGCCGCTGCTCGGCCCGCGGATCCCGGCCGCGGCGGAGCCGGCGGACGACCGCGTGGTGCGCGCGAGGCACATCACGCCTGCGCGAGGGGCGGGACCCTCTTAGAACCTGCCGTCGTGGACGCGGGCCGTCACGGCCCGCTCGGCCACGAAGGAGAGGAAGGGCACGGTGCCCGCCAGCGCGACGCCGAGCACCGCCGACAGCGGGAAGCGCCGCCGCCGCCACAGGTCGGCGATGGTCAGCAGCAGGGCCATGTAGAGGTAGCCGTGGGCGACGCCGAGCACGTGCACCATCTCCGGCTCGTCCGCGAAGTACTTCAGCGGTACGGCGACGCAGACCAGCAGGGCGAGGAGGACCCCGACCACCCAGGCCATCACGCGGTAGCGCAGGAGGGCGCCAGCCGTCGCGGGGGCCGAGGCTTGCGTCGTACCGGTCATGGCTTGTCCTTGTTCTCGTGCAGGGCGGCGAGCATCCGGTTGTAGGCGGCGAGCTCCGGGTCCTCGTCCTCGGTGACCGGCGGCGGGGCCGGCCGCTCCGGGATCGGCAGCGGCTCCGCCTCGTCGGCCGGCTGCTCCTCGTCCTCGCCGCGCAGCTCGTCGCGGAGGAACCAGCCCCAGGTCAGGAGCGCGAAGCCGGCGAAGAGCACCCACTGCAGGGTGTAGGACCAGTTGAGGACCGAGCCCCGGTCGAGGGCGCGCTCGAACTGCCAGCGGCCGAAGCCCCAGCAGGTCGCCAGGGCGGCGAGCAGCAGCACGTGCCGCACGAGCCAACGCGGCGTGACCAGCAGGCGGAGCACGACGACCTCAGTCGTCCAGGTAGTCCCGCAGCGAGGCCGACCGGGACGGGTGCCGCAGCTTCGACAGCGTCTTGCCCTCGATCTGCCGGATCCGCTCGCGGGTGAGGTTGAAGTCCTTGCCGATGTCGTCGAGTGTCCGCGGCTGGCCGTCGACCAGGCCGTAGCGCATCTCCATGACCCGGCGCTCGCGGTCGGTGAGGCTCGCCAGCACGGCGGAGAGCTCCTCGCGCATGAGCAGGAAGGCCGCGGCCTCGCCCGGCATGACGGCGTGCTCGTCCTCGATGAAGTCGCCGAGCGACGCGTCGCTGTCCTCGCCGATGAGGGCGTCCAGCGATGCGGGGTCGCGGTTGTAGGAGCGGATCTCCTCGACCCGCTCCGGGCTGAGGTCGACCTCGACGGCGATCTCGGCAGCCGTGGGCTTGCGGCCGAGCTGCACGACGAGGTCGCGCTCGACCCGGCGGATCTTGTTGACCTGCTCGACCATGTGCACGGGGAGCCGGATCGTGCGCGCCTGGTCGGCCATGGCGCGGGTGAGCGCCTGCCGGATCCACCAGGTCGCGTACGTCGAGAACTTGAAGCCCTTGGTGTAGTCGAACTTCTCCACCGCGCGGATCAGGCCGAGGTTGCCCTCCTGGATGAGGTCGGTGAGACCCATCCCGCGGCCGGCGTACTTCTTGGCGACCGAGACGACCAGGCGGAGGTTGGCCTCGAGCATGTGCTGCTTGGCGCGCTCGCCCTCGCGGACGATGTACTCGAGGTCGGCCTTGAGCTGCGGGCTCATCTTGCCGCCCTGGGCGAGCCGCTCGGCGGCGAAGAGGCCGGCCTCCATGGCGCGGGCCAGCTCGACCTCCTGCTCGGCGGTGAGCAGCGGCACCCGGCCGATCTGGTTGAGGTAGAGCCGCAGGACGTCGACGGACAGCGTGGCGCCGGCCTCGATCTCGGCCTGCTCCTCGGCTTCCTCGGCGGCGAGGTCCTCGGCGGTGGGCTCGTCGGAACCCCCCTCCACGGCGTCGGGCGTGACCGCGAGGTCGCCGACCTCCTCGACGGCGTCCTCAGGAGCTTCCGTGGCGACGGCTGCATCGACCGGGTCAGCCTTGCCGTCCTTGGCGTCCTGGGCGGCGGCCTTCTTGGTCGCTGCCTTCTTCGCCGGGGCCTTCGCTGCCTTCTCGGCGGGCTTGGCGGCGGCCTTGGCGGCCGGCTTCTCGGCGGCCTTGGCGGGAGCCGCCTTCGCAGCCTTCGCGGCCGCCTTCTTGGCCGGCTTCACGGCATCGTCGGCGGGGTCGGCGGCCTTCTTGGGTGCGCGGGCGCGAGTGGCCTGCGGCTGCTCGGGAGCGGCAGCGCTCATGCTCGGGCGATCTCCTCGGCTCGGCTCGACGGGGCGGTTCTGCGACCGCTCCCCGGGGTGCGGTACTCGATTGTCGCACCGTCCGGGCCCGGCCGGGTCACGCGACGCCCCCCGACGCCCCGCGACGCTCCCGCGGGAGCGTCAGGCGGCGTGGGCGAGCAGCACGCTGACGACGTAGCCGAGGTCCATCCGCTCCCCCGTCCAGCGCGTCTTGAGCGTCTCGGCGGTGATCCGTCCGGTCGGGTCGAGCGCGGCAGCGTCCCCGGCGACCAGCGGCGGGCGGTGCAGCACCGGCTTGCCGTGCCGGTCCCGCACGTGCAGCACCCGGTGGCTGTCCAGCCGCAGCCGGTAGCCCTCGTCGTGGATCAGCTGGTGGTGCCGAGAGCAGACGAGCACCAAGTTCTCCAGGTCGGTCCGGCCGCCGTGGCTCCACCAGCGCACGTGATGGGCGTGCAGGAACCGGGTGTGGCTGCAGCCCGGGAAGCGGCACCGCTCCCCGTCCAGCTGCCCGAGCAGCGCGCGCAGCTGCGGTGTCGCCTCCCGCCGCCGCCGGCCCCGGTCGTACCGGTCCAGCCCCGCGCTCGCCGCCCGCAGCGCCTGCCGCACCGCGCTCGGCGGCAGCAGCTCATCGGTCACGGTGCGCGCCCAGCCGCTGACCGGGTCGATCAGCAGCTGCACCGTCACCGGCCCAGCCGGAGCGCCGGTCAGCGCGCGGACCAGCCCGTCCACCAGCGTCGCCCGGCCCGTGGGGACCTCGCGGGCCACGGCCTCCCGCTCTCGGCGCTCCTGCTCGTCGTACCAGGCCTGCGCCAGCGCCTTCCGCCGCCAGTGCTCGTCCCACCACGCCTGCATCAACCGCTCCTCCTCCGGGCTGTTCCGGCCGCCCCGCAACGACGGCACGTCCGGCAGCGGCGGCTCCACGTACAGGTAGGGCGCCGGCGCTTCCGCGTCCCCCACCTCCGCTCCCGGCGCTTCCGCGGAAGCGCGCGGGTCTTCCCCTGCCAGCTCGGTCGCGAGCTCGGCCAGCCGCGCCTCCCGCTCGGCCTGCGCCAGCTTCTGCTGCTGCTCCAGCGCCGCCATCACCACCGGTGCCTGTCCCGGCGGGATCCGAAGCGTCAGCACGAGCGTCCCGTCGCTGTCCCACGTCATCCGGACCCGGTCCTCGTCCGCGACCTGCTCCGGGTTCTCCCGCCGCTGCTGCTCCCGCCGGACCCGCTCCGCGCCACGCGCGGCCTTCTCCAGCTGCGTCGCCGTCGCCGACCGGGCCAGCTGCAGCCAGACCTGCTCGTCCCCGGCCGAGGCGACCCGGGTCAGCGCGCGGACCTGCGAGTACGACACCCGCCCCTCGGAGAATGCCTCCGACGTCGCCGGCAGCCCTCGCAGCGCCCGCGCGACCCGGACCTTCTCCCGCGCCGTGGTCAGCGTCAGGTTCAACCGCCACGCCACCCAGTGGGCGCACGACACCAACCCGTGCTGCGCCCACGACCCGCGGGCCTCGACCTCACCCAGCAGCCGAAGCACCACCGCCTCACCGGCCGCCACCCGCCCTGCCCAGGCCAGCAGCTCCGACTCCAGCTCCGCATCGCTCAGCGCACTCGTCTCCATGAGGTGACGCTAGAGATCACCTCCGACAAAACCGGTGCGGTGCATAGGGATCCACACGCTTCCGCGGAAGCGTGTGGATCCCTTTGCTCGACGACTCCTGCGCGCACAATCCGGCGGCTGCCCGGCTGGGATCTCGAGACGGCGTTCGTCGCCTCTGCCGGAGGCTACGGTCGAGCCACGAGCGCGGAGCCGCAGACCATTCCGGCCCTGCCCGTCGAGGACGTGCTGGGCGGTCTCAGAGTCCTGCTCTGCCAGAGGGGTCGTCGCCCCGCGGCCTTCTCGCCTTCGTGCAGTTGGACGAGCCCGACGAGACGATTGGTTGGTCCGTGCGCGTGACCTCGAACCTCAACGACGAGGAGGTCCTCGGCCTGCTCGTGGGGTACGTCGAGCACCTCAAGCAAGAGGCGTCGACGTCCTGGGACGACTTGGACCCGACGCGCGTCGTGTAAGCGGTTGCGCTATTCCTCGTGTCGCTCGGCGCTCTGGTGCCCCTCGGGGGGATGCGGTCGCCGGGGCTCACGGACGCCGCTCAGGCCGTCATCATTCTCGGGTGGCCAGCTTGTCGCTGGTTGCATGCGACCTTCCAACCACAGGCGATCGGCGAGCCGCCGGAGTCGTCGTTGCCGCAAGCGCTGCATGTGCCGACCGTACGCCTCGGACACAGATCGAGGTAGGCGGCTGCTTCTGCCGGGAGCGGATCGACGGGCAAGAAGCACCGACAGCGAGAGCAGCGCCTCCGCCAGCGACAGCAAGAAGACGATGACGAACGCCCGGTCATGCCTGTCCGTCAACACACCCCCAATGGCAACGGCGACAGACACGGCCGCGACCGGCCGAGGCCATCGTTCTGAGAACCGGAACATGCTCGCGTACAGCGCCGCTGCGAGGGCACCCGCTCCAGCGCGCACCCCAGCGTCGCCGTCAGAGGCGACGAGACCGACCGCGGAAGCGAGGGCGCCGCAAGCGAGTGCCAGGCGGAGACGCAGCGCCGTTGTCACGGGGTCCGAGCCTTGCAGACGCACGCCACATTGAGCGGTAGGCGGCGTTAGCCTCCGTGCGTGCAGCAAGTGACGCTCACCGTCTCGGACCCTTGGGACTTCGTGTCCGAGTCCGGCGGCAACATCTTCACCGCTGAGGTGAAGGGTGAGGGCGAAGGAGGATCGCTTCTACTGCACTTCGCGGAGCCGGTCCGATGGCATGGATGCGACTGGCAGTGGTTCGTGGCCGCTCCATCCTCGGGCGATACCTGCTCGCTCTACGGCCTGACGGACTCGCAGGCGGCAGGAGATGCATGGCTCGCAGCAGCCTCGGATTGGCGCGGCGAGACGCCTAGCGCCCGCGCGGACCTCGCCAGGTAAGGGCCGCTTGTCGGCGATAGCGTTCGCTCGTGGACAACCACGCTCTGCGCGTGACACAGCCTCTCCGAGATGCTTGGACGTTGTTCCTGGCGGGCGAGGCGAGCCTGCTCGACCTTTCGCGCCTTGCCGAGCAGGCAGCGAACGCTTTGGACCACAGCAACGCCGAACTGCTGGAGGCTCTCCGGCCGGCGGTAGGCGACCTGGAGTACTGCTACTACGCGCGAGAGTCTGACGAGCACCGCGCCGAGGCCGAACGCATCATGGGCCCGATCTTGGATCGGCTCGGCAGTCGGTAAGGGCCGTTCCCGGTGGTGGTCGGGGAGGCCGGACACCCATGAGCGGTTCCCGGTTTCCCGTGATCGTGGCGGGCGATCCCGCCTCAGGTCAGGTGAAGCAGCAGGGCCAGCGCGCCGAGGCCGGCGAGGAGCAGCACCACGATCTGGAGCCAGAGGGTGAGGTCCACGCCGGGCAGGAACGGGAAGTGGTCGAAGGGGTGCTCGAGGTCGTCCATGCCCGACACCCAACCGGTCCAAGGTTGCCCG
>Ga0190269_10001082_pt1 | contig 13239 bp, 14 predicted proteins | sample Popmic249IS_FD_133749 | JGI IMG/M metagenome (GOLD analysis project Ga0190269, IMG submission 133749) | Populus adjacent soil microbial communities from riparian zone of Blue River, Arizona, USA - 249 IS | ecosystem: Environmental > Terrestrial > Soil > Riparian zone | place: USA: Arizona...
ATGATGTGAAAGACGTCCGGCAGAGGCTTCCCCGCGGCTTCGTCTTGAATCCACCCGGTCAATTCCTCGGCCACCCTGTTGAGGTAGACGACCCGGCCTTCGGCATCCGTGGTAATGACCGCGTCGCCAATGCTGGCGAGGGTGATCCGCAGCCGTTCCCGCTCGTTGGCCAGCTCCCGCTCCGTCTGCTCCGTCATCATCCGACCCCGAGCTGCTTGGATGCGAGGGCCGTGCCCCCCACCCGCGCCCGGATCTTGGCGAAAGCCGCGCGGCGGCTGTGTCCAGCTTGAAACGGGATTTTGAAGCCGTTCAGATCGACGTTCGGCAGCCCTTGTACACAATACGTCCAAACATTGTGATATTTTTGCTGTTCGATGCTGCCGATCGGCTCGGTCGGTCTGGTCATGCCGAGCTTGAAGATAGCATAGCGTCCATATCATCCGCCGACGCGGTCGAAGCGCGCCACGATCTGCTTCGCCGCGCGCAAGCCCGTCGCGATCGCCCCTTCCACTGTGCCCGTCCGTCCCTCGGCATCGGTTGCCTCGCCGGCGAAGAAAAGCGTTCCTTCGACAGGTTTCGAAAGGGCTTTCGCCGCCTTCGAACCGCCCACCCTGGCATAGCTGTAGGCGCCGCGGGCCAGGGGATCGGCATTCCAATCGTGAAGCCAGAAGCCTTCGACGCGCGATTCGACGCGGCGCCGGGAAATCCCCAGCTCCTCAGCCAGGGCGCGAAAAGCGGAGCCGGCGATCTCCTCGGTCTTCTTCCCCGCCAGCTCCGCCGCGGGCGGGCCGCCGCTCCAGGCCACGGCCAAAGGAAAACGGAGCGGATAGGCGGTCCACCAGACGTTGAACGGCCCGCGGCGCAAGTGAAGGTAGCTCAGCCGTTCCATCTCGGGCCAGGGCATCTCCCTGAAACGGACGGAGAGGCGCGTCACGGCGCCCATGGCAAGCTGTTCCAAAACCTTTCGAAGGCCCGGCGGCTCCGGCTTGAAAAGGCTGACTTCGGCCTGGAGCACTCCGACAGGGATCGTGATGACGACCGCATCGGCCTCGACCCGGGACATCCGTCCCCCTCCCTGCAGACTCAGCTCGGCCCGGCCCGCTTCCCAGGCGATCTCGGAGACGCGGGTCCCGAGATGGATCTTCAATCCGCTCGCCAGGAAACGAGGGATGCCGTCGTAGCCTTGGACGACGCGGGCGGCGTGCGCGGCCGATTCGGTGGGACGCTCCCCCTCCTCGGGCGCAATGGAAAGGATTCCGATCTCATCCAGATCGGCGGCATGAAACCCTTGGACGAACTCGCGCGCCGCCGTCCGGTCGCGCGCGAGGGAACGCCCGCCGGGCCGTTCGGCAAGGAAATCCGAGAAGGATCGATCGGGACCATCAGGATCAATCTTCTGAAGAACGCGATCGATGCTGTTCCAGTACCCATGGGCCAGCCGCAGCCGGCCGCGCTCGGCCCGCCGGTGCTCGCCTGAAACCTCGACGGCGACGAGCCCCGCAGCGTCGAGGATGCGCTGGGTCTCGGGCGCCTCGCCATGGATGAGCTCGGCTCCCAGCTCGATGGGGACCGGCACCTGCTCGTCGCGATGAGTGAGGATCCTGCCGCCGATGCGGTCGCGGGCTTCGAAGACTGCGACTCGCAAGCCCTTCCGGACGAGCTCCCTGGCCGCGGCAAGCCCCGCTACCCCCGCGCCGACCACGGCGACGTCCAGACGCTCAACCACCGAGAGCTTGCCCACACTCAAGGATTTTCACGCGGCCTCCCCTTGAATCCCATGAGCAGGAGAATGGCGGCGGCGAGTATCGCCAGGCCAGTGCTGACGAAGCCGAATGTCACGAGCCCTTCCTGCCAACGCTCGCCGGTGTGCTCGCCGGCCGCGATGGGCGTCATCGCCGCCGTGCCAAAGATTGCCGCGAGCGTCGTGGTCGCCCAGTTGCCATAGGTGCCGAACAGGGCCAGCCAGTAAGCCGCGGCGTTCAAGCGCGGGGTGAGTCTGACTTCTCTCCACGCGGCGCCCAGAGCCAGCAGAAACGTCCCGTTCATCACGCCTTCGAGATGCGCCGCCAGGCCCATGCGCGGGTTCGTGAAATTCTGTCCGCCCAACCCTGTAAGCAGACCGAGAAGGAACAGGAGGATGCCGTGCCAGAGGAGCTGCCGGGTTCTATCGTTCATGTTTCCCTCTCGACAAAGCGATAGCTCGCGTGGCTGTCGTAGTCGATGCCGTGCTTCGCCTTCAACTTCTGAATGTATCGGAGCTGGCCCTTCGTATGCGGGCTGGCGACGCCGTCGCCGAACGGCTCGCAGGTGTGCAGCAGGATCTCTTCGAGGCAGCCGGTCAGGCTCATCTGCTTGTACTCGGCCAGATCCTGCAGCAGAGCGGCGAGGCGCTTCTCCAGACGCACCTGGACATCCACGCGCTCGATCTCGACCGCAGGACCGGCGTTGTAGATGTAATGCCCGAACCCGAGGATGTAACCGTGCAGGTCCCGCACCGAGTAGTCGCGCAATCCATAGGGTCTGTCCCCCGGCGGCTCCACGACTTCGACGCCGCTGGCGCGCTGGAACTCGTAGAGCTCGTCGGCGTTGCCGATGACGAAATTCACCACGCAACCCTGGGGATTTGGAGCTCCCTGCGATAGAAAGATCTGCGCCTCGCCCAGATTCACGCCCGCCATCGTCGGCGGTTCACCCCACGTGAAGCCCGGGCGGAAACCGAGCTTGTTCGTGTAGAAGTCGACGGCGTCGAGGACGTCGCTCACGTACAGCGTGGTGTGATGCCGTTCACATTCGACCTGCGGAGTACCTGGCGTGGCCATGGGCTCTTCTCCTTCGGGTCTCTATTTCACCCGCTGAAACAGGTCCGGGTAATCCAGCACGATGCCATCTTCGTCCACGGGAAGCTCCACCTGGAAGCCGCTGCCGTCGAGGCTCTCGAACAGGTAGAGCCGGTCTGCCAGCCGCGTATAGGCCTGCGGCTGCGGCTGAACCGTCAGGGCCGGCGCGAAGATCCAGGCCATGCGGAACTGCCGCCGCTCGCCGACAGCCATCGGCTCGCGGCGAATCGGGAAGCTGTTGGTGAATGGGGTTGGCCAGATATCGACTTCCATACAGCCATCGAGCTCGTCGATGGCCCGGCCATCGCCGTGTCGCCAGCGACCCTGACCGTCCGTTTGCAGGCTCAGCGACCGGGTGGAGCGCTCCGTCGCGACGACCAGCTCGGCATCGCGGAGCCGCCAAGATTCATCCCAGGTGAGGCGATAAGTGAGCCGGAACGGCCCCTCCTCCTCGTCGAACGCGAGGACGACGCTGTCGGCCACGCGCTCCGCCAGGAGCAGATGCTCCAGCCCCACGCCCTCCCGGTCCTTGTTCCAGATGGGCGTCCAGCAGATCGTGCGACATTCATCCGCCATCGCGACCCCGTTCGCCGATGAACAGGGGGCGGACCCGGAGGGGCCCACCCCCTTGATGGGTTCTCAGTTGCACCAATCCCAGCGCGGGCACGGGGAGCAGTAATAGGTGCCGCAGACCTCCGTGCTGCAACAACCTCCGGTGATCGAGGCCAGGACTTCATCCTGCAACGCGACGGTTCCGGAAGGATGGCTCCCCAGGCTTGCCCGTTCCTCCTCGGTGAGGCTCAGATAGTAATCCTCGTCTCTCCAGGCGCGGGCAACATTGATGTTCTTCTTCATGCGTCGCTCCCTTCTTCTTCAGGCGCGGAGTCATTTCCGCTCCCGCTTGACACCTTCGAGGACAAGCACCGACGGCACCCGTTCCGGCGCCGCCAGCCGCAGCAGCCCGTATCCGATCCCGGCCAGACCGATCATCATCCCCGGAGGCTCGGCGCGCCCGGGAAGCCCGAAGAGCCAGCCGCTCTCGCGGATCCCAGTCAAGATGCCCCCGGCGACGCGTCCGGCCCGGAGTGCCCAGTCCGGCCGGCCGAGCCGCTCGGCAGCCAGGGCCACTACCTCCAGGTTGCCGAGGTCGCCATGGCAGAGACAATGACTCTTGCCAAAACCGTGCTCGATCGTGGATTCCACCGCATTTTCGATTTCCTCGCGGACCGCGGCATCGTCCAGGTATGGCAGGCCCGCGAGCCGGCCCAGGCCCACCCCCGGCGCCCCATGGCACCAGGCGCACACGTAATGCGATTCCGTGGCCTCTTCGAGAGCTGCCCCCTCTCTCAGATCCGGCCAGTTGCGCTTCTCGGGATTGTAAAGGGAGCGCTCGTACTCCAGGCCCGCCAGGGCGGTCTCACGGAACCGGCCGTCTCCCGTCTCCGCGGCGAGCCGGAGGAGAGGCCAGGCGATCCCCGCCACGCCATGGGAAAGGCCCGCCAGCGGCGTCGGGCCGGCGGCTTTCAGGTGCCAGCCCAAACCCCGCTCCATCGGCCGGGCACGGGCGAGAAGCCGCTCCCCGCACTGGACCGCGCTCGCGAGCAGACGGTCCGACGGCCGTACCTCGTTGAGGGTGAGGAGGGCGATCAGACAGCCCGATGCCCCGGAGATGAGATCGTTGTTCTCATCGATCGGAATACCGGACGAGATCTCGTCGTGCGCGATCCGCTCCGCTTCGGCCAGAAGCTCCTCGTCTCCCCATAGCTCGCCCAGATGCGTGAGCACCCAGACCAGACCTCCCCAACCCGCATAGGCGCCGATGTTGGACAGGATCTCCCGGCCCTGCCGGATCTGGTCCCGGAGCGTGACCAGTCCGGCGCGGGCCAGGCCGGTAAAACGGGTCTCGCCCGTGAGCTCTCCGAGCCATGCCAGGAACAGGACGATCCCCGGGAGGCCGAGATGCAGATCGAGCCGCGCGGGCTGCAACATCCACTTGCTGCCGGAGGCGACCCTCTGCGCCGCGAACCAGTTGGCGTCCCGGGGGCCGCGCAGCGCGATGGCCGAGAGCCGGTCGCCGACCGCCAGGGCTGCCGCGAGCAGATCCTCGCGCGACGGCGGATCGGCCTCGCCGAAGCCGTACTGCGCATGCCTACCCCGCCCCAGATCGATCGAGGCAAGGGAGTTGTGGACGAGCCAGGCCTGGAGAGCCAGCTCACCCTCGTCGAGCCGTTGCAGCCGGCGCAGGACGCGCTCCAGACCCGAGTCGGGCTGCAGATCCGCGTAGCGCTCGCCATCCGAGCTCCACATGTCCCGCGTCCCGGGCCGGGAGGTGAACATGGGGACGTCGCCGCGCAGCAGGTCGCGGCGCTCGGCGGAGACCACCCGCTCGGTGACAGGATGCTCGCGGGCCGCCAGCCACAGCCGGTCGAGCATGCGGTCCCGATCCAGGGCGTCGCCCATCACATAGGGGTGGAAGCTCTCGTAAAACAGGAGCGAATAGTTGCGGGTCGGGCGGACGATGACCCGGACCTCGGTATCCGCGAAAGCGTCGAGCGGCCCCCCGGGAGCGGCCATCTCCTCCCGGTGCTCCAGGAACAGTCGGGCCATCCGGGTGAAGCCCTCCACCACCTCGTCCACGTACTGGGATACGGCCGCGGTGGCGCCGTCCAGGGTCGGCATGTTGTGCCCGGCAGGGACTTCCACGGGCAGGAGCGCGAAGCGCATCTCGTCCGTCCCCGAGTGCTCGGCCCGCAGGACGGGAGGCGCGGTCTGGCCGCCGGTCCCCGCGAGACCGCTCAGGTCGACCCCTTCGCCGCCCCTGTCGGCCCAGACGCGGGAGGGCAGCAACCCAGTGCTCAGCACCGTCTTCTCCAGGACCCGGCCGACCCGCTCCTCGTCGGCCGTAGTGCCGAGCTCCCGCTGCCGCGGCACGAACAGGGTCTCCAGGTCGACCAGGACCGGGTGCTCGCCCGAGGCGATCAGGTTTTCCCAGTGGAAGTCCGTTGCATCGAGCAACCAGAGGAGAGCAAGATATCCGCCCTGGCGCCGATAGAAACGGCGGACCCCCGCTTCATCCGCACAGGAGCCGGCCTCGACGAGCTCGACCCATCCATACAGGCCGCGGTCGAGCAGGCGCAACGTGCGGAAGCTCGGTTCGAAACCTTTCTGTCCGGTCCAGCGAAGGAGGTCCTGGAAGGCCGCCTCGACGCCCAGCGATTTCGGCTTGTAGATCAGGCGCAAGCCGGATTCGAAGCGGAAGAGGGTGACGGTCCGGCCGCCGCGATGGGAATCTCCCAGGCCTGTGCGCAGCTCGACGTGCGGGCCGGGCTCGGCATCCGGGGAGAAGAAAGCGAGCAGATCCGTCCAGTCGCCGGCCAACCGTTCGAGGAGCTCCAGCCCCACCGTCACCCAGCGGTCGACCGTCTCGACGAGAGCGCGGGCGAGGACCGGATACTGGAGCAGGAGGGCGAGCGCGACTTCGGGAGTGCGCAGGCTGTCGACGAAGCTCCGGAACCGCTCCTCGGGCGTCTCTCCGGAGAGCTGTCCCTGCTGCCGGGCGAGCTGCAGCTCGAGCACCGTGGTCCGGGTCATCATGAGCAGCAGGGAGGAGGGCAGGTTCACCGCCAGGAGCGCAGCGGCGGCCGCCGCGTCGAAGGGCGTTCCGGGGTGCCGCGCCGCGATCTCGCGCAACCCGGCCAGCATTCGGGAGAACGCCGCATCGAGGAGCGGCCGGATGGCGTTCAGAAAACCCATCGACGGGCTCTCCGAAGGCGACACGGGGAATCTCGCCGGCGCCGGCCGGGTGAAGGCTTCCTGCAAGGCGATCAGCCACGCCGGAGCCTCGGTCTGACGCGCCAGGATCGCCTCCGGCGGCTCGCCGACGAGGGTGCGGAGCTCGCACTCGGTCAAGCCGTCGAGGGCGAGGCGCCGGGCAAAGAAGCCATTCGAGGGAAACGGCTCCTGCCCGCGCCAGCGGGACAGCCGGCGTTCGGCCAGGGCCTCGTCGACATCGGCGGACGAGAGAGCATGCGGGGAGCGGCGCAGCAGCGCGGCACGCTCGCTCAGGGTCAGGGCCTTGTACCAGTCAGGGTGCTCGAACCCCGAGAGATCCATGCGCCGACTATATCTCGCCTGATGACTCCGCTCGCGCGAGCAGGCTCTCGATGACCTCTCTGGTGGCCGCCGCGGCCTCGCCGCTGTTCGAGGCCACGACCACGGCGGCGTCGTGCTCCGGAGCGATCGCGATCCGGACGAAAAAGGTGCCGCCGCTTCCCGATCCGTAGTGCAGAACACCCCAGCGCTCGTCCAGTCGGACGCCCCATCCCAGCGTGAAGCCCTGCTCCGCTCCGGTCGGCGTCCTGTGCAGCTTTTCGTAGGCGGCTCGGGGGAGCAGCGCCTTTCTTCCCATCAGACCGTCGAGATGATCGGCGGCGTAGCGTCCGAGGTCGCCGATCGAGCTGTGGACCGCTCCCGCCGGCCACAGGGCGACGGGAAGCAGATACGAGTCGTCCAGCGGCTGCTCGACGCGCTCTCTGTTGCGCAGGAAGTGGCCGCGCGGCTGCTCGGGAGCCCGCACGCTCGCCGGCCATCCGAACCCCACGCTCGTCATCCCCAAGGGTTGTGTGAGCCGGCTTCGGACCAGGTCTTCCCAAGACTCTCCCGTCGCGCGCTCCAGCATCGCCGCTGCCGCGGTGTAGCCCACGTTCGAATAGGTGGCATCGCCCGTGGCATCGTTGGGCTCCTCGGCGGCGAGCACCTCCGAAAGGAACGCCAGCCGCTGCCCGGTCGGCGAGCCCCGGAGCGCTTTCAATTCCTCCAAACGGTCCGGGCCGAACTGCGTATAGGCCGGCATCCGCGCGGCATGCGCCAGGAGCTGCTCCAGCGTGGCACCCTGGTACTCGCCCCGCGCGTTGCGCAGCTCCGGCAGGACATCTGTCAGACGGGAGGTCCACTGGAGGCGTCCTTCCTCCACGAGGATCGCCGCGAGAGTGGCTGTCATCGATTTCGTGCAGGAAGCGATATGGAAGCGATCGTCGATGCGAAGCGGGTCTCCGGTGCTCATCCGCCGGACACCCGCCACGGCGCTCTCGACGGCCTGACCGCCCCGCACGACGGCGGCGGCAAGCCCGGGCAGGTCATGCTTCGTCCGGATCTCCTCGAGCATCTGCTCGAGACCACCTGGAGGATTTGACGGCGGATCGACCCGGGCCTGACGCGAGCCGTCGCACGACGGAAGCGTCAGCGCGAGGAGGCCCCAACAGATCCAGCGCATAGGTCCCCCTACGACTGCCGCCGCCACAGGTTTCAATGTGCTTGCCCGCCGGGTATAGGCGCGCGGCGACCAGATTGAACAAGAGCAGCCGGGATCCCGCCGAACTCAAGGAACCGAACGAGCCCGGACCTCTTCGGAGGTGAGGCCGTAGAGGGGCGGCGTCGCGATGCCGAGCAGATTGAGCATGAGATAGATCTGACCTCGATGGTGAATCTCGTGCTCGGCCATGGAGCGGAGCCACTTCCAGACCGGGAGGCTCGCGCCTCCCGGCGTTTCGCAACGGCGCTGGAGATCCGCCGGGCCGAGAGCGCGGAAAATGACCAGAGCCTCCTGATGCATCCGATCGAGGAACGCGAAGGTCTCTTGATAGCCGTCGGCCAGCTCACGTCCGTGTCCCGGGTAGCGGCTTGGAAGGCCGCGCGCGTTCTCGGCGAACATGTATCGTTCGATCGAGCCGAGATGCCGGAGGAGGTCTCCGAACGAGAAGGCGCCGGGCCGAGGCGCCCACTCGAGGTGCTCGGACGGAATCACGGCCGCCACCCGCCGCGTGCGTTCGCGGACCCGCTCGAAATAATCGAGAAAGCTCTCGATGTCGGTCTCAGTCACTCTACGCCTCGCATGACGCGCCCCTTGACTGCGTTGGCCCTGGCACCATAGGTGATACGGCCAGCGGCATCTGCCGGCAGGAGCGCGCGCATCCGCTCCTTGAGAAGCGCGAGATCCTCGGACGCCATTGCCGCGAGCGGTGAACGGACGCTGGACCCCTTGAGGATCGTCGTCCAGTACTCGTCGAAATCGGTGAAGGTCCGTTGCACGCTGATCTCCCGCGTTTCGACGGCATCAAAACCCGCTCCCGTCCATAAGTCCCGCATGGCATCGATCCGGGAGGCGTCATGGCTGGGCGGATCCGGAACCCCAACGCCCATGCCACGCATTTCAGCCCGCAACGCCTCGTAAGGAAAGCCACCGCCGACCATGTCCCACGCGTAGGCTGCAGCGAGGCCACCCGGGCAGAGCACTCGCGCCATTTCGGCAACACCCTTGGCCGGGTCGGGAACGAAGAAGATCACCAGCGACATGACAGCCGCGTCGAACGTGTCGTCGGGGAAAGGCAGCTCCATGGCATCGCCCTGATGAAACTGCGCGACACGCAACGCGGGTCGCGTGCGAGCATAGGCGAGCTGCTCCTCGGACGGATCTATCCCCTGGACCGAGGCCGGCGCACACCGCTCGACAATCATTTCGGTGAACGCGCCGTTGCCGCAGCCGACGTCGAGCCATCGCAAACCTGGTTGTGGAGCAAGCCAATCGAGGAAGGTTTCCCCTGCAAGCTGGCTCCACTTCCCCATGTATCGTTCGTAGGCAGCCCCGTCCGTGAAGCGGATCTGGTGGGTCTCCTTGCTCTCGTCGCGGATCATGGCCTCATCTTACCAGCCCGCCGCCCTGGGATACTTCGCCCCCTCGTCCCACTATCCCGCCGAGAGCCGGGGCTCGATCCGTTGCCTCCAGCCAAGCCGGATGACTTCGCCTCGGCCGTGCTCCAGGGAGAAGAGGAAATGAATCCGAAGGTCAACGACATCTTCGCGGCGATCAGTGGCTTGAACCGCACGGCAGTCAAGGTGCCGATCACCGGCACGGTGCGCTATCCCGACTGGGATGGCGCGAACGACCACATCCAGGGCATCGCCCCGAAGAACGGCACCCGCGAGACCCTGGGCGGGCTCTCCGGCAGCAGCTCGGACGGCGGCTACATTGCCACCTTCCAAACGTCGACGGTCAGGGCAACATCGATCTGGCCCACCCAGCCCGAGGATTACGACCACGGCGGCGGCACGCAGATGCTCGGCAACCTGATGGCCTTCGCAGTCGAGAGCGACGACAGCAACGACAATGCCCGGGTGGGCATCTACGACATCGCGGATCTGGCGGCTCCGTCGCTCAAGTACCAGTTCACGGTCAACGGCAAGAAGGCATCCGCCGCGGCGATCACCAACTTCACCGACGGCTCGACGGAGAAGGTCCTGCTCGCCACCTATGACTACGACCCGCACTACATGCGCTTCTTTCTCGCCGACTACTCCGCCGTGAACGGCAACACCAATCCGTTCACCCAGGTCTACCACTACACTGGCTCCGCGCTCGACAACGGCGACCAGTACCAGAACTTCGCCCTCGTCACCACCACCGCGAACGTGATCTACCTTCTGGGCTTCCGCGAGGACGAAGAGCTCCACGTCTTCGAGGTGCAGAGCACCAAAAATCCGTTCATGATCACCGGCCTGGCTCATCGCGGCACCTACAAGGATTGGAGAGGTTCCGACTGGCGCTACGGCATGGGCCTTCAGGTCGTCGACGCCACCGCGATCCAGCTCTGGGGCACCGCCTCCGACCCTTCGGGCTCGCCGACCAAATATACGATCAATCTCTATCGCTATAGTTGAGGCCGGAGTCCTCGGCAAGCAGTGCGTAGACGTGGAAGTCCCGTGGAATGCCGCGAGCAACTCGGAACTGCCGCAGCGTGCCCTCGCGCACGAAGCGGCAGCGCTCGAGGAGGCCGATCGATCGAACGTTGGAGGTCATGACGAAGGCGTGGACCCGGTTGAGTGCGACCGAGTGGAAGGCCCAATCGAGAACTGCTTCCACGGCGCGGCGCATGTAACCGCGGCCCCAGTACGCGGGCGCTAGTTCATAGGCCAGCTCGGCATGCCTGTGGACAAGCGACCAGCTGTTGAAACCGCACATGCCGATGAGTGCGTCGTCCTCTGATCGTGCGAGCGCAAGCCGACAGGAGGTGCCTTCGGTATAAGCAGCGATGTCGCGCCGTACGGCCGCCGCCAGAGATTCAAGGGTGACCGGAGGAATACTCGTATGCTCGGTTACCAGCGGATCGCCGAGGTACTCCGCCAGGCGGAGCTCGTCTCCGAGACGCAACGGCCGAAGTCGAAGATCGCCGAGATCAAAAAGCGGCGGGTTCTTGTCTCCGAGAGCTGCTGCGCCGTTCACAGATGGTTCCGTGTCGCCTAACGTTGTGGCGGCTCGGCGCGCGGCTCAGCCATCCGCTGGAGCCGCTGGTTCGCCGTCGTGTCCTTAGGCTTCTTGTTTTGCAGCGATTCACGCAGTTTGCCTCTGAGTTCGGCCGCGATCTCCACGGCGTAGCCCCACGATGAGCCTTGGGGCCAGTCAGTCTTCACGGGTACCGAGACGTGGCACTGGGCACCGTCTGATTCCCGCTCAGCTCGCAGGTGAACACCGTAAATATCAGACGTCAACGCCCATCGGATATCTGTACTTATACCGGGCTCCTTCTCTTTCAAGACCCGCTCAACTAAATTGGTGAGATAGGCGATTGCTCTGTAGGTAAGCGTTGTTGGTGCCGCTCGTTCCTGTTGCCGCAGGATCTCAAGCACTTCCTCAAGCAACTCTCGATCTGGACGCCGGCTGCCACTGGGTTGAACCCCTGCTTGAACCGCCGCAGATAGTTGCGTTTCAAGTTGAGGCCATAATGCTTCAAAGATTCCGTCGAGAGCTTGGTCCTTCAGCGAACGCTCGCCCGTATGCTCGACTTGGCGGTTAATCGTATAGAGCAGACGACGAAAATCAGCCTTCTCAGCAACAGTGTGTTGGAACTTTGCAAGCGGGGGCTCTACATTTGCGGGCGTTAAGCCAACAAGAAGAGTCCAAATGAATGCATCCTTAGTTTTGGAGAGAGCACCGGCTTCATAGAGTATCCAAGGCGAGACTAGGTTCTCGCGCGTCAAGCAGAGAATGCCAAACCGAGTGCCCTCCAGCGCGTCATCGATTTCGTTGCTCCAGCGGATGCCTTTATCGATCTCACCCGACAAAAAAGGGTCGACGGCTTGGATGACTTGGGGAAGCCAGGCATGCAGAGCCTCGGCCACGGATCGGCTCTTGGCTCCTGACCAACTGAGGAATACCTTCATAGTAATAACCTGTACGACGAACGCTTTGGAAGATCAGCGGCACGTGGGCGCGAGCCCAGGTGTCCGCTGCATCGACTTGTTATGCGCCCTCGTCCTGCTCATTCTCCACATCTAGGTCGTGACATAGACGCGAGAATTCCTCGAATCTTCGGTCGATACTGTCGCGGGTTCTTCGAGCGATTTCCAGGCAAGCACATAGAGCCGGGCCCACCATCCCCTTAGGCCAATCTCGTGGCCCCAGTTCAACTATGTATCTGTCACGGTCAACCTTACCATAGGATGCCATCACACCGGCATAGTTCGGGTGCGCTATCTCGCTCATATCGTCGTACCATGAGCGTAAGCCCGAGAAGTTTCTGTCCATCTGGTCGATGTGAGTAAGGATGTTGATCGCTTCCGTAGGTGTCTGCCTGTTCCTGCTGCCAAAGAGCATCCTCATTGCACGAGCGTCAAACTCGTCCACTCGATGAGTTTCTACCACACGAGCAACCATCACGCCTAGCCCATACAGTACAGCCGTGGTCTCCAGGGCTGCTCGCGCCAATACCGCAGCTGGTACTGCACGATCAGTTTGACATAAGGAAACCGCAGCACCCGCCATATCCGCTACTCGCCAGAGGAGAGTCTCCCGCAGAGACAGAAGTTTGAAGGGTGCTTTAGAGGGGAAGCCAAGAGGTGCGGCATGTACTTGTCTCGGGAGTGAAGCCTGTAGCGCCGATGCTAGTTCTGCTGCTTGGTAGATGTCTGACTCGGCATCAGGGCTACTCATCGATTCAAACCTCTCTGCTGGCGCATAACGCGGACGCGCTTCACCGGCGGGCGGCGAAGCCGACCGTCCGAGTGCAAGCGATAGGTTGGGCGGCTACTCTCAAGCGTACGCCACCTGTACTTTGTACGCGGCCTTCAGTAGGCAGCGGTGCTTGTTTATACGTTCACGATCTTGCCAGCCCTCGCAGGTGACCTCGCCATCAGCATCAGTCTTCCTTGACGCAATACACGAGGCTACAGCAGAGGAAAAGTCAAACCTCCCATAACGCACTCCCAGAAGGGGCACTCCATCTCGAAGAATGCCTTATCCATAGGGGAATAGGAAAGTTCACGAGGCTGTGGGCTGCTGCCAGGGTCCTGAAACTTTACGCTAATCACTATCTTGGCGACACCGGGGTATGTCTCTGAGATTTTAGGCGCA
>Ga0190269_10001083_pt1 | contig 13234 bp, 12 predicted proteins | sample Popmic249IS_FD_133749 | JGI IMG/M metagenome (GOLD analysis project Ga0190269, IMG submission 133749) | Populus adjacent soil microbial communities from riparian zone of Blue River, Arizona, USA - 249 IS | ecosystem: Environmental > Terrestrial > Soil > Riparian zone | place: USA: Arizona...
CGCAGTCGATCAAGCGGGTGAACTACCTGCTGAACCTGTTCCCGTCCGAAGTGCACATCTTCGTTCGGCCCGAGATCAATTCGCTGAAGGATCTCGAGGGCAAGGTGGTGAACTTCAACACGCAGGGCACGGCCGCGGCCTTCTCCGGTCCCATCATCTTCAGCCAGCTCGGCATCAAGGTGAAAGAGACCTTCATCCCGCACTCGTCGGCGATGGAGAAGATGCGCACCAGCGACGAAGTCGCCGCGACGTTCTGGGTGTCGTCGAAGCCGTTGGCGCCGTTCCTCAAGGGCAAATTCCCGCCAGGCTTCAAGTTCCTGCCGGTGGAGTATACCGACAAGCTCGAATACTACGCCCCGGCCTACCTCGAGCCGGCCGACTATCCGAACCTGATCCCAGAGGGTCAGCGCATCGCGACCATCTCGGTGCCGGCGGTTCTCGCCGTCGCCGACACGCCGGCCGATCCGGCCAAGAAGGTGCGCCTGTCGCGGCTCGTCGACTACATCTTCGAGCGCTTCGAGCGGCTGCAGAAGGAGCCCGGCTACCACGAGAAGTGGAAGGACGTGAACCTCGCCGCCTCCGTGCCCGGCTGGACGCGCTACCCGGCACTGCAGGAGAAGCTGGACCGGATGGCTGCCGCCAAACTCGAGCCGGCCTCGCGCACCAAGCCGAAGACCGTGCCGACGAGCGCGGCCGAGCAGGAACGCCTTTTCCAGCAGTTCCTGGAGTGGCATCGTAAGCAGGCGCGGCAGTAATTAGCCGCGCCTGGCATTGATTTGCGGGATTGAGACGACGACTTCGAGCCTAGGGGGCGAGGGATGCCGTTTTCTGTCCGTGAGGACGACGCGCGACGAGGGGAGCAGAAGGCGGGACCTGCATGGGGCCTGTCCGCTGCGGCCTGTGTCATGGCGCTTCTGGCCGTTGATCCTGTTCGTGCCAACGAAAAGGGCTCCGGGACAGACAGCGCCGAAGGGCAGGCCCCGATCGTGATCGCGCAGGACAAGACCCGTCTCACGGTGCCGACCACTCTCGCTGCCGAACCGTCCTCCAGCGTGGCGCTGCGCATCTCGGTGCCCTCGCCGCGCGAGTTGCCTCCCAATGCCTTCGTGCGCATTCGCGGCCTGCCGCCGGCGCTTTCGCTCACCGATGGCTATGCCGTCGCGCCGGGCGTGTGGGCGGTGCCGCTTTCCGCGCTGTCGAACCTTCGCGTCATCGTGCCGGTGGGCATGTCGGGCTCCTCGGATGTGATCGTGAGCCTCGTCACGGTCGACGGCGCTGCGCTGGCGGAGGGCCATATCCAGCTGACGATCGCGACGCAAACCGGCACGGCTCCGCTGCGCGCGCCGACCGTGCGGGCCGCACCGGCACCGCCGCCGCCGCCGGCTGCTGCGCCCGCCGTGGCCCTGTCACCGGAAGCGCGGGAGCGCGCCGAGAAGCTGGTGCAGCGGGGCGAACAGGAGCTGTTGAACGGCAACATCGCGCAGGCCCGCGCCTTCTTCACGCGCGCGGCCGATACCGGCCTGGCGCAAGGCGCGCTGATGCTGGCCTCCACCTTCGATCCGAGCGAGCTGACGCGCCTCAAGGTGCAGGGCGTACAGCCGAACCCCGCCGAGGCCCGCAAGTGGTACGAACGCGCGCGTGAACTCGGGGCCGCCGAGGCCGCTGACCGCCTGACGGCGCTCAACGCGCGCTGATGCGCGTGCCTACGTGGATGCGGATCCAGCAAGCGGGCTGGGCGTCAGTGCGCGTCGACCGGCGCCGGCTTGGCGCCCGGCATCAGGATCGCCGGTGTCTTGATCAGGAACACGAACGGCAGCGCCAGCAGGCACAAGACCATCATCAGCTTGAAGTCGTTGGCGTAAGCGATGATCGCCGCCTGCTGATTGACGAGGTTCTCGAGCAGTGCGCGGCCCTGCTCCGTCGCAGGATTGAGAGGCGCGGCCAACGGGTCGGTGAGACCGGAGTTGAAATCCGTCACGCTCTCGACGAGGCGCGCGCGCATCAGCGTCGTCTTGTTGGTCAGGTTGGCGATCACGATCGACACGCCGATGGAGCTGCCGAGATTGCGGATCAGCGTCCACATCGCCGTTCCCTCCGTGCGGAACGCGGCGGGCAGCGTCGACAGGGCCACCGTGTTCAGCGGCACGAACAGGAACGCGAGCCCCACGCCCTGAACGGCACTGACCCATGCGATCGTGCGCGGCGACGTATCGGGCGAGAAGTCGATGCTGAGGTACAGCGAACCGGCCGACAGCATCAATCCCGCGAACAGCATCGCGCGTGGCCCGGTCACACCCATGATCTTGCCGGCGAACAGCATCGCGATCGCCATGCCGATGCCGCGCGTGCCGAGCAGCCAGCCGGCCTCGATGATCGGATAGCCCATGACGCCAGTGAGAAACGGCGCCATCAGCGCGGCCGACGCCAGCAGCAGGATGCCCGTGACGAACATGAAGCCCAGGCCGATCACGAAGTTGCGGTCCTTGAAGATCTCGATCGGCACGAACGGTGTGGGCCACGTCAGCGTGTGAGCCAGGAAGAAATAGGCACCCGCCAGCGCCACGCCGGCCTCGATCCACACTTCGGTGGAGTCGAACCAACCCAGCTGCTCGCCGCGATCCAGCATCAGCTGCAGCGAGCCGATGGCGATGCTGAGCGCCAGGAAGCCGAACCAGTCGAACACCGGCTTGCGCTCGGACGGCAGGTCGCGCATCAGCGCGATCAGGCCCAGCACCGTCGCCATCCCGAACGGCAGGTTGATGTAGAACACCCAGCGCCAGGAGTAGTTTTCCGTGAGCCAGCCGCCGAGCGTCGGCCCCATGATCGGACCGATCATGACGCCCAGGCCCCAGAGCGACATGGCCCAGCCGCGCTTCTCCGGCGGGTAGATGGTGAGCATCACGGCCTGCGACAGCGGCACCAATGCGGCGCCGAATATGCCCTGCAGCAGGCGGTAACCGACGATCTGCTCGATGTTCTGCGCGATGCCGCACAGCATGGACGCGAAGGTGAAGCCGGCGGCGGCGATCACCAGCACGCGCTTCACGCCGTAGCGCGTCGCCAGCCAGCCCACGGGCGCCGTCATGATGGCAGCCGCCACGATGTACGACGTCAGCACCCAGCTGACCTGATCGATCGTCGCCGACAGGCTGCCTTGCATGTAGGGCAGCGCCACATTGGCGATCGTGGTGTCGAGCGCCTGCATGATCGTCGCCATCATCACGCAGATGGTGATGAGGGTGCGCTGCAGGGGCTCGCTCAGCCCGCGATCGGTGTAGGCGATCACCGGTCGGTGTCCTCGGCGATGGCCGAGCCGCCGAACAACGAGACGATGCGGCCGCGGCGCCCGGTGTCGATCTCGATGTTGGCGCTCATGCCGGAGCGCAGGCGGCGCAGATCCTGGCCGGGCAGGAACTCGACGCGGATGGGCACGCGCTGGACGATCTTGATCCAGTTGCCGGCCGCGTTCTGCGGCGGCAGGATCGCGAACTGCGCGCCGGTGCCAGGGCTGATCGCCGCGACCTTGCCGTGCCATTCACGCGCGGGAAACGCATCGACGGTGATGCTCACCGGCTGGCCGGGGCGCACGTAGGTGAGGTCTGTTTCCTTCGGATTGGCGTCGATCCAGATCGTGTCCGTGCCCATCACCGAGAACACGGGCGTGCCCGCGGTGAGATAGCGGCCCATCTGGATGCTCACAACCTGTGTCGCGATACCGGCGATCGGCGCCCGCAGGACGGTGTTGCCGAGATCGCGCTTGGCCCTGTCGTGGGCGGCAGAGGCCTCCATGAAGGGCGGGTAGCGTTCGATCGGAAGATCCTGGTCGCCGAGCAGCTGGTTGAGCAACGCAACGTGCTGGCCTTCCAGCTGCTCCAGCTGCGTCTTGGCGCCGATCAGCGCCATGCGCGACCGGTCCAGGTCCGACGGCGTCGAGATGCGATTGTTGAGCAGCTCCGACTTGCGGTCGTACTCGGCCTGGTTCGCGGCCATGCTGTCCCGCGCGAGACCGATGCGCTTGCCGAGGCTCGCGAGGTTGCTCTTGAGGTTGGCGAACTCGCTGCGCACGCGCTCCAGCTTCGCCCGCGTCTCGTGCTCGGCGAACTCGTAGGGCGCCGGGTCGATCGAGAACAGCACGTCGCCGGGCTTCAGCAACTGGCCCTCGACCACGGCGATGCTCGCCACCTTGCCCGAAACCTCAGGCGTGATCAGGACGCGCTGCTGTCCGATGTACGCATTGTCGGTGCTGATGTAGCGCCCGCCCAGCAGGTACACGACCGAGCCGATCACCAGCAGCACCAGCGGCACCACCAGAAGCAGCGTCGCGCGCAATGACAGATGCGTGGCCTTCCAGAGCAGACGCTGAGCGGCGTCCCGCCCCTTGCCGACGATCTCAGCGGACTTCGACATGGCGCCCACTCCCGTTGACGTGCGCGGCGCCGTGCTTTGCGGACGCCGCCTTGATGTTCGCCTTGAAGCGCAGAAGTTTCTCGAGCAGCCCGGTCACCTCGGCCTCGCTGAGGCCATCCATGGCCTCGCCGGCGATCTCGCGGCCCAGGGGCGACATCGCCTGCAGGCGGTCGCGGCCGGCACTGGTGAGATGCAGGAGATTGACGCGGCGGTCCGTGGGATGCGCGCGACGCTCGACGAGCCCCTGGGCGCACAGCCGGTCGATCAGGCGAACGAGCGAGATCGGCTGGATCTCCAGCACGTCCGCCAACTCCGCCTGGTTCAGGCCCTCCTGCCGCTCGATGCGCGACAGCACCGCCCATTGGGCGCGCGTCATGCCGTGCGAGCGCGCACGCTGGTCGATGTAGGTGCGCATGGCACGCGCCACATCCGACAACTCGAACAGGATCTCTCGCCTCAGCTCTCGCTTGTTCATAAGCACATCATAAGCAAGCTTATGATCTTGGCGAGTGGGCCTCGGCGAGGGCCAGATATGCGTGTCCGGCAGGCCTGAGACCGCTCTTTGTGCGCCTTACTTCGTCGGCCGCTTGCGCGGCGGCAACTTCGGTAGCGCCATCGGGGCATAATCGTAGCGGGGATCGACCGGCTGATAGTCGTGGCTGCGCGCGCGGGCCCGCACCGCACGCGGGGGGCGCGGCGCCGGCTCGACGTTCTGCGGGGGGATCACGACGGTCGGCGCATTGCGCGGGAAATGCACCTCGATGGGCACTTGCGCCCACCCATTCGGGGTCCAGACGGGACCGCGCGTGTAGTCGTAGACGTGGATCGGAGGCGGCTGCGGTTCGGCCTCGGGCTCGAAAAATCCAGCACGAGCATTTGTCGAAGCGAGCAGCGGCGCCGTGGACAACCCCAGCGCGAGGGCTCGCAGAAAGCGAGGCGACATGAAGCGCACACTCCGATGACCACACGCGCAGGCGCCTTGGCCCGCATGGCCGGATGCTGCCCGGTCTTGGTTAAGGCGGCCTTAAGGGAGCGCGACTTGCGAAGCCGGGGGACAAGCAGCAAGCGGCCTTTGCGGCGCAGCGATGCACTGGTGCATAACCCGCGGGTGACATTCGCAAGCAAATCACCCGCCACGCCGCTGGATGCCGCCCGCGAAGTGCTGCGTCGCACCTTCGGCCATGCCGATTTCCGCGGTCTTCAGGCCGGTGTGATCGACGAGGTGCTAGCAGGCCGCAGCGCTCTCGCCGTCCTACCCACGGGCGGCGGCAAGAGCCTGTGCTACCAGATCCCGTCGCTGGTGCGGCGCGGTCTCGGGCTCGTCGTCTCTCCCCTGATCGCGCTGATGACGGACCAGGTCGCGGCGCTGCAGCAGTCCGACGTGGCCGCCGAGAAGCTCGACAGCAACACGCCCTACGAGCAGCGCAGCGAGATCTGGGAGCGCATCGGCGCCGGCACGCTCGATCTGCTCTACGTGTCGCCCGAGGGCCTGATGCAGTCGTCGATGCTGGAACGGCTGTCGCAGGTGCCGCTGGCGCTCATCGCCATCGACGAGGCGCACTGCGTCAGCCAATGGGGGCACGACTTCCGGCCCGAGTACCGCATGCTGGGCCGGCTGGCGGAGACGTTTCCGGACGTGCCGCGCCTCGCGGTCACGGCCACCGCCGACCAGCGCACGCGGGAAGACATCTGCACCGAGCTGTACCTCAAGGGTGCGCGGCAATTCGTCGACAGCTTCGCACGGCCGGAGCTGGCGCTGTCGGCCGAGCGCAAGTCGGGCCTGGGGCGCAATCGCGTGATCGAGCTGGTGCAGGAGCGCCAGGGCCGCTCCGGTGTCATCTATGCCGGGTCTCGCGACGGCGTCGACGACCTGGCCCAGAAGCTTGTCGACAAGGGCATCCCGGCGCTCGCCTACCACGCCGGCCTCGACAAGGGCCTGCGTGCCGACCGGTTGGAGAAATTCCTCGAGGCCGACGCCGCGGTGATGGTGGCGACCATCGCCTTCGGCATGGGCGTCGACAAGCCGGACGTGCGCTTCGTGATCCATGCCGACCCGCCCGCCGCGATCGAGGCCTACTGGCAGGAGATCGGCCGTGCCGGTCGCGACGGCAATCCGGCCGAGGGCATCACCCTCTACTCGTCATCCGACTATGCCTGGGCGCTGCGCCGCATCGAAATGCGCGATGTCGAAGCGGACGTGAAGAACATCCAGATCCGCAAGCTGCGGCAGCTCTATTCCATGCTCGACGGCATGGGATGCCGGCCTGCAGCCGTGCGCCGCTACTTCGGCGAAACCGGCGTCACCAACTGCGGCGTCTGTGATCTCTGCCTCAGCCCGCCGGTCGGCATCGATGCTACGCGCCCGGCGCAGATGGCCCTGTCGGCGGTGCACCGGCTCGGCGGCCGCTTCGGTCGCGGCCGCGTCATCGACCACCTGATGGGAAAGACCAAGGACGCGTCCACCTTCGAGACGGGCCTGTCCACCTACGGCATCGGCAAGGATCAGTCGGCCATCGCCTGGCGCGCCTTGATGGATCAGCTGCTGTTCGAGGGCCTGCTCCGCGAAGACCCGAACGACGGCCGGCCCCTGGTGACGCTCGGTGATCCCGAAGAGGTCAAGGCCGTGTATCGGTCCGAACGCAAGGTGCAGGTGCGCAGCACGCCCGAAGCCGGCAGCGACGGCGGCGGCAAGTCGGGCCGCGCACGCAAGAAGCATGCGGGCGACCGCCTCGGTATCGAAGCGGCGGACTCGCCGTTGTTCGAGGCGCTCCGGGCCTGGCGCCGCGACCGCGCGGCAGAGCAGCACGTGCCGCCCTACGTGATCTTCCACGACGCGACGCTGTCGGCCATCGCGCGCGAACGGCCGCGCACCCCGGATGCCCTCGCCAAGGTCAGCGGCGTCGGCCAGAGCAAACTGAAACGCTACGGCGCCGACGTCCTGAAGATCGTGCGCGAGACCTGAGTCATCAGGTGAGGCCGAGGCGCGCGCGCTCGGCGGCCAGTTCCGCCTCGTCCCAGTATCCGATGATGATGCCGGCGTGCAGCTGCATGTTCTTGTCGGCGTAGGTCTTGATGCGGGCATCGGGCGTCGTCACCGCGTTGTGCCCGAGCAGCGACCATCGCGTCAGCGCATCCGTGAGCCGCGCCCGCACCGGGGCCAGCGCCGGATCCTCGCCGCGGTCGTGCAGCTCCTGCGGATCCTCCTGCAGGTCGAACAGCATCGGCCGGAACCCGGGCGCGTGCATCAGCTTGTAGCGTCGGTCCGCGACCATGAAGAGCCGGCACTCGCGCACCGGCTGCCCCAGCGCCAGCCGCGGCGTCTGCATGGCGTAGTCGTATTCGGAGAACACGTAGTCGCGCCAGTTGGCCGGCGTCGCCCCGGTGAGCAGCGGCATGAGCGAACGCCCTTCCAGGATATGCGACGGCGGCGTGCCACCGAAGAACTCCAGGAACGTCGGCGCCAGGTCGATGCACTCGACGAGGGCGTCACAGACGGTTCCGCGTGTGGCATCGGCTTCTGGCGAGGGATCGTAGATGATCAGCGGCACCTTCACGCTGACCTCGTGGAAGAGGTCCTTCTCGCCCATCCAATGGTCGCCCAGGTAGTCGCCATGGTCGGAGGTGAAGACGACCATCGTGGAGCGGTCCAACCCCTCCTCGCGCAGCATGTCGAACAGATGGCCGAGCTGGTCGTCGATCTGCTTGATCAGGCCCATGTAGGTGGGGATCACCGTCTCACGCGTGCCGTCCTGCGAGAAGTTCTGCGACACGCGCATGTCCATGAACGCCTTGTGCACGGGATGCGCGTTGTCGCGCTCGGCATCGGTACGCACCGGCGGCGGTATCGGCGCGTCCTTGTACATGCTGGCGTAGGGTTCGGGCGCGATGTAGGGCCAGTGCGGCTTGATGTAGGACAGGTGCAGGCACCAAGGGCGGCCATCCGCTTTTGCCTCGCGGATGAAATCCATCGCGCGCCGCGTCATGTAGGGCGTCTCGGAGTGTTCCTCTGGCACCCGCGCCGCCTTGTCGGCATGCACCAGCAGCCAGCCGTTCTGCAGGTTTCCATCCTTGTCGGCGCCGGAGTTGGCCCAGTGCTCCCACGGATTGCTGGCCTCGAAGCCCTGCTGGCGCAGGTAGTCGTCGTACTTCGGACGCGGGCGGTTGTCGGGATGCAGGCCGTCGTCGCGCTCGTACGGCTCGAACCCGCATTGCGACACGTGCACGCCGATGATCGAGTTCGGGTCGATGCCCAGGCGCGCCATGCCTTCCAGGTCGGCCGCCATGTGCGTCTTCCCGACGAGCACGTTGCGCACGCCGATCGCCTTCAGGTGATCGCCCAGGGTCAGCTCGCCCACGCGCAGCGGCCATCCGTTCCAGTGCGAGCCATGGCTGCGCATGTAGCGGCCCGTATAGGTGCTCATGCGCGACGGGCCGCAGATGGTGGATTGTACGTAGGCGCGGGTGAAGCGGACGCCACGCTCCGCCAGCCGGTCGATATTGGGCGTATGCAGAACCGGATGGCCGTAGCAGCTCAGGTAGTCGAACCGGAGTTGGTCGCACATGATGAAAAGGATGTTCTTGTGCTGGCTCATGCGTCTCGCATCTCCCCGTTCCGGCAGCGGGCCAGCCTGCGGTGCGCGCGCACGGCCGTCAAGGTGCCCGGCCTCGCGTGACGCGGCGGTTGATCGTAACGCCGCCTTCCTGCAAAGTGCCGCGATGCGCGCTGGCAATTTCGGCGCTGCTCGCAGGCCGAACGGACGTGTCGAAGAGCCGGGCCGCATACTTCTTCAGGGAGGAACCCATGCAGGGACGCCGCCAATTCCTGGCCGCAGCAGCCGCAGGCGCGGCTACGCTCGCCGTGCCGCAAAAGCTCCGCGCCCAGATCGCTGGCACTCCTCTCAAGATCGTGTTCCCGTTCAGCGCCGGCGGCGGTGGCGATGCGGTGTGCCGCCTGCTCGGAGAGCATATCGGTCCGGCCCTCGCCCAGCCCATCGTGGTCGAGAACAAGACCGGCGCCGACGGGCGCATCGGCATCCAGAGCGTCAAGAACGCGCCGGCGGACGGCAACACGGTGCTGATCACGACCGGCCCGACCATGTGGCTCTATCCGCTGATCCACGCCAACCCGGGCTATGATCCGCACGTGGACTTCGCGCCCATCTCCCAGCTGTGCCGCTTCGAGTTCTGCGTCGCCGTCGCAACCACGACCGGCCTGACGTCCATGGCGGAGATGGCGGCCTGGATGAAAGCCAATCCGGAAAAGGCCGCCTATGGCGTTCCGGGCGGCGGCACCATTCCGCACTTCACCGGCATCAGCCTCGCCAAGCAGATCGGGGTCGACATGCGCCGCGTGCCCTATCGCGGCGGGGCGCCGGCCATCAACGATCTTGTCGGCGGGCAGATCCCGGTCGTCATCGGCACCCTTTCGGACGCCCTGCAGCAGCATCGTGCCGGCACCATCCGTATCATAGCCGTGGTGAGCAAGACGCGCTCGCCGTTCGTCCCCGACATCCCGACCTTGAGCGAGTCGGGCTACACCGTTGTCGGCGAAGCCTGGTACGGGATGTGGGCCCCCGTCAAAGTCGCGCCGGCCCGGGTGGCGCAGATCAACGCTGCGGTCACCGCGGCGCTGGGGCAGGCGGCGGTCAAGGCGCGCCTGGAAACGCTCGGCCTCATCCCCGCGCCCGGGTTGCCCGAGGGCCTGACGGCCACCATGAAAGCCGACGCCGGCGCCTGGTCTCCGATCATCAAGGAAAGCGGATTCCGGATGGAGAACTGATGGCCGCGGCCATGGCTCTGCGACGCGAAACTGCGGCCGTTTGGCATCAGAGTCCGGCTCTCGCCAGCCTGCTCTCACAGGTCATTGACTTGAGCGCCGATTTGCATGCCCATGGCGCCCCATGAGGCGATTTCCATTCTTCTACGGCTGGATCGTTGTTGCCGTCGTGTTCATTTCCATGGGCATCGGCGTCAACGCACGCACGGCATTCTCCTTGTTCTTTCCGCCGATGCTGTCCGAGTTCGGATGGGACCGCGCGCTCACGGCCGGCGCGTTCTCGTTCGGCTTCCTGATCTCGGCTTTCCTCAGTCCGGTCCTCGGCCGTCTCATGGACAGGTTCGGCCCGGTTCTGGTGATGGAACTGGGCGTGATCCTGCTTGCCGGCGGCCTGCTGCTGGCGCCCTACACCACGCAGCCTTGGCAGCTTTATCTCACCCTCGGGGTCCTCGTCGGCGGCGGCAGCGTCTGCCTGGGCTATTCGGGGCAGTCGCTGTTCCTGCCCAACTGGTTCGTGCGTAAACGTGGCCTGGCGCTCAGCCTCGCCTTTGCCGGCGTCGGCGTCGGCTCCATCATCCTGCTGCCGTGGGTGCAGCGCACGATCGACGCGGAGGGCTGGCGTTCGGCCTGCATCACGCTGGGCATCGCGAGCCTCGTCATTCTCGCACCTCTCAATCTGCTTCTGCGCAAGCGCCCGGAGGACCTCGGCCTCGAACCCGATGGCGACGCCAAGCTGACCCTGGCGCCCGGCGCGCAACCCTCCAACGTCGTCGACGCTGCCTGGGCCTCGGTCGACTGGACGCTCGGGCGCGCCTTGTCGACGATGCGCTTCTGGTGGCTTGCGCTCGGCTATTTCTCCACGCTCTTCGTCTGGTACGCCGTGCAGGTGCACCAGACCAAGTACCTGGTCGAGATCGGCTTCGACGCGGCGACGGCGGCCTGGGCGCTCGGCTTCGTCAGCCTCGCGGGCATTCCGGGCCAGATCGCCCTCGGCGCCCTGTCCGACCGCATCGGCCGCGAGTGGATCTTCGCCGCCGCCAATGTCGGCTTCGCGGTCACCAGCGGCATCCTGATCTGGCTGCAGTACTGGCCCTCGTCCACGCTGCTGCTGGCCATGGTACTGGTGCAGGGCGTGCTGGGCTACGGCATCACGCCCGTGTTCGGGCCGGTGGTGGCGGAGATCTTCCAGGGCAGGCACTACGGCACGATCTTCGGCACCTTGATGTTCATCGCCATCACGGGGGGCGCCGTGGGGCCCTGGCTCGGCGGCCTGCTGCACGACTGGTACGGCACCTACGACCACGTGTTCGTGCTGTGCGGCGTGCTGAGCCTCGTGAGCGCTGCGACGATCTGGTTCGCTGCCCCCGGCAAGGTGCGCGCGGTCGCAGGGCGCATCGGCAAGGCGTCGCCGAGATCCTGACGCCGCACCACCACCTCAACGATCGCGACGCTTCGATGTGCTGCCGCTCTGCGTCGAGGCCCGGGCGCGGGTGCGTGCCGGTGTCGGCGGCGCATAGGCCAGATCGCTCGCCTCCTGAGCCCGGCGCTTGAACTCCGCACGCACGTGATCGGCCAGCGCGCGCACGGTCGCGGGTTGGTTCGCCTGGGGCAGATGCATGTTGATCATGAACTTCGGCAGCTGCGGCAGCCCGCTGCCCGCGCCCAGCACCTCGAGCGACGGCGGCACGCTGTCGCTCAACGCAGCCGATACGGCGATGCCGGCCGACACCGCCGCCTCCTGCGCCACCTGATGCGACACCTCCAGCACCAGCCGCCACGGCCGCTTCGCCAGGCGCAGCGCCTCCAGGATCACCGGCCGGAACCGGCAGCTCTGATCGCCGATCGCAATCGGCAGCGGCGTCATCGTATGCGCGCGGCCGTGTGGCGCGCCGACGAACACGAGGCGATCGATGCGCAGCGTCTCGGCGTGGCGCGCAGCCTCGGCGTCCGTGGTCAGGGCAAGGTCGATCTTGCCCTGTTCCAGCAGCTTCAGAAGGCGCGCCGAGTTGCCGAGATCGAGCGTCACGCGCACCTTCGGCCAGGCACGGTTGTAGCGGCGCAGGATGTGCGGGATGTAGGTCGGCACGATATCGGTCGGCACGCCGAAGCGCACTTCCCCCTCGTACTCGGGCGTCGTCATCTGGCCCCAGATCTCGTCGTTGAGGCCCACGAGACGCAACGCCGGCCCCACCAGGCGCTCGCCCTGCGGCGTGAGGGTGAGCTTGCGATGTCCGCGCTCGAACAGCTCGAGGCCCAGCAGCTCTTCCAGCCGTTTGATCTGCAAGCTGATCGCAGACTGCGTCCGGTTCAGCAGGCCCGCAGCCGCCGTGACGCTGCCCGTATCCACGACGGACGTGAAGGCGCGCAGAAGCGTGATGTCGATGTCGCGAAGCATGGCCGTCACATTAGCGTTTGCAATGCGAACTATTACAGGAATTCGATTTGAGAATGCAAGAAATCACCACATGGTCCGCGCCCATTGGAAAGGAAAACGACCATGCAGACCTCACTCGTGTATGCGGCTGGCGAGGCGCCGCGCTCTTCCACCGCGCGGTTGGCCTCCTTCGCAAAAGTCATTGGCGCCCGCGTTGCAGCGGCCTACGCCGTCCATCGGGAGCGCCGCGAGCTGCTTACCCTCGATGCGCGCATGCTGGCCGACATCGGCCTCACTCACGACGATGTGAAAAGCGAGACGTCGCGCAGCTTCTGGGACGGACGCTGACCCCGCACTCCCACCCGTAAAGTCGTGACGGCAGAGAGCAATGCTCCCTGCCGATCGCGGCGTGCGTTTGCACACCTCTCGATACGGCCTGTATCCTGCGGCACTGAGGACACGACACAGTCGTGGTCTGAAGCGCACCCGCTGCGAGGTGTCACATGTCGATCGAATATCGCGAGTATTCTCGCAAGAAGGGTCCGCCCCAGGAATGGGACGAGACGGTCTTCGGCTTCTGCCAGTTCCTGGATCTCGACATCGACGGGGTGAGCTTCAGCGGGCTCATGCACTACTGCACCCTGGAACGCAGCAAGTTCTACTGGGGCTTCTTCAAC
>Ga0190269_10001084_pt1 | contig 13226 bp, 11 predicted proteins | sample Popmic249IS_FD_133749 | JGI IMG/M metagenome (GOLD analysis project Ga0190269, IMG submission 133749) | Populus adjacent soil microbial communities from riparian zone of Blue River, Arizona, USA - 249 IS | ecosystem: Environmental > Terrestrial > Soil > Riparian zone | place: USA: Arizona...
GCTCGTGGACGTCATGTTGGTGTTGCTGATCGTCTTCATGATCACGATTCCCGTCATTACTCACACAGTTCCGGTTGATCTGCCTGAAGTGAGTAACGAGGCGACGAAGACGAAACCAGAGAACATCAACATCTCTGTCAACAAGGAAGGTCAGGTGTTCTGGAACCAGTCCCTGCTTGCGAGCAACGATGATCTTCTGAAGCGTCTGGAAGGCATCGCGACCATGCAGCCTCAGCCTGAAGTCCACATTCGCGCTGACCAACAAACTCGCTACGAGAATGTTGGTCGCGTGATCGTCGATGCTCAGCGTAAGGGCATCCAAAAGGTCGGGTTCATCACGCTGCCCGGCGGCCAAGGGCAAGCGGTTCAATAATCGCTACCGCCAAGTTAAGAGGTAAATCACCATGGCAATGTCAGTAGGCGGTGGCGGCGAAGGCGAACCGATGATGGAAATCAACACCACGCCGCTCATCGACGTGATGTTGGTGCTGTTGATCATGTTCATCATCACGCTGCCTGTGATGTCTCATGCAGTGAAGCTGGACATGCCGCGGCCGACGAATAATCCGACTCCGCCCACCGAGATCATCGAACCGATCCGGCTCGATATCGACTGGGACGGTTCGATCATTTGGAACGGCTCGCTTGTTCAAATGGGTCAGCTCGAACAGTACTTCCGTTCGGAAGCAGCGAAGAACCCACAACCCGAGCTTCACGTTCGTCCCGACCGTCGCGCGAACTACGATACGGTCGCGAAGGTCCTAGCCTTGGCGCAGCGCAATGGTATGCAGCGCATTGGCTTCGTCGGCAACGAACAGTTCATGGAATAAACCGACCCCTGTCGGTGCATTTAGACGACGGGGCGAACTAATTGCCCCGTCGTTTGTTTCTTGCTCTGTCCACTCCGGACGATTGCAACTGAGAAGGGTCATGACTCGAGTAAAGAGCATTGCTATTGCAATCAGCCTGGCGATCGGCGCTGTGTCTACGTCAACGGTCGTCCTGCTGCCTACGGTCGCGCAGGCCGCCGAGAAAGAGAAAGAGAAGCCGAAGATCAGTAAGGCCGTCGGCGAGCCGCTAAAGAAGGCTCAAGAGGCGATGGCGGCGAAGAACTTCGACGAAGCACTCGTCCAGATTCAGAAGGCGCAAGCGGTCGAGAAGCGCACCCCAGTCGAGGACTATCAGATCGATGAGTTCCTCGGTTACATCCTCGTCCAGCAGAAGAAGTACGGCGAAGCCGCTGCTGTGTATGAGCGAATGATGGCTTCCGATCAGATGCCCCCGGAGCAGGCCGGCGATCGCACGAAGGCGATTGCACAGATGTACTTCCAGGTGAAGGACTACAAAAAAGCTGCTGAGTGGGCCAAGAAATGGCTCGAAGCAAATCCCGGCAATGAAGACATGGGCGTGCTTCTATCGCAGTCCTACTACTTGCTCGAGCAGCACAAAGACGCTGCCACCTCGATGACGACGGTCGTCGATAACCTCGAGAAAGCCGGGCAAACACCAAAAGAGAACTACTACCAAATCATCTTGAGCTCGTACGTCAAGATGGACGACAAGGCGGGCGTCGACAGCACGCTTAAGCGTATGGTTCGCTACTACCCGAAGCCGAATTATTGGGAAAACCTGCTCGACTCCTATCGTCGCAAGCAGAACAGCGATCGGGTGACCTTCAACTACTACCGGCTGATGAATGATGTCGGCGTGTTGAAGGACAAAGGCGACTACATGGAAATGGCGCAACTCGGTCTCGAGATGGGTGTGCCGGGCGAGTCGCAGCAGATCGTGGAGAAGGGCATCCAAGCGGGCGTGCTGAAGAGCGAGGACAAGACGGAGCAAGGCCGCTTTGATCGCTTGCTCGCCGCAGCAAAGAAGCAAGCTGATGCGGATCGCGCGTCGCTCGGTGCTCAAGCGAAAGAAGCTGAGAAGAATCCGAAGGGTCAAATCGATGTCGGTCTCGGCCAGGCCTATCTCAGCTACGGTCAAGTCGACGAAGCAATCACGGCAATCGAACGCGGCATCAAAAAAGGTGGCGTGACGGATGTCGATGAAGCTCAGATCAGCCTGGGTCTTGCGTACCTGAAGAAAGGACAGAAGGACCAAGCTCGCGAAGCGTTCAAAGCCGTGAAGCCTGATTCGAAGTGGGCTGACCTTGCCGAACTCTGGAGCATTCGCGCCCAAAGCGTGTCAGCTTGAAGTTGACGCATGTCGACCGCAAAAAGCCCGGCAGTGCCGGGCTTTTTTGTTAGCAGTGCAATGTCTGGCGGTGTCGATGGTCCAAGTGAGTGCCATCGCATCCAGCGCTAAAATATCCGCCCATTCCCCGCCCACGGAGTTGCCGTGAGTCAGTTCAAAGGCATCCCGATCGTACCGTCGTCGAACGCTGCCGTTCGCAGTGGCGACAAATACCGAACGCCACAGGGCTTCGCTGCGATCAAGGATGGCATCAAGGCATCGAGCAATACGTCCTCATTCGTCCCTGGACGCAAACCTCAATGGCTGCGTGCGCCGATGCCCGCAGGTACCGGCTTCGATGCAGTGAAAGCAGTAGTGAAGGAACATCGTCTCGCGACGGTGTGCGAAGAAGCCAAGTGCCCGAACATCGGTGAGTGTTGGAATGCCGGTACTGCAACGTTGATGTTGATGGGCGCGGTCTGCACTCGCGCATGTCGCTTCTGCTCAGTCGACACGGGCAATCCGCACGGTTGGCTCGATGCCGAAGAACCGATCAACAGTGCGCGAACCGTGCAGCTCATGCGCCTGAAGTACGTCGTCCTAACTTCGGTCAACCGCGACGATCTTGCTGATGGTGGCGCGGCTCATTTCGCTGCGTGTGTGCGCGAGATCAAACGCCTGAGCCCGCAAACCGCCGTGGAAGCGCTCACACCCGATTTCCAAGGCAATCTCGCCGACGTGGAGACTGTCGTTGGCAGTGGCCTCGAAGTGTTTGCTCAAAATGTCGAAACGGTTGAGCGCTTGACGCATCCAGTGCGCGACCCGCGTGCGAGCTACGCACAGACGCTGAACGTTTTGCGGCATGCGAAGGAATTTCGTCCTGATGTGTTGACGAAGACCAGCTTGATGCTGGGCCTCGGCGAAACGGATGCGGAAATCGAAGCCGCGCTGGATGACATTCGTGCGGCGAACGTCGACATCCTGACGCTCGGCCAATATCTGCGCCCGACGGTGAATCACTTGCCGATCGAGCGGTGGGTATCGCCAGAGGAATTCGCGCGTTATCGCGAACTCGCGTTGAGCAAAGGATTTCTCGAGTGCGTTTCTGGTCCGCTCGTGCGTTCCAGTTACCGTGCCGAGCGCGCGCTCGAGCGCAACAATGCTGGGTTATCGAACGCGGCGAAGAGCGCCTAAAGCTGCTTCGTTCGCCTTCACTGATCAGTTGAGAGCTTTCGTGAGCGCATCCTTCAAGACTCCGCCGGAACTGTTACCCGAGCCGATGCTGCGATGGCTGGGTCGCGTCGAATACGAACCGACCTGGCAAGCGATGCAGCGATTCACCGAGATGCGTCACGACACGACCGCGGATGAGCTGTGGTTTCTCGAGCATCCGCCAGTGTTCACGCTCGGCATGAACGCGAAGCCTGAACATCTGCTCGCGCCGGGGAATATTCCGGTCGTCCAAATCGATCGAGGCGGGCAGGTGACGTATCACGGGCCCGGTCAGCTCGTCGTCTATCCGCTCATCAATGTTCGTCGTGCTCGCCTTGGCATTCGCGAACTCGTGATCGCACTCGAGACCGCGATCATTGGGTACTGCGCTGAGCGCGGCGTGCACGCCGTCGGGCGCCGCGATGCGCCCGGCATCTATGTTGATGGCAAGAAGCTCGCGAGCATCGGTCTCAGAATTCGTCGCGGCTGTAGCTACCACGGACTCGCCTTCAATATCGGAATGTCGCTCGAGCCGTTTCAACGCATCAATCCGTGCGGCTTTGCGGGATTGCAGGTCACGGATCTGCAAACGCTCGGCATCGACGCGGAAGTGTCTGAGGTCGCACGCGATCTCGCGCCACATCTATTACAAGCATTGGGCCTGCCGCACTCTGCGGCATGGGTTTGATTAGAAAAGTCGGATAAGGAAACAACATGCGCGCAGTCGTGCTTCGCAGCTATGGGCCTCCATCACAACTCGGCGTCGAAGAGGTCCCCGCGCCGCAGCTCAAGCCGGGTCACATCCGTCTCAAAGTTCATGCAGTGGGCTTCGGCTTTCCCGATGCGCTGATGGTGGCCGGCAAATATCAGGTGAAGCCAGAAGTGCCGTTCACACCCGGCAGCGAAGTCGCCGGTGTCGTCACTGAAGTTGCACCTGATGTCACGAACGTGAAAGTCGGTGCGCGTGTGCTCGCCAGTGCCGGTCAAGGGGCGCTCGCCGAACAATGCATCGCTAATGCGTCGACGCTGATCCCGTTGCCCGACTCGATGAGCATGTCTGCCGCGGCAGGATTCTTGGTCAACTACGGCACGACGTATCACGCACTCGTCCAGCGCGCGAATCTGCAACCCGGCGAAACACTGCTCGTGCTCGGTGCCGCCGGCGGTGTGGGTTTGACCGCAATCGAAATTGGCAAAGCACTTGGCGCAAAAGTGCTCGCGGCAGCAAGCACGGATGAAAAGCTCGCCCTCGCGAAACAACACGGCGCGGACGCGGTGTTCAACTACACGACGGATCACATCAAAGCGAAGGTCATGGAGTTCACTGGCGACAAAGGGATCGATGTCGCGTATGACCCCGTGGGAGCCGACTACGCAGAACAGGTCGTGCGCAGCATGGCCTGGAACGGTCGCTATCTCGTCATTGGCTTCGCCGGCGGCAAGATTCCTGCGATCCCTTTGAACTTACCGCTGCTCAAAGGCTGCTCGCTCGTCGGCGTGTTTTGGGGCGCACACACACGACGCGAACCAGCACTGCACGCACAGAATCTGAAAGACCTGTTCCGCTTGTTCGACGAAGGCAAGATCAAACCGCACGTCACTGAGTTGAATGGACTCGAACGCTTCACCGACGCGCTCGAAGTACTGAATGGACGCAAGGCGACAGGAAAAGTCGTGATTCGCGTGGCCGAGGGCGAAGGCTGAGCTTCCCATCACGTGCTGCTCGTGTGCTCTCGACACGAGAGCCCGAGCAGCATCTCGCCGCGACTGCGCAGAGTTCGGCACGCGACATCGCCGCCATCACTCCATCACAGGGTCATCGCGCCCCGCGTCAGCATGTAAGCGCGTCCGCGACGGATCATCCGACATCAGAGCAGGCTTCTCGAAGCCGACGACGTCCTCACTCATCGCCGTTCATGCCCGAGCGACCCCACGCGCGCGACCAATCGTCGCGGCGCTGGAATTCCTGCGAGTTCGTAGCTTCGATTCGTACGACCAAAGCGAGCTTGTAGCGGACGCCGAACATGGCGATGGCCAATTCACATGCGGCTTGGGGGAGCGTGTCTTCTCCAAGACGACGGGACGGAACGAGATCCCACTGTCTTCGTCATCCCGGCGGATGACCAACTGGAATGCCCGTGTAAACCGGAATCTAGACTTACGACGTGACTCGCACAGAACAACCGCTGCAGCCAAGCGGCACGTCGAGCGAATGGCGCACGCGAAAAATGCAAAACAGCTTTGCGTCACGGGCTAAATGCAAAGCCGTGTTGCATTTCCGAGCATGAAACATCGGTTGATGTCGATGGACGAGGCGTGGCGAATGGGAGCGATCCCGCGCTTTGACGCTTCAATAACTGAAGGCTTTGCGGTGTCCTCCGCAAACCTCGGCGAGATCGAATCGTGAAGACTGCAGACGCGGAGGGCGCATCCGAGAGGATCACCCAAGCTGCATCCGACGCAGGCAGCGCCGCATGCCGAAAGGCAGATCTACAACACGAACCGTACGCGCTCACACGAGGTGAGCTCGGTGTAGAGCGCATCGAGCTGCGCTTTGCTGTGCGCAGTGAAGGTGAACGTGAAGCTCAGGTACGTGCCGTCTTTGCTCGGCCGCTCTTTGATCTTCGCTGGATCGACTGGGCCAACGTGCTTTTGCACGATGCCGAGCACGACGCTGCGAAATTCATCGTTGTGATGACCCATTACCTTGAGCGGGAACTCGCAGGGAAATTCGAATAGCGTTTCGCTCATGGCTCCTCCGTCGAGTACGCCGGTGTGCGTGCTAAGCGTTCGCGCAACCGCATGAACGCATCGCTGATCGCGTGCCAACGCGGTCCAGGTTTGCCGTCACCCACGGGAGCACCGTCGATCTTCGTGATCGGCAAGATGTCGCGGGTGGCTGCTGAAATCCAAACTTCGTCGGCGCGGCGTAGTTCACTGACCGAGATGCGACGCACTTCGACCGGAATATCTGGCGGCGCAAGTTCCAACGCAACATCACGCGTTGTACCGGGCAGCAATCGATGCGAGTTCGGCGGCGTGATCAGAATGCCATCGATGACGAGAAATACGCTTGTCGATCCGCCCTCGAGTACCTCGCCATCGCGCACGATGATTGCTTCATGCGCGCCAGCTTCAGCCGCTTGCTGCTTCATCAGCACGTTCGCGAGCAGCATCGTCGATTTGATGTCGCAACGTCCCCAGCGGAAGTCTTCGACCGTGATCGCGGAGAGACCATTCGTACGGCCTTCTTCATCGAGCACGGGCAGTGGAGAGGCCATTGCAAACACCGTGGGTTTCACAACCGCGGGAAACGTGTGATTGCGTCCGAACTCGGCGCCGCGCGTGACCTGCGCGTACAAGTACATGTCGGCTCCGCCGTTGCGCTCGATCAGGTCGACCATCACGGCGTGCCATTCATCGTGAGTGAGTGGCGCAGGGATGCGGACTTCCGCGAGCCCTCTAGCGAGTCGATCGAAATGCTCGCGGAAGCGAAACATGCGGCCGCTGAACGCTGGCAACACTTCGTACACGCTATCGGCGAACAAGAAGCCACGATCGAGCGGTGAAATGCGCGCTTCGTTCAACGGCATGAATTCGCCGTTGAGATAACAAACCGGGAAGGGCGCAGCCATCGTGTTATTCCATCCAGAGCTTCACGTCGTCCCATAGACGACCAAAGAAACCGTCGGCCGGTACATCGGCGACCGGATACAAATCGTAGCTGCCGACTACGTCGGTACCACGCGTAACCCGCAGTTTCCCGGCTGCCTTGCCGCGTTCGAGCGGTGCGACGAGTGGATTCGCCACATCGGCTGCACCGACGAGCGTTGCTTCTTGACCGCGCGGGATCGTCACGACGACATCGCGATTCGGCGCGAGCTCCACTTGCTCTGCTTCGCCTTTCCACACTCGAGCGGTCACGACGGGTTTGTTCGCGCTGAACAGCTGCTTCGTTTCGAAGAAGCGGAATCCGTAGTTGATGAGCGCCAGGCTCGCGTCCTCACGTGCACGAATCGAAGGCGCACCCATCACGACTGAGATCACGCGCATGTCTTCGCGCTTGCCCGACGAGACGAGGCAGTAGCCCGCGGATTCAGTGTGGCCGGTCTTCAACCCGTCGATCGTCGGATCCCGATCGAGCAAGCCATTGCGATTCGGTTGAGTGATCTTGTTCCAGGTGAACTGACGCTGGGAATAGAAGCGGTAATACTCGGGAAAGTCGCGAATGAGCGCAGCGGACAGCAACCCGATGTCGCGCGCAGTGACGTAATGCTGTGGGCCCGGCATGCCCGGGCTGTTCTCGAAATGCGATCCCGACATGCCGAGTTGCTGCGCATATTGATTCATGAGATCGACGAACACTGGCTCGCTACCAGCGACGTGCTCAGCAAGCGCGACGGTCGCATCGTTGCCCGATTGCACGATCATGCCTTGAATCAAATTCTCGACGCTTACTTGCGTGCCGATTTCGACGAACATGCGCGAGCCATCTTGATTGCGTGCATGCGGGCTGATCGTCACCATGTCGTCAAGTTTGATGCGTCCCGCTTTGAGCGCATGAAAGACGCCATAAGCAGTCATCAGCTTCGTCAGACTCGCCGGCTCCAGCCGCTCATTCTCATTCGATGCCGCAAGCACCGCGCCTGTCGCATAGTCGAGGACGAAATAACCCTTCACCGGGACTTGGGGCGGCGCGGGAATCGGGATAGGTGATTGAGTCGCTGTTCCGGCAGGCGTAAGCACAGCAACCGGGATCGGTCCTGACGTCGGCTGCGCCGTAACTGCGCCCTCAGTTGATGTGTTCTCCGACGAATCGGAGCAACCCGCGCATGCGATTAACGCGGCAATCGGAATGACGTGCAGAAAACGGCGGAACGCAGTAACCATTGATTTCGCTCGAACAAGTAGCGGTTGTGGGCGGGAATTCTAGCCAGCGACTGTGCCCGAAAATAGGCGGAAAGTGCGCGGGCGGTGGCGAATCGTGCGGCTAGTCGGCCGCTAAGCGTGCATCGACGATGCCGAGCTTTTTCAATCGAGCGACTGCGCGATCGAACTCGGGGACGGACGGCACCGGTCCGACACGGACCCGATACATCGTCTGACCATTGACCTGATCTGCTCGGACGCTCGCGTTTGTGACACCTTGTGCACGGAGTTGTTCGACGAGCTTCGCAGCGTTTGCCTGCGTTCCGAATGCGCCGGCTTGTACGTACAGCGCTCCGGCCGGCGCAGCGGCGGGTGCGTTCTGATCGCTCGGCGACACTGCGCGCACTTCGACGAAAGCGGTGCCGTCTCGCAAGATTCCGAGCTTCGCGGCAGCGGTGTAGGAGAGATCGATGATGCGGCCATCTTTGAATGGGCCGCGATCGTTCACTCGCAAGGTGACCGTACGACCGTTTTGTAGGTTGGTGACCTTCACATACGTCGGCAACGGCAAGGTCTTGTGGGCGCCAGACATTGCGTACATGTCGTACTTCTCGCCATTCGACGTGCTCTGCGCATGGAAGCCCGGCCCATACCATGAGGCGACGCCGCGCTCGACATATCCAGTCGCACTCGACATCACGAAGTAGCGTTTGCCGAGCACGGTGTAGAAGGCGGGATTGCCTTTGGCGGAGCGCGGTTCAGCGCGAGGAATCGCGTCCGGAATCGTGTTCACGTCCATCGATGCGGGTGGCTGCGTTGATGGCGTCGGTAACGCCGGAGGAGCCGGCACGGACCGCGTCGACGTTCCGCTGCATGCGCCGACGAACACGGCGATCGAGGCAAGTGCTACGCGTGTTGTCCGAGCCTGTCGCAAGCCGAGCATCAGCGCTTCACGTCCTGCATGAAGCCTTGAATCGCGCCGCCGAGCTCATGCACGGCCAACGCATACATGTTGCTGCGGTTGTAACGTGTGATCACGTAGAAGTTGTTGAAGCCAACGCGATACTCGGGTCCGTCCTTACCTTGCAACACGACCAGCATCGCAGGGGCATCATCAGGCTGCGTCGTCGCGAACGTGACGCCTTTGTCGCGCAGCGATCGAACCGTCTCGTTCAATTCAATGGTCGCGGTCTTGAAGCGCGACATATCCGTGTTCTCGATCGTGGCATTCACGACGACCGGTTCACCTTCTCGCCAACCATGCACGCGCAGATAGTTTGCGACGCTGCTGATCACGTCGGACCAGCTCGACCACAGGTCGCGCTTACCGTTGCCGTCGCCATCGATCGCGAACTTGCGATAGCTCGTTGGAATGAACTGTGGGATGCCCATCGCGCCGGCATACGATCCGAGTGCGGCCTTGGGATCGACGTGCTCTTCACGCGTCAGCAACAGAAATTGTTGGAGCTCACCGCGGAAGAAAGGTGCTCGCGGCGGGTAATCGAATGCGAGTGTCGCGAGCGCATCGATGACGCGATACCGGCCCGTGATTCGACCGTACGACGTTTCGACGCCGAGGATCCCAGAGATCGTCGCCGCGATGCCGGAGTCATGCACACCTTCGAGACTCTGCGCATTCGCCGTCCAGAAGTCCGCGCCTTGCTGAATGCGCTTCTCCGTCAGGAAGCGATCGCGATATTCGAACCAAGGTACGACGCGCTCGGCCGGTCGACTGATCGCATCAAGGATGGCCTGCTTCGTTTCGGCTTGCCCGAGCAGCTCGCCGATCGCTTTCTTATCGAGATCGAATTCGGCGGCAGTCTCGTCGATGAATGCTTTGACGTCGGGGCGCGAACGATCCAACGCGAATGCGGAAGGAGTGATTAGGACGCTAGCGATGAGGGCAACGGAAAGTTTCGTCACTTCGTCTCACGAACAAATTGCGGCGGCAGGAACGCCAACGTTGCGATTCGACCGCTCAACGGCCGACGAGTTTCCGCTTGGCGCAGAGCGACATGAGAATACCGAAACCCGCCATGAGGGTCACCATCGCAGTGCCGCCATAGCTGACGAACGGCAGAGGCACGCCGACGACGGGCAATAGGCCGATGACCATCCCGCTGTTCACGAACACATACACACAGAACGTGAGCGCAAGGCTTCCAGATGCGAGTCGCGCAAACGTGTCCTGTGCGGTCGCTGCGAGATACAGCGCGCGACCAATCACGAACATGAAGAGCAACAACACCGTGACGAGTCCGAGCAATCCCCACTCTTCACCGATCACCGCGAAGATGAAGTCAGTCGAGCGTTCTGGAAGGAACTCGAGCTGCGCCTGACTGCCGCGTAAGTAGCCTTTGCCGAAGATGCCACCCGAGCCGATCGCGATCTGCGATTGAATGATGTGATAGCCCGCGCCGAGCGGATCGTTTTGCGGATCTAAGAAGGTAAGCACGCGCTGGCGCTGATAGTCATGCAGTAAGAATTGCCACGCCACATACGCCACCGGGATCAACAAACCGATGACGCCGAAGATGTATCGCAAACGAAGACCGGCGAGCAGGATCACCATTCCACCACCCGCGGCGACGAGCAATGACGTACCGAGGTCAGGTTGCTCAGCGATCAAAAGGGTCGGGATGATGATGCCCAGACCAACAACCACGATAGACAACAAGCTGGGCGGCAGAGCGCGCTCATGCAGATACCACGCACAGGCAAGCGGCACCGCGATCTTCATGAGCTCCGAGGGTTGGAAGCGCACGAAACCTAAATCGAGCCAACGCTGCGCGCCCATCGCGATGTCGCCAGTGACCATGACGGCGATGAGTAGGATCAATCCCAGCAAATAGATCCACGGCGTCGCCATGCGGATCATGCGAGGCGGAACTTGCGCAAGCGAAATCATCACGACGAGTGCCATCACGAAATGCAGGCCCTTCGACTCCATCATCGCGAGGCTGCGACCCGACGCGCTGAAGAGAACGATCAGACCGACCGCCACGAGCAAGCTCAGCCCGATCAACAGCGGACCATCGATGTGTAGGGCAAGCAGCAACCGCGTCGTGCCCGTTAGCGTGCGTTGCGTGCGCGAAGTCTGAAGGCTCTCGTAACTGCTGCTCATATCAATCGCCTCGGGCCAGCGGTGGCGCAACAGCCGGTGCGGTCGCTTTGCGTTTCGCCTCTTGCGCCTCCAGCTCTTCAGGCGTCAGCAGGTAGTTGTCCAAGATTCGACGCGCGATCGGCGCGGCGAATGCAGAGCCGCCCCCTGGGGCGTTCTCGACAATGATCGCGACGGCAATCGTCGGGTTTTCGAAAGGCGCGAAGGCAACGAACAAAGCATGATCGCGCAAATGTTCGGCAAGCTCGCCTGCTTTACGCACGCGCTCCGTGATGGCGACGGTGAACACCTGCGCCGTGCCGCTCTTGCCCGCCATCTTGTAAGGCGCGCCTGCAGCCGCCGCGCGAGCGGTACCGTACGGCGCATTTGCGACGTCATACATGCCGCCTTGAGCAAGCTCCCAACCTTCGGGATGCGTTGTCTTCACGCTCGGCAACTCGTGCGGCGGTAGCTCGCGCACTTCACCTGTTTGAACGTTGCGAATGGCGCGGACGAGCCGCGGTTGGAATCGTTTGCCTTTCGCAGCGACCGCGGAGATCGCATTCACGAGCTGCACCGGTGTGACCTGCATCTGGCCTTGGCCAATGCCGACGCTGATCGTGTCGCCTGGGAACCAAATCTGCAGCTCTTTACGCGTGCGATACGCGCGTTTCTTCCACTCGGAGGAGGGCAGAATGCCAACGCGTTCTCCCGCAATGTCGATACCCGTCGGTGCACCCAGCCCGAACTGGCCGACGAACCCCGCCATGCGATCGATACCCATCAGGCGCGCGATATCGAAGAAGTAAATGTCGCACGAGGTGGCGATCGCCTTGCGCATGTCGACCGTGCCGTGACCGCTAGGCTTCCAGTCGCGTCGCGCGCGACCGTACCCAGGTGACGACCAGATGCCACGGCAGAAGCGCGTCTCGCTTGCAGTCACGACACCTGTTTCCAATGCAGCCATCGCAAAAATCGGTTTTACCGTCGATCCGGGCGGATAGACGCCACGAATCACACGGTCGTACATCGGGCGGTTTGGATCTTCGGTGAGCGCGATGTATTCCCCGCGTGTCAGCCCGCGAGCGAAAAGGTTCGGATCGAAAGCGGGCGTGCTGACATACGCGATGATGTCGCCGTTGCGCGGATCCATCGCAATCGCTGAGGCGCGTTGACCGCGCAATGCATCCTCAGCGGCCTGCTGCACGCGATGATCGATCGTGAGAAACAGATCGTTGCCTGCGATCGGCTCATTGCGAACGAGATCGATCGAAGCACGACCGACTGTCGTAACGCGACGACCTTGCGCATTCACGAGTAACTGTTGCGAGCCCGCTTGCCCGTGCAGTTCCTTTTCGTAGGCGCGCTCGACGCCGCTCTTGCCCGTCAAGGTCGTGCCGGCGTACTCGTCGATGTTGAGTGTCTTCTTGTCTTCTTCGCTGATCGCACCGACATAGCCGATCGCATGCACGCTGCTCGCGCCGAGCGGGTAGTAGCGCGTCAACCGCGGCGTGATTTCGACGCCCGGGAAGTCGTAGCGACGCGCGGCGAATCGAGCGAGCTCTTCTTCGGTGAGCTGCAACTTGACCGGCACTGCTTCGAAACTGCGTCGACCGCGAATGTCTTTCTTGAGGGTCGGAATGTCGTCCGCTTCAAACATTCCAAGCGCGGCCAAGCCCTTCAATGTCGCGTCCAGGTCGACGACCTGCTCGCGTGTGAGCTCCAGTTGATATGACGGCGCGTTCGTCGCGAGAGGTTGTCCATTGCGATCGAGGATCAAGCCGCGATTCGGCGGTATCGGCTCGATTTTGATTCGATTGCCTTGCGACTCCTGCACGTAATAGTCGTATCTCACGACCTGCAGCCA
>Ga0190269_10001085_pt1 | contig 13212 bp, 14 predicted proteins | sample Popmic249IS_FD_133749 | JGI IMG/M metagenome (GOLD analysis project Ga0190269, IMG submission 133749) | Populus adjacent soil microbial communities from riparian zone of Blue River, Arizona, USA - 249 IS | ecosystem: Environmental > Terrestrial > Soil > Riparian zone | place: USA: Arizona...
CGGTCGCGGTGCTGATCATCGCGTGCCCCTGCGCGCTCGGCCTGGCCACTCCGACGGCGCTGCTGGTCGGCACCGGCCGGGGCGCGCAGCTGGGCATCCTGATCAAGGGCCCGGAGGTCCTGGAGTCCACTCGCACGGTCGACACGGTGCTGCTCGACAAGACCGGTACGGTCACCACCGGCCGGATGACGCTCCTCGACACCGTGCCCGCAGACGGCCAGGACCGCGAGGAGCTGCTGCGTCTGGCCGGTGCGGTCGAGTCGGGCTCCGAGCACCCGATCGCCAGGGCGGTGGCCCGCGCGGCCGCCGACGCGACCGGACCGCTGCCCGCCGTGGCGTCGTTCGGCAACGTCGAGGGCCTCGGCGTCCGCGGCGCCGTCGACGGCCGGACGGTCGTCGTCGGCCGGCTACGGCTGCTGCGCCAGGAGGGGCTGGCCGTTCCGGCCGAGGTGGAGCGGGCGCAGGTCGCGGCGGAAGCCGCGGGGCGAACGGCGATCGCCGTCGGGTGGGACGGAGCCGTCCGGGGAGTGCTGGCGGTCGCCGACGTCGTCAAGCCCACCAGCCGTGAGGCGGTGGCCGCGCTGCGTCGTCTCGGACTGACCCCGGTGCTCTTGACCGGGGACAACGCGACGGTGGCCCGCGCGGTCGCCGACGAGGTGGGTATCGAGGAGGTCATCGCCGAGGTGCTCCCCGCCGACAAGGTGGACGCGGTCAAGCGGCTGCAAGCCGAGGGAAAGGTGGTGGCGATGGTCGGGGACGGCGTCAACGACGCCGCCGCGCTCGCGCAGGCCGACCTCGGGCTGGCGATCGGTACCGGTGCCGACGTCGCGATCGAGGCCTCCGACCTCACGCTGGTCCGGGGAGACCTCGGGGCGGCCGTCGACGCGATCCGGCTGTCGCGCCGCACGCTGCGGATCATCAAGAGCAACCTGTTCTGGGCCTTCGCGTACAACGTCGCCGCGCTGCCGCTGGCCGCGGCCGGTCTGCTCAACCCGATGATCGCGGGCGCGGCGATGGCGTTCTCCTCGGTGTTCGTGGTGGCCAACAGCCTGCGTCTGCGCCGCTTCCGCACCAGCCAGTAGCCCGCTCCGGCCTGCCGCGGTCACCGCGGCAGGCCGCGCTCTTCTACCGTGGGACCGTGTTCGCGGCACGCCGGATCGGCTGGCCGGACGCCGCGGCCGGCGTTCGCCGTCAGACCCGCGTCGGGACGAGTCGGACGCGACGCAGGAGCTGGGCGTTGAGCGCGACGACGATCGTCGAGGCGGACATGAGCACCGCGCCGATCGCGGGGCTGAGCGTGACCCCGGCCCAGGCCAGTACGCCGGCGGCCAGCGGGATCGCGACGACGTTGTAGCCGGCCGCCCAGGCCAGGTACCCCCTGCTCGTCGACGCGCTCGGCGTCGTCGGGCAGCAGCGCGGCGAGCGCCGAGAGCGCCCCCTGCGCCTGGCCGATCGCTTTCATCTCCTGCCAGTGCCCGAGCAGCATGATCGCGACCAGCGCGGCCAGCTCCCACCAGAAGTCCAGGCCGAACAGGCCCAGCGCGGTGGCTGCCGACGCGACGTAGGCGACGGTGACGGCTATCGATATCAGCAGCATCATGCCGGGCGCGCGGTCGCGGATCTCGGTGACCGCGCCGGCGAGGAACGGCCGGCCGCCGTAGAGGAACACCACCGACCCCAGCAGCGGTCCGACCCACTCGGTCAGGTGTACCCCCATGGGGTATACGCGACAAGAGGCGGAGGTGTGGTTTCTCGCACGCCGGCGCGGGCAGCGGGTGCTCGTGTCACCCGGCTCGGGAGTCGTAGTCGGCGCGAGCCTGCTCCACGCGATCCACGTTGGCTTCGGCCCACTGCATCATCGGCCGCGCCGCCTGGAGGAACGTCGATCCCAGCGGCGTCAGCTCGTAGGTGATGTGGGGCGGCATGACGTTGTGCACCGTCCGGAGGAGGATCCCGTCCCGCTCGAGGTTCCGCAGGGTGACCGTGAGCATCCGCTGGCTGATTCCGTCGATCCCACGTTTGAGCTCGGTGAATCGCCGCGCTCCGGTGGCCAGCGAGTCGACCACGACGAGTGCCCACTTGTCCTCGAGGATCGGCCGGCACCCGACCCGTGGACGGCCGCTGTGCGTGCCGCTCATGGTTACCTCCAGAGAACCGAGGCACAGGAAAGTGCCTGATTGCGCAGCGTAGGGCGCTGTCGAAAGATGGATCGCAGTTCTCCAACGGTACCGAGTTACTTGAGAGAACCACACCCTGGCGATCCGATGAAAGAAGAAGCATGTCCACGTACCTGCTGGTGCACGGCGCCTGGCACACCGGCGAAGTCTGGGATCGGGTGGTCCCGCTGCTCACCGACGCCGGGCACCGCGCCTTCGCGCCGTCGTTGACCGGCCACGGCGACCGCGCGCACCTCCTCGGCCCGGATGTCGGCCTCGACACCCACGTCGACGACGTCGTCCGGCTGATCGTCGAGCAGAACCTGACCGACGTGGTGCTGGTGGGCCACAGCTACGCCGGCCTGGTCGTCTCGTCGGTGGCCAACCGGGTGCCTGAGCGCCTCGCGCACCTCGTCTACCTCGACGCGATGGTCCCGGCCGACGGCGAGACCGCGATCGACGTCATGCCCGTCGTCCAGGTGACGATCGACCTGGCCGCGCGCACGGACGTTCCCTGGCGGATCCCACCGCTTCCGGAGCTGCCCGCGCCGCGCGGCCTGTTCGGCGTCACCGATCCCGCGGACGCCGCCTGGCTGCGCACGCTGCTGTCCGACGAGTCGGCGCTCTGTTTCCAGCAGCCGGTCCGGCTCGACAACCCGGCGACCAGCCGGGTGCCCCGTACCCACATCCACTGCACGGTCGGCGCCCCGGAGCGCCGGCCGCTCCCCCCGGTGCAGCCCAACGGAGACCCGGTGCAGGTGTGGGAGCTGCCGACCGGTCACGACTGCATGATCACCATGCCCTCGGACCTCTCCGAACTCCTGCTCAAGCTGGCCTAGGCGGTTCGGGTCATCGCGGCGAACTGGTCCAGGAGGCTCTGCGGCGCGGTGTCGTCGAAGCAGAGCGTCAGGTTGTCCGCGGCTTCCTGGGCCGCGTCCGCGCTGCGTGGGAAGAGCTCGCGCTCGTAGGTGGTCAGGGCGGCCTCCGTGTCGCCGGGGTGCGCGGCGATGGCCTTGCCGAGTTCCGCGCCGTCGAAGAGTGCGAGGTTGGCGCCCTCGCCGGCGAAGGGGGACATGACGTGCGCCGCATCGCCGAGCAGCGTCACGCCGGGCACCCGGTCCCAGCGGTGGCCGACCGGTAGCGCGTTGATCGTCCGGGGGGTCAGCGGGCCGTCGGCTTCGGTGATCAGAGCCCGGAGCTCCGGCGCCCAGCCGCTGAACTGCTCGACCAGGATCGCCTTGGCGTTCTCCGGGTCGGTGAAGTCGACGCCTGCGACCCAGTCGTGCGGCGCCCTGAGCGCGACGTAGACGTGCAGGCTGCCGTCGGGCTCGCGGTGGGCGAGAAGGCCTCTGCCGGAGTCGAGGGCGAAGAGCATGCCCTCCCCGACGACGGCCGCGGCGCCGGGGTGGCGTGCGTCGGCGTCGTGGAGGTCGACTTCGACGAACGAAATTCCTGCGTACGCCGGTCGTGCGTCGGAGACGAGCGGGCGGATCCGCGACCACGCGCCGTCGGCGCCCACCAGGACGTCGGTCGTGAGCGTCTCCCCGCCGGCGACGGTCAGCCGGTGCCGCCCGTCGCCGAGCGGGTGGGCACCGGTGACCTTCGCGCCCCACCGGATCGTCTCCGGGGGCAGCGAGTCGAGCAGGAGCTGCCGCAAGCGGCCGCGATCGACCTCCGGCCGGCCACCGACTTCCGCTCCCGGGTCGGCCTCCTCCAGATGGACGGTGTTGTGCCGGTCGAGGATGCGCATCGCCTGACCGCCGGGGTGGATGATCTCGCGGAACCGGTCGAAGAGTCCGGCGTCCCGCAGGGCGAGCTGCCCGTTGTAGTCGTGGATGTCGAGCATGCCGCCCTGGGTGCGGGTGGTCGGCGCGGCGTCCGACTCGAGAATCGTCGCCGGGATGCCGTGGACGTGCAGGACCCGCGCCAGCGTCAGGCCACCCAGGCCCGCGCCGACGATCGTCACTTCAGTGGTACCCATGCTGTCTCCTTGATTGTGAACGCGTTCTTGACGAACGTGTTCGGTATGGGCGTGCGTCGCTGCCGGGAAGGAATGGTGCCGCTCAGGAAGCGGAGGTACGTAGCCCGTCGATGAGCGTGCCGAACGCCCAGCGCAAGCGTTCCTCGCCGGTGCCGGAGAGGATCTCGTCGCGGACCCGGACGAGGTGGGGGTAGGTGTCGGGTGTCGCGTCGGCCACGGCCACGGCCAGGTCTTCCTCTTCGCCGTCCGTCTCGACGGCCTGGTCGCGACTGCCCTGTTCGGCCGCGGTCGCGGTCGCGTGCTGCAGCAAGAGATCGACGCCCCACGCAGCCTGTCGCGCCGGCACGCCGCCGGTGTGCAGCAGGCCGAGGACGGTGTCGATCAAGCCGAGATAGTGAGGGCCGGACGGGCGGAGCACCAGCACCGAGCGCGCCAGGCTCGGGTAGGCGAACAGCAGCTCGGTGTAGCTGCAGAGCACGCCGATCAGCGCTTCGCGCCAGTCCTGGTGCGCTGTGCCGACCGGCCGACGCAGCCCCGCGACCAGCTCGTCGAGGAGAGCGCCGTGCAGCTCCGCGGTGTTGCGGACGTAAACGTAGAGAGACGCCGGGCCGGTGTCGAGCTCGGCCGCGAGCCGTCGCATCGTCACCCGCTCCAAGCCCTCCTCGCGCATGATGCCGAGTGCGGTCGCGACCAGGCCGTCTCGGCTCAGTGGCGGCTTGGCCGGACGGTCGCGGCGACTGACCGGGATGCGGCGCGGACTCATAACGCGATCGTAGCGAACATGTTCGTCAATGCCAACGTCTCGCTCGCTGCGCCGACCCGCCGCCGCGATCGTTGCCCGGAAATCATCGATGACGATCGATAGAGTGGGCGGATGACGAGCGCGGCACCGGATGGTGCGGTTCTGGAAGCCGAGCACGCCGACCTCTACGCCCGCTGGTTCGCGTGCCTTGCCGAGCCGGTGCGCGTGCGCCTGCTGCACGCGGTCGCGACGACGCCGGGCGGAGCGACGGTCGGGGCGCTGACCGGCGCGCTGGGGATCAGCCAGTCCACCTGCTCCCACCATGTGCGCAAGCTGGCCGAGGTCGGGTTCGTCCACGTGCGCAAGGAGGGAACCGCGACGGTCGTCACCGTGAACGCGGCCTGTTGCTCGGGCTTCCCGCAGGCCGTGGACGCGGTGATGGGACTGCTGACGCCGCTGACGTCCGAGCCGCCCGCCGGGCCGGCGGACGTCACGGTCCGGGCGCTGGGCGGGGACGACTGGGCGGCCGTCCGGCGCATCTACGCCGAGGGCATCGCGACCGGCAACGCAACGTTCGAGACCGCCGTACCCGACCGCGAGGCCCTGGATGCCAAGTGGCTACCGGGCCACCGCTGGGTCGCCGAGATCGACGGTGAGGTGGTCGGCTGGACCGCGTCCACGGCGGTATCGGCCCGCGAGTGCTACGCGGGTGTGGCGGAGACGTCGGTGTACGTCGCCGCCGGGTGCCGCGGACGCGGCGTCGGCCGGGCGCTGCTGCACCGGCAGGTCACCGCCGCCGACGAGGGCGGCATCTGGATGCTCCAGTCGGCGATCTTCCCGGAGAACCGGGCGAGCCTCGCGCTGCACCATGCGGCCGGCTACCGCACGGTCGGGGTGCGGGAGCGGATCGCCCGGCGCGACGGCGTCTGGCGCGACACGGTGATGATCGAGCGCCGCTCGCCCGTCCACTGAGGGCGCGGGCGCTGCGCCCAGGTCACCGGGGTCAGGCCGGCTCCGCGGGCGCGAGAGCGCGAGCGGCGGCGGCCAGCGCCTCCGGGACGATCCGGTAGTAGGCCCACTTCCCGCGCTGGGTGCGGCTGATCAGCCCGGCGTCGGCGAGCAGTTTCATGTGGTGGGAGACGGTCGGCTGGGAGAGGCCGACCGGCTCGGTGAGGTCGCAGATGCAGGCCTCGGAGTCGGGCGACGCCGCGATCAGCGACACCAGGCGGACGCGCGTGGGATCGCCGAGTGCCTTGAAGACCTTGGCCAGGGCCGCGGCTGCGGCGTCGTCGAGGGCACCGCCGGTGACCGGCGAGCAGCATGCGCCCACCGCGACGGGTAGGGCAGCGGAGGGGGTCATGTCGCTCAGTCTGCCACCTCGCATTGACAGTTGTCGATGCGAGAGGGAAGGTGAACGCATTCACGTTCTTCGATGCGATGGAGGTGCGGGGTGTCTGATCTCCCGGTCGTGGTCATCGGTGCAGGGCCGCAGGGACTCGCTGCGGCGGCGCACCTGCGAGAGCGCGGCCTGACGCCGCTCGTGCTGGAGGCCGGCCCGGTTCCGGCACACGCGGTCAGCCAGTGGGCGCACGTGCGGCTGTTCTCGGGCTGGAACGAGCTGGTCGATCCCGCCGCCGAGCGGCTGCTGGCCCCGACCGGCTGGACGGCGCCCGCCGAGGGCTACCCTACCGGCGGCGAGTGGATCTCCTCCTACCTGGCTCCGCTGGCCGCGGCCCTCGGTGAGCAGGTACGGACGGGGGTGCGGGTCACGGGCGTGTCCCGCAAAGGCCGCGACCGGCTGATCGATGCGGGCCGCGACGAGCAGCCGTTCGTCGTCCACGTCGTGACGGCCGACGGCGTCGAAGGGAAGATCGATGCCCGTGCGGTGATCGACGCGTCCGGCACCTGGACGTCGCCGAACCCGGCCGGTGCGGACGGGCTGCCCGCGCTGGGGGAGCGCGCCGCGGCACAGGCCGGTGCCGTCACCTACCTGCCGCCGACGCCGGAGGAGGCCGCGGCCCTGGCCGGCGGGCACGCGGTCGTGGTCGGCGCGGGCCACTCGGCGATGACCGCCGTCATCCAGCTCGCCGCCGTCGCCGAGGCGCACCCCGGCACCCGGGTGACGTGGGCCGTCCGGCGCGGCGGCACGGGTGTGTCGTTCGGTGGTGGCGCCGCCGACGAGTTGCCGCAGCGCGGCGCTCTGGGCCTGGGCGCCAAGGCGGCCGTCGACAACGGGCTGGTGGACCTGGTGACCGGCTTCCGCACCGACCGGATCACGCTCTCCGGCGGAGCGGCGGTGCTGGCCGGGGAGGACGGCCGCGAGCTGGCGCCGGCCGACCGGGTGATCGTGCTGACCGGCTTCCGCCCGGACCTTTCGTTCCTCGGCGAGCTGCGCCTGGAGCTGGACGCCACCCTGCAGGCGCCGACGCGGATCGCCGCGGAGGTGGACCCCAACGTGCACAGCTGCGGTGACGTCCGCGCCACCGGAGCGGCCGACCTCGCGCATCCCGAGAAGGACCTGTACCTGGTCGGGATGAAGTCCTACGGTCGCGCGCCGACGTTCCTGGCGATGACCGGGTACGAGCAGATCCGCTCGGTCGCCGCGGAGCTCGCCGGCGACCACGAGGCCGCTGCTCGGGTCGAGCTGGTGCTGCCGGACACCGGCGTCTGCGGCGGCAGCGGCGCGTTCGACGATCCCGCCGCCTCCGGTGGCTGCTGCGGCGTTCCCGGGCCGCAGATCGTCCAGCTGGCCGCTCCGACGCGCTGACGCCGACGTCGGAAGATCCCGCGATGACCCAGCTCCCGGCCTCGCCCCGCGCCTCACCGGCGGCGCGGGAGCTCGGCCGCGCCCTGGCTGTCCTCTGCCTGACCGAGATCGTCTCGTGGGGCGTCCTCTACTACGCGTTCCCGGTGCTGGCGCCCGGGATCGCCGCGGACACCGGCTGGTCGACGCCGACGATCACCGCGGCGTTCTCCGCCGCGCTGGTGGTCTCGGCGGTCGCCGGGATCCCGGTGGGCCGGATCATGCAGCGGCACGGGCCACGGTGGTTGATGACCGCCGGCTCGGCGCTCGCGGTCGCGGCGGTCGTGCTCGTCGCGGTGTCCCCGAATCTGCCGGTGTTCGTCGCCGGGTGGCTGCTCGCCGGGGCGGCGATGTCGTGCGTGCTCTACGCGCCGGCGTTCGCGGCCGTCACCGTCTGGTTCGGCCCGCGCAGGCTACGGGCACTGACCGCGATCACTCTCGTCGCCGGACTGGCCAGCACCGTGTTCGCTCCGCTGACGGCTGCGCTCGATGCCCACCTGACCTGGCGGGGCACCTACCTCGTGCTCGCGGCGGTGCTCGCGGTGCTCACCGTGCCGACGCACTTCGTCGGGTTGCGCCCGGCGTGGCAGCCGGCGAACGCGCCGGGCCGGGCGGGCCCGGAGCGCGGCGACGCCGGGGCCGCTCCGGCCGGCGACGCGGTGGACGAGCGGCCCGTGCGCCGGGCGCGCTTCTGGCTGCTGGCGGCGGCGTTCTCGGTGAACGCGGTTTGCCTCTACGCCACGGTCGTCAACCTGGTACCGCTGCTCGACGGCCGCGGCTACAGCAGCGCCGCCGCGTCCTGGGTGCTGGGCATCGGCGGGGTCGGGCAGGTGCTCGGGCGGCTCGGGTACGCCTCGCTGACCCGGCGCTCGAGCCTGTCGACGCGCACGGCCGCGATCTTCGCCGGTGCGGCGGTCACCACCGGACTCTTCGCGATCCTGCCCGGCCCCTACGTCCTGCTGCTGTTCGTCGCGTTGATCGCCGGGAACGCCCGGGGGCTGGCCACGTTGCTGTCAGCCACCGCCGTCTCCGATCGCTGGGGCACCGCCCGCTACGCGCGGCTCAACGGGTTGTTCCACGCGCCGCAAATGCTCGCCTCCGCACTCGCACCGTTCCTCGGCGCCTGGCTGGCCGGTGCTCTCGGCGGCTACTCCGCGGCGTTCGGCGTGCTCGCGGTCGTCGGTGGCGGTGCGGCCGTGGTCGCTGCGGGCTCCCGCGGGGACGACGACCTCCGCGGTCCGCGTCGGCGTCAGCCCGGGCTGGAGCAGCGCGATCAGCGCGACCCCGACGCCGATTCCGTGCGCCACGACGAACGCCGGGGCTGACGTGGGGGCGATCGCCGCGAAGGAGTCGGAGAAAATCCGGCCGACCGTGATCGCCGGATCGGCGAAACTGGTCGACCTGACATGCGCTCCGCAGCCGCCTGCACTGGTCGGTCCCCGATCCGACGTCGGTCGACACCGACGAGGCCTTCGAGGCCGCATTCCAGCAGATCACCGAACGTGTCGACCGGCTGGCTCACGCAGTCGGTGCCGACGCCCACCTGACCGCTCCGACCCGAGGAAGCATCGATGGCTGACAAGCCCAGCGTTCTTTTCGTCTGCGTCCACAACGCCGGCCGCTCCCAGATGGCCGCCGGGTGGGTCACCCACCTCGCCGGTGACACCGTCGAGGTCCGCTCCGCCGGATCCGCTCCCGCCGAGACGATCAACCCGGTCGCGGTGGAGGTCATGCGCGAGGTGGGCATCGACATCGCCGGCCGGACGCCCAAGGTCCTCACCACCGACGCCGTGCAGGCCTCCGACGCGGTGATCACGATGGGGTGCGGCGACACCTGCCCGGTCTTTCCGGGCAAGCGTTACGAGGACTGGGAGCTCACCGACCCCGCCGGGCAGGGCATCGAGGTCGTGCGCCGGGTTCGCGACGAGATCCGGGGGCGCGTCGAGACGCTCCTCGCCGAGCTGCGGCCGGCTCCCGTCACCCCAGAGCACTGAGCTCTTCTCGACCTCACCCGTTTCCGCAGACCGAGCGCCGTCCGCAGGGGTTGGTCGGTCGTCAGGCGGCTCAGGCGCCGAGGGCGGAATCGTCCTCGAGAAGTATCTGCTCGCGGAGGAGATCGACGGCGTGGGCGGCGCGCGCGGCCGCGGCCTCGTGCCCGCGTCGCCCCGCCTCGTCGCCGGCCTCGGCCGCGCGGTGCGCCAGGTCGAACAGCACCATTGACTTCTCCTGCAGTGCGCTCAGCGCCGTCCACAGCGCCGACTCGATGCCTTCCTCCTTGGCGGCGAGCAGCGTCTGCGGCGCATAGGAGTGCCCGGCGTGGCAGACGTAATGCGTCGAGCCGACGGCCCGTACCCGGTTCATGCCGCCCCCGCACTCAGGGCACCCCAGACCGACCGGATCACCGGCCTGATCGGCGCCGGACCCACCGCGCTCTGCCATGTCGGTCTCCCAGATCAAATCCTCGTCGAGCCCATCGACCAGCGGTGCGACCTCCTGGCCGGCCAGCTCGGTGATCGTCTTCGCCAGTTGGGCGACGGGCAGGGCCGTCGCGCCAGGGACGGCGGCCAGCGCCGCACGGGGCATACCGTCGAACCGGGCTTCCTCCGGGCTCTGTACCAGGGGCACGCCACCGCACCGGGCGATCGATGCGAACCCGGAAGCACCGTCGTCCAACGTGCCGGAGAGCATCACACCGATCGCCCGCGGGCCGCACCACCGCGCCACCGATCGGAACGATTTGTCCACCGAAGGGCGAACTCGGTTCTCCCGCGGGCCTCGGCTCAGCAGGAGCCGGTCGCCCTCGGTGACGAGCAGGTGCCGATCGGGGACCACCGTATGGATGGTCGAGGGGAGCACGCGTTGGCCGTCGTGCGCCGCGACCGCGGGGAGGCTGCCCGCGTCCTGCAACATGCGCGGCAGCCGGCTGGGGGCGGTGGGGGAGAGGTGCACCGCGACGAGGATGCTGGCCGGTAGATCACGGGGTAGCCGCTCAACGATCTGGCGCAGGGCTTGCAGCCCGCCGGCGGATGCGCCGAACACGACGACGTCGCGGCGCAGGGTTGGCTGAGTGGTCACGAAGCAATCTGCCCGTCCGGTCGCGATCGAAACAATGCGTCGACGCCTGTATCAACCGGCCCGCGGCCCGCTCTGTCTCGGTAGCGCATTCGGGAGGGAGCAGCGGTGAACTACGCAGTGACGCTGGAAGTGGTCCGGCTGGCCGAACAGTTCCACGAGACGTTCGAGCAGGCCCGGCACGCCGCACGGTTCGACGGATTGGCCGAGACGCGGAGGAAGGCGTGCGAGGCGCTCCCACCGGACGCGGAGTTGCTGTTCCGGCGGTTGACCAGCCTGCAGTGCCTGACCGCACGACCCGATCTGGCCGAGCACTTCCTCGACGGGAACTTATCCGACTGATCCGGCCGGTGGCCACGGCGAGCGGGCCGGCCCCCTCAACCGGCCGGGATCGGGGCCGGGTGGACGACCAGGGCGCTGCGGCGTCCGGCGAGCCAGATACCGAGCGCGATCGCGCTCAGCGCGACGCCCGCCCCGGTCACCGCTGCCCATCCACCGGCCGACCACAGCACGGAGGCCGCCGCGGACCCGCCGGCTCCGCCCACGAAGTTGCTCGTCACGAACGCAGTGTTCAGCCGACTACGGGCGGGGGCGGAGACGGCGAACAGGCGGGCCTGGTTGAGGATGTTCAGTCCCTGGATCGCGACGTCGACCAGCACGATCGCCACCAGGATCAGCACCACCGAGTGGCCGCCGAACCCGGCCAGCGCGAACGCGACCAGTGCGAGTACCCAGGCGGTGCCGGTCGCCGGCAGGGACCACCCCCGGTCGTGGAGCCGCCCGGCGCGCTGGGCGGCCAGGGCACCGGCCAGCCCGGCGAGACCGAACAGGCCGATCACCGACACCGTGTACTCGAACGGCGGAGCGCTGAGCAGGAACGTCAGCGCCGTCCAGAACATCGTGAACGCGGCGAACCCGATTGCGCCGAGCGCGAGCGTCCAGCGAACCGCGCGCTCGCGGGCCACCGTCTTCCCGACCGACGCGATCAGCGCCGGGTACCGCAGCTGCTCTTTCGGCGGCAGCGAGGGGATCGCCCGGCGCAGGATCACCGCCAGCGCCGCAGTGACCAGCGCGGCCACGGCGAAGATCGTCCGCCACCCCGCGGCGTCGGCGACGAAGCCGCTGATCGTCCGGGAGACCAGGATCCCGGTGAGCAGCCCGGAGACCACGGTCCCGACGACGCGCCCGCGGTCGGCGTCGTCGGCGAGATCACCGGCGAGGGGCGTCAGGATCTGCCCCGCGACCGTGGTCAGGCCGAGAACCGTGATAGCGACGAGCAGCGCGCCGAGCGACGGAGCGAGCGCGCAGGCGGTGAGCGCCACGGCGGCGCACAGCATCATCACCGGGACCAGGCGCCGCCGGTCCATGACGTCGCCGAGCGGCACGACGAGCAGGATGCCGATCGCGTAACCGATCTGGGTAGCCGTGATCAGCCATCCCGCGGTCGCCGTCGACGCCTCGAGGTCGCGGGCGATGAACTCGAGAAGGGGCTGCGCCCAGTAGAGGTTGCCGACCGCCGTACCGCCGGCGACGGCGAACAGCAGCGTCAGTCTGTTGCTCACTGCAACAACGCTACGTGGCTGTTTTCGCACGCCGGGAGCGAGGCACACTCAGCTCATGAGCACTGCCTTGGACCTGCACGGAACGCCGCACGTCGAGCGGTACCTGGAGACCGACGGCGAAGACGGCTACTACTGGCGCAACGACACGACGATCCTGTTGCTGTTCACCAAGGGGCGCAAGTCGGGTGAGCAGCGTACCCACGCACTGATTTTCCGGCCGTGGGGCGACAGCTACCTGGTCGTGGCCTCCAAGGGTGGCACGGATGCGCCGCCCGCCTGGTTCCTCAACCTCGAGGCCGATCCGGACGTCGAGGTCCAAATCAAGGGTGACCGCTTCCGCGCTCGTGCGCGGGTGGCCACACCCGAGGAGAAGCCGGCGATGTGGGCCGAGATGGTCGCTGCCTGGCCGGACTACGACGAGTACCAGAAGAAGACGAGTCGGGAAATTCCCGTGGTCGTTCTCGAGCGGGCCTGATCATCAGCCGGACGAATCTTTCCTCATGAAGAATTCATGAGGAAAGATTCGTCCTCCAATTTGGAGACCGCGCTTCCTGGGTCGCCGCTGCTGTGGTGGAATTGCGCCGCACAGCGAGACTCTCCAGAAAGCGGGAATGATGAGGAACCGACCGTTGGGTCGAGTCTTGACCGGTGCCGTAGTGGCAGCGTTGGTGGCTGCGGCAGCGGCGTGCGGTACCAGTGACGACGCGGGCAGTACGTCCGAATCCGGCCCCGGGTTCACGCCGCCGAAGCTGGCGGCGCTGGACAGGTTGGGTGCTCCGGAGGGTGCGTTGAACGTGCTGGCGTGGGCGGGGTACGCCGAGGACGGTTCGAATGATCCGAAGGTGGATTGGGTGTCGCCGTTTGAGAAGGCGACTGGTTGTCAGGTGAACGTGAAG
>Ga0190269_10001086_pt1 | contig 13202 bp, 9 predicted proteins | sample Popmic249IS_FD_133749 | JGI IMG/M metagenome (GOLD analysis project Ga0190269, IMG submission 133749) | Populus adjacent soil microbial communities from riparian zone of Blue River, Arizona, USA - 249 IS | ecosystem: Environmental > Terrestrial > Soil > Riparian zone | place: USA: Arizona...
GGTTCCGGGCGTCGGCCGCGTTGATGACGCCCTGGATCGGCACGTCGCAGAGGTTGGAGATCTTGCGGCGCAGGCCCTCGGCCAGCGGCTGGTCGCTGCGGACCACGATGACGTCGGGCTGGATGCCTCGGCCCCGCAGCTCGGTGACCGAGTGCTGGGTGGGCTTGGTCTTCTGCTCTGCCACGATCATCGGGGCGAGCGTGACGTGGACGTAGCAGACGTTGTCCCGGCCGACGTCGAGCCGGATCTGGCGGATGGCCTCGAGGAACGGGAGGATCTCGATGTCGCCGACGGTGCCGCCCACCTCCGTGATCACCACGTCGACCGAGTCGGTGGCGAGGCGTCCGATGCGGCGCTTGATCTCGTCGGTGATGTGGGGGATCACCTGCACCGTCTTGCCGAGGTAGTCGCCCCGGCGCTCCGCGGCCAGGACCGCGCTGTAGATGGAGCCGGTGGTGGCGTTCGAGTCCCTGGTGAGGTTCTCGTCGATGAAGCGCTCGTAGTGGCCGAGGTCGAGGTCCGTCTCGCCGCCGTCGTCGGTGATGAACACCTCGCCGTGCTCGAACGGGTTCATCGTGCCGGGGTCGACGTTGATGTACGGATCCAGCTTCTGCATCGTGACCCGCAGCCCGCGGGACTTCAGCAGCCGGCCGAGCGACGACGCCGTGATCCCCTTGCCCAGGGACGACGCCACGCCCCCGGTGACGAAGATGTGCTTGGTCATCGGGGGCCTCCCGTGTGCGGATCGTTCGACGCAGCCACGGGGCACCACCCTACCCCGGGGCGGGCTGGCGGCCGCGCATGCGGGCGCGGTCGACCAGGCGCGGCCAGTCCACGAACAGGATCAGCGCCGTGAGGGCCCAGGCCCAGTAGTCGAGGCCGAGGAAGAGCCAGGTGGTGACGTGCAGGGCCACCGCCACGAGCGCGTAGAGCGGCTGGAGCCACCGCTTGACGAGCACGATCGGGAAGGTGAGCTCGAAGGCGAGGATGAACGTACCGGTGGCCTTCGAGGCCCAGAGGTGCTCGCCGATCCAGGTGGCCATGGCGTCCCACTTGGCCGCGCCGACGCTCGGCCCCCAGAGCATGACGTACCGCACGTTGTCGCCGATGGCCCAGTCCAGGCCGGAGCGCCGCAGCTTGTGGTAGCCGGCCAGGAAGTAGATGAGCGCCGCGATCGCGGTGGCGGCCCGCAGCGGCCACCCCTGGTCGCGGCGGGGCCGGCGGTCGCTCCAGCGCAGCGCCACCGGGGCCAGCAGGAAGGGCACGGCCGTCCAGAGCAGCAGCAGGTCGTTGTGGAGCACCTTGCCCCGGCTGCCCCGCAGTCCGGCCAGCACGAGGTAGCACAGCCAGGCGAGGCCGAAGGTGGCTCGGGGCCAGCGCCGCAGCACGGCCAGGAGGGCGGCGACGGAGCCGACCACCTGGAGGGCGACGAACCCCCACGCCGGTGGCATCGACGGCGCCCAGGCCAGGAGCGGGACCGGGTCGAACAGGGGCCCCGGCGTGCCCGCCAGCTGCCGGTAGCTGCCGAGCGCCACCCGCAGCCCGATGAGGGCGGCCAGCGCCGTCTGGGCGAACAGCACCCGACGGCCGGGCTCCGGGCCCCAGAGGGCGTCGTCGAGCGCCTCCCGCCAGCGGCTCACGGGGCCTCCGGGCGGCAGCTGTGCACGGTCTCGGGATCGTGGGACACGACCCAGTCCCCCTCCGCCTCCACCAGGCGCTGTCGGTCCCGCACGAGCCGCAGCTCGGTCAGGCCCGGCAGGACGTCGGACGCAGGTTCGAGCAGCGCCTGGCACAGGTCCTCGCGGCGCGCCTCCGACGCGCCGGGGAGCTCCGCCATCGGCCAGGCGGCATGGCGGTAGCGCAGGGGGAGCTCCTCCAGATCGACCACCCGGTCCGCCTCGTCGGGGGTGGTGGCGTGCAGCACCCACATCGTCTGCTGGTCACCGCGGGAGAGGCTGAACAGCCGCCAGGCGGTGAGCGGCCATGCCTCGAACCCGATGACGCCCGCCACCAGGAGCAGGGCGAGCGCTCCCGTGACGAGGCGACGTCCGGCCCGAGGAGCCTCGTCGGTCTCAACCCCCACGCCCGTCCCGCTCACGACGGGACCGCACCGGCCGCTTCGCGGTGGGTGGCGCTGGTGGCGCCGACCGCGCCTCCCGGCGGGGTCTCGCCCTCGGTCGCGCGCTCGTCGTCCTGGTCCGCGAGCAGGAGGACGAGCAGCGACGCCGAGAGCACCATCGAGGCCACGCCCCCGACGATGGCGCCCGAGTCGTTGACCAGGCTGCCCAGGACGGCCGCCACGGTCGCCGCGGCCAGGCCGGCGCTCAGGGCGGGGTGGGCGCTCCACAGGCGCCGCACCGGGCGGTCGGGGCCACGGGTGAGGTAGAGCCAGAAGGCGAGGGCCAGCGGGATCGCGACCACCCACAGGGACGAGGTCGACACCCGCAGGTTGGCGAGCAGCTTTCGCTCCATGATCGAGAGGAGCGGGCCGAGCCCCTCCTCCCCCACCCGCTCGAACAGCCGACCGAGGTGGGCCCGCTCCTCGGGCGGTCGGGCGAGGTCGAGGAAGCCGAACCCGGTGATGGCCGCCACCGTGGCCAGGCCGGCCAGGAAGACGGTGCGGAGCCGGATGCGCCAGCGCCAGAGGACGGCCACGAACACGAGGATGGCCGGGGTGAAGGCCAGGACCCCACCGACGTCGGAGCCCCACTTCGGGACCCCGAGCACGACGAGCGTGGCCACCAGCAGCCCCACCGCAAGCCACCTGCCACGGCTCGACGGGCGGGCCCCCACCAACAGGGCCGTCAGCAGGCAGGCCGCCGCCGACAGCTGCCCGTACGAGTAGTTGCTGATGCCGTAGAGCCGGGAGTTGCCGGTCGGTGAGTAGCCGAAGGCCGCGCTGAGGCTGAGCCGGGAGCCCGTGGTGACGTCGGCGACGAGGACGACCACGACGAGGCCGAGGACCAGCACCAGCGGCAGGAGGGGCCGGCGGGCGGCTCGTCCCGCCCAGGTGGCGCCCGCGCTCGTGATGACGGCGCCGACCAGCACGAACCCCCAGTAGAAGCCCGCCCCGAGCTCCTCGAGGGGGAACCCCCGGGCGAGGTACGACCACGGGAGCACGGCCAGGTCGGCCAGCGCGACGAGCTGCAACCAGCCCCGCCAGCGCCGCTCGCTCCCCCGCACCCGGAGCACGACGAAGGCGGCCAGCACGAGGGCCAGCACGACCACCACGGCGGTGGTGGTGGGCACCAGCAGCCGCTCGCGGAACCGGGAGGCGTCGTTCAGGCCGACGAGGTGGTCGACCCTGTCCTCCAACGGGGCGGTGGACGGCGTCACCTCGGCGGGCCGGCCCTCCATGTCGACCGGGCGGGCCAGGTCGAGCTCGGCCAGGACCGTGGGCGCGACGTCCACCAGGGTGAGGAACCCAGCCCGCTGCGTGGAGGCGGAGCGGAGGTAGCCGGGCGCGACACCGGGGCCAGCCAGCGCGATGGCCGTGAGATCCCGGTCTCCGGGCAGGTTGTAGGGAGCGACCACCACGACGGCGTCGCGGCGGAGGTCCACCTCGGCCAGGAGCCGCCCAGCCAGCGCGTCGGCATCAGCGAGGGCGTCCGCCCACAGGACGTGGTAGCGGCCGCCGTCCACCGCGGTGCGGTAGCGCATGGCCCGTGCGAGGTCGGAGGCCTCGACCACCACGACCTGGCGGTCGGGCCCGTCGCTCCAGCGCTCCCGGAACGCCTCGACGACGCGGTCGTGGTCGAGCCGCACGCCGAACGGTCGGCTCGGGTCCTCGACGAGGAGGTCCTCGCCCAGGGCGCCGTCGGCCACCACGCCGTCGGAGCCGGCCACCGAGAGGCCGACCTGGCGCTCGAAGGAGGCACCGACGCTGTCGGTCCCGTCGGCGTTCCCGATGGCGCTCGTGGCGACGTCGGCCTCGGCCAGCGTCTCGGCGAGGAGGCCCAGGACCGCGTCGTAGGGCTGGCGGGCGTTGCGCCGCTCGAGGGACGGCCAGGTGAGCGCGACGTAGTCACCGTCGGGGGTCACCCCGGTGCGCCGGGCGAAGATCTCGCCGGCGGCCGAGCCCGAGCTCGTCTCCTCGAGGGCCAGGACCTGGCCGTCGGTGACCCGCTCGGTGGTGGCCCGGGTGCCGGCCGAGATGGTGAGGTACGCGTCGCCGGGCCCGGATCGCGGGGAGACCCCGCGGGGCGCCAGGTCGGCGAGCGCACCCTGGGCGAAGAGGGCTTCGAGGTTCGGGAGGTCGTGCGCTTCGACGTCGGCCCAGGTGAGCCCCGGCACCGACAGCACGAGGACCCGCCGGGCCACGGGCTCCTGGCCGCCCGCCGCCGTCGCCGGGACGAGCGTCGAGAGCGCGGCGGCCACCGCCACGAGGACCGCCCCGAGCGCCCGTCGACGCGTCAACGGCGAACCTCCCGGCCGAGGCGGTCGAACCACCGGAGGGGGGGCACGGCATCGATGATCCGGGAGAAGGACACGACCTCCGAGAGCAGCGTCAGGGCCAGGAGGCACGCCACCACGACGTCGCGCGCCGCCTCGGGTGCCTCGAGCACCGTAGCGGTGCCGAGCGCGGCGCCGAGGGCATTGGCGCCGGTGTCCCCGAGCATGAACCGCTCCCGGAGGTCGCCCCAGAGGAGGGCGGCGGCGCTCCCGACGACGACCGCCAGGGCCACACCGGTGGCGTCGGTCCCGGCCGACCAGAGCAGCGGGACGGCGGCGACGAGCGCCCACTTGGTGGTCCGGCCGGGGGCGCGGTCGAGCAGGTTCCCCAGGTTGGCGGCCAGAGCGACGAGCGCACCGTCGAGCAGGACCCGTCCCGGGCGGTCGCCGACGATGGTCCCGGCCAGGACGAGAGCGACCGCCGCCCCGCCGCCGAGCTTCACGAAGCCGGTCGTCACGCGGCCGCGCAGGGCGGCCCGCACGTGACCGGCCAAGCCGCGATCGTGGGCGTCGCCCAGCAGGTCGTCGAGGAGCCCCAGGAGCCCGAAGGCCACGACGGCGGTCAGGACCAGCAGTCGGGAGGGGGCCGTGGCCGCGTCACCGACCCCGACCAGGCCGAGGACGGCGCGGCCGCCGTCGACCGCCACGACGGCGGTGACCAGCACGAGCCCCACCGCCGTGGGCAGCCGGTGGCCCCGGTAGTTCTCGCGCTCGAGGACCGGGTTGGCCAGCACGGCGCCCATGGTCCGCAGGAGCAGGATCGTGGTGGCCGCGCCCGCCACGAGGGCGGCCAGCGTGGTCATGACCGGCCCTCGACGAGCTCGGAGCGAAGCACGGCGACGGGGGCCACGACGATGAGCATGGTCGCGGGGACGGCGATCGACGAATCGTTGGCCACGAGGCCGACCGCGGCCAAGACGGCGAGCCCGGCCATGGCGGCGGAGGCGGGCGCCCCCCGGAGCCAGGCGGGGCGGCGGTGGCTGCGCTCACGCCTTGCGCCGAGCACGCCGCGCGCCACGAGGACCACGTAGCCGCCGACCAGGACGACGAGCCCGAGCACGAGGATCCACGCCGCCACCTCGGCGCCCCCGAAGCTCGCCTGCAGCCGCCGGGTGAGGCTGTCCCCGAAGGAGCTGGCCCTCCCGTCGAGCAGGTGCTCGGCCAGGCGCGAGAGGTGGGTCCGCTCCCCCTCGGGCCGGGCGGCGTCGACGAAGGCGAAGCTGAGCACCGCGCCGGCGGCCGCCACCGTGGCCACCAGCGCGTGCAGGACCCGCAGCGGGCGGCCGTGGAGGATGAGCGCTGCGACGACGAAGGCGGGCACCATCGACACCACGCCGCCCACGTCGGCCCCCAGCATCGGGAGCCCTTCGAGCAGGACCACCGACGCCAGCAGGGCGAGCACCCCCGGGCGGGCCCGATCGCCCCACCGCTGCACCGCGAGCGCGGCCAGCAGCACGGTCGCGGCCCCGAACAGGGCGAAGGCGAGGTTGCCGATGCCCGCGAACCGCCCGGCCACGGCGACGGAGTACCCGAACACGGCGTTGACCTGCAGCGGTGCGCCGAGCAGGACGTCCGCCGCGAAGAGGACCGTGATCAACGCCACGGCGACCACGGAGCCCAGCCCGGGCCGCCGGCGCTCGACCGCCCAGGTGAGGCTGCCGACCACGGCGGCCAGGCCCGCGAGGGCGGCCAGGTAGCCGGGGGTCGAGCCGGTGACGGCCGGCACCTGGCCCAGCGCGAAGCTGGCCGGGACGATCGCGAGGGCCGCATGGGCGGCGGGGACGACCAGGCGCCGGAGCCGCGCCGACGACGACCACCAGGCCACCGCGACGAGGACGGCCAGGTACCCGATGACCGACGGCACCACGATGGGCATGAGCGAGTCCCGGAAGGCGGCCGCTTCGGCCTCGTCGGCCAGCTCGGCCACCCGTCCCCCCGAGGGGCGGTCGCTGACCTCGAAGGGCCGGCCCTCCACGTCGTCTGGTGCCTCCTCACCCAGGAGGCGCAGGATCGTCGGGGCGACGTCGGCCAGCTGCACGTAGCCGTCCCGCCGCGTGGTGGCCGAGCGCAGGACCCCGCCGTCGGTGCTGGGCGTGCGGAGCGCGACGATCGCCAGCTCGGGCGAGGCGCCCCCGGCCACGGGGCTGAGGACGATGACGGCGTCGTCGGGACCGGCGACCTCCGCCACCAACCGGCCGAGGAGCGCGTCGGCGTCCCCGAGGGCCTCTGCTCGGAGGGCTCGGCGCTGCGAGGGCGTCGCCCGCGGCCCGTAGCCGTCGGCCCGGGCGAGGTCCGACGCCTCCACGAGCAGCACGCCCCGCTCCCAGCCCTGCCACGCTGCCGCGGCCGCCGCCAGGACGCGGTCGGGCTCGAGGCGCCGTCCGAACGGCGCGGCTGGGTCCGCGACGAGGAGGCCCCGGCCCACGGTCCCGCCGGGGACGATCCCCTCTCGGCCCATGAGCATCGTCGCCGCGCTCCGGGCGTACGCCCCGTCAGGTGGGGGCTCGTCGGTCGGGAAGCCCTCGGCGGCGTCGGCGTTGGCGACGACGGCCCGACCGATCGCGGCCTCCTCGAGCAGCTCGCCGAGCCGGCCCGGCTCGCCGCCGAACGGGCCCTCCGCGTTGTGGCGTTGCGCGGCACCGGCCGCCAGGTAGGCGATCCCGTCGGGCACCCTCCCGATCCGCCGGAGGAGCAGGTCCGCGGTGGGCACTCCCGCGTAGGTCTCGTCCGGGTCCAGGGCGACGGCGGCGTCGAGGTCGGGCGCCAGCGACCTCGTGCCGGCACCGAGGGTGAGGTACGCATCGGGGGTGGAGGCCGATCGGCGCCCGATCCGGGTCGCGAGCTGCCCCACCGCGGCGTCGGCGACGAAGGCCTCGAGGTGCGGGAGGTCGTGGTCAGCCAGGTCCCCCCAGGACACGCCGGGGAGCGACACGACGAGCACCCGGTCGACGGGCGCGCTGACCACGGGCCGACCGGGGGCGCGGGCGCCGGCCAGCGCAGCCAGGACGAGCACCACGAGCACGGCCACGACCGGCCCGACCCACCGCTTCACGGCTCGGTCCCTCCCGTCCCGCTCCCGGCGAGAGGGACGTCGTCCGCCGGAGCCCCCGGGCGCCGCCGGCTGAGCACGCCACCGATCCCGCTGGCCCAGGCGAGGCCAGCGATGAGGGCCACCCCGGCCGCCGCGAGCCCCGCGGTGCCCACCGCATCGGCCACCCGCCCGCCCTCGCCGTCCAGCAGGGCGCGCGCCGCCGCCCAGGTCGCGGTGCCGGCGGCACCGGAGAGGAGGGCCACCCGCACCAGCCCGGCCGGCACGAGCCCCCCTCCGGTGGCGGAGCTCAGCCGCTGGAAGAGCCACAGCGACCCGAGGACGTGGGCGACCGAGTGCCCGGCCCCCAGCCAGGCCACGCGCGCCGCTCCATCGGCGATCAGGGCGCCGACCACCATGACGCCGACCCCTGCGGCGGCCGAGGCCAGGGAGATCACGCCGGGCGTCCGGCTGTCACCGAGCGCGTAGCTGGCCCGCGCCAGCAGGAGGAAGGCGCCGTAGGGGAAGAGCCCGAAGGCCATGGCCGCCAGCCCGGCGGCCAGGAGCCCGACGCCGCGCCCGTTCGTCTCCCCGAACGTGACGGCCCGCATCGCGGGGAGGGCCAGCGCGACGACGAGGGCCGAGACCGGCACGACGAGGACCGCCATGCGCTCGAGGGCCCAGCGGACCGACCCGCGGAAGGCGTCCAGGTCGGCTCCCCGGGCCTCGCTCACCAACTCAGGGAGGATGGCGGTGTGGATGGGCTGGGCGAGGATGGCGTAGGGCGCGAGGAAGAACACGTAGGCCACCTGGTACGCGACGACCCCGCCCTCCACGGCGGACCCCGCGATGATCGCCCCGCCCAGCAGGATGCCCGCCCCGGTGTGGAGCACCGCCCCCCACCCCGAGTGCGCCAGCACCCGGCGGACCCGCTCGTCTCGCCAGCCCCAGCGGGGCCGCAGCCGGAAGCCGGTCCGGCGCAGGGCCAGGAGCAGGGAGCCGACGAACGCCACCACGCCCCCGGATCCGGCGGCTACGAGCAACCAGCGCTCCCCCGTGGTCAGCGAGAGGTCCGGCTCGGCCCCGGCCACGGCGCGGAAGGCGAGGAGGCAGAGCACCATCACGACCGTGTTCCCGATCGGGGCAGCCGCGGTTACCGCGAAGCGGCGCTTCGCGTAGAGCACACCCGTGGCGATGGCGCCGGCGGCGTACAGCACCACCTGCGGGATGAAGAACCAGAGCAGGAAGGTCACGAGCTCCCGCTGCTCGCCGGCCACCTCCGAGGGGACGCCGAGGGTCAGCGCCCGAGCCAGCAGCGGGCTGGCCGCCATCCCCAGCAGGCTGATCGCGCCGAGGGCGACGAGCGCGGCGCCGAGGACGCCGCCGGCCACGGACTCCGCCTCCTCGTCCTCCCCCGCCTCGAGGAGCTCGACGAAGAAGGGGACGAGCACCGCGGAGAGGGCCCCCGCCGCGAGGAGCTCGAAGAGCACGTTGGAGAACGAGTTGGCGGCCTGGAAGGCGTTGCCCAGGTAGGTCGTGCCGAGCACCCCGGCGACGACCAGCACGCGCACGAAGCCGATGACGCGCGACACCGCCGTGATGGCCCCCATCCCCACCGCGGCCCGGGCCGTGGTGGCGGGGCCGGTCACGTGTCGGGTTCCGTGCCGGGGAGCAGGCGGGCCGCGCCCGGCGCCACCCCGTAGTGCCCGAGGCGCAGCGCCCCGACGTCCTCCAAGGCGAGCACGGCGGCGGCCAGCCCGCCGGCGCTGTCGAGCACGTCGACCGTCGACACGCGGTCCCGGGTCAGCTCCCCCTCGCGCAGCGGTCCGACGAAGGTGGTCCGCTGCTCCGCCTCGGACACCGGCTCGCCGTCGCCATCCTCGAGCTCGACGGCGCCCTGCGCCGCGACCAGTGGGAAGGCCGCGTCGGCGGTGAGCTCGTCGAGCAGGGAGAGCGCCATCAGCTGCGACCCCGCCGCCGGGTCCGTCGACGAGATCGCCAGCACCCGCAGCCCTTCGCTGGGCAGCTGGACCCGCTCCTGCCCGGCTGGCAGGGCCCCGTAGTCGACGAACCCGGCCTCCTCGAGCTCGGCGAGGATCTCGGGCTCGACCGGGCTGGGCGGCTCCACCGGGACCTGGTCGTCCGCGGCAGCCGGGTCGCCGCCGTCTTGCGCGGGCTCGCCCTCCACGTCCGCTCCGACGTCGCCGGCAGGGGCATCCTCGCCGGGGGCCGGGACGTCCTCGGTGCTGCCGTCCGGCGTGGGGTCGGGTTCGACCGCGGCGATGAGCTCGTCGGCGATCTGGATGGCCGCGCTGCGCCGGAGCCGTTCGGCATCGTCGGAGGCCAGGCCCAGGACGTCGCCGAGGCCGCGCACCTCCTCGTCGTCGTCGAGCTCCCAGCGGCTGGTCAGCTGCCAGGTCCCGACGACGTCGGCGCCCGAGCCGCCCACCACGGCGACGGCCCGCTCGACGAGGTCCTCGGGCGTCCCGGCGGCGGTGACGACGAGGACGGGCACCCCCTCGAGGTGGCCGGCGACGAGCCGCTCGGGCATCTCCGTCGCCAGCTCGGCCTCGCGATCCTCCAGGGCCTCGAGCCGCTCCCGGAGGAGGGCGCTCTCCGCCTCGGTCTCGTCGACCCTGGCCTGCACGTTGTCGAGCTGGTTCTTCAGCGTGTCGACCGTGACGCGGTCGAGGAAGGTCGAGCCCAGCGTCAGCCCGATCCCGAGCGCGAGGAACACGGCCGTGATGCTGACGATGTGGTAGCGGAGGTTGATCACGGCCGGCCTAGGAGGTGAGGGTGAGCCAGTAGCCCCGCAGGACCAGGCGGACGGGCTCGCTGATGAGGGTGATGACGACGAGCGTGAAGACGGCGGAGAGGACGAGGAGGGCGAGGTCCCCCTTGCGGACCCGGTGCTGGTAGAGGCGGCTCACGCCCTTGGCGTCGACGAGGACCGGCCCGACCTTCATGCGCACCAGGAACGTGGAGGCCATCCCGGCCCGGCCCTTGTCGAAGAACTCGACCATGGAGCTGTGGGTGCCGACGGCGACGATGAGCTCGGCCCCCTTCTCGTAGGCCAGGAGCATGGCGATGTCCTCGCTGGTGCCCGCCGCCGCCCAGACGACGTGGTCGACGCCCAGCTCCTCGAGGCGCACGGCGCCGGGGGCCCGCCCGTCCTGGTAGCCGTGCACGATGAGCGCCGCCCCGCAGCGAAGGGCCCGCTCCGAGACGGAGTCCATGTCACCGATGATCAGGTCGGGGGTGTGGCCGATCTCGAGGAGGGCGTCGGCGCCGCCGTCCACCCCCACCAGGAGGGGCTGCATCTCGGCGAGGTACCCGCTGCGCCGCAGCGTCTCGAGGTCCTCCTTGTAGTCGGCTCCCCGCACGACGATGAGCACGTGCCGGCCCTTCATGTCGAGGGCGAGCTGGGGCACGTCGGGGTCGTCGAGGAGCAGGTGCCGCTCCTTGGTGAGGTAGGACAGCGTGTTCTCGGCGAAGCGCTCGAGCTCCTCGCCCATCGAGCGCCGGGCCTCCTCGATGCGCGCCTCGAGGTCCTGCAGGCTCTGACGGGTGCCGCTGGCCAGCACCGAATCGCCGGACAGGACCTGGTCCCCGGCGACGGTGAGGACCATCCCCTCCTCGACCTTGTCGAGCAGCTCGGACCCGACGCCGTCGAGCAGCGGGATGCCCGCCGCGCAGACGAGGAGCGGCCCGAGGTTCGGGTACCGCCCGGTGATCGACGCGCTGGCGTTGACCACCGCCGCCGGCTGGGCCTCCACGATGGTCTCCGCCGCCACCCGATCGAGGTCGGCGTGGTCGATGACCATGATCTCGCCCGGCTGGACGCGCTTGACGAGGCGCTTGGTGCGCCGGTCGACCCGGGCCAGCGCGGTCACCACCTCCGGTTCGCGCGGCGAGCGCGGCACTAGGCCCCTCCCCGCTCGGACGTGGCCAGCGCGAGCAGCTCGCTGGCGTGCTGGCGGGCGGTGGTGCTCTCCGGCAGGCCCGAGAGCATGCGCGAGAGCTCGTCGACCCGGCCCGCCTCGTCGAGGTCTTCGATGGTGGCCACGGTGGCATCCTCGTCCGAGCGCTTGGTCACGCGCACATGCGCCCCGGCGAAGGCCGCCACCTGGGGGAGGTGGGTGACCACCAGGACCTGGTGCGTGGCGGCGAGCGCAGCGAGGGCCCGGCCGACCGAGACGGCGGCCTCGCCGCCGATGCCCGCGTCCACCTCGTCGAACACCAAGGTGGGCGGTCCGGCCGTGAGCACGAGGCGCAGGGCCAGCATGGCCCGGGCCAGCTCGCCCCCCGAGGCCACCTTGGCCAGCGGCTGGGGTGGCGATCCGGGGTTGGCGGCCAGCCGCAGCGTGACCTCGTCGGCCGGCCCCTCTCCCTCGACGGCCACCTCCACCCGGGCGCGGGGCATGGCGAGGTCGTGCAGGTGCTCGGCCACCGCGCCGGCCAGCGGTCCCGCCGCCCGCCTCCGAGCCGCGGCCACCACCGCGGCGGCCTCGGCCTCGGCCGCCTCCGCCCGTCGCCGAGCCTCGTCGAGCGCGGCCGCCCGCCGGTCGTGCTGCTCGAGCTCGTGGAGGCGGGCCTCGGCCTCGGCCTGGAAGGCGAGCACCTCGGCGAGCGTGCTGCCGTACTTCCGGCGGAGGTCGCTGAGGACCTGGCGGCGCTCGCGGATGGCGGCCAGCCGCCGGGGATCGTCGGCGATGCCCTCACCCGTCGCCCGCAGCTCGACGGCGAGGTCGGCGACCTCGGCCACCGCGGCCCGGAGGCGGCGCTCGTGGTCGGTGAAGGGGGCCCGGCCGGCGACGGCGGCCACCGCCCGCCCGAGCCCGTCGGCGGCGCCGCCGTCGTCGCCCAGCGCAGTTGCGGCGAGGGCCGCCGCCTCCTGGTGGGCCACCGCGTCGGACAGCACGCTCTCCTCGGCGTCGAGCGCCTCGTCCTCGTCGGGTCCCGTGATGGAAGCCCGGGCGAGCTCGTCGACCTGGTAGCGCACGAGGTCGAGCTCCCGGGCCCGTGCCCGCTCGTCGCCGCCCAGGGCCGACAGCTGCTCCTCGACGGCCCGACGTTCGTGGCGCGCCGCGTGCAGGGGCCCGAGGTCGACGCCCCCGTACCGGTCCAGCGCGGCCCGCTGGACCACAGGGGTGAGCAGCGACTGGTGGGCGTGCTGGCCGTGGAGGTCGACGAGGCGCTCCCCCCACGACCGCAGCTCGGCCACGGTGGCAAGCCGTCCGTTGACGTACGCCCGGCTCCGGCCGGTGGCGGGGATGGCCCGGGCGAGGACCACCTCGTCGTCCTCGTCAGGTGCCGATCCGAGCTCCTCGGCCACCCGGAACCGCCCCTCCACCCATGCCTCCTCGGCCCCCGCCCGCACGAGCGAGGGGTCCGACCGGCCGCCGACGAGCAGCTCGATGGCGTCCACCACGAGCGTCTTGCCGGCGCCGGTCTCCCCGGTCAGGGCGGTCATCCCAGGGCGGAGCACGAGGCGCAGGGCCTCGATCACCCCCAGGTCGCGCACGGCGAGCTCCTCCAGCACCACCGCCTACCGGTCGCTCAACCCGAACTTGGTCTTCAGGATCTGGAGGAAGTCACGGGGGCCGAACGTGACCAGGTGCGCCGGGTAGGCGGCCGCCGTGCAGGTGATGGCGTCCCCCTCGGCCAGCTCCCCGAGGTTGCGGCCGTCCACGCTCAGGGTGGCCGTGCGGTGCCCGCAGAC
>Ga0190269_10001087_pt1 | contig 13201 bp, 10 predicted proteins | sample Popmic249IS_FD_133749 | JGI IMG/M metagenome (GOLD analysis project Ga0190269, IMG submission 133749) | Populus adjacent soil microbial communities from riparian zone of Blue River, Arizona, USA - 249 IS | ecosystem: Environmental > Terrestrial > Soil > Riparian zone | place: USA: Arizona...
GGGGTTGTCACAGCTCATCTTTAAAACGGTTCATCTTTTATTCATTCACACTATATTATGCTAATACCAACTTTTCTACAATAGAAATTGCGCGAACGGGCATGATGGCAACGACACAACAGGTTACACCAGTGACCCAACCAACATGCCAACTGCCCCAACCTTTTCCAACCATCCATGACCGACAATGCCTCATCTTCACCGGCAAGCAACTTGAGGACGGTCGTACTCAAGGAGTACTCTTCATCTCGTCCTCCTCCTACTTCCCAGTTGCTTCGAAGCCAATTCCCTTCAAGGGGGTCCCTCGTTGAGCCGTTTCCTCTCAACGCCAACGCGGCGAAGAATGGTGGTTGGCTTTTCCTCCTGTCTCACATCACGTCAGCCACCCAAGGTTAGAGAATGCATGAAATGAGGGAGTGAGAAGAAGGTTGGACGGAGGAGAGTGGCCAGGAAGAATGGGTTGATAGGTTGGTGGAGAGGCGGCAGTCGGAGAGACAAGAAGTTAGGAAGGGAAAGGCGCTCCATGGATCCGGGATATGAAGAATATACTTGTCGGCAGAGATCCATCAGGAGACGCGGACATGGTGGCATCATGGGAAGCTGTCAAGAATTGTGGGCAACCTTGATGACCTGGCTACCTTTTATCATCTAGTTTCTCTCCTAGGATTACCTACCTTGGCCATCTAGCGTCTGGAACCGACATAAAGTTCGGACCTATCAAGAGTTCTTTATCACGCAGTAAGTCCATAATCCTGGTGTACATAAACACGGTCTAAATTTTTAACAGCATTGAATGAATGCCCCAACGCTGCGATGACATCCTCCGCGTCTAAGATACGTACCTGCAAGAAACCTGGTTGCGGAATGGTTTTTGGCCATGGAGAAGGCTACCACAATCGCCTTCATCACCAGGACACCGTTACTATCAGAGCAAACGGTGCTGAAACTCTGCTCCATCGCGACCCACTCACTAAAGAGTTTGATTGCTTATGCTTGAATTTTGCACACGTTGATCCCGACAAACTCAGAGTAAGTAATGCCTTCATGCCTTACCAGCCGCCCTATACTCAAAGAATTCATAGATTCATGCCAAGTCTTGTGGTGGCATTTTTGAGGATCCATCATCACCGAACATTTCCCAGAACGACCGTGACTACTATCGTATTCCAGATACTCGTGCGATTGAAGATCTGTCATTACCAAAAATTTCCAACGACAACTACTATCGTCTTCCAGATGCGCATACGATCACGTCCACACCCAAATTCAATTTATCCGCCGTCAACGTTGTCATCAATACGATCTTCAAGGCCATCATTTGTCTTTCGTGTAATTGTCCCATTGTGCCTCCAACCAATATGCCCAATCATATTCACCACCATTTGCCTGCCATGACTATCCCTTTGTCCTTGGTTGATACTCTTGTCGAGGAGTTTGGCTTGGGTGAAAACGTCAGGTACCCGACAGAGCCTATCGAACCAGTTTATGGTATAAACATTCTCGAGGAACCGCATCTCTTCTGTATCACCTGCAATCGGGGCTATCAAAACTTAAATGCCCTTCGCGCCCATCAAAGTAGCGATAGATGTCTTCGCACGAGCGATGAAGGAGAGGACCCTGGCTACTGTCAAGGCTATGGGCAACTCATCCCTGGCAACAGGCGACGTATCATACAAGTTCGACTTGATAACCTTGTCAAAAAGGAGGCTGTCAATGTCGACTATGTTTCTCTGTATCACCAGACTGCACCACTGCCCAAGGATTATGCTCAAATTCCGCTTTCCCTTCCTGAGGATGATTCGAATTTGACAGCTTTCTTCCGCCAAGACGCCTGGCTTAGCCACATTGAAGGTCATTCCGCCCAGAATCTTTATGAAGCCAGACGAACTCATTCAGTCGACGAGTTTCCTGGCCCAATTTTACGAGAATTGGCACAACGATATCTCGGTCAAATTCAGTCTAAAATACAAGACAATGTACACTATGGGTTGCTCAAGAACATTGGAACAACGAATGTGTAAGTCCTGATGGTTTTTTGAGAGTACGCTCAACTAATTTGTTTACAGCGACGCCAGCGACAAAAAGTTTATCTTCAGGCGATTAAAAGACTCGAGCGTCGAGAAGTATGCATTGGTTCTTCATCGGCTCGTCTTTGCTTGTCTCCGCTTTTACGTCCTCAAGGAGTGGTCTTCATCCTACGAATATCCTCCTATTGACAGCTCCCAGCTATCAGTTCTTCAGCAACTCCACGAGGCTATGACGGAAAAGAAGACTAATGAAGAACTCGATCAACATTATCATCGAACTTGCTTTGTTCTTTTCGCCCATCAAAAACACCAATACAGAGCCAGCTTTGATGTTTCGACCAAATTTTTTTCGTCTGTCATCTGCTTTATCGTCATCCACTGCATTTCTCAAACTGGCGGTACTCCTAATTGCTCGGGAATTACAAACATCGTTGCGCCAATAATGTATTCCATTCGCGCTTGTATCCTTCGTGAGGTACTTGCCAAGGTTGCCACTGAAAGGATTTCTACATTTCAGTCAGTAATGCATCTCCATTTCAGAAAACTTACGTACTCAATCATATCCTAGGGCTGTTACCAACTTTGAGGACTATCTACGCGATATGCGAGAGACTCCCATGTCTTTTGCCTACAATGCAGCAAAACTACTTCGAGTAATCCGGGGCAGTGAATTCAACCTTTCGTCCTTTGTCTTCACGGATTCACTGGGAATGGAGCTCTCGCATAGGGGCAATCTTATTAATCTATCTATGATCAAGGATATGGTCCAGGGTCAGCATGATACTTATAGGAAATTTTTACGAGAAAAGGTGTTTTTCGATCAGCCAATTCCGCCGGAACTTGACCCTGAAATCGACATTGATGCCCTCGTTGACAATACCCAATGCCGAAACATGGGTTATACATTTCTTGACGACGCTTGCAACGACCTGACCAAGTACCAGGATACTTACGGAACTTGGTTACTTTCCGATTCCTCTCGTCGGGATCGATTTGCTTACTGGAATGGATCCGCACTTGTTTGGAAGCCAGATGCTTGTTTAGGTCTTTTGGAGATTTTTCGACGCTGCGAATTCGAATTGGCACCAGGGCTTATTTTCAGTGCTGGTCCCTCTGCTCGTGGGACAGAATTCGGGCGCATGCTTCTGCGAGAAATGCCTGGTGCTCCTCGCAATCTAGGCATTGTTTTACACAATGTCTCTTTTAATTCTACTCAGGATAAGACGTCTCACCAAAGACTCATTGACCACTTTGTTCCTCACGTTCCTACTAGAGAATGGGCACTTTCTCTCCTTCGTTATCTCGTCATCATTCGACCTTTTGCCATACGCCTTGTTGAAGCATTATTTGCTCATGAACCTAAGGTTGTCATCCGATATCGTCACTATCTCTGGCCTGGTATCAAGCAAACCATGTCGAGTGAAGAGCTTGGTCATCAATTGGGTCGAGTCACCGAGAAATATCTCGGAAACAAGTACAAGATTAAATTTTGGCGCAGCCTTACAACTGCTATTCTACAGTATGACGAAGGAGACGAGATTTCGGATATCCAAAAACAATATTATTTTGACACCGTTAACATGCATTCGTCAAGCACAGCCAATGCTCGATACGCTGGGAATACGGGCAATATGTTGGGTGCAGACTCCCGTGTCATCGCTGGATGTGTCCGAGCGTGTATTTCCTGGCAAAAGAGGATAGGGTTGGTCAAGTCGAATGCTGTTCTTGATAAGGCAGGCAACGATTCATCATCCAACGTTACTAAGCCTGGTATGCATTATTTAAATTGTGATTCATGCTGGCTAAATCTTTTTTCAGTCCAAACGTCCCTTATAATTAAACAAATGAAGGCTTTTCAAGATGAAGCATTGGCAAATATTCGTGCGACTACCACTGAGTCGATGGCAGAGGCGAGCAGAATTTACTTTCCTCCTCCTCCTCCACCTACAGGTTCCAACGCTTTGCGACCAATTTCGGATGTCATCGTTCATCCATCTCGGCTTGAGATGTTTCGAAAATTCCTAGGAAAACCCACGGCTCACTGGAGCTGCCCGGAGCAAGGTGTACTCCTTGAACATCTTATCCTTGGCAAGGAGAATATCCTTGCTATACTTGGGACTGGTGCCGGAAAAACTACTCTTGTGATGTTTCTCGCAAAGATGTTTGCAAAGGGCAGGCTAACTGTTGTCGTCCTTCCATTGGCGCCACTACACTCTGATTTTCATGAACGCGCTGCAGAGTTTGGTCTTATTGCCAGTAAGTGGGATGTAGGTGGTAAATTCAATTCACATGCCCATGTCGTTACTGCCGCAATTGAAGACTTGAAGCACCAACATTTTATTGAGTGTGTAGTGATTTATCAAGTTTTTAAGTTTTCTAACAAATTTCTTCGTAGCTTTGTTATGCAAACAGCCAATGAAAAACGGTTGTATCGCATTGTTTTTGACGAAATTCACAAAATAGTGACTGATATCGACTATCGCGATGTATTTCATCTATTTCCTCGTCTTAATTTGGCCGGTGTCTCGATATTTGCTCCTTCGGCATCTGTACCTCAACACCTTGTTTCAGCTATCTTCGAGCTAACCAAAACACATTGGAGGGCCATTCGAACTCCTTCTAATCGAAAAGAGCTCGCGTATGAAATTCGAGTCGTCCCAAAACACCTCAGCTTGACTCTCCAAGTCGTCGACTACTGGACTTCAGTCTCTCTGACGTACATGCCCAAAGATCGCTGTCTTATTTATTGCCGGTCGATTAATCAAGCGAAAAAACTTGGAGAAGTGTTGGGCGTTCTTCCTTTTCACTCTGAATGCGACAGCGACGAACCAATCAAAAACTTTCGAGGTGGTACTCAAAAAATACTTCCGACAACTGTTCGTCTTGGCTGTGGCTTCCATTATGCCCATATCCGCGACGTTATTCATTGCGATCTCCCCTATTCAGTCATTGACCATTATCAGGAGGTATCTAGAGGCGGTCGCGATGGTAGACCGTGTCGTGCTGTGACGTTTGTCGCAGAAGGAAGGCCTTGCCCAATAGACAAAGCCACGTATGATCTCGGCACACAGGCAATTTGGGAATGGTCAGAAAAGCGTGACCAATGTCTTCGTATTATCCTGAGTTCTTTTTTGGATGGAGTCGCTATAACCTGCGATCTGCTCTTCGATGCCGAGCGTTGCGATTTTTGCAAGAAGGAATGTCTCAAAGAATCTCCTCACATGCCAGGCCTTTTACTCAATCAACCCTTTGCCCGCGCTCCCAATGCTCCTTTAGTTCCGACTCTGACCACGATTCCTGGCAATCCACTGAATACACAGTCAACCATGCATCCCAAAATTCCTTTTCAACCTCCCGCTTCCTTCCCACCTGCTCAGACGAGCGAGAGACTGCAAAATTATTCAAGCTCATCTGGAAATAGCTTGTCACCGCTTACAGCTCAGCCACCTCGTCAAAGAGATTCTAACGCAAATCTGAACAAGCGAGGTTTGAATGAATCTTCTACGCAAGATAAAGTAGCCCCTCAATTACAAAGAAAAAGACCTAGGATAACAAATGGTGATGATTTGTTACTAGAAGATCTCCAGTAAGTTCATTTCTCTAATTTTACTTTTTACGTCTACTTTATCTATCATTCTACAGATCTTCGCAGCCTTCTACGACCTTTGTCGAGGAGTCTGACAACAACGGTCCTTTTCTAAGCAAGGAACCAGACCTGCAAACGCCGTTCAGCCATCTACAGCCCAGGGTAGCTTTCCGGACTCCTTCGAAATCGATGCCGGCACTGATGCCGCGTCCCAGTGGTCGTGATCGCCCAGGCTTTGGTTCTGCATTGGCAGCAAATAGGGCCTATGAGCTTGAACAGGAATGGAAGCAGGAAGTCAATGTTCCACTTCGAAAGGTGATCGAGTATTTCCGAGATGCTTGCATCTCATGTTACTTCAATGCTGAGCACCAGAGCAAATTCACCCATCACCGTTCTGAACACTGCCCAAGATTCAATCAACTCAAGGGTTACAATCCAGAGTTCAATGTGTTTCGAAAGGAATTTGAGCTACCTCATGGCTGTTGCTTTGGCTGCTATCTTTTTTCTACTACAGCGGTAAGTCATTTGTTACTAATGTGTTTTTTTCCTTTTCATTCAAGTTTTTATGTAGTCCTGGGGCGACCATAACGGTTCTACATTGGGCAGGAACTGTCCTGATCGCGGGATTGTCGATCGACTATTATATATTTATTGGCTAATGGACCGTCAACCAAAGTTTGAGATTTGCGGCTTGGAAACAGCTGACACATTTGAAGAGTATGTGGTGTGGCTACGGTCCCCTTACATCCCTGATGGACCACGTCGTTGGGCGAACGATCGCCAAATGCGTTATAATTATTTTGTTCTTGTTATTGCTCTTGCTCGCAATTATGGTTGGATATGAACATTACTTTTGCTTACAACAATATGTCATCAGAATGGAACAATTTTTTTCGCAACAAATTGGATTTACTTGAAAGATTTACGAGTCCCATTTATTGTTCTTGAAAAGGGGCCCCATCGAAGCGCTGCTTAGCTTTGTCGCAAGTGTACATCGTGAAGTTTGTCGCTTGGGGCTTGGACCTCTTTGTCAATCAACTGCTCGCGTTTGAGGTGTAGTTACATTCTTTGCCAGCATATTCTACGTCGAGCGTATGTCTTTCGCCTCTATCATTTATTTACAACAGTGATTATATTTCTGGTAATACGGACACCGTAGTGGAGGAAGACCTTAAAGACAAGGAGTTGTGGGAGGTGGAGGAGCTGAAGAACCCCATTTACAGCATGGACATAATTGCAACAGGATCTGATCTGCGCAAGATAAAATCATCCTCGACGCGCTCGCTTTGCGACCAAATCTGTAACTTGGGCGACTATCGGGTCCGAATCAGGAAACCTGCGCAAAACTTAAATGAACTGAAACTGACTTTAACTAGCTGAAATCAATTAATCACCTTGCAGGCAAAAGACTAATAAAGAAATTTGAGATTTCCAAGCGAGAAAAGTAAATTAAGCAGTTAAGAGCTGTTGGGATTAGATAATCCGGGGTCTGCAGCGGTGGTGCTATAGATGCCGCTCGAGACGTAGGATGAGGCGGATAAGGACCAGGAAGGGGTTTACGAGAGACGCTTTTGGGATGTTGATTAGAAGGGTTGGAGGGGATGGTAGTCAGAGGAGGGCGTGGTCGGTTTTGAAGAGGTTATCACTCAGACGTCAAGTCGGCACGTTGGGAGGGACGCAAAAATCAAGACCAGAAACAAGAGTCGATGATAGACCCGGTGTATCGGGAGCAGAGTTGGCGTTGCGGCCTCGCTGCCCATATCTGACATCAGTCCGGTGGTTAGGGGGAATGGTAAGACAGGTGACCAAATCCGTGAAGGTGAGCGGGAGTCTGACACAATACAGGAGGGGGTTGAGGACATCCAAATGAACCTTTTAACAAGGAAAAGACACATTAAGAATCATAGAAGAAAAAACGATAGGGAGACTTACCTCGCGACGATGCAAGGTGCTTACGGGCACGAAATAAGGCAGAATATGCTCATGAGGAGGCACAGCGGATGTTGATATGTCGGAAAATACGGGACAAGTCGTTTCCGAAGGGGAAGGAACCAGCTGTCGACCAAAGGTTTAAATTCGGCCCATCCCGCGTTCGTCAAAATAACATACCTGCGATCTGATTTCCCAACGTTGTTATGAGCATGGCAAATCCAGTGAAGAACATGGCGGGGCGGGAATGGAATGAGGCAATAACGGCTGGAAAGAACCATTGATATTCTGAATTCAATAGTCAGGATAGTCGTATTATAGACATTGACTTGCCTCCCCATATTTGCTTGTAGGCGTTAGTCACAAAGATAGGACAAGGCACCTATGGTACCGATAACGGGCAGCAGTTGACTCCAGTTGGCCTTGTGGCTCTTGGAGAAGCGGGCGAAATCTTGACGGCCAAGGACGACGTCATCGCAGAACCGAGAATAGTTCTGGTGGATATACAACGAGAATAGCGAGGCGAGTCGGCGTATATTGACTAATGAGAACAAAGAAAAAACGGTAGAATTAGATAAATGACGATTGACACATCTATTGCAACGCACTTCGATGTCTACTCTGCTCGCTCGCCTTTCTTGAGATTGAAGGAACCTTTTGGGGTCTTTGATCAACGCATCAATTTGTCGTTCCTTTTGTAGGTCTTTAGCTGTCACGGAGGGGCTAGGAGGGTCGCCTTTGCCTGTTATATCAATCAGTTCCGTCCATAAGAAAAAAAAGAGGCAGCACATACGTTTATTATACAAACCCTTGCCTAGAAGATGAAACGGCAAAGATCATGTGTCGACCGGACGTCAAGATCGTCGAGGTCAGCCTGTCAAAGCCAAGATGCCCTTCACGTAGCACCTCGTCCACTGCGTCTAGATGTGCTTTCATATATTCACACAGGATGCCTATGACGCGGCGCGTGCCTTCACGATCGACGAATTTAGCCCGTGAAACAAAACCTCCAAGGTAAGGACGCCGCTGCTGCTCATGTGACTTCTGGGGTAAGTAAATGGACGTTCGAACCTATGCTTAAAGTGTCGTCGTCGCCATCGTTGTTGTCCCCTGACGTGGATGAAGAAGCCAAAAAGGCAGGGTCTGAAGTAGGCATCAAAGCGCGCTCCACGAGCATACCTTGGAAAACGTCTGCAAATTCGGGATCAGGAATTGAGTGTAACGCGACTTGAATGTACGGAGAATCGTGCGATCAAAGGTAGACAGGAGAGTGTTGAATTGAGTGTGGAGAGTGACTTTGCCCCTGTCTCTAATGTTCGTTGTGTCTCTTGTGCTGAGAGGTGTTAATGTTGGAGTCTGAGTCTCATTGGGTGAGGGTACGACTTTGAAGGTATCAATGACAGGCGCTTGGGTAAAAGGAGGACCCAAGATGGAAGTAAAGGGCGGGTTTAAACCTGGCGTGGCCATGTCGAGTGCAGGAAGAGGGGGGTAATTCCGAAGTCCTATCCGGCTCTACGCGAACAAGCCTTGTCCGCTCAATATACTCAAAAAGAAGAACCAAGATCGCCCACAATCGTATTGAATGGATCGAGCTCAAAGACGTCGTCTTCATCTGCAAGATTTTCTAGTTCCTCTAACTCTTCAAGTTCTATTTCGATCTATGGAGACGATTAAATGAGGGTTAGGAATGCAAGCCGTCGTGAAACCATACGTCAATCTGAGTGGCTCGGTCTACAATTGTAGCCAAAATTTTATCTCGACACACGAAGAAGATTGCGAACGTAGGTCGTCTGCGCGATATGGTTTTGCCTCTTGTGAGGGAAGAAACGGACTAGGAGGGACTGGATCGTAGACGGGAGTGAGGAAGAATTTTGCGTCGAGCTGTTCCCTTGACGGAATATTACGGCGCACCCATGTAGGTGGGCGATACTTTTTCCCGCTGTGAAAGAGAAAGAAACAAGGCTTTCCGCGATGCTAGATTTGGGGAATTCTTATGATTAAAAAAATTTACAATTTAATTATATTCACCATTCCAAATCGAGAAATCAGTCAAACCTTTTCATGTTGATTCGTGTTGTCTTTTCCGGATGCAAAAACGTAGACTTTTCATATTTACCAGTGATCATTGCGTTTCCCCCAGGCTCCTAGAAGCAGCCTCTAGTATCGCTCAATTTCTTAATCTCAGACTTCAGTTTTCGGGCAGGCGGACAAATCCGTGATGATCAAAATGTAAACAAACAAACCTTTGGAAAGAAACTAGACTTGATTACATAAGTCATTCAACTTTCTCTTTCGAGTTATTCTGTATACCTACTCCTCTGGACCTGTATCTTAGGATGTCGACTTGTTCCCTGTCATTGCAAAAATGCCAAGGTGTTCCCAGGAAAAAACGCACTGAACAGGCACATCGATCGGCGGAAAAAAAGGCAGCCTTTGGCAAGCACTCCGAATCACGGTTTTCCGATTGGTCTCAAGCAAGAGGCTCAAAGTTTGCCAAGGCATCTGACAATTGTGAAGTTCCGGCTCGGATTCAGATGCATCAGAGCGACCAAAGAAACGGCAAAGACTCTCGGTACTTATGTATGTTACTTATAGAAATTCCTGACTTCTTGATTTTATAGAAATAGGAATTGGTCCCACCCAACCGCCAGAATGTCGGAAAGGCGACACTGGAAGGTTTTGACATCATAGTAAGTTAATTCTTGAAGCCTCTGGCAGTGAACTTGAATTAATAAACTTTAGGATGACAACATGAAGGTCATCAAGCTTGAAGAGGGTATAGTCGTTCCGGTAAGACGACCATTCTTATTTTTCTGCCATTTAATCGTGCAACTTCAACAGGCTTCGCAAGCTGGTTTGCCATCCGTCACACACACTCAAGCGCCCAATGCAACAGCTGCAGAAATTCCCGAAAGCGACAGCGACTCCGACGAGAGCTCCGAGGGCAGTGGAGATGAGGATATGCAGAATCGTGCAAAGCTCATTGCACAGCTGGAGGCAGCAGACCTTTGTCAGCCTTTTTTGGGGGACGTCTGAACCGGTGATTTCCAATCAGACAAAAATATTTCACGCATCGAAAATGTATCTTTCACGCAGCAACTAATACACGAACTCAACAGTGATAATGATAAGCTTGATCAGGAAGTGATTGACTGGCTACGAAATCCAATTGCAGAGCCAGTTGACGTTTTGGACTCAGACATCCGCCTTTCGGTCGATCTTTATATGTCATGCAGCAATGTTTCCGAGGCAACATACGCGGCTGTACGCGAAGCTGTCTTGCGTCGATATCCTGATCTCAAGCTTCTTTCGCACTACCTCGCAAAGAAACTCGTTGCCGAAATTAGGAGTTGTTTCTGTACTCGATGTCATTGTGCATTAACTCGTGTACAGCATTCGTGGGGCCGCTGTCTGATGCGGAAGGATGCCCCGATTGCCACGAGCTACAAGGTTCAAAAATCCGGAAAAAAGGTTCCTCGGCAACAAGCATGCACAATACCTGTTGGGCCGCAGCTCCAAGTACTTCGACGGGCTCCTTAAGGTGCTGCTGAACTTATGTATCTCGATCGAAAGACAAGAGAAATTCTGGAAGCATTCCACTCATCTGACAATAGAGACTCAAATACCCGAAGAATCAATTGACACCGTGGAGTTGGCAATTGATTCGTTTGGGCCACATGTACCAGACGAAAATATCGTCGCTTCTTCCCCAACAGTTGTTCAGACTGACGACGGCAATGGACTTCAGTGCGAATGTGAAGTTGATGTAAGTGTGCATCAATTCGAGAAAGCGTAACTCACACTCCATCGTAGATAGAAGACGAAATGTTTTTCTGCGAAGGAGGCTGCAAAAAGTGGTTTCACGTTTGGTACGAAGTCTCCGATTTTCTGCACTAATTTGGGGCTGAAAAAATTCTCTCGCCAAGGTGCATGGGGTTCGTATACTATTCCTGTATCCGGGTCTGATTCTAACCCCTGGCAGATACCATTCTACCTCGGACCCTCGCACTCCAGCTCAATTTATTTGCGGCGCGAGTTGATGTCTCTTGGGACCTCATCAACCTCGACCTATACCCTCGGATGCTGATTGAATTCAAAGACTTGACTCTCTTTAGGTCAGTTTTTGCATTCGGACTATGAGGATAACTCACAACGTTATAGACGAGCGATCAAGACCGCAGAACAGATGAGAAAATTCACGCCGGCGGAATTCTACAAGACATTTGGTGAGAAGGCATTGTGCGACAAATGACACGAGCTGATGATGTTCATTAGGTTGTCATGCAATTTTGGGCGCGCAACAGATAAAGCGGTTGGAGGAAAAATATCATTTTTAAACCTCACTTACTCGGACAATTGAAATCGCCTAGAACTTATTTTGAAGGAGACGACGACGACGTTAGACGATATAGGTAATTCAAAGTTGAAAAAGAACAAAGGCAAGGCGAACAAAGCAAGCAGACCACGAAGAAATTTGCAGAAATCCCGATATGTCTTTGACTTCTCAGTTCAGTCAAAACCGCATATGTATCTTATTCAGTGCGCTGGGTTGCTTAGTTCGACCTACCAACGCTGTTATTTGGACTTTCCTTTACGCAAATCTCCTGTGGGCAGTGCGACATCAATATAAATTTGCCCTGAAAATTTTACAAGATCTGTTGGTCACTGCGTGCGTCATTGCTTTGATCGTAATACCATTTCCCCTGTTAAATTGTCGACTAGCTCGTCCGCGGCTGCTTTTCTCTTTGTCCTTGATTCAGTGTATTACAACAAACCAACACTTACGCCGGTTAACTTCTTACGAACGAACCTCTCCTCGGTTTCGCTTTTCTACGGCGCAAACCCTTGGCATTACTATATCACTCAAGCCATACCTATCCTTTGTACAACAGGTCTACCTTTTGTGCTCCACGGAATTTGGACTACCTTGACTGCTCCACGCCACAATACACCCTCACGTACGATGCTGGCAACCATTCTGTGGTCCATAGTAATATACTCGCTCGGTGGACACAAGGAGTGGCGCTTTCTTCATCCCATCCTCCCTCTATTCCATGTATTTGCTGCTAAATCTCTGATTTACATTTGTTCCGGCTATTATCAAGGAAGAAAAAAAACCATGTATAACAGATCTTCTGACCTTCGAAATTCAAAGAGACGAGCTGCCCTCGCTCGATTTGATCTTCCGGATATTCCTGCGATGTATCTGTGTCTTATATTTTTGACTCTGCCCGCATCGTTATATGTCGTCCTTTTCTACTGTGATGCACCTGTTAGCGTCCTCTCCTACTTCAGGGCTTTACCTTCCACAGAGCTGGCAAACAGCACCGTTGGCTTTCTAATGCCTTGTCATTCAACACCAGGTTTTGCATACTTTCACAGAAAAGAGCTCACCAATGGCGGCTCCTGGGCGCTTGGTTGCGAACCGCCCCTTCAGTCAGTCATCGCAATCTTTTAATCTTTCAAAAAGTGCTAATTTGTCGCCAGACATCAAGTCCTTTCGGAATATAAAGATCAAAGCACCATCTTTTTCGACTCTCCAGTGGGGTACTTGAAAACCTATTTTCCTAAATCTGTGGATTCATCTTTTCCGCCTTCCCCTTCACCCACGTCTATACCGGGCATGCCTGCGCCTGAGCCGACAATCTGGACAACTGAA
>Ga0190269_10001088_pt1 | contig 13195 bp, 7 predicted proteins | sample Popmic249IS_FD_133749 | JGI IMG/M metagenome (GOLD analysis project Ga0190269, IMG submission 133749) | Populus adjacent soil microbial communities from riparian zone of Blue River, Arizona, USA - 249 IS | ecosystem: Environmental > Terrestrial > Soil > Riparian zone | place: USA: Arizona...
CGTCGACAGCGGCCACGGAACGACGTTCATCACCAGCAACGAAGCCCATCAATTCGGCTTCCAGATCTATTATCAGAATCCGCTCGCCAATTACGCCTGGGAGTCGATCGACGGCGGCGCGGTTCGACTCGACGTGGCCGGGCGTATTCCCTGGGTCGTCACCAACGACGGTCAGGTCTATTCGCGAGCGAACGTCACCGACGCCAACCCGAAGGGAAACCTGTGGCACAACCGCGGCGCACCGAATGCGACCGACATCGGTGCCAATCGCGACGGCGTCGTCTGGATCATCGACAACGTCCGAGCCAGCGAGCACGGCAATCGGATCTTGCGCTGGGACGGCGGCACGACCTGGTCGGTCATCGACGGCGGCGCCAAGCGCATCGACGTGATGCCGAACGGCGCCCCCGTCGTGCTCACCAACGCCAACCATCTTTACGTTCGCGGCGAAGTCACGGCTCAAAATCGCCTCGGCACGGGCTGGATCCGCATCTTGAATCATCCGGCGACGATGACCGACCTTGCGGTCGATCCCAGCCCGCGTGGCGTCTTGTGGGTGGCCGCGAGCGGCGCGAACGGCGGGGCGTACCAATGGAACGTGCAGGCGCGACACCTGAATAGCCAGGGTGTGGAAGACGCTCGCCGGCAGGATCGGTGGCTGCGTGCCGTCGGCGCCGGCGGGCTTGCAGCGCATATCTCGGTGGGCGGTTACGGCAGGCCGCTGATCGTCGACACCAGCAGCAACGTCTTCTGGCGCCTGCCGCCGCAAGACTGAACCGGGTCCCTCACGCCGGCGGACCGCGCGCGTGCGTGCCGTCGGCGCGACGCTATGCTTGGCGCGTGGCACTCGGCCAGCTCGCCCTGTTCGGACACGACGCGCCGCGCTTCGAGCGGTCGTTCGCGGGGCTGCGCCGCATCGAGCTCGGCGCCGGAGCCTGGCTCGACCACTTGCCGGGCTGCGTCGCCGGGCACCAGCATCTGTTCGACGAGCTCGAGCGCTCGACGCGCTGGCGCCAGGATCAGCGCGAAATGTACGAGAAAACGGTGGACGTCCCGCGGCTCTACGCGGTGCTTCCGGAAGACGGACCGGGGCATCCGCTCGTCGAGCAGATGCGCCAGGCGCTTTCGCAGCGCTACGCCGAGGTTTTCACGCGCGTGAGCCTGGCGCTCTATCGAGACGGCCGTGACAGCGTCGCCTGGCACGGCGACTACGTGGCGCGAAACATGGAGACCGCGACCGTCGCCACGCTGTCGCTCGGCGCGCCTCGCCGCTTCTTGCTACGACCCAAGGGCGGCGGCCGTTCGCTCGCGTTCTCGCTCGGCTCGGGCGACCTCTTGGTCATGGGCGGCACCTGCCAGCGCACCTTCCAACATTCCGTGCCCAAGCTCGTGCGCGCCGCACCACGCATCGCGGTGATGTTCCGCCCTGATTGGGGCGACGGCTGATCCCATCAGACCTTTTGAAGCGGATTGAGATAGGCGAGCACCGGGGAAATGATGCGATCGCGGCGACCGACGCGAATGTCGTCCGCGATATCGCTGAGGGCCGCCTTGATGTCGCCCCTGAGCTTCGCGCGCCCTGCCTGCGTCTTCCAATCGTAGATGTAGGTGACCTGAGAACGGAGGTCGAAGGGCACGAACTTCAAGTCCTGAGCGATGAGGACCGTCGCGTCCGCCCGTGAGTGGCGCACTCCCAACTCGTAGAAGACGTTCGCGTTCTGATCGGTCAGATCGGCGATCACCACCTCGGCGCCGTTCAGGCTGTCGAAAATCTGCGTGATGATGTTGCCGATCTTCGGAGCTGAGCGCGAGCACTCGTAGCGCCCCGTTTCCTCGGCTGCGGGGCGAATGTCGTTCTCGAAGATGTCCGTCCACGTGTCTTGATGACAGCTCGCAGTCGTGGAAAACGGCATGATCACGAAGCACTTCTCCTTGGCGCGTGTTCCCTCCAGACGTCTGAGCTCGTGCAGAGTTTCCTCGATGTAGTTCACTCCCGGCGCCGGATCGGCCTTCCATACGTAGCCGTGGGCAATCGGTAACGCGCTGGTCAAGCGCGCCTCGATTTCGTGATCCTTTGCGGAGAGCGCCAGTAGGACGATTTTGATCTTGGGACGAATACGCGCCAGGAGCTGTGCCATTTCGATACCGCCCAACCCGTGCCGATCCCCGAGCTCCAAGTCCACGATGGCGAAGTCGAAGGGTTCGATGTCCGCCATGCGCCGGGCTAGTTCAGGCTTGTCGGCGACGCGGACGCGGTACTCCGTGCCGAGGCACTCCTGCAGATCCTCACGTACCCGCGCTTGGTCGTCCACGACGAGAACACTCGCAGATGGTCGTTCATTAGCCATTCGAGGGGTTCCAAGGAAGACGGAGCTCGACGGCGGCACCACCCCACTTGTCTGACTTGCAGAGTCGGAGCTCACCGCCGTGCTCGTGCGCGATATCGTTGACCATCGCTAGACCGACTCCGCTTCGTTCCAGATCGGAACTCTCGAACGGCTCCTGACCAGTCACCTCCGGAGGAAATCCAGGTCCGCTGTCGTCCAGCCTGACGATTGCCCAGGTGCCGTCGAGGCTGCTTTCCTGATACGTCGTTACCCAAATTTCTCGCGTCGTGGCTCCGGCGACCGCCCTGTCGGCGTTGTCCAATAGCTGCTCCAACGCAAATACGATCAATTTCGGATCGATGTCGACGTTGAGCGACATCGTCGAAAGATCGATTTGAACCTGCATCTGCCGTGCGCGCGCGTCGCGGATCACCGATCCCACGACGTCATTCAGGGAGCACCGGACGAGCTGAGGCTTCAACGGCTTTCCGAAGCGCTCGAAGTCGCTCACGAGCCGCCTCAGACCGGCGGTGGTCTCACGAAGTCGCTTGTTGATGCGCTGAATATTCTCCGGTTGGGGCAGAAGATCCTTCGCTTCGTTCGCGAGCTGGTGCTCGATCCCGGCGAAATGCGTCAGGCGTGCGTTGAGCTTGCGACCGGCCTCGGCAGCCACGCGCTTGTAGCGCCGTTGAGCCTGGGCGTAGCGGTAGCTGTTGCTCACCGCTACGGCAGCGTGACCGGCAAAAAGCGTCAGCACGCGTGTCTCGTCGGCACCGAACTCCAGCTTGCGCCGGCTGTTGACGAACAAGACCCCCACCGGCTTCTCTTGCGGGTGGTGGATGAGCGGTACTGCGGCGAACGATTGGATGCCGTGCACCAGGATCGCTTCGTTTCGGATTGGCGGACCTTCGGGCGGCTCGTGCACGTTCGAGTGGTACACCGGGCGGCGCGTGTCGAGCACGTGACGTCCGGTTCCCGTGCGGCGTGGCTTGGAGCGCAACGCAGACGCCAGCTTGCCGTAAGCATGGCACTCGTCCTCGAACTCGCCGGTCTGCTGATTGACGAGATTCAACGTCGAGGACACCTCGTCTCCCAGGATCACGGAGATACCCTCCACGACTCGATTGAGGATGCCTTCACGGTTCCGAGCGCCCACGATTTCATGCAGCCGTTCGAGCTGTACTTCGAGCCGCTTGTGACGCTCGAACTCCTCTCGGCTCTCCTCGACGAGGGTCGCATTCTGGATCGCGATGGCCGCTTGATTCGCCAGGATCTCGAGGAGGGATATTTCGGCGTCCGTGAAGGGGTGCGCGTCTCGGTCGTCGACGTAGAGGACGCCGATGACGTGGTTGGCAATCATGAGCGGAACTCCGATCATGGACTCGAAGCACTCGTGCAACTTCGGATGAGTCCTGGGGTCGGTCTTGACCCTCGAAATCATGATACGTTTCTTCTCGCGCAGGATCGTCCGGGTGAGCCCGTCCTCTTTGTCCAGTCGAGGTTCCGGGTGGTTGAAATCTTCGGGATGATACTTCGCGCGAATGGCCCGTTGATCCGGCGTGAGGTGATAGATGACGCCCGTCGTGGCGTTCATCAGTTCGATGGCGTGTTTGACCACCTTCTCCAAGATCTCGCGAACGTTGACCGAAGAAAGAATGCCGGTCGCGATGTCTTGCAGGAACTTCACGCTGCGAGCTCTCTGAATGGCGATGCCCGCTTGAACTGCCAGCGCCTCTACCAGACGCGCATCGTGCTGCTGGAACCAGGCGTACGCGTCTTGATCGGCGCTGATGACACCGATCGTCTGCCGGCCCACCTTGATGGGCACGACCAGCATCGAACGGCTTCGTTCCTGCGGCGCCGCGTCCCCTCGGCTGGGCTCATCGCCCTGCGGCCGTGAGTTTTCGAAGGCCGGGCGCGCGGGCGCGAATCGGGGGTCTCTGTGCGCGTCGGTCAAGACGAGCTTGTCCCCGTGCTCGAAGACCCAGCCTGCGAGCCCTTCCCAGCCCGTGTCGTTGCGTTCGAAGGTGCGAGTTTTCCTACGTCTGTCGCTCGTGTACTCGGCCGCGAGCAGGTGCCGTCCGTTCTCCTTCTTGGGAAAGAAGATGGTGCAGTGCGAGCAGTTCAGGTGGTTCGCGACTTGGGTCGCGATCGCTTCGAGCAGTCCGTCGGGATCTAGTTGCTCGCCGATGATCTCGATCGTTCGTTGAACGATCGAGATCAAATCATTGAGCTGTCTTTCACGCGCGAGCGGCAGCGCTTGCGCGAGCATGGGCGCTATTCGTTCGGAGAACTTGGCGACTCTGGGCGCGAAACGCTGGATTCCCGGCTCGGGTCGGAGGAAGTCGAACGTCAAGAGACCGACGAGCACGTCGTCATGAAACACCGGCGCGCCGATCCACGATTCGATGTCGCCCGACTGGTTCGTGTGCTCGTTCCAGCCCGGCACGTCGCGAATCCTCGCGCTGAGCAATGGCGCGCCCTGTTCGATGATCCGGCTGATGAGTGGGTCCGCGGCGATGGGTCGCAGCAAGGATCGATTCGGCGACTCTTCGGAGAAGCCCAAGGCGGCGAGCAGCGTGCGGGCTTCGCCGGATACGAGTTGAACGGAGGCTCGGTTGAAGCCCAAAACGGACTGGAGCACGGCGAGTTCGTCGCCGACCCAGCGCTTGAGCGCGTGCAGTTCTCCGATCGAGGGCAGCTGAGCACCGGTTGGACCGGGCGGAAAGTAGCTCGGCGGCCGCCCAGAGGGTGGCTTGGACGAGCTGGTCGGCGTTGAGCGAACGGTGGCGGTACCGCCGAACGCACGAGAGAACCGCTCCGCGATCTCGGCGTAAGACGGCCAATCGTTCTGCTCGCCGAGACCGAACGTGAGGTGTCCGGTTCGCGTGCCGGACTCGAAGCCGTAGGTGACCGCTTCTGCCGGCATGTCCCCTTCGGGCACGAGCATCCAAGCTGGGAAGGTGTTTTCCGCTTCGACGTCCGAGGAACTCGCTAGGATTTTGGCGTGCTCGGGGCCGTCCCGCAGGGACAGCCAGTATCCGGCGATACCGAGCCGCGGCAAGCAGCGCCCTATCACGGCTTTCGCCTCGTTCTCCGCGCAAACGGCCTCGAGGTCGTCGCGCATTTCCCGAAGGTCGCGCCGGTGATGCTCGACGCGGGCGGCGAGCTCCTGACCACGACGCGAAGTCAGTCGCAAGAGCTCCATCCAAAACTCGTAGACGCGACCCTTGCGATCGCCCTCCGGCGTCACCAAAAGTGAGCTGGACCTGAGATCGTCGAGCGCAGTTTCCCACACGCCGATGTCCACGCTCGTCGCCATGGCGAGCCGGCGTTCCAAAAAGCGAGTTGCCCTCGCTTCGACCTCGCGAGCTTCCGTTTGCCAAGCCGCGTCCGACTGCATTTTTTTCGAAGCGCGCAAGAGCCCTGCAAACCGCCGCATGAAGGCACGAGCCTCCCTGCGATTCGGAACGAATTGCCGGACCTGTTCTTCGATCTCCGAGCGTCGAACGTCACTCGACACCGTGACGGATCGCTCGCAAGTACACGAGCGCCGGATCTGAAGCTTCGTCGGTAGGATCACCTTTGCCGCCGGCGTCCCCCCTGCAACCAGTTCGAGCAGCGCGCGAGCCGCGAGCCGTCCCTCCTCCTCGAGGGGCTGTCGGACGGTCGTGAGCGGCGGCCGAGCCGCGCGCGCGTACTCGGTATCGTCGAAGCCCACCACGGCTGGGGGCGTTTGACGGTCGAGGTCCTCGATCGCGCTCAATGCGCCTCGACCCATCTCGTCGTTCGCGGCAACGATGGCCTGCACGTTCGGCCACGTATTCAAGAGCTCGACGGTCTTCACGTTTCCCCAGCGGAAGCTGAAGTCTCCGTCGAATACGACGTAGTCCTCGCGGTACAGTCCGCGTTCGAGCAGGGTAGCCTGGTAGGCACATCGCCTGCGCTCTGCTTCGGGATGAGCGTGAGGTCCGCACAGAAACGCGATGTGCGAAAATCCGTGATGCTCGATGAGATGCGTGACCGCCTCACGCACACCCGAGCCGTCGTCCACCACCACCGAAGGGGCCACGTTGCACGCGACACCCACGCTGACCATCGCCGCACGCGAGCCGGCCGCGTGCTCCCAATGCTGCGCAACGCGCTCGAGATCCCCTTCCGTCAGCCCCAGCGTGCCGGCCAATACGATGATGCCGTCGACCAGCTTGGGACTCGGCAGGCGTTGCAACAAGAGCTCGGGATCCTCGAGGCCGCGCCCGAGCGTGGGCGTCACCACGACCAAGAGGTCGGCCTCTGCGCGCAGCTCCGTACGAATCCCGCGCAGGATGTCGCTTTGATAGCGGCCCTCGAGAGAGTTCACGAGGACGGCGAATCGCCGGCGACGCTGGTTCGTGCGAGTCACCGACAGTTCGAGGTTTGCGTCTTCTCTCCGAAGCAAGGTGCCCTATACGAACAGGTACCTCAACGGCAGCCGCGGTGGCTACCTTGCTATTCGGTCGAGCGATGTCGTCAGTACGGTCGCGACGCAGAGTTCCAGTCCGGCAAAGGAGCTCTAAACAAATGACTATGCGATCACGCGCCCACGCCGGCGGTTACGGGTGTCGTTCAAAGGCCGCAGAGCTCGACCTTGCCCGGGTCGAGCAGGGGTTCGTAACGGGCGTCCGTCAGGCTGAGCAGGAAGCACTCGATGGCGAGCACGTTCGCGTCGTCGGTGAGGTCTTTGCTGCCTTGCGAGAGCTCGAGCTCGCTGAAGTTTGCGCTCGTCTCGGGCTCTCGCCAGGTTGCGCCGGTTTCGGGGTCGAGCGCGTCATCGGCGTCTCCTCGCGCGCCGCGCTTGATGTGCTCGTAGAAACGGATCACGGTGGATAGCTCGCGGAACACGCCGTTGTGCATGTAGGGCGCCGTCACCGCTACGTTGCGCAACGTAGGAGTTCTGAACTTGCCGTCCTCGGCCGCGTCGTCCAAAATTCCGCCGAGCCCGCGGTCGATGCCGGCGCCGTTCCGTTCGCGGAGCTCCACGTTCTCCGGCACTCCCAGGTTGTGATACTCGTAGGCCGAGAACGGCTCGACGTTGGCCTCTGCGCTGCCGAGCGTGTGGCGTAGGTGGCACGTGGCGCAGCTCGTGAACTGGCTCGAGAAGAACAAGGCTTTGCCGGCCGCCGCCTTGGACGCGGGGTCGTATTCGTAGCGCCGCTCGTCCGAGACGGGGAGCAGCGAGCGGTCGTAACGGGAGTCGAAAGGAGCGAAAAGCTCGCTGCGCTCGAAGGTCGCGAGCGCGTCCGTCATGGCCGCGTACGCGGCTCCGTGATCGTCGAAGACCTGCTTCCCGTAGTGCGCGCGGAAGCTGGCCACGTACTCGTCGTTCTCGAGCAGTCGCTCGACCACCGACGGTTCGTCCGTCATCCCCATCTCGCCTGGGTTGAGCGGAGGTCCCCCGGCTTGCTCGGCCAGGTCCGCGGCGCGCCCGTCGTAGAACAGCCCGCCGAGATAGCCCTCGTACACGGCCGTGTCGGCGTCCGCGCGCGCGCGCTGTCGGGTCGTGTTCGAAAGCGGCGGGATGAAGCGGGCATACGCGGCGGTCGGCGTATTCCGATCGCCGAGCGAGACGCCGTCGTCGCCGAGCGACGCACCACGGAGCCCGGAGTCGCTCTCGGTCCGCGCATCGACGAAGCCCGCTTCGGGATCGTGACAGGTGGCGCACGCCTGCGTCCGGTGTGCGGAGAGATTCGCGTCGTGGAACAGGGCCTCACCGAGCTCGGCCTTGCTCAACGCGGGCGCCGGGGTCGAATCTGCGCATCCGCTGAGCGCCACGATCGCGCCGACGCCGACGGCGCGAAGCCCAGTCGTTAGCGAACGCGCCGTCATCGAGGCCCGAATCATTGCGCATCCGATATTGAAATTCAAATTCAGATGCGGTAGCTGGATGCTCGCGTGCGACGAGCGGGTACGCGGCGTCCCGGTCGTACGAGCGAGAAATTCATGAAAACTTCGATATTTGCTGCGTTTTTTGGCGTGCCCCTCGTGCTGCTCGCGTGCAGCGATAGCGCGGATCCGGCTGCTGGGCCCAAGGAGCTCGACCTCGGCGACGTGCGCCAGGTACTCGAGACGAACGCCGACATCGCCCTCGCCGCGTACGAGGACGCGCTCGCAACCGCTGAGGGCTTGAAGGATGCGCTTCAGGAGTTCGAGGCCGATCCGACGCAAGCGACTCTGGATGCGGCGCGCGCTGCGTGGTTGGTCGCGCGCGAGCCCTACGGCCAGACGGAGGTTTACCGTTTCCGCAACAGCCCCATCGATTCCACCGATTACAGCTCGGAGGACGGCCCCGAAGGGGACATCAACGCGTGGCCGCTCGGCGAAGCCCTGATCGACTACGTCGTCACCAACGACAGCGACTTCGGCACCGAGCAGGTGGGTGTCTCCGCGCACGGCACGGACGCCAACGATGGTGACGCGATCGACGCCGAGTTCGCTGCCGCGAACCCGCACGAGAACATCATCGGCAACGAGAGCATCGTGATCGACGCGGAGCTACTCGCCAACACCGCCACGGCTGACGACGAGCACGACGTCATCGCCGGCTATCACGCCATCGAATTCCTGCTGTGGGGACAAGATCTGAACGACGCCGGCGAAGCCACGACGGGCAGCGATCGTGAAGAGGCGGTGAAGGTCGGCGCAGCTCCGAACGTGGCTCTGGGCGGCCAGCGCCCGCTCACCGACTTCACCACCGACCCCTATGCTTCACGCCGTTTCACCTACCTTTTGGTCGCCACCGACAAGCTGATCGAGGATCTCACGCAGGTGCGCGATGGCTGGGTGCCGGGTGCTCCGTACCGGACTGCGTTCACCAGCGTCGACAGCCAAGCCGACGCCAAGCAGCGACTCGCCGAAATTCTGACGGGTATGGGAACCTTGTCCGAGGGCGAGCTCGGCGGCGAGCGCATGCAGATCGCCTTCAGCGCCAACTCTCAGGAGGACGAACACTCGTGCTTCTCCGACAACACCCATCGCGACATCTGGCTGAACGCGGAGGGCGTGCAAAACAGTTTCTACGGCGAGTACGAAGGGTACGACAGCACGCTGGACGGCGAGGACGACGCCGGTGATCGAGCGGTCTCCGGCTATGGACTCGATGAATTCCTGGTCGACGCTGGTCTCGAAGATCTTGCGGACAGACTGGAAGACGCGCTCGCGGAGACCGAGGACGGCTACCGCGCCATCGACGCTGCGGCGCGCAGCGGAGAGCCCTTCGATGTGCTGATCCAGAGCACGAGCTCGGTCGCCGTCTCCGACACGATCATCGCGCTCAACGCCCAAGCGGGGGTGATCACCGAGATCGCGGACGCGCTGGATCTGGGCGCCGTGGTCGACCCCGATGCTTCAGCATGCGACACGGAGAACCCATCCGACGAGTGTCCGTAAGGCGGCGATGGCTCGAGCGCGCGTCCGTCACCCTCGGACTCGCGTTGACGGGCGTCTTCATCTCTGCTGGCTGTGCGCGCTCGGCCGCGCCGGCCTACGACGAGTCGGAGGCACGCCCGGGTGGTGAGACCACCACGTCGGATTTCCCCTTTCCGAGCTCGGAGCTGCCCGCGCGCAATCTCCCGCAGCAAGCCAAGCCGAGCTTCTTTGCCGGCAAGGCTTTGGCGCACCAGCCCTGGGTGAAAGCTCCGACGACGACCGACGCGCGCGACGGCCTGGGCCCGCTCTACAACGCGCGCACCTGTTTGGATTGTCACCAGAAGGGAGGCAGGGGCAGCGTCCCCGAGGACGAGGACAGGCCCCTGGCGAGCAGCGTGCTGCGCCTCAGCGTTCCCGGCGACGACGCGCGACTCGGCGCTGTTCCCGAGCCGAGCTACGGCTTGCAGCTACAAACACGCTCGACGGCGCTCGGCCATGAGCTGCGAGAACGGGTCGCCGAGGCCGTTGCCGCCAGCGTTCCGCCCGAAGCCCGTGTTCGTGTGCGCTGGAAAGCGGAGTCGTTCACGTACCCGGACGGACAGCGCGTGGCGCTGCGGCGTCCTCTGGTGGAACTCGACGAGCTTGGGTACGGGCCCCTGCATCGCGACGCGCGCTTCAGCTTGCGCGTGGCGCCGCCGATTCATGGCATGGGCTTGATCGAGCGGATCGATCCGCGGGACCTCGACGTTCTCGAAGATTCCGATGACGTGAATCGCGACGGCATCTCGGGTCGCGCCAATCGCGTCTGGGACTTCCAGAGTGGCAACCCCGCGAAGGGCCGGTTTGGTTACAAAGCCAGTCGCGCCACGCTCGAGACCACGGTGGCGCTCGCCTTCGCCGAGGACATCGGCATCACGAGCGCGCTCTTTCCCGAACAAGTGTGCACGAGCCCCCAGAAGAACTGCCGTGAACAAGCGCACGGGGCGCCGCCTGGCGCTGTCGAGCTCAGCGACGAGCTCCTGGCCCTCGTCGTTGGGTTCACTCAGAACCTGGGAGTGCCGGCGCGACGGGCGCCCAAAGACGGCGTTGCCCTCGCCGGGAGAGCGCGCTTTTACGAGGTGGGCTGCACGAGCTGTCATCACCCGCGCTTCGAGACGAAGCCGAGCCGTGCGCAGCCGCACCTCGGAGAGCAGGTGATTTGGCCCTACAGCGATTTCCTGCTGCACGACATGGGGCCGGAGCTCGCGGACCACCGGACCGACTACGAAGCGTCAGGACGCGAGTGGCGCACCGCTCCGCTGTGGGGGGTCGGGCTCAGCGCGTCGATCGCCGGAGTCGAAAGCTACCTTCACGACGGACGGGCACGCAGTCTGGAGGAGGCGATCTTGTGGCACGGCGGTGAGGCCGAGGTGACGAAGCGGCGCTTCGTCGCGCTCTCGCGAAGCGAGCGAAACGAATTGCTCGCCTTCCTTTCGTGGCTTTAGCCGCGCCAGAGGCACCCTTAACCTCGCCGTTCCCTGGTATCCTTGCGCACCGTCGACGCCCGATGACCGCTCACGCTTCTCGTCGCGATTTCATGAAGTACTCCGGCGCGGGGCTCTTCGCCGCGACGCTGGGCTGCGGTCGCGAGGAGCCGCGAGAAGCTTGGGTCTCGGCCCAAGGCGGCGACGCGTCCAAGTTCGGTGCGGGGTGGACTGGGCCCGACGGTCACGCCGAGTCGGTCGCCGTCGGCTTCCGCGGGCACGACGTGTGGCAACACCCGCTGCATCCCGAGCGAGTGCTGCTCGTGGCGCGAAGACCGGGGCGTGAGCTGGCCGAGGTGGATCTGCTCGATCGCACGGTCACACGGCGCGTGCCCTGCTCCGAGAATCACGAAATGGGTGGGCATGCCTGTTTCAGTCGCGACGGGAGCACGCTCTTCACCGCCGAGTCGAACTACGAAAGCGGCGAAGGACGCATTGTCGTGCGTGACGCGCGGGACTACCGCACGCTGGACGAATTTCCGAGTCACGGAGTGGGCCCGCACGAGATCCTGCTGATGCCGGACGGTCGCACGTTGGCGGTAGCCAACGGGGGACTGCGCACCCATCCGAGCACGGGCGACTCGGTCCTCAATCTCGACAGCATGCAGTCGCGGCTCACGTTCCTGGACAGCACGAACGGCCAGCTGATTGCGGAACACGCAGTCGCCGAGCCCAAGGCCAGCATCCGGCATCTGGACGTGAACGAGCGCGGAGAAATGGCCGTGGCGCTTCAAATGCAGCGCGAGGGCAGCGATCATCAAAACCTCGCGCCGCTCGCGGCCGTCTACGACGAGGGGCGCGGCCTGCGCGTGTTGTCGGGTCCGGAGGGTCTGCTCTGGCAATGCAACGACTACATGGGGAGCGCGCGCATCAACGCCAAGACGCGCGTAGCCGGCTACACGAGCCCGCGCGGCAACATCGCGCTGTTCTGGAACCTCGATAACGGCGACCTGCTCGCGCACCACGCTTTTCACGACGTGTGTGGCATCGCCGTCAGCCTGGATCAGAGCGCGTTCGTGTTGTCGAACTCCACGGGACAGATCCGCTGCCTGGACGCGCGCACGCTCGAGGAGCTGCCGGCGCGACGTCAGGAGGCAGCGCAGTTTGCGTGGGACAACCACCTGCGTGCGATCCGACTTCCGACCTGAGCGAGCGCCACACCATGATGCGATCCCGAAGACTCACGACCGCGCTGCTCGCGTTGACCCTGTCTACCTGCGCGAAGGAGCCGGAGGAGGGCCCGTCCGCGGTCGACGTGCTGGTGCGAAACATCACCGAACAACAGATCGTGGTCGACGTGGCGGCCTTCGCCGACCGCACCACGGAGCTCGGCGCGAGCGCCCAGCAATTCTGCAGCGAGCCCAGCGACGAGGGACTCGCTCAGCTGCGCGGCGGTTGGCAAGCCAGCGCCGAGGCCTGGTACCGCGCGCAGCTCTTCAAGTTCGGGCCCGCGGACGCGGATCCGGTGTTTCCGCTCTACACCTTCATCGATTCCCTGCGGCTGCGCGGCACCGACTACGCGGATGCGGTCAGCGTCAGCCAAGCGGCGTGGCGCGACTCGGCGGACGAGCTCGACGCGGCGTTTTTCGAAGCGCAGCGCTTCGACGACGTTGGCTTGTTGGCGATCGAGGTGGCGCTGTTCGAAGCCGGCGAGCTCGTTCCGCTCTACACCGACGAGCCCCGGCGCTGCGACATCTTGATCGGGTTGAGCCGTGAGCTCGAGCGACGCGCTGCCGAGCTTCGAAGCGGCTGGATCGAGAGCCACGCCGGCGGAGCGCCCTTCGCGGAGCGCATGCTGGAGCGCACGCTTCCGGACGGGCGCAGGCCGCTGGTCCAGCTGATCCTCTCCGGTCAGGAGTACGTGGACTATCTGCACCGGCGGAACGTGGTCACCCTGGCCGGGCGATTCTCCGAGACCAGCTGGCTGCTCGTCGAAAGAGC
>Ga0190269_10001089_pt1 | contig 13189 bp, 10 predicted proteins | sample Popmic249IS_FD_133749 | JGI IMG/M metagenome (GOLD analysis project Ga0190269, IMG submission 133749) | Populus adjacent soil microbial communities from riparian zone of Blue River, Arizona, USA - 249 IS | ecosystem: Environmental > Terrestrial > Soil > Riparian zone | place: USA: Arizona...
ACACCAGCAAGCGTCGCTGGCCGCTCTGGGCCGGCGCTGCCGCTGCCAGCTGCGCCGCCGCAGCCGCCTTCTGGCTGTACCTGCAACCCTCAGGCCCCGGCGCAAACCAAGCTGCTCTCGGCAGCCTGGCGCAGGTGCCCGCGCTGACCGCACAGGAGCCCGTGAGCCCGCCCGCGGTCCAGGAGCTCGCCGAGCCGCCGCCGTCCGCGGCAGCCGCCACGGCTTCCACCGCGACCACCGAGCCCAGCGCCTCGACCTCCAACGCTCCGCGCCCCGGCGCGCGCGCACGCGATCCCGAGCCGGACTCCGATCAAGGCCGCGCAAAGGCGCTCGTCGACGAAGGCAACACCCTCGTCAGTCAAGGCCGGCTCGGCCTCGCCGAGAGCGCGTATCAAAAAGCGCTGACGATCGTGCCCGAACATCCGAGCGCGATGGCAGCCCTCGTGCGCGTGCACCTGGCCCGCCGCGACGGTGCCGAGGCGCTGCGCTGGGCCAAGCGCCTGGTGTCGAAACAAAACGATGGCGTCGCCCAGCTGCTGCTCGGTGATGCGCTCGCGCTGCGCGGCGACAACGACGGCGCGCAGGAGGCCTGGACGCACGCCGCCGAGCGCGGCAACGCGACCGCGCGCAAGCGTCTCGAGTGAGCGGCGCTTGACGCGCGCGGCACGGTCTGGGATGAGGCCGGAATGAGCGTCATACAACTCTCCGATCCGCTGCGCTTGCCGTGCGGCGTCAGCTTGCCGAATCGCCTGCTCAAGAGCGCCATGACCGAAGGTCTGGCCGACGCGCTGGATCGTCCCACCGCAGCGCACGAGGCGCTGTACCGCGCGTGGTCGCTCGGCGGCACCGGCACCTTGCTGACCGGCAACGTGATGGTCGACCGCCGCTACCTCGAGCGTCCGGGCAACGTGGTCCTCGAAGACGAGTCCGCGCTGCCCGCCTTGCAGCGCTGGGCGGCAGCCGGGACCAGCGCCGGCAATCAGCTGTGGATGCAGCTCAGTCATCCGGGTCGTCAGTGCTCGCGCATGGTCACGCGGCAGCCCGTCGCACCGAGCGCGGTGCAGCTGCAGCTCGGCGGCATGTTCGGCGCGCCACGCGCGCTGACCGAGGACGAGATCGCAGACATCATCGCGCGTCACGCGCGCGCCGCGAGCCTCGCGCAGCGCGCCGGCTTCACGGGCGTGCAGGTGCACGGCGCGCACGGCTACCTGGCCAGTCAGTTCCTGTCGCCTCGCACGAACCAGCGCAACGATCGCTGGGGCGGCAGCCTCGACAATCGCGCGCGCTTTCTGCGCGAGGTGGTGCGAGCCGTGCGCGCAGCCGTGGGGCCGCAGTTCCCCGTCGCGGTGAAGCTCAACTCCTCCGACTTCCAGCGCGGCGGCTTCGGTCACGAGGAGGCGAGCCGGGTGGCGAGCGCTCTCGTCGAAGACGGCATCGATCTGCTCGAGATCTCCGGAGGCACGTACGAGCAGCTCAGCCTGCTCGGCATCGACTCGCCGGACGAGCCCCACAAAGCACGCGGCACCCGCGAGCGCGAGGCGTACTTTCTCGACTATGCCACCGCAATCCGCGGCAGCGCGCGCGTCGCGTTGGCGGTGACCGGCGGCTTCCGCACGCCGGACGCGATGCGCGCCGCGCTCGCGAAGGGCCTCGTGGATGTGATCGGTCTCGCGCGCCCGCTGTGCGTGGAGCCAGCTCTGTCTGCGCGCCTGCTCGCAGGCTCGAGCGAGAGCGCGCCGCAGGACGAGCAGCGCCTGCGCCTCGCCGGCGGCTTTCTGGGCCCCGCTAGCTCCAACCGAACGCTGCGCGCGCTGAACGGTCAGGCGCAGACCGCATGGTACTACCGGCAGATCCTGCAGCTCGCAGCGGCAGAGTCGCCGCAGCTCGAGCTGAGCGCCACAGCCGCGCTGCTCTCACACTACCGGCGCGAGTACCAGCTGGCCCGCGCCCGGCGCGATGCCGGCGCACCGCGAGCCTGAACACATGGCAAAGGCCTGGGTCAGCCGTCCACTCGGGATGTTCAGCGGTGCCGACCAGACGCGAAACTTTCGCGAGCTGGCCGCGATCTTCCCGTGCCGCGTCGTCCGCCGCTCCGAGCCGCCGAGCCGATTCGCGCGCGGCACACCGCTGCAGCTGCCAGCCAGCTACGTACACGACGGCCGCACCTCGAGCAGCGCAGCGCTCCTCGCCGGCACGGAGACCGCAGGCCTCCTGGTCTGGCAACGCGGCGCGCTGCGCTACGAGCGCTATTTCCTCGGCGTCACGCGCAGCACGCAGTGGGGCCTGTGGTCGATCACCAAGTCGTGGGTCGGCAGCCTCGTCGGCGTGGCGCTCGCCGAGGGCGCGATCAGCTCGCTCGACGAGCCCGTCACGCGCTACGTGCCGCGCCTAGCAGACAGTGCCTACGACGGCGTCGCGATCAAGCACGTGCTGCAGATGTCGAGCGGTGCGCGCTGGGACGAAGCCTACTGGGATGCGAGCTCGGACATTCGCGCCGCCGGTCGGGCCCTCGCGCAGGGCGAAAGCTCGCGCGGCGACATCGCACGCGGCCTGCAGCGTGAGCACGATCCGGGCACGTACCACCGCTACAGCTCAATCGACACGCACGTGCTCGGCATGGTGCTGCGCCGCGCCACGGGCCAGCCGTTGCACGAATACCTGCGCGAGAAGCTATGGCAGCCGCTCGGCGCCGAGAGCGACGCGTTCTGGATCGTGGAGAGCGACGGGCGCGAGTGGGCCGCCGCGGGCCTCAGCGCGACGTTGCGCGACACGGCCAAGCTGGGCGTGCTCTACGCGCGAGACGGAGTCTGGAACGGCCAGCAGCTCCTGTCGCCGCAGTGGATACGCGCAGCGCAGACGCCCGATGCACCCCACCTCACGCCCGGTCCGCGCGCGAGCTCCGCGGCGACGTTCGGGTACGGTTATCAGTGGTGGCTGCCCGATGCGAGCGGCGCGTTCTGCGCGATGGGCATCTACAATCAGTTCGTGTACGTGCAACGGGAGCTCGAGCTGGTGATCGCGAAGTTCTCCGCGCCCCGCAACTACGCCGCTGGCAGCGGCGCCGAGCACTTCCTCGAGCCCGAGCACATGGCGTTTTTCCGCGCCGTCGCCGAGCGTTGCAGCTGAGGTCAGCGGCCGCAACGGTCAGCCCCTGTCTCTGGAGAGGCGCCGATTTGCAGCGCTTCTCAATATGAGCCTCCGTCTATCATAAAATCTCCTGCCGGGCGGTCATGGGCATTGGACGCTTTTGCGCGGCTCCGTGCCCCCTGCATTGCACATCCCTGGGTGAAGACATGCCAAGTTGCGGGAGTTTTGGGCTCGAGCTGAGCCGAGGTAGGACACGATCGCAGCTGCGACGTGTCCCGTTCGGCGCGTGGTCGCTCGCGTGCGGCTTGCTCCTGGCGTGCTCGTCCCCCACCGCCGGCCCGAGCCGCGGCGCGGCGGTGGCCGCTGCTGGCACAGGCGCAGCCGCCGGCGCGGGTGCACCCTCGGTGATCGTCGCCGACACGCCGGTGTGCGCGGCGGACAACCCGTTCTGCTCGATGTCGCCGCTGATCGCGCCGACCTCCACGTCCGGCGCGCCCGTGATCCCCATGGCGACCAGCTGCGGCTCCGTGCCGATCGATCTGCGGCCCGCGGGCGTGAACATCATGTTGGCAGTGGACGGCGCCGCCTCCATGAAGGCGCACTGGCCGGAGGTCGTCACGGCCATCCGCAGCCTGCGCGCCAATAACCCCACCGCGACCTTCGGAATGCACGTGTTCTGGTCCGACGCGATCGAGCCGTTCACGCAGTCCGACATGTCCCGCAACACCACGAACAACGCCTGCAGCATGCGCCACGACAAGCTGCTGGATCTCGGCGATCACAGCGCGCAGGCGCTCGTGGACTTCCTGGGCGCCGCGCCGCTCGGCGGCGTGATCTCGGACGTCTATCAGGTCGCGCCCATCATCGACTCACTCAACACGTACCTGACGGCGCCGAGCAAGCTGGCTGATCCCAAGCGCACCAACTATCTGCTGGTGTTCACCAACGGCAACGACAACTGCTTCGGCTCCGCGTTCACGGGCGCAACGGACAAGCTGACTGCGTACAAGAAGCTCGGCATCGAGCTCAGCAAGCGCAACATCCGCATGATCCCCGTAGGCATGGACGCGCCGAGCACAGGCCCGTCCAACGATCCCTGGGCGATCTTCGGGCCGGGCCTCGTGGGCACGAACCTGATGAGCCTCAAGACGAACTATGAAGCCCTCGGCGCGATGCTCGCGAACGGTGGCACGGCGCTCAAGGACGTGCCGCGCATCGACAGCGCAGACAAGCTCAAGGAGCTCGTCGCGGTGGTCGGCTCCGCGGTCAACAACTGCCGCTTTGCGCTGCCCGCCGAGCTCGACAGCAGCAAGGCCGTCAATCCCTTCGAAGTCAGCTTCACGATCAACGGCAAGGCCGTACCGCGCGATCGGCGTCAGGCCAACGGCTGGGACTTCGTGCGCGGCACGACCAACGAAGTCGAGTTCTTCGGCCAGGGCTGTCAGGCGCTGCAGTCCGGCATGGCCGTGACCGCGGGCAAGTCCTGCGAGCAGAACATCTGCGGCACTGCAGCCGTGAGCGTCTCGACCAAGCCGCGCTCCGTGCTGCTGCTCCTGGACAGCTCGGGCTCACGCATCGAGTGCGTGGACGGCTCGCTCAACTGTCTGTCCGTCCCGACCGACCCCAACCACACGCTCACCTACTGGGAGGTGGTGCAGCGCGCCGTGGGCGCGGTGCTGACCGCACCGGTGAACGACGACGTCGCCTTCGGCATGCAGTTCTTCCCCAGCAAGACCGCCGAGCAGCTCTCCTGCGACGTGGCGCAGACGCCGGAGATCCCCACGGCTGGAGGACAGCAGATCGCGGTCATGAAGGCCATGCTGGAGAAGCTGCCGCTCGGCCTCAGCCCGGTCGTGAGCGTGATCGAAAACGTGGCCGCAGCACCGGGAGCGCTCGCGGATCCGGGCGTGGTCGGTGCGGTGGTTCTCCTGAGCGACGGCGGCGACAACTGCACGGGCGACCCCCAGCGTCAGATCGTCTCGCGGCTGGGAGCGGCGGCGAAGAAGCTGCTCGATCGCGGCGTGCGCACGTTCGCCATCCGCTTCGGATCGAAGGATGGCGAGACGCCGGACCAGGCCGAGCAGCTGAACGCGCTCGCGCAGAACGGCGGCACCGCGCTCGTCGGCAAGTCAGTCGCGTACATCGATGCCAAGACCCCGGACGAGCTCGGCGCAGCGCTGACCAGCATCTCCGATCAGCTGGCGACCTGCTCGTTTACGCTCGGCAACGTCGCCGCCGGCGTGGATCGCAACCGCGCGAACCTGTACCTGGACGGCGAGCAGATCGGCTTCGACGCCACCAACACGAAGCTGAACGGCTGGAGCTGGATGGACCAGGCGCAGACGTCGATCGAGCTGTACGGCGAGGCCTGCACCGCGTTCAAGAGCAACAGGCACACGAACATCGTCGTCGAGTTCGGTTGTCCGCCGGTGGTCGTGAAGGGTCCGGACTGAGCGGCGGTGCTAGCGCGGGCTGCGGAACGCGCTCGGCGCTTTGCCGGTCCAGCGCTTGAAGGCGCGTGAAAACGCGGACGGCGTGCCGAAGCCCATGGCGTAGGCTGCTTGCTGCACGGTGTAGCGCGGATCAGCGAGCATGCGCTTCGCGCGTTCGGCCTGCGCCTCTTCCAGCAACACGCCGAACGGGGTGCGCTCCTGATCGAGATGGCGTCGCAAGGAACGCGCGCTCATGCCGAGATCGCGCGCCACCGTGTCCATGGTCGGGCGATGCTGCTCCGCGTTCGCGGTCAACCAGCGCCTGACGCGGTCGGCGGCAGGCGTGGTCTGCTCGACGCGGGCCAAGAGCAGCTCGGCCCGGGTCTCGAGCAACGCGCTGAGCTCGCTCGAGCGGCAAAGCTGCATCTGATCGAGCCAGGCTCGCGGCAGCTCCATGCCCGTAAAGGCTTGGCTGAAGAGCTCGCGCCCGGCGAAGATGCGCGTGTATTCGGCGCGGTGCGCCGGCGCGGGATACCGGAAGCACACACGCTTGGCCTGCGCGTCTTCGCCCACGAAGCGCCGCGCGAGGCGCAGCAAGCTGACCGTGGAAAACTCGGCTGTCATGCGCACGACGGGCGAATCCTCGCGGCCGAGCTCGAGGCGCAGGCGCAGCGTGTCGCCGTCCTCCTGCAATGTCATCTGCGGGCCGTCGGTCACGACGCGCGCGTAGCGCATCCCGATGGAGAGAGCCTCGCGTAGACAGCTGCTGTGCTCACTGAGGTAGCCGAGCGCGTCGTAGATGCCCATGCTCGCGCGCTCTGCCATGTGCAAGCCGAGCGCCGGATCGTCCGCGCGGGCCACGGCCGCGCCCACGATCCGCTGATATTCCTCGAGCCCCAGGCGTGCGTGCACGTCCTCGAGCTGCGGCACCGTCAGCCCGATCTCGGCCAGAAAACGCGCGCGCTCGACGCCGGCTTGCTCGACGGCGGATACGAGGCCGCGGACTGCCATCATCGAAACTTGCGTCACGGCACCGCGAAACTAGCACGCCCGACAGCGCAAGCCAGTGCGCAGATCGGACCTGGTTCCGCGCGGTCGGATAAGAGGCAACAGTCACGCCGCCGTGAGCGTCAGGAGCTCGGCGCGCCACGCGCGCACGAGACCGATCGTTTCAGCGACAAAGCCCCACGTCCAGCGCGCACGAGTACCCGGCAGGACAGGCCTTCGCTTCGTGGCAGCGGGTCGGCTCACAGCGCTTCGTCTGCGGATTGCACCTGTCAGGCAAGGGGCAACCGTTCACGGTGCAGCCGCTGACGGCATACACACCTGCCGCGACACCCGTCGTGAGCGCTGCGTCACCTGGCCGCGAGCTGGCGACCTGGCATTGCTGGCTGCCGGTGATCGGGTCCGGCTTGCAGAGCATTTGCCCCGAGCCCGCGCAGCCGCATCCCAACGAGATCAGCGCCAGCAGCCACCACCCTGCAACCTCGCGTGCCCTGCCCATGTCCGCCCCTCCAGCGAGCGCGCGTGCTCGCGCGCCCGCGGAGAACGTTGTACCACCATCACGGCACACTGGCCGCTCGGCTCCGCTCAGGGCTGGAGGGCGAAGCAGTAGAACCCGCCGTACCCGCCGCCCGAGCCCACGATGGGATTGCTCGGATCCGAGCCGCCCGAATCCACGAGCACCGCGCCCGCGCCGCAACCGCCTTCGTCCTGGCCCGAGATCCAGTGCTGGCGATTTCCGGCCGGATACGAGAAGCCGACGCGCGGTCGTCCGGCGTTCTGGGCCGTGCTGCTCCAGTCGTTGCACGTGCTGCTGGCAGTGGAGCCCTTGTACAGCTTGCCCGTTGCGTCGGAGCCGGTGAGCGCGTGGTGGTTGTTCACGGGGGCCTGCCCGGGATCGGGTTGATGGTTGGGGATGCCATCTTCGTTCGGCAGATCGTTGATGATCGCGGGGTCTGCGCCCATGGGACGGGGATTCGCGAGCGCCGCTTTATTCAGCGCCACGACCCGGCCAGCGCGGTCGTACCACGGCCCCTCACCCACGCGATCGATCGCGTTGACCGCGGAGCCGCTCGGCCCCTTCGCGACGCTCAGAAACGCGCGCCAGCCCTTCGCGGTCGCGCCCTGCAGGGAGGACTCCGCGAGCTCGCTGCAGATCTTGTCGGCGCCCTCGAGCCCTGTCGTTTGCCCGTAGCGCAGGTCGCCGCCGAAGCCCTTGTCGCTCTTCGACAGCCGCTGCAGGCCCTTGAAGCTGGTCATGAAGAAGCTGAACTTCGGCAGGTCGCTGGCGCCGCCGGCGCCGCCGCCACCAGCTGCAGGCGCGCTGCCGGCGATCGGTGCGCCGCCACCAGCTGCAGCCTGTGTGCCGCCTTTGCCGGCCGCCGAGGTGCCGGCGGACGCTGGCGCCACCGCACCTGCGCCGCCGACGCCGGCAGCCGAGGGCGCGGGCCTGCCGCCCGCGTTTCCGCCGCTACCAGCTGCAGGGGCCGAGCCGCCGCCAGCTGGCCTGCCCGCGGTCGAGCTCGCCGTCCCGGCTGAAGGCGCCGCGTTCGCTGCGCTGCCTGCGTTGGCGCTCGATGCTGGCGTGGTGCCCGGGTCCGAGGCGCAGCCCGCGATCGTGATCACGATCCCAAACCAGCGATCTTTCATGTGTTTGCTGTTCATGTCACCGACTAGGGACTTGTTTGACGAACGCGTGACGAGCCCAACCATAAACGTTTGCTGAGGCCGACAGGAAGGCTCACCAAACTGTACGCCGCCCCCGCCACGTCGAGGCTCGCGGCGCGCATCAGGGCCGTGACGCCGCTTCCGCAAGCGCGAGGACCGCGCGAGCCACGTGGGTCCTCGGGCCGGATGCGTGGGGACGAGACGGCGCTCGGGCCGACCAACCTGCGGTCCGCCGCTGCTAGCGGCAGGCGCGCCCGACCCGGGGGCGGCTCATTGCGCCAGCAGGTCTGCCGCGACTCGCTCCTGCTCTGCGGCGTGATCAGCGCTAGCAACCCGCTCACGGGGCGGGCGATAACACTTGAAATACCCGAGCTGCAGGAGACACGTCATGACAGTCGACGCCCAACGCGTGGCCCAGATGGCCGACGCCATAGAGCGCGAGATGCGCAACATCGGCGCCTGGCAGGCCACGCCGCTGCCGGAAGACAAATACGACTTCCGGCAAGCCTTCGCGATGGACACCATGGCGTTCACCCAGTGGCTGCAGTTCATCTTCCTCGAGCGCGTACGCAGCCTGATCGCGAGCGGCGGCCCGTTCCCGACGCAGAGCCAGGTGGGTGTCCAGGCGCACCGCGAGCTCCACGCTCAACCCGAGGCCTCTGCGCTCGCCGAGCTGCTCAGCGACTTCGACGCACTGTTCAACGAGAGCCGCTGAGCCCGCGCGGATCTACAGGTCGCGTTCGATGAGGCGGCGCGCGAGTCTCGTGTAGAACGTCCGCACGTCGAAGCGGCCGAACCAACCGATCTGGGCCCAGTGATCGGCGTCGACCTCCTCGATGATCTCACCCCAACGCTGTGAGAGCACGGGCACCACGCCATCGTTCGGCCCCGCCGAGCGCAGGATGTAGCGGTGGCCAGCGGCGAGCATCTTGTGCACGGCGTCCCGCTCCACGCCAGCGAGCACGTGCGCGTAGTACACGTCCGGGGTGTCCGGCACGGCCGCGTTGAACTCGCGCATGCGCGCGGTCGACAGATCGTAGACGCCGTCGAGATCCAGCCCGAAGCGCCGCAACATGGCGCGCGCGCGCCGGAAGTCCGCGAGCTCGAGCGCTGCGTCCGCGAGCGGCGTGCCGTGGTGCGGCGTGCCGATCGTGATCAGCGATGCGACGCGATCACCGATGCCGTGGCGCGCCACAGCGAGACGCGCATCCAGACCACCCATGCTGTGAGCGATGATGTTGACGCGCTGATCGAGCGCGTAGACCTGGCGCGCGAGCTGCTGGGCTCGCAGCTCGATGCTCGCCGCGGGCGCCACGCGCGCCACGTACACCTCGTGACCGCAGGCCCGCAGCGCCGCCGGAATCTCGCGGAACGAGCTGAAGCCGAGCTGGCTGGGCAGCATGCCCTCGATGCAGCCCCAACCGTGCGCGAGCACGATCGGATGTCGCGTGCGCCCGTGTAGCCGGACCGACCTTACGCGAAGCGGCGGCGGCTCCACCTCCGGTGGCGGCAGCGGCTGCAGCTGCGGCCGGCGGCGGCGCGTGTGCCGCAGGTACAACCACACGCAGAGGGCCGACAGCAAAGCCAGCGCGAGCGCAAGAACCCAGCTCCATGCCAGCTCATCCATATGCAGTTCTCGTGGTTAAGCACGCTGCCCGCGAGCGAGCAAGTTGGCGCACGGCGCGCGAAACATCGATCGCCACACTTAGTGAGCGAGCAAACATTGGGACGCTTCACGTGGAGCGCGCGCCACGAGCCAGCTCACATCCGCAAGCGTCTACTTTTTGTTGTCGCGGATCGTGATCACGCCCCGGACCTCGACGTGCGACAGCAGGGCGTCGATCTCGGACTGCGGCAATGATGCGTTGCCTGTGATCATGACATCGCCGTGCACGACCTCGAGGCCACGCAGACCCCGTAGATGAGTGAGCCCCGAATTGCTGCTGATGTGGAGCGATCCACACTCGCGCAGGGCTTCGAGCCCGTCGAGCGAGCTGAGCCTCCCGCTATCGTCGTGCGAGATGCCAAGCTCACCACCGACGTGCCGCAAGCGCTCCAGGCCGCGCATGCTGGTCAGGTTGTGGGGGCGAAAGAACCGCAAGTTCTCGTCCACGCCTTCGAGGGCCTGCAACGGTAGGCTGGACTCGCCCCAATCCGGCAGGAGCAGCGAACCCCGCACCCACGTGCAGCCGGCGACGGCGTCCCAGGGCAACATGAGGAGCCCGCCGTCGGCGCCGCAATACGTCTGCGCGCTCGCGTCCGCGTCGCCGCTGTCGCTTTCAGCTGCAGCGTCCACGACCCGCGGTGCTCCACCCGCGCCCGCCTGACCCGGCTTGCCGCCCATAGCGGCATCCAGCGCGCCCGCATCGGGAGCTGCGCCCTGCCCAGCGACCGAGCCGCTGCCGGCGACCTGTCCGCCCGCTCCAGCTTGCGCCTTCCGACCCGCGGGCACAGGGCCTGCAGCGCTCGGCTCACCCTCCTGCGACGATGCACAACCAATCATCGCAGCGACGAGCACGGCGACCACGCATCCAGGAACGAGCTGCATCATGGTCATGCAGACTGACACGCGCGCCCGCTCCGCAGTAGTCGCGCTCCGAGAATGCGAGCGCTCTTCTTTGCACCGCACGATTTTCGGGAAGGTCGCGTGCGCGTCAAGGCGCCCGCAGAAACTCCACGTGGAAGCGTACGGCGCCACGCAGCGCGACTCGATGCGGCACCTCGGGCACCACGATCCCGAAGCGCCCAGGGCGCAGCTCGAAGCTGCGGTGCGGCGTCCCGAAGCTGTACTCGAGCACGCCCGACTCGACCACGATGCGCGCCCAGACGCCGGCTTTCGTGGTGTGCTCCGCGAGCAGCGCAGCGGGCACGCTGTCTTGATCGAAGCTCGGCGTGCGCTTGTACACCGCGACACCCTCCGGCAACTCGGGCATGTCGCACAGCGGGCACGCGATCTCTTGACCGATGCGGCGCGCGCGCTCGTCGTCTTGCAGGACCCACGCACGCTCTTGCCAGGGCGGCGCGTGCCGCATGTGCTGCGTGTGGCCGCACGCGAGCTCGGCGACCCAGTCGCGCGCGTCATCCTGATGGAAGCCCGTGATCGTGGTTTGCATCTCCGACGATCACGTAACGCACGCAGACGGAATTAACAATGCCGGGGCCATCGACGACACGCGGCGACGGTCCCGGCAGACTTCGAGGGTAACGATAGTAGCCTTCAGGTTTGTCGGCCCCACGTGTTTCACTGGGCGGCTGTCAGGGCTCGCGCATCAGTGCGGAAATGGACCGATCAGCAAACGGATCCGTATCGTCGCAACTTGCCACCTCCTGTCGTAGCCCCGAATGAGCGTAGCTCGCTTGCTCAAGCAGCAGTTGTCAGGCTGGATGGGCGAAGCAAGTAGGCTCGGCTCGAAGTCACCAGCAGCAGACACAACCACTATAACCCCCTCGTTCTGCGTGGCAAGAGGGTGTCAGCTACGTTCGTAAGATAAAGATCGTGCCAGGTCTCTTTCTGCATCGAGCTGAGACCGGGGCAGCGAGACCGGCTGAGTGGCTCGAAATCATGAGCTTTCTGCGAGCGGAGCTCAGCGCTTCGCCGCTGCAGGCTGCACGACGACATAGCCTGAACCTGTCTGCACGGCGCGGTACGCCGGTGCGAGCAGCGACGCAAGTCGTTGAAGTTGTGCGCTCTCCCCGAGCAGGATGAGGCTCTGCTCGCTTTGCATCAGCCCTTGTAGGTCATGTGGCAGCGCGCGTTGCAGCTGACAGCGGAACAGGCCGGTCGCGAACGGCGTGATCGCTTGGCCGCCGTGAGCAGCAGCAGACAGTCCTTGCATCGCTAGCACCTGATGGCGCGTGAGCAGCGCTGCCCAGCCGCTCGGCTTCGACAGCGACACGCCACGGATGTCCTGGGCCTGCACGGAGCGCGCTCCGAAGCGCACGCGCGCCTGCGCCACCTCACGCGCCGCTTGGGCAGCCCGCGTGCCGTAGAGCGCTGTGTACAGACACTGCGCTCCGAGCAGCGCGAGCAGCAGCCTGCGATTCCGCAGCTCACGGCGGCAGTCCACAGCGAGCGCATCAGCGCTCGGGCGACACAAGCCAGCCACGCCGCAACACGCGAGCGGGATGAGCAGCCGCTCTGCCGGATTCAGCATCTGGGCGACGTCGTGCGGCATGAGCACGAACGCCAGCGCGAGCGCGAGCACGGACAGCGCCAGAAAGCGCTCGCCGAGATCACCGCTGCGCCGCGCCGACACCGCCCAGACGACGCAGCCCAGCGTCAACCCCAGCGCGTACAGCAGGTTCACGCTCACGAGCAGCGGCGCGACGAGCGCGAGATCTGCGTCGTCCAAGGTGGGCGTGAAGCCCTGAAACACGCTGAAGAAGCGCAGAGGTGAGCGCAGGCGGTACAGCGCGGTGGCCGCCGCGCTGCCTGCGGTCCAAGTGACGGCCGCACCCTCCGAGCTGCGCTGCGCGATGTACGCAAGCGCGAGCCCCAGGACGGGCACAAAGCCGAGCCCCGCGCGGAGGGCGAATGTCCTGCTGCGACGCACGGCGAGCTGCACGAGCACGAGGAGCCCCCACACGCCGAGCGCAGTGCCGTGGCACAGATAGGTCAGCGTCGGCAGGAGCGCGAGCCAGAGGAGCCCACGCGCGCCGCGTCCCTCGGGGTGGCGCAGCAGCACGCCCGCGCCGAACGCCAACACCGGCAGCGCCGCGAGGTAGTTCAGAAAGCCGTGGTAGAACGGGTAACCCGCGCACAGCGGCAGCGCGAGCAGCAGCTGTGGGCTGCGAGCGCTGGGGTCGCGCGCGCGACACAGGTACACGAGCGCGGCCGCGAGAGCCCAGACGCAGGCGGCCAGGTACACGCGGGTCGCCATCTCGGGCGACAAGCCCACGAGCAGCACGGCGATCACACCCTGCGCCAACGCATTCGGCGGCAGCGCGCTGACGAGCTTGCAGCCATCAGCGGCAAGCCCGCGCGCCGCGCGCAGGAGCAG
>Ga0190269_10001090_pt1 | contig 13188 bp, 13 predicted proteins | sample Popmic249IS_FD_133749 | JGI IMG/M metagenome (GOLD analysis project Ga0190269, IMG submission 133749) | Populus adjacent soil microbial communities from riparian zone of Blue River, Arizona, USA - 249 IS | ecosystem: Environmental > Terrestrial > Soil > Riparian zone | place: USA: Arizona...
ACGGCATGACGCACGGCCCGCTCGCTGGACTCCTCTTGAGCGAGCTGATCCAAGAGCACGAGCACCCATGGAGCAGCTTGTACGATCCGTCGCGCAAGCCGCACAACCGCGCGGTTTCTAGCTTCCTGCGCGAGAACATCAATGTGGCAACCCACGCTATGCAAGGCTTGCTGTCGGCAGATCCCGTGGGTCGCACCATCGTTCCGGGCACCGGCGAAGTCGTGCGCTCGGGCCTGCGCCGGCTCGCGATGTATGTGGCCGAGGATGGCTCGCGCCATACTTGCTCAGCCGTGTGCCCGCATCTCGGTTGCCTCGTGCAGTGGAACTCTGCCGAGAAATCGTGGGACTGCCCGTGCCATGGCTCGCGCTTCGATCCCTACGGACGCTTGCTGACTGGCCCGGCGCAGCGAGACCTCGAGCCTGTAGACAAACCCAAACTGGAAGATCACTCCATGGAACAACGACTTTTGAGACATCTCAGTCATGAGCTCTGGCAAACCGAAGTGTCTGCGTCGCAGCATTGCCGCCGTGAAGCGGAGCGGCTCGGCGACACCCCGCCCGCGCGCGCGCTCTTAGCCGTGGCGGAGCACGCGGACAGCGTGCTGGAGGAGCTACCGAAGCTGACACAAGGTCGCCCGCTCGCGAAGAGCGGGATCGGCATGGCGATCGGCAAAGTGTTCTCGGAAGTGCGTGACACAATCGCCGATAAGTTGCTGACCAGCGAGCGCTCGTACCGCGGTACGTTGCTCGGCATTCGTCACGGCGTGGATCTCGTGCACTTGCTGCGCAACGCAGCGGGGCGCGCGCAGGATGACGCGCTGGTCTCGTTCCTCGACGCTTGGCTGCGACGTCGTGAGCCGCTCGTCGCGGAGGTCGTTGCGCAACTCGGTTGGTTCGCCGAGCTACCGGAGCGCGCGCTCAAGCCTGCGCGCGGTGTCTTCACGAAGCGTGCTGCCTGACACGCGAGCGCGTGCAGCCAGCCCGGGAGCCCGGGCTGGCTGATGATGCTTCAGAATGGGTTGTTCTGAACGGCTTTGACCGCCATCTCGTAGTGCTGCTGCAGCTGCGGGCGCGTCTTGTCGAGCAGGGCCTTGAGCTCTGGGTTCGAGGTCTTGGCTTGTGCGGCCTCCACCAGCGCGATGGCTTCGCGGTGCTCTTTCGCCATCTGATCGGCGAAGTAGCGATCGAACTCGGCGGGGTTGAAGGTCTTCTTCAGCTCGCCGAGATCGGTCTTGTGCTCCGCGAGCTTCACCCCTGCTTTCGATGCAAACGCTTGTAGCTCGCGATCCGCTTGCGTGTGGTGCTTGATCAGAAGCTCCCCAAAGTTCTTGACCGGCTCAGTGCGTGCGCGCTTCGTGGCGAGCTCACCCGCCGCGATCTCTCGCAGGTTCGACACGTGCAGACGGTTCAAGGTCTGCACCTCGTCGGCTGTCAGCGCCGTCTGCGCTGTTTGCGCGGCAGGCGCCTTGGCCGGCTGGCTCTGCGCGTGAAGGATGGGCGTGCTGCACAGCACCCAGCTGGCTAACATGATGGACGTTCGCATTACCTCGCTCCAAGTTGGAATTAGCGCGAGGTAGCGCCTGCATCGCTCGTGCCGCGCGCTCTGGTCAGATCGAGACGGGGTCGCTGGCTGGGAATGTCATCTCGATCGCTTCATCGAGCTTGTCGTCTCCTTCTTCATCTTCTTCGCGATCTTGATCTTCGTCGCTCACGGGCGCCTCAGGCTGCTCTTGCTGCTTGGGCTGGCTCGCACGCAACGGCTCTTCGGTTTGGATGTACTGAGTCATGAAGCGCGACCATTGCCAGTTGCATGCCTGGCTGTGCGGTCCGCCTGGCGCCAGTGACGGCGAGTTGGGGCGTGCCCGCACAGCACAAGAGGCATGCATGCAGCATTCATGAGCCCCGGCGCTGCAGCCTACTCGCGACGCTGCGCAATACACCCGCAGAGCGATTGAGCACTGCGCGTAGCACGCGACCACGACGCGGTTCCGTTCCCGTTGCTGTTTCCGTGCGGGGCGCTGCGCCACTGGTGCGTCGTTCTTGTGGCTCGCGCTCGATGCGGACACGCTCACTGGTACGGGGCGCTCGCGCATCGTCGCTGTCGTCGCGCGCATCAAACAGCGAGAACTCGCGCACAGTGTTGTCCAAGATGTGCGCCGAGTTGTCCTGTACGTCGATCGGGTCGGGGAGCGTCTCGCGCAGCGCGCCATCGAAGTCCGCTGCTGACGGCGGCGCAGGCTCGCGCAGCAAATCAGCCGCACCTTGCGTGCTTGTCTCAAGATCTACCGTTTGTTCCCAGACCGACTTGTCAGCATCGAAGTTCGGGCTGCTGAGCGCTTGGTCGCCCGCAGGCGCTTCGATCAGGCTGCTTTCGTCGGGCCAGGCGCGCTCTGGGTCGAAATCGCCCTGTTCGATGGCATCGCGGAGAAAGCGCGAGCCGAGGTCATCTGGGTCCACAGACAGCTCGGGCTCTGCGCTCGCTTCGAGGGCCAGCTCATCGGCGACGGGTCTTGGCTGCGCGGTGATCTCGGGCTCTAGGCCCTGCGCGCGTTGTGGGGGGACTCGTGACACGGATTGTTTGTTGGGTTGGGCCATGCCCTCTGCTCCTGCAAAAGCCACGCGCGACGCGTGCTCTGCAAAGACGCGCAGTGGCACATGTGCATGACACAATCTTATTGGATCGCTTCATGCACTGTGAGCCGGACATAACACACTCGGCGCGCTGACTCATGATTGCACATGTGTAGCGCGGCGGGCTTAGCCTCTGCGCGCTGCGCTGAGAGGTTCTTAACCAGGATGCGAAGTCATGAAACTCCTGAGCTCAAGTCATTGTTCATCGATGCGCGCGCGCCACCACCGCGCAGGATGGTTAGTCTCGCTCAGCGCACTGTTAGGCGCGTGCTCCCTCGACACCGTCCCGGAGTCGACGCCGTCGCGCGCTGCGCTGGAAGCCGAGTCATCTGAAGTAGAAGCCGAGTCCAGCTCACTCGATGCTCCCAGTGAGCTGCCCGACCCGAGAAGCGTCGCCGGCGCACCAGCACCAACGCCCACGCAAGCGTCGCAGCCAGCAGCTGCAGTGATCCCAGCGCCGGAAGCGCCGAAACGCGAGCCGGAGCCTGAGGCAGCGCCCACGCCTGCACCCTCGCAAGACAAACCCATGGCTGCGGCCGCACCGAAGTCGGAAGAAGAAGTCGAGCCCGAACGACCTGTAGACACGAGCGGCTGCAAGCCCGGTGACTACGAGGGCGTGATCGCCGGAACGGTCAACTTCGGTCCGCTCGAAGTCAGCACCCTGACGGGAAGAATCAACCTACGTCTCGTCGCCGACAAGCAGAACAAGAACCTGCTGCGCGTTCAACAAGGACGTGTCGAAGGCATCGATCTCAATCGCGCGGTGTTCATCGCCGACATCACAGGCGAGGTCGACTGTTCGACCGGAGAGCTCGTGCAGAGCGAAGTCGAGCGCGGCACGTATGAGGACACCAATGAAGTGATCAAGATCGGCTTCACGGGTGCGGCGGAAGGTCGCTACTCGGCAAATCCTCCGGCGTTGCTAGGTACTTGGATCATCAGTGACGACAGCACGCTGCTCGCAGGCCAAGGTACCTGGACGACGACGCTCACTGAGTCCCGCGAATAGTGCACCGCGGCGCGCCTCTTGCAGAGGTAAGAGGCGCGAGGTGCAGCATGGCGACAATGAAGTCTATTCGCATACATCGATTCGGCGGCCCTGACGTGCTGCAACAAGAAACACAACCCTGGCCTACGCTGCACGGCGAAGAGCTGCTGATCCGCGTGCACGCGGCCAGTGTGAATCCGGTCGACTACAAGACGCGTGAGGGCAAGTTCCCGATGATCCGCGAGGCGGACCTCCCGCTGACGCTGGGTCGCGATGTCTCAGGTGTGGTCGAAAACCCGGGCGCAGCCGGCAACTACTTCAATCGTGGAGACGCGGTGTACGCGCTGCTCGATCGCGATCAAGGCGGCTACGCCGAGTACACCAAGGCGCGCGCCAGCGCTTGCAGCTTGAAGCCTGTCAACCTGACACACGTCGAAGCCGCGGCGCTGCCGTTGGCCGCGCTCACCGCGTTCCAGGGCTTGTTCGTGCACGGGGCGCTTAAGCCTGAGCAGCGCGTGTTGATCCACGGTGGCAGCGGTGGCGTCGGCCACTTGGCCGTGCAGCTCGCAAAGGCAAAAGGCGCGCACGTGATCACGACGGTGGGAACGAACAACGTCGAGCTGGCAAAGAAGCTCGGAGCGGACGAAGTGATCGACTATCAGACGCAGCGCTTCGACCAGATCATCGAGCGCGTGGACCTGGTGCTCGATCTGGTAGGCGGCGAGACGCAGCAGCGCTCCTTCTCTGTGCTGAAGCGTGACGGCGTGCTCGTGTCCACGCTACAAGAGCCCGATGCCAAGCTGGCCAGCGAGCACGGTGTGCGCGGCGTGATGTTTCTCACGGAGCCGAGCGGCGCACAGCTCTCAGAGATCGGCAGGCTCGTAGAAACAGACGAGCTGCGCGCGGACGTGACTGCGTCGTTTGCGCTCGAAGATGCAGCAAAGGCGCAACAGCTGCTCGAGCGCGAGCGCAGCCACGGCAAGATCGTGCTGAAGATCAGAGACGCGGCTTAGGAAGTTGCGAGCTTTCTGAGCAACACGATAATGATCACAGTCAGGATCGCCGACACGGCTTTCCAAAACTTCGCAGGATCGCGCTCGAGCAGTGGCAGGCGCGCCTGGCGCAGGAACATGCGACTCGGATGACGCAAGTCGTACGTCAGCTCGGACAGCTCGCGGTAACGCCGAAACGGATCCGGGTGGACCGCTTTGCGAAGCGCATAGTCCACCCAGGCAGGGATTTCGCGCTCGTGGCTCAGTACTGAGGTGTATTTGAGCCTCGCTTGCGCCTGTTTGGTGCGGCTCTTGGCGACCTCGGCCCCGTACGGCAAGCGACCACTCAGGAGCTGATAGGTGATGACGCCCAGCGAATACAGGTCCGAGCTGCTCGATCCAGACTCACCGAGGAAGTACTCCGGCGCAGTGTATTGCGCTGTGCCGAAGAGCTGCGGCTCGGCATGCGGAGACAACTCCGCGATGCCGGCGACCTGTACTGCGCCGAAGTCGATGATCTTCGCCGTGCCCGATGCGTCGAGCATGATGTTCTCAGGCCGCAGGTCTTGGTGCACCATCTCTAGCTTGTGAAACGCGTTCAGGCCGAGCGCGACCTGCTCGACGATGCGGCGCACGACCTCGATGTCGGGCGCAGGATGGTCGATCATCCACTGCGCGAGCGTCTGTCCTTCGATGTATTCACTGACTGTGTAGACGAAGTTGCGCTTGCGCGTCTGCTTGCAAGGCTTGACCACGTGCGGGCTGTCGATCCGGCGCGCGATCCATTCCTCCATCAGGAAACGCTCGAGCAGCGCGGGATCGGCGCGCAAGTCGATCGCCGGTGTCTTCAAGACCACACGCGCTTGCGTCGCGTCGTCGATCGCGAGGTACACATGGCTGCGATGGCTCGCGTGGAGCTCGCGTACGATCGTGTAGCCATCGAAGCTTTGCCTCGCCTCGAGGAGCGGCGGCAGCGGCAGCTCTGAAAGGTCTTCGTCCAGCAGCTCCGCTGTATGCCTCGTGGGCAGGCTCTCCACGCGCACGATCTGCAGGGTCAGGTTGTCTTCGCTGCCGTTGTCGTAGGCAGCGCGCACGATCTCGCGAGCGGCGGCATCGAGATCCCCCGTATGCTGCGCGATCAGCTGGACCATCTGCGCGGCCGGAACATGCTCGTACACCCCATCGGTCGCGAGCAGGAACGTGCTGCCCTTGTCGATCGGGACCGCACGGTAGTCGAGCTCGAGCTGCGCGCTCGCCCCGAGCGCACGCAGCAGCTGCGACTCGTTCGCGGAGTTGGTGCGCTTGTGATCGCGCGTGAGCTGCTCGAGCGCGTCGTCGTGCAGCTGGTAGATGCGCGTATCGCCCACGTGAAAGAGGTGCGCGAGGGATGCCTTCAGGACGAGCGCGCTGAAAGTGCAGACGTAGCCGCGGTCTCTGTCGTAGCGGTACGGGCTGCGCAGCGTGTGAGCGTGCAGCCAAGAGTTTGCGGCGCTGGCCACGCGCTCGACCGCGGTCTTTACGGACCACGCTTCGGAGGTGCAGTAGTAATCCTCGAGGAAACCCACCACGGCTGCCTCGCTGGCCTCCGCGCTCACCTCGCTGCTGCTGATTCCGTCCGCCAGCGCGACGCACACGCCTTTCAGGGTGGCGAGGGGTTCCTTCGGGATGCGCGCGCCGTGAAAGTCCTGCTGGACCGGCTTACGGCCTTTGTCCGAGCACTGCCCGATCGATACGCGCATGGATGTGTGCATGGTCTAACGAGCGACGCCCCACCTCTTGGCACCCTATCGTGCCAGGAGGTGGGGCGTGCAGGGTTTCTCAGCGGCCTAGGCGCGCGCGCTGCCGGCGACCCGAGAGCTGCTCGAAGGCGCGGTCGACACGAGCTTGCGCTTCGGCGCCGTGCGCACGTGCGTGCTGTAGAGCGTCAAGCCGGTGAACGTGATGCCGCCGACAAGGTTTCCCAGCACCGTCGGGATCTCGTTCCAGATGAAGTAATCAGCGATCGAGAACGCTCCGCCCATGATCAACGCCGAGGGGAACAAGTACATGTTCACCACCGAGTGCTCGAAGGTCATGAAGAAGAACAACATGATCGGCATCCACATCGCGATCACTTTGCCGCTCACGTGCGTGGAGATCATGGCGCCCACCACACCCGTGGATACCATCCAGTTGCAGAGCACACCGCGGATGAAGATCGTGACCCAGCCAGCCATGCCGAACTTCGCATAGCCCACGGTTCGCGCGGCGCCGATGCTCGCGATCTTCTCGCCCACGGCACCGGGGTCGGCTGAGAAGCCGTACGTGAAGACGTACGCCATCAACACCGCGACCATCAGCGCGCCGGCGAAGTTGCCGAGGAAGACGAGGCCCCAGTTGCGGAGAATGCCACCTGCCGTAACGCCTGGGCGCTTGTCGATCAGCGCGAGCGGCGTGAGCATGAAGACACCCGTCAGCAGATCGAAGCCGAGCAGGTACAGCATGCAGAAGCCGACCGGAAATAACACCGCACCCAAGAGCGGTGAGCTGGTTTGGACTGTGACGGTGATCGCGAAGACCGCTGCCAGGGCCAGGAGTGCCCCGGCCATGAAGGCACGGATCACAGTGTCTCGGGTCGACATGAAGATCTTGGATTCGCCCGCATCCACCATCTTCGCTACAAATTCGCTCGGAACGAGATAAGCCATCGCTGCGCTTTCTTCCTTTCGAGTGAGCTGTACCGTCCACGCGTCGCGCTGTTATGTCGCTTCAGTTTCCGCCCTGTATCCGCGAATTTGTCATCAGACCGAAACATTCCGCTGACGGCTGCAGCTGTCGCCTGCCGCCCTACACTGCGGTCCCTCGCCGCGCACGCTCGTCTTGCGAGCGCACCTGATAGCCGCCCTACCCTGACTGTTTGCAACCGTTAACACGTCAGGGAGCTGTATGGGTGAGACACGAAAGTACTTGAGATGTTGTGTGCTGGCGCTGCTGTCCGTTGCAGCCTGTGGCGGCGACGATGATGGCAACGGGGGAGTCGTCACGGGGCTGCCCGCGGAGCAGAAGCTCTCGACGCTGAGCGACGCAGACGTCAAGAAGGCCTGCCAGTCAGTCAACGATCGTGCGAGCGCCGTGATTACGCCGGACGTGCTGAAGCGCGCGCTCTGCGCCCAGGCCGGCGCGACGTTCTCGGTGACCTACTCCAACGGCACCGCGACGGCCGACGTCGACAAGTGTCAAGAGTTTGCCAACAGTTGCATCAACAGCACGGAAGTCGAGCAGGACGACGGGACAGATGATGACATCGATGTAGATGCCGAAAATGATTGTGAAGACGCAAGCGCCGCCGACCTGGCTGGATGCGAGGCAACCGTCGGCGAATACGAGAGTTGCATCAACGCAGTCCTCAGCAAAACGCAGCAGATGCTTGCAGAGATGACCTGTCAAAACGCCGAGAAGATCAGCTCGGAGGAATACAGCAACGACGAGGCTGATCCCGCTGAGATCCCGCAGTGTCAGGTCGTCATGACCAAGTGTCCTGACACAACGCTCGGCATCCCGACCGCCGAATAGCGCTGCACTCGCTGCTCGTCGCCCCGGCGCAGACGCAGCGCCGGGGCGCTCGAGCAGAACGGAGCGGTTTGACGCCCGCGTCTTGCATACTAGACACGCGCTCGCTATACACCTTTCGGCATGACTGTCGAAGCGTCAACTGAGGTCATTCGCAGCTATCACGCGCACATCTACTTCAGGGATGGCGACGAGCGCGAGCACGCGCTCCAGCTGCGCGAGTGGATCGGCCAGCGCTTCGCTGTGCAGCTCGGACGCGTGCACGATGTGACTGTCGGTCCGCACACCGCGCCGATGTACCAGGTCGCGTTCGCGCCTCCTCTGTTCCACGGCTTCGTCGCTTGGCTCATGCTCAACCACGCGGGGCTCAGCGTGCTGATCCACCCCAACACCGGACGCGCCCGCGACGATCACCTCGAGCACGCGCTCTGGCTCGGTGAGCCCCTGCCTGTGTTCGCCGAGGTGCTCTCGAACGATCCGGAGCGTGATGTGATCTCGCCGGTGGTGCCTAACACCGCCGGCAAGTGACGTAGAAGAAGCGCGCCCGTTGCTCGGGTCTGCGGCTACTGGCTTCGATCTGCTCTTCCATCTGCACATCGACGAAGCCAGTCGCCGCGAGCAGCTGCACGATCTCGTCGGCGCTGAAGTGGTGCGTGCGATAGAGCACACGGCCCGTCTCGTCGCGTGAGAGATAGCTGCCGTGCTCACCGGTCTCCTGCAGGTCGCGCGCGTACAAGCTCGCGTACTCGGCGTTGAGATCATCGGAGAGGCCGGAGAACGAGATGAAGAGCGCGGCGCCCTCGCGCAGCACTTCGTGCGTGTTGCGGAGCAACGTCGCGCGATCCTGCGCATCGCCCACCACCGACACGACCAGCTGACAGACAGCAGCGTCGAACGCGCCGGCTGCGAGCCCGAGCCCAACCGGGTTTGCGACATCGCGCACGTGCAGCTCCACGGCAGCGCCAGCGAGCGCGCGTCGTAGCGCAGCGATCGCGCGCTCGTTGATGTCAACAGCCACGACGGAGTCACCACGCGCCAAGAGCCGCCGCGTGCAGCCGCCTGCTCCACAGCCGATGTCGACGCAACGCAGCGGCGCCGCTGGCAGCTCGCGGAGCCAGCGTTCCAGCTGAGGCACCTGACTCTTCGTCGGGATCGCCTCGGGAGCGAACACAGACCAATCTTGCCGACTCCGCGTGTGCATGGCAGCCCGAGCATGCATGGCAGCCGCGCGCTTGCCCAGCGCTGCTCAGCTCGGCAGATACGCCTCTTGACTCGCGCGCTCGCGACTGCGCAGGCTGGCGCGTCTCGGCGTGCCGCGCGCATGCCCGAGCGCTCGGCGCGCACGCGGGCAGTGAGCACATGCGCTTGCGCGCTGTCCAGGTCGGCCTGCGCGCGCTCGACCGCGGCGCGACAGGAGCGCTACCAACCTTTGACCACGCCGCCGCGAAACTGGGCGACGGCCGCAGCGTGCACTTCTTCGTTCTGATAGGCCTGTACGAATTTCTTCAGCGCCGGCGCGTCCTTGTTGTCTTCGCGCGCGACGATCAAGTTCACGTAGGGCGAGGTCTCGTCTTCGCTGAACAAGCCGTCGTTCTTTGGGCTGAGGTTGATCTGACTGGCGTATGTGGTGTTGATCACGGCCAGATCCACGTCGGAGAGCGCGCGCGGCAGCTGCGGGGCTTCGATCTCGATGATCTTGAATCCGCGCGGGTTGCTCGTGATGTCGAGCACGCTGGCATGTACGCCCACGCCGGGCTTGAGCTCGAACAAGCCCTGTTTTTCCAGCAGGACGAGCGCTCGCCCGAGGTTCGTGGGATCGTTCGGCACCGCGATCTGTGCGCCGTCTTTGAGCTCACTCAGCTTCTTGATGCGCTGCGAGTACGCAGCGATCGGATAGACAAACGTATTTCCGATCGGGACGAGCTTGTAGCCGCGGTCCGCGATCTGTTGGTCGAGATACTGACGATGCTGAAAAGCGTTGGCGTCGAGGGAGCCGTCCGCGAGCGCAGCGTTCGGATTCATATAGTCGCTGAACGTGACCAGCTCGACGTCTACGCCGTACTTCTCTTTTGCGATGCGCACGGCGACTTGCGCGACCTCCTCCTCTTTGCCGGAGATCACGCCCACCTTGAGCTTGTCCGAGCTCTTGCCGCAACCAGCGGCGAAGGTGAGCGCCAAGCCGGCCATGATCGTGATGATGCGATGCGAGATGGTCATGCAATGCTCCTGTGGCTATCCCCGATGATCGAACGCTTTGACGGCTCGCGCGCCGAGCCACTGCAGCAGCTGCACGAGCCCGAGCAGCAGCACGACGACCGCGATCATGACCGCGGTGTCGAAGCGCTGATATCCATAGCGGATGCCCAAGTCGCCGAGCCCGCCGCCGCCCACGGCTCCTGCGACGGCCGAGTAGCCGACCAGCGTGACGAGCGTGATCGTCGCGCCGTTGAGAACGCCAGGCAGCGCCTCGGGCAGCAGCACTTTCCACACGATCTGCAGCGAATGTGCACCCATCGCGCGCGCCGCTTCGATCAAGCCGGCAGGCACTTCCATCAACGAGCCTTCGACGATGCGCGCGACGAACGGTGTAGCCCCGACTGCGAGCGGCACGATCGCGGCTGCGGTGCCGATCGAAGTCCCGACGATCAGGCGCGTGAACGGAATGATCGCGACGAGCAAGATGATGAATGGCACCGAGCGCACCACGTTTACAATTATAGACAGCGCAGCGTGCGCCGCAGGTTGCGCCTCGATCTGACCCGGCCGCGTGACGAAGAGCAGGACGCCCAGCGGCACTCCGAGCGCGAAGCCGATCGCGCCCGAGACCAGCACCATGAGCACGGTCTCACCTGTCGCTCGCAGCAGCGCTTCAAGCATGGCTTGCGACATAGCCGAGCACCTCCACAGCGATGCCCTGCTCGCGCAGGAGCGCGACCGCACGCCCGGTTGCATGAGCCTCACCGTCGAGCGCGAGCAGCATCACGCCGTAGTGCGCGCCGTCCGCGTGATCAGTGCGCGAGCTCACGAGCTCGATGTCGCTGCCCAGCGCGCGGGTGAGCTGCGAGATGATGCCGCCGCTCTCCGCTTCACCGGAGAGCTCTACGCGCAACAAGGCTCGTGCATGTGCACTCGGCGTTTGGGAGAGCCGCGCTCGGTAATCTTCGGGAACTTCCAGGTGACGCGTCGCGCGGATGAACGCGCGCGCCTGCTCAGTCTGTGGTCGCGAAAACACCGCGAGCGGACTCCCGCTCTCGACCACGCGACCATCGCTCATGATCGCGACCTCCTCACACACGCTCTTCACCACATCCATCTCGTGCGTGATCAGCAGGATCGTCAACGACAACTTGCGATTCGGCTCCCGCAGCAGCTCTAAGATCGAGCGCGTCGTGCCAGGGTCGAGCGCGCTGGTCGCTTCGTCGCACAGGAGCACGCTGGGCCGGTTCGCGAGGGCGCGCGCGATGGTCGCGCGTTGGCGCTGACCGCCTGACAGCTGCGCCGGGCGCGCGTCGCGCTTGTCGGCGATACCGACGAGCGACAGCAGCTCTCCGACGCGCTCACGCGCGGGCGCGCCGGAGAGCTCGAGCGGGAGCGCAACGTTGTCCGCGATCGTGCGCGAAGCGAGCAGCGCAGGATGCTGTGACACAAAGCCGATCTGCCTGCGCGCGTCGGCGAGATCGCGCTTGTTCAGCGCGGTGAGCTCGCGACCTGCGACGGTCACGCGACCGGCAGTGGGCCGCTCGAGCAAGTTGACGCAGCGGATCAGTGTGCTCTTGCCTGCGCCGGAACCACCGATGACACCCGAGATCTGTCCGCGCGCGACCTGGAGATCGACACCGCGCAGCGCTTCGACTGCGCGCGCGCCGTCGTGGAAGACCTTGCTGATCTGCTCGAGCTGAATCATCACAGGTACGCTCACGATGTGCTCTCTAGAATTAATCAGCGGAGTTGCCAACGCGTCGAAAAACGCCGCACGGTGACAGTTATGCTCGCAAACGCTCGCGCTGTCTAATATAACGGACAGTCCGCAGTGAGCGGCAGTTCAGAGAGGATCGCATGGATCGCGTGTTTTACTTGTCCCGTTCTTTCTTCGCGCTGGGTTTCGGTACGCTGGTCGCGTGCTCTGATTTGCCGGATGTCGTGCCGCCTCCAGCAGCTGCGGCCGCGGGCGCGGGTGCTGCGGGCAAAGGCGCGGCAGGTGCGAGCGCCGAAAAAGATGCGGGCGCTGACGGGGATGAGGGGAGCGAGCAGAAGAAGGATGCCGGCGGCGAGGGGCCTGCCGCTGAGGGCGGCGAGGAGAAGCCCGGCGACGGCGCTGCAGGCCGTAAGGGCAGTCGCACGGCCGGGCAGCGCGCTGCGGAAGGCGGTAGCGGCGGGCGCGATGGTGATGCCGGGCTCGATGCGGGGGCTGGTGACGCAGAGGACGAGGATGCCGGCAGCGCGCCCCCGGGTGAGCATGAGGGTGCAGCTGGTGGCGGCAGCGTAGAAAACGGCGAGCGTGAGCCTTCGGGCAGCGACGAGCCGTCCGGCAGCGAAGAACCCTCCGGCAGCGAAGAACCGGCCGGCAGCGAAGAGCCGTCCGGCAGCGAAGAACCGGCCGGCAGCGAAGAACCGGCCGGCAGCGAAGAGCCCTCCGGCAGCGAAGAGCCCTCCGGCAGCGAAGGGCCGTCCGACACAGAAGAGCCGTCCGACAAACAAGAGCCGTCCGACAAAGAAGAGCCGTCCGACGAAGAGCCGTCCGACGAAGAGCCGTCCGACAGAGAAGCGCCTTCAGACGAAGAGCCTTCTGGCAGCGAAGAACCTGCTGGCAGCGAAAAGCATTCGGGCAGCGAAGAGCCGGCCGACAAACAAGAGCCGTCCGAGAAGCAAGAGCCGTCCGACGAAGAGCCCGCCGACAAAGAAGAGCCGGCCGACGAAGAGCCTTCCGACAAAGAAGAGCCTTCCGACAAAGAAGAGCCTTCCGACAAACAAGAGCCCTCCGACAAACAAGAGCCCTCCGACAAACAAGAGCCCTCCGACAAACAAGAG
>Ga0190269_10001091_pt1 | contig 13187 bp, 22 predicted proteins | sample Popmic249IS_FD_133749 | JGI IMG/M metagenome (GOLD analysis project Ga0190269, IMG submission 133749) | Populus adjacent soil microbial communities from riparian zone of Blue River, Arizona, USA - 249 IS | ecosystem: Environmental > Terrestrial > Soil > Riparian zone | place: USA: Arizona...
ACTGTTTCAGGCCGACGTGACAATTGTCACGCATCACAGGATGTCACACGTCCGTGATGTTACTGAGGATTGTACAACACCACCTACTCAAAGGAGACTGGTGGGCAATTGTACCCAGCACACTAATTTACCTACTCTTGGGTCAGTCTATTACTGGTTCAAAACGGACTGCGGCTCAAGGTCTTTGAGCGCCAAAAGCCAATTTAAAATTGTCAACTGAGCACACATCAGGAATACAGGAATTTTCTTTTGCTCCTTTTCTCTCCCTTTTCTTCCTTTGGAACAGTTCCAAAGTAAGAAAAAGGAAAGCCAAAGGAATCCTTTGGATCCTTTGGGCCAAAGGCACATAAGGCCAGACCCCCTCCTTGCCTTCATCTTTTATGGGCTTATCAGACTTGACATTCTTTGAGTAGACTCTATATCCTTTGAATTTCTATTTTACTTGCAAATTTAATTGCTCTGACGCAATTTCTGTTTAGCTTGAAGTCCTTTGACTGCTTAGTATTAATACCTCAAGACAGCAAAAGCCTGATTGCAAGTGATAAAAAGTTTTCATTTAAGCAATTGTAAATCATTTAAAGGAGTGAAAAGATGTTCTAAGTGAACAAAGATATATCAAAGTTCGTATATAGCAACAAAGCGCAGATTAAGGAGGGTAAAGAAAAACCAAAGTCTCAAAATAGACATCAAAAGCAACAAAAGTTTGGATTAAGTGGGCCATAAGATTGCAAAGGAAACAAATGTATCAAAGTTCATATAGAGCAATAAAAGTGCGGATTAAGGAAGACATCAGATGCAAAGGAAACAAAGCCATATAAAGCAATAGAAGTGTGGATTAAGTAAAATGTATGATGCAAAGGAAACGAAAAGCATATCAAAGTCCATATTAAAGCAATAAAGTTCAGACTAAGGAAGCCGGGAAGCCATAGGATGTGAAGGAAAGAAAAGCCATAAAAAAGCACTAAAAGTGCGGATTAAGTAAGGCATAAAATAAAAGGTGTGTCAAAATCCATATAAAGCAATAAAAGCGCAGATTAAGTAAAGCATAAAATGATAAAGGAAAACCAAAGTCTTGTAAACTGGGAATAAATGTTCAAAGGACATGAAAAATATATCAAAACCATGGGATGGTAAATTGTATGAGTATGGAAGAATGAGTGAACAGCAAACTTTGTAACAAATAAAAATCGGCAACATTCCATCATGATGGCCACTGATCAATTCATTCCGAATCTAAGGACCAAAATGTCAGTCACAATTTCAACAAAATAACTCAGATATTAAACCTTCTGATTCATCATCAGACTGCAAAGTCGAACGGCATGATTTCGTGGGTCTATCAACTAGCATTGCCAACTGTGGTTTGAATTTTGTAGCAAGAGCTTTTGCTTCATTGAAAATTGCCGCCAATCGTGTGTCACTAAGATTCTTAATAGAATCAAAGTAGTCCAAAGTAATCTGATTCCATCCGGCTGCAGAAAATTCGAGGAGAGATCTTGAACCAGTACCAGTCTTCGGATTAAGAACTTTCCGAACTACCAGTTTCGTGTTCTTGCCCTTTGAATCCACTCGTTCTTCAATCATTCGGTTTGCAAACAATTGCAGGGCACGTTCCACCTATTGAAAAGATATATCAATAACTGATCTAGAGAGCCGAAAATAATTACAGCAGCAGTTGCCAACGCAAGACTGAGGCGGGGTTTGCCTATCGTAAATGCTTTTAAAGACTGTCCCTGAGTTAGATTCGAAAAATGCGCCGATAAAGTCTCTATAATGAGTGTGTGCTGGTAAGTACCAGTTCGCTTTGGCTAGTAGTAGCCAATATATAAGTATCTGCATTGTCAATTAATTTTCGGCTCACCTTCTTGTCATTTTCCATCCCCTTAAAGATGAAATTATGTGAAGGCTCAGCATTTAAAAGTTCATCTGCAAATTCAACCATCTCATCCGAGTCGACAATATCACCTATTTCGGGATCTGTGTCAGAACGAGACCGGAAGTATTCAAGTACCACACAGATCGCTTTAGAAGCGAGCTTGTTTCGATAATCACAGAGCTTTTGTGATATCTGAAAAGGAATAAGTAGACTTGTATTATAGTAGATCATGTGCGTGATGACTTACAAGCTCGAATGGTACCGTTCCTTTTTCAATCGTGAACTTGACTTTCATACCGTAGACATGATCCCAAACCCTTTGCAATTCTGCAATAATAACGTCATCAACAATGACCCAGGGTTGTTCTCCTGCGAGAATTAGATTGATGAAATTCGGTATGACCAGGCGTGTCCACGCGGCGTCCTCGTTAGCACCTTTCGGGAGGTTCTGGATTGTGGCTCGCTTACGACTTGGAGGCTTGGTTCCCGAAGCCTTGACCGTGACAAGAGACTGAAACCGCGACGAGTCAATTACCAACAATAGTATACTAGTGAAAACATACCTTTTTCGATTGTAGTTCACTCCCTTTCATTGGACTTGACATAGCCAATTCCCTTTCGAGTGAATCATCTTCCTCCGATACACCACTAAGAACGTCGGATCCAAGTGCAGAGCCTTCTGATTCAGAATTCTCCCTTTTCGACACTCGACACTTCTTTCGTGCAGGACCAGCTACCTTTGAAGAAGGCTTAGAAGCCACGATGCCATTCGAAACTGTTGTACGTGGAGGAAAAGTAAAATCGACATCGGATTGCATGACAGAACGAGATCGGGAACGCCGGATATCCTCGACATTACTTTGCAACCGTTTGGGATCACCAGGACGGGACGATTTGGATAGCGGTTTGGACTTTACTGCAGTGAGATCGATTTTTGTTATAGAACTTGCCTCGCGACTGTCGGTAGATAAGAGGTGTGATAGTAATTCCGAATGTACTGGGTACTTACGAAAGGAGAGCACTGTGCCATGCGCTATTTGTTAGTACCGAATGAAATTGATAAGCTGTGTATATAAATACTCACGAAGAATGAGCGCTGCTATGAGGTGAGCGTGCAGTTAGTTGCCAAGTTGAAGCGATACTTATTAGTGACTTACAAATAACGGCTGCCATGAGGAGCACGCAGTTAGTTACCAAGCGATATTCATCAATAGTTCTAACACTTACGAAGAATCAGCGCTGCCATGAGGTGAGCGTGCGATTCAAGGATTCAAGTTAGTTATTAAGCGATACAAGTTATCAGTAGTAGTTCTAGTACTTACAAAGAACGGCTGCCATGAGGAGCACGCAGTTAGTTACCAAGCATTATTCATCAACAAATTTAACACTTACGAAGCTAGAGTGCTGCCATGAGGTGTGCACACGATTAGTTGCCAAGTGATATTCTCGTTTCTCAGCATAACTCACCTGTTTGGTTTGTTGATCACCCGTCCCTAAATGGAACAAAGGGGTAAATGACAATCGATAAGACGTTATTGTTTGATTCCTACCGTTTTGACATTGCCCATTGTTCCTTTGTTCTTACTACCACCTGTGATTTCTCCAATCTGATCCCTCTTGCGTTTCGCCATCTCTCTCTGCTTGTACGCTCCTTCATCTTCAAGGTTTTGTCGCGCCACCAGGTCTTCACTGTCCGAATCCCTTACGATGCGTTGATTCTTTCGTCTTAGTACAAGTGGGCTCTGGAAAGGTGTGTCATCGTCATCGTCATTGTCATCGTCGATACTGAATCCAAGTTTTTGAACAGCGCTTTTACTTCCTTTCTTTTTAGGACGGGGTGTGGACTCATCATCTTCTGTTATCGCTTCATCATGTGCGCGGTTGGTGTCGTCAGGCAATACTCGCTCGGACTCGGAATCGATCAACATTGACTCGAGTGTTGTCTCTAAGGTAACCTTCAGCCAACTCACTTTGAAATGGTTAATTGACTTGCCGGTGCGACGCAATGGCTGGTTTTTATAGCGGCTCCCTTCGGTTTTCGCTCTTTTTGCTCGGTGGATCACAGTCATGTCGTCGATGTCAGTATCTATAGAGTCCGTTGTCTCCTGTGAGTGTTTCGCCTGTGACACGTTCAGCAAGATAGAATGTTGAATGAGAGATTACAGCATTCTTACCTTCATGGATCCCACTTGTGAATGTCCAACTTCTGACCGAGAGGTGGCAAGTCGGCTCTGTACATCCTCGCGATTTTCCCCCTTGCTTGTGACTTCTTTGTTGGGTATGTTTGCCTTGTCTAAGTAGATAATTAATTATTGAACACATAATAGATCATTGCAAACCCTTCTTGAGTTTCTGACGTGGAAATTCACTGTTGGCATTCGCAATAGAAGCGTCTTCAATCTCCTGAAGTTGTGCAATACGTGCTTCACCTCTGGCCTTCTTATCGTCACTGGTGGTCTTCTTTTGTGCTTTGGCTTCTGCTCGTATCCTTTTCAACTCTTTTTCTTGCTCGATTTCTTCCTTGGTCCGGCGAACACGTTGAGCATCTTTGAGAAGTGCTCCAGGATGTACGGTCGCATTCCTTTCTCGTGTTGCCATGCGAGTAGTATTGGGCTTGAGTTCTATGTTGTTGGGAGGCATGAATGACGGTTGAAGTTTGATGATGTTGGACAACGCAGAGAATGAGTGATTGTGTTCAAAACTTATTCCTTCCTTTTTGGGACCTGCTTTTTTTTACCCCATGCCGAAATCTGTCCTCTATGCCTCACAGCCCTATTACCAATTCATTTACGTCTCAGCGATTTCGTTGCCCTGTTGAGACTTGCCACCGTGCTTGTAAAACGAAGGCTGGATGGACAAAACATCTGCGTTTGGTCCATGCGCACTTGGATTTCAGTACACTTCGAAGTCAAGATTTTATCATCAACCTTCCACATTATGGTTCTTCTTTATTGCCAACTCTCAATAACCCTGGTGGTCTTGCTAGTCTTCCACCTTCACCAGTGGGCTCCGACTATGCACATACCAGAAGTGACTTCGAAATGGAAGACATTGCACATGATAATGCCACCGAAAACGACTTTCAACCCCATCCTCATTTACGATCTTCCCCATCGCGTGGTTCTGAAGGTGGCGACAACAATGAATACCACCCTGTACTTAGTGGTGAGTTTCTATTCAATAAGTATTATTTATTGTCCTCATTGACGGTATGCAGGCAAACCATGTGATAAGCATGGTAATCCACTTTCCGAACCAACGACTTTGCAACCGACGTTCAACTTTTGCAATCCGGACGACTGGACGCCTTTTGAAAACCGTGCAGCATTTGAGCTTGCGGAATTCTTCTACAAAAATGATCAGATGTCAGCAGCTAAAATCGACCGGGTTCTGCACATTCTTTCGGACATACTGGCAGTTCACGACGATCAACCTCCTTTTGTTGATCACAAGGACGTATATGAAACAATCGATGCCATACCTGTTGGCGGTGCGCCATGGCAATCCTTCACATTCACATACGAGGGTCCTAAGGCAACAGAGGATGTTCCAAGATGGATGGATGCTGAGTACACCGTCTGGTTCCGTGATCCACATCAACTGTTCTTGGAGATGCTCAAGAATCCAGACTTCGTAAATTCGTTCGACTACGCACCCTATCGACAATACGACGAAAAGGGAAACCGTCAATATGAAAATTTTATGTCAGGAGATTGGGCATGGAAGCATGCCGTTCGTATTTGTTCGTTCTTAAAATGTTTTAATATTCTGATGCATTTTTATTTGTCTAGGATATTATTGCTGAAACACCAGCACTTGGTGGAGCAATGTTTGTACCCGTTATACTTGGCAGTGACAAGACGACAGTTTCTGTCGGAACTGGTGACAACGAGTTCTGGCCACTATATGGTTCAATTGGTAATATTCACAACAATGTGCGTCGAGCGCATGGCACAGGTTTTGTTCTTATTGGGTTTTTGGCAATTCCGAAAGGTAATTCATAATCGTTCTGTGCGTGCTCATCCTTACTGATTTCTGCTTGTGCAGCCGACAAAGCCCATTCTGCTGATCCTACATTCCGGAGATTCCGTCGACAACTATTTCATTCATCTCTATCAAGAATTCTCTCATCGCTTCGTCCCGTCATGGATAAACCCGAAGTTGTAGAATGTTCTGACGGCCTTTATCGCCGTGCCATCTGGGGTTTGGGAACCTATACTGGCGATTATCCTGAGCAGATCCTGTTGGCATGCGTTGTTCAGGGTTGGTGTCCACGGTAGCTACTTGTTTCATTACTTGTTTTTTATAACTAATCATCCTTTCATAGATGTCGAGCTTTTCATCAAAATCTGGATGACGAAGACCTCTATCAGCGCCAACGCACAAAAGAACTCACTGAAGTTCTGATAAACACGTATGAAGTTCCGGTTTTGTGGAGCGAACATGGCATTGTTTCCGATGTAATAGTAAGATCCATCAGTAATGGTATCTTTTTCCAAATATCTTACTAAAATGTTAGCCCTTCACCAACGACTTTCCACGAGCTGATATACACGAACTCATCGCCCCAGATCTCCTCCACCAGATCATCAAAGGAACTTTTAAAGATCACCTCGTAACTTGGGTGGAAGAATACCTTGTTATTACTAATGGGAGGACAAAAGCAAATCGTATTCTAGATGATATTGATCACCGGTAAGGTTTTGATTAGGTCTGGGAATCAGCAGAAAGCTGATCTATAACATAGAATTGCAATAGCACCCCCATTTGTTGGCCTACGGCGATTTCCCGAAGGTCGAGGTTTTAAGCAATGGACCGGAGACGACTCGAGGGCGCTAATGAAGGTTAGTATATAGGGAGGCTACTTTTCTAAGTAACATGTACTAAAAATTTCAGGTCTATCTCCCTGCATTGGAAGGGCACCTTCCAGTGGACGTTATACGCACATTTCGTGCATTTCTAGAATTCTGTTATATTGTCCGCCAAAGTGTTTTGACTGAACTTGACTTGACCAGATTAAAAGATGCCCTTGACCGTTTCCATCAATTTCGAACAATTTTTGAAGTCTCGGGTGTGCGACCAAGTGGGATTTCCCTTCCGAGACAGCACGCACTTGTACACTATGTCTCTCTCGTACGACTCTTCGGGGCGCCAAATGGGCTTTGCTCATCACTCACAGAATCCAAACACATACGGGCAGTTAAAGAACCATGGCGTCGCTCCAACCGAAACCAACCACTTGGCCAAATGTTGGTCACAAACCAGAGACTTGACCAACTGGCTGCTGCTCGAACAGACTTCGTAAATCGTGGCATGTTGACTGCTGAATCATGTAGGGCTCCCACATTTATGTTCATTGATATTACTAACTTACTGCATGCCAGCTCATCCAGTGCGCACAAATGCCGGTAACCATGATTCTATTCCGAGTCAAACAAACCCCAAGTCAATACCAGATGAGGATCCTTTGGAAGGAGTCGTAACAGATCCAAATGTGTTGGCTGAAGTGACACTTGCAATAAAGCCTAGTATGTCTTCGTAATTGTCCAGATTATCATATATTCATCAAAACAGAATACATATGGTCTGTCGAAAAAGCCGCCGAGAAACTTGAGTTACCTGCCCTCCAGATTATGATCCGGCGTTTCCTGTACGACCAACTATATCCTGATTCTGTGCTTCCTTCGTCCCAACTTGAGACCACTGCATATCCGAACTTCGATGGAAGAATATCCATATTCTATTCTGCGACTGCAACCTTTCGTGCACCAAGCGATATTAGCGGTATAAACGGTATGCATCGCGAATATATTCGAGCCACACCATCTTGGAGACAGGAAGCTGCGCGATACGATTGCATTTTTGTAAATTCAGCCGAGGAGTCCGAAGGCATGCTCGGCCTTGCAATAGCTCGTGTTCTGGCCTTCTTCTCAATTGTACATAGTGAACAGGAGTATCAATGCGCGCTTATTCACTGGTTTTCTTGTTGTGGTACCGGACCCGACGAAAACACTGGCCTTTGGATAGTAGACCCAGATTTTGATGATGACGGAGGTCCTTACCTTGACATTATTCACGTTGACAGCATATATCGTGCTGCACACCTGCTTCCTGTATTCCGAACCAATGAGTATATCTCGCGGTCACTCACGATGCATGACACGCTTGATATCTTCAAGCGATTCTACGTGAACAAGTTCATAGACTACCATGCATTCGAAATTGCATTCTGAGGTAATTTATTCATCACTGGCAGACTTTTAATTGCATCAACTGAATCTATTTCACAGCAAGCCGAGATGATCATTGCCTCCAACGTTACTTCGAAGGACCTGCTTTACTGTCTCGTCTCCATGGTTCCTCTCTCGTAGTATTCTCATTCTGAATCGACTCTGTCCACCCATCTTTATTTCCCTTCTTTTATGGTTAAAGCACTCACGAAACCCGGGAACCGCCATTTTCGTAGAAGTTTGTCTCTGCTTGATGCCGTTGCAAACATGTCTGACGTTTATCTATCAGTCTTTGTTGAATTATTTGAATTTCAGGATACAGACAACAACGGCCACCATGGTCCGAGTCATACCTTCACCTCGCCATCCATGTATGCAGATCTTGTCAAGTCGCTCGCTAGGAAGACAATCACGGCTAGACGTTGAGTCTTCAGACATTCAATACGAGGGCGGGTTGGACCAGCGGATGCTCAACACGCTTCAGCGACAGGGGGCGACTACAATTTGCCTAATAGATGTATTCTAATGTCTCTTACAAGCCTATCCTTTGCGTAGCTGTTTCTAGCCCAGAAGCCGCGAAATAGCCGGTGTGAGTGTGGAGGGCCATCATGCCCATCCCCAAAGTGATTTGTCTTTTTAATTTACGGTGTTGGTTTATTGCATCTCCTGCTGATGGGGAGATTTTCTGTTGTAGGGTAGATAGTACCAAATATAATATGATGTACAAAACTCCCGCTGCCACTAGGTGTGACAACCCTTCCCTAACATGTCAAAAGGCGGACTTCGAACATGCTGCTACCAACTTGCTTTGCTTCCTATCCATCCATCCGCCGTCCGCCATGGTTCATTGGCGCCGATGCCCGATGGCTCACATATACAGAACTCTGGATTGTCCAGCTCAGAGTAATTTTATTTTACATTTTATTCTACATTTTTCTGCTACTGATTATATCAATCCTCATAGGGCGTAGCCATGCTGACTTCTCAGCCTCTGTTCCTTTCAAATTAATGCCTTTAATCCGATTTTGCGGGTCCTTCCCATGTGACTTTGTTGATCGCATATATCGTCAGCCGCCTCTGGGTGTAGACTATATCAACATTAAATGTAAGTGTCTGTCTGAATGTGTGATGCATCGATATTGACTAATTTGTTAGGGCGATGAATCTCATACTTCCTACGTCTTCTTTCAGCGAAGAAAAGTTGTTCGTAAAACAAGATCATCACAAGTGACGTCGTCGGACAAGCTTGCTCGCCTGCAAATGGCATTCAGCTACCCTCTCGAGATTGCAAAGCAGCTACTCAATCGGGAAACACTGAAAAAGGAGGCGAACCAACAAGCGCAAGTAGTATGGGAGAAAAGACTAGCGTTCGCAGATTTTAAATGCAAGTTCCCTTCTCTCCATGACAAAATTGACGAAGAACTACTCGTGGACACGAACGGTAAAGAAATTCGAATCTGCGTAAGTCCCTTGAGACAATTTTTCTAATTAACTTCTTACATCCTTTGTAGTCGTATTCCGGGGTTCAAGATTAAGACAAATGATCCAACTGTTCGTTCAGAATCTACCATATGGCCAAAGGACCGTTTCGCGAGCAGATTGAGACAACGCCGGAGCGGCAAAAGGCTATGGACCATCATTGGGATGATCTTGTCGATGTAAGTCTCATAACCATCATCAACCTGCCTGCTTCTTAGCCTTTTCAGAACCCTTATCAAAGCCCTCTTTCCATATGCGTCAAAATTTACTCCCCCTCCAGAGGCTCCTTCCTGGCCCACTTTCGCTTCTGTCGGACCTCCGCCCCTCGGCCTTTCTCAAGGCGATTGCAGTGTTCATCACAATTCGGCCTCGAGGAAGAGAATGAAGATGAAGATCCTGAGGATGAGGAACGATACCGGAGATTAGAAGAGCGATGGAGATTCGACTGAGATAATATACCGCCGATTGGGCCAGAGGGTGTTGAAGAGAATGACAGAGTTCTTGTTGACGATTATGATACGACGTATGTTCTCCTTATGGTCTCGACCTTTGAAAGGTTTAACACCTTTCACCTTCAGGTTCTTGAGACATGCGGTGACTCCGCACACAGAAACAGATCACATCCAGATCCTACTCTTTACGTTCTTGGACCAGAAGGCCGGCCGCAAGGCATCGTTCCTTACCGATTGGGTGTGCCACCGATAATTATGCGCAGGGATGCGCAAAGTGTCGTTCGACCGTTCCAACCTGGCATGCAGCTCTTACCCCAACAGGTTCACATACTCACCATGCAGAACGGCACCCCAGTCTCTATGCAACAACTCAAGAAGATGCAGCTGCCAGCCGCAGCTCAACAAATGAGGATCTCATCAGGAGATGGTATGCGTCCACCTACGGTACCGGTGTCCAACCTGCAACCGGCGCTCCAACAGTCTCAGCTGGTGCAATTACAAGCAGGTGCTCTCCTGGCTCGAACCCCTACTCCTTCACGTTCTACCCCCGTTCCTGTTCCTCAGCACTCACCACCGAATGGTATCGGTCGACCCGGAATTACTGTACCTCACGTCGAGGTAGCGAAGACAGAGGCCATTGTCACCCTTCCCTTTGCGAATGGCGTTCCTATCTGACGCCAACGTGGAAGTCAACAATGTTCCTGTACGGCCGAAGTCACAAAACATCACCCCGCAACAACGCCTCAACTCTGGGGTTTTACCAAATGGTTATCGTCTTGCACCTATGGCGAACGTGACTGCGTTGTTGAATTCGGGAGCGTATCCCCTAGCACAAAACGGGCACGGAGCTAGCGGTTTGTCACTTCAGCAGGTCCAGAATTTGGAGTCGGCTTTTTTGTCGGCTTCAGACAGTGGCCGGGGACTATCTGCAACTTCCAACAGGTAACGTGAGTCTCAGACTTGCAACGACGCAGCAGTCACAATGGTCGGCGATCAGTCCTCAGTTGCAACGTCCGGCATCTGTCGGGGCATTGATGGGATTAGCAATGGGATGGTATCTGTTAGTCCGACACTTTCACAATCTGTTCCTGTTCGAACACCGTCTGCCAATGGACAACGAGCGACTCTATGAAATGGTGTGCATGTGAACGGCCAACATTCTCTCTCACCAAATCTTCAATCTTCTCCCAGCCCGCTCCCTAGCATTGCCCAATCGCAGTCGCCTCCACGCATGCCTATGACACCAAATATGAGTCTAGCCTCGCCATCGTTGCAGCATTCTGTTGGAAGTAATCAGAATGGGTATTGACTTTGTTTTGCTATCTATCTCACTTAAATCGTGTTAGGAAGTCCTTTCGGCCCATCGCTCAAACGTCGCGACCAGATTGTCGAACAACAACTGCAGTCACCACCTACAGCTTCTATTCCCACACCCGATTCGACGGGCATTGTTGCAAACTATGATGAGGTATATCCTCCGAATCGATGGAAGGATCCCATCACCTTCGTCTGTACTTCTCAGACCATGGACGAGAGCATTGTTAACAGCATCGCTGGAGGCTTCACGTATTACATGGACGAGCGAGACAAGGAGTGGCTTGACAAGAACAACGAAGAAGCGCGCGGAGAAGGTACGAGCGCTCAAGGTGCTTTGTCGACTTCCAACACTCGAACCTCAGCTCGGAGTGCGAAGGCGAAAGGGAAGGAGCCTGATATCTCCCAACCCGTTGTCATTTCCGAAGACGAATTCGAACTCGTGATGGGTGTCTTTGAGAAGGTGACACATGAACGGACAGAATATCTTCACCAGTGTGTATATGTTTCACGTTCGTCTTTCTAGTCAGGTTGATAACTTTCACAGGGCCTGGAAACAGGAATGGATTTCCCAGCGTTCTCCGAGTACCAGGACGTTTTTGAAGACAGCGAAAACCATCTACCCGTATTGGAAGGAGCGGAGGATAGAGCGCCGTGGAGGTCACCGGATTATACCAACATTAAACGTAAGTGTCTGTCTGAACGTGTGTTGAATCGATGTCAATTATTTGTTAGGGCGATGAATCTGATACTATCAATGAATCTTACGTCCGCTTCCGGCGAAGAGAAAGCAAATCTGTTCGTAAAACAAGATCATCACAAGTGACGTCGTCGGACAAGCTCGCTCGCCTGCAAATGGAATTCAGCTACCCTCTCGAGATTGCAAAGCAGCTACTCAATCGGGAAACACTGAAAAAGGAGGCGAACCAACAAGCTCAAGTAGTATGGGAGAAAAGACTAGCGTTCGCAGATTTCAAACGCAAGTTCCCTTCTCTCCATGACAAAATTGAAGAAAAACTATCGTGGACAAGGAACGACTGGTAAAGAAAATTGGGTCTGCGTAAGTCCGACCTCAAGACGAATCTTCTAATTTAACTTGTTAAATCCTTCGTAGTCATATTCTGGGGCTGAAGATCAAGACAAACAATCCAACTGCTCGTTCAGAAGCTACTACTATCATACGGCCAAAGGACTGTGTTGCAGCAATTCGCGAGCGGATCGAGACAATGCTGGAGCGGCAAAGGCTATGGACCATTATTGAGATGATCTTGTCGATGTAAGTCTCATAACCATTATCAACCTGCCTGCTTCTTAACTTTTTCAGAATCCTTATCAAAGCCCTCTTTTCCCGTATGCGTCAAAATTTTTCAAATCCACTCCCCTTCTGACAGAGCTCCTTCCTGGCCCACTTCCGCTTTTGATGAAACAGAAGTAAATTCTTCGATCCTGAATGTCATTCGTCAACTTGAGGTGTTCTTTCGCATTATATTTTGCACTTATGTAACTTAACATTCCTTGTTTCCCTTTGCAATATAATTCGTACTTGTGTAACTTAACCTGCCTTTCTCCTTTTGCATTATAATTCGTACTTGTGTGACTTTACCTGCCTTTTGTCTCCTTTGGAATCATAAGATACTTTGGCGAACTTCCTCTCACACTTATGAAACTTTAGATTCCCTTGAAATAACAACTTTTACTTAAGTGTCCTTCGTCTGCTTCCCTGCCTTGTAATAATTTTTTCCTCAAAGAAGTCCAAAGTGACAAAGGCACTTAAGGTAAAAAAAGTTTAAAAAGTTGTTCAAAAGATGGAAAAAGAAAATTCCTGTTTTCCTGATG
>Ga0190269_10001092_pt1 | contig 13184 bp, 10 predicted proteins | sample Popmic249IS_FD_133749 | JGI IMG/M metagenome (GOLD analysis project Ga0190269, IMG submission 133749) | Populus adjacent soil microbial communities from riparian zone of Blue River, Arizona, USA - 249 IS | ecosystem: Environmental > Terrestrial > Soil > Riparian zone | place: USA: Arizona...
CTCGCTCGTTCCGGCATAGACGGTGCCCGAGTGCGCGACGAGGAAGGTGTCCTGCCACAGGTCCACCGGATGCCCCGGCCCGTCCGGTCGCAGCAGCGCGTCGATGCCCGCGAGGTCGAGGGCGAGCTCGCCGACCTTCAGGTGGTACTCGCTCCAGAACAGCTTCCAGGTCGTCAGCTGCGCTCCGGGAGCCTTGCCGGCAGCGACCTCTGCGACGGTGCGCTCCCAGGCCGCCCGGAGCAGGCGCACCTGGGTGTGCGCCCGGGCCAGCTGCTGCCGCACCACCGGGTCGGCGTCCTTGCCCTTCGCGCGCGCCAGGTCGAGCAGTGCTGCCAACTCGCGCTCGCGGCCCTGCACCAGCATCGTCGTGGCACGTCCGGCGGCGGCACGCTCGAAGGAGAGCGTCGACTGCACCACCCCCCAGCCGTTGCCGAGCCCCCCGACAACATTGGCCAACGGCGCGCGGGTGCCGTCGAAGAAGACCTCAGCGAACTCCTCGGCACCGGTCATCTGCCGGATGGGGCGGGCGTCGATGCCGTTCTCTCCTGGGGTGAACGGGAGGATCACGAAGGAAAGCCCCTTGTGCTTGGGGGCTTCCGCGTCGGTGCGGCACAGGACAAAGATCATGTTGGCGACCGCGAACCGGCTGGTCCACACCTTCTGCCCGGTGATCACGACCTCGTCGCCCTCGACGACGCCGCGAGTGCGCGCGGAGGCCAGGTCCGAGCCGGCGCCAGGCTCGGAGAAGCCCTGGCAGTACCGATGCTCGCCGGACAGGATCGGTGGCAGCAGCCGAGCCTTCTGGTCGTCGCTGCCGTGGAGGATCACCGAGGGACCGACCATCGACTCGCCCTGCACCCGGTCGATGCGCGGCAGGCCGGCGCGGAAGAACTCCTCATCCAGCACCGTCATCTCCGGTGCCTCCCAGCCCCTTCCGCCGTGCTCCACAGGCCAGGCGGGGCAGACGAGGCGGGCCTCGAGACAGCGCCGTTCCCACTCCTTGAACAGGGGGTGCTGCTGCGCCTCGGCCTGCTCCAGCTCACTGACCGTGCTCATGACGGACCCGGGCAGGTCAACCCGCGCGCGCCAGTCGAGCACGTCCACCAGACCAGGCGGGGCCTGCGCGACGATCCACTCGCGCAGCAGCCCCCGCAGCTGCTCGGGGGTCGTTCCAGAAGGTATGTCGAGCGTCATGCTGCGGCTCCTACTGAGGTCGCCAGGGCTTGCACTGTCCGAGAGGGGCTGGGTCGGCCGAGCTCGCCCGCCATCCAGAGGCTGGTACGGACGAGGGCGTGCAGGTCCACGCCGGTCTCGATGCCCAGCCCGTCGAGCTGCCAGACGAGGTCTTCTGTCGCGAGGTTGCCAGTGGCGCTCTCGGCGTAGGGGCAGCCACCGAGGCCGCCCGCCGAGCTGTCCACCGTGGTCACGCCCTCCTCGAGCGCCGCAAGCACATTCGCCAGAGCCTGTCCGTAGGTGTCGTGGAAGTGCACCGCGACGTCCTCGACGGGTAGTCCTGCCGCGACCAACGAGCGCACCAGCGCGCGCACGTGCCCAGGCGTGCCAGCCCCGATGGTGTCGCCGAGGCACACCTGCTGCGCGCCGAGCTGGCGCAGCCGGGTAGCAACCGCGGTGACCTGCTCGATGGGCACAGCACCCTCCCAGGGATCTCCGCAGACCATGGAGACATAGGCGCGCACGCCGGCACCCGCCGAGCGCGCGGTCTCTATGACGGGCGCGAACATCTCGAGTGACTCGGCAACGCTGCGGTTCAGGTTGCGTTGCGAGAACGTCTCGGTCGCAGAGGCGAAGACAGCCACGTCCGTGACGCCGCTGTCGAGCGCTCGCTGCAGCCCCTTTACGTTCGGCACCAGGACGGGGAAGCGAACGCCCTCCACCGTCGGAAGCCGGCCGACCAGGTCCTCCGCGTCGGACAGCTGTGGTACCCAGCTGGCCGGTACGAAGCTGGTCGCCTCGACAGTCCGCAACCCGGCCGCCACGAGCCGCTCGACGAACTCCGCCTTGACCTCGGTGGGGACGACTTGCCTTTCGTTCTGCAACCCGTCGCGGGCGCCTACCTCGTAGACGTGCACGCGCGCGGGCAACCCCGGAGCGGGCACTCGCTGCGGCTTGGTCAAGGTCATCGCACGCTCCTCTGCGAAGGGGGCGTCACAGGCCCAGGGAACGGCCGACGATCTCTTTCATGATCTCGTTCGTCCCGCCGTAGATCTTCTGCACCCGAGCGTCGACGAAGGCTCGCGCGATGGGGTACTCCGTCATGTAGCCGTACCCTCCGAAGAGCTGCAGGCAGCGGTCGGCGACCCGGTTCTGCAGCTCCGAGCACCACATCTTGGCCATCGCCGCCTCGTCCGCGGTGAGCTCACCCGCGCAGTGGGCCTCGACGCAGCGGTCGACGAAGGACTGCGCGACAGTGACCTCGGCCGCGACTTCCGCCAGCACGAACCGGCTGTTCTGGAACGAGCCCACCGGCTGGCCGAAGGCGGTGCGAGTCCGGACGTAGTCGAGCGTGAGGTCCAGCGCTGCTCTCGCGGCGGCCACGCTGATGGTCGCGATCGACAGCCGTTCCTGGGGAAGGTTGGACCCCAGGTAGCCGAACGCCTTGCCTTCCTGCCCCAGCAGGTTGGTGACAGGGACGCGCGCGTCGGAGAAGAACAGCTCAGCGGTGTCCTGAGCGTGCATCCCGATCTTGTCGAGGTTTCGACCACGGCTGAAGCCGGGGGTGTCGCGCTCGACGACAAGCAGGCTCAGGCCGCGGCCGCCGGCAGCCGGGTCGGTCGAGACCACGACGATGACCACATCGGCGTTGATGCCGTTCGTGATGAAGGTCTTCGAGCCGTTGACCACGTAGTGGTCTCCCTGACGGACCGCCGTGGTCCGCACCGCGGCCAGGTCCGACCCGGTCCCCGGCTCTGTCATCGCAATCGCCGTGATCAGCTCGCCAGTGACGAACTTCGCGAACCAGCGCTCGCCCTGCTCGTCTGTGGCCAGTTGCAGGAAGTACGGCACGGCGGTGTCGTTGTGGAGCGAGATCCCTAGCCCTGAGGCGTTGACGCCCGCGGCCTGCACCTCCTCGTGCATGACCACGTTGAAGCGGAAGTCGTGCACGCCGCCTCCGCCGTAGCGCTCGTCGACGTCCAGGCCGAGGAACCCGTGCTTGCCCGCTTCCAGGAACAGTTCGCGGGGGACGATGCCTGCCCGCTCCCACTCCAGGTGGTGCGGCACGACCTCCTTGTCGAGGAAGCGCCGGAAGCTCTGCCGGAAGAGCTCATGCTGCTCGGAGTAGAGCGTGCGCCTCATCGCCTCAGACCACCGATCGCGCGCGCAGCCCCGCAAGCCGTTCTGCGTCCACGCCGATCTCGGCAAGCAGCTCCTCGGTCTGCTCGCCCAGCGCAGGAGCGTGGCGCGTCACGTCAAACGGCTGCCCTTGCACCACCGCCGGCCATCCCGTGCTCGTGTAAGGACCGGCCACGGGGTGGGCCATCTCGTGGACGATCTCGCGGGCGCGCAGGTGCGGGTCCTCGAGCGTGTCGAGTTTGGAGTTGGCCGGGCAGAGCGGGATGTCGTGCGTGCGCGCGATGTCGATCCACTCTGCGAGCGTCCGCTCGCGAAAGACAGGAACCAGCTGGTCGAGGAGGTCGGCCCTCCCCCCATCGGCGAAGTCCACCGCGAAGCTGGTGTTCTGGGCCTCGAGAAGGTCCTCGCGACCAACCGCGACGCAGAAGTTGTCCCAGAACTTGTGCTCGATGGCAGCCAGCATGACGATCTTGTCGTCCTTGGTCTGGTACCACGTGTACTTCGGGCGCAGCCGAGGGTCCATGCCCACTGGCGGCGGCGGGTTGCGTCGGTCCGTGACCCGGTCCGCGTTCCAGGCCATCACCGCGTCGAGGCACTGGTTCGCGAGAACAGCGTCCGCGCCGGCTGCGTCGATGTAGACACCTTCGCCCGTCAGGTCACGGCGGCGCAGAGCGGCGACGGCAGTCAGCGCGGCGTAGAGCGCAGTGGAGAGCGGGCCGTCGATCGAACCGGAGAAGTAGAGCCCCTCCGGGTTGAGCACCTGCTGCACCACGCCGTCGTCGTCGAGGGAGTACTGCTCCTGGCCGGCCACCGCACCCATCATGAAGCCGTGCACCGGGATCTGGCTGTACGCGCCCTGGGCACCGAAACCGCTGGCCTGGCAGTAGACGATGTCGGGCTTCACTTGGCGCTGCGCCTCGTAGCCGATGCCCAGCTGCTCGCAGGCGTCGCCGGCGAACCCGTCGACGAAGACGTCAGCCGTCCTCAGCAGCTCGAAGAACAGCTCCCGACCCTCGTCCTGGCGCAGGTCGATCGTCACGCTTCGCTTGTTCCGGTTGCACAAGAGGTGGAACACGCTGTTCTGCGGAGTGATGCGATCTCCGAGCTCGCGCAGGTAGTCGCCGAGTCCTGGCCGCTCGACCTTGATGACGTCCGCTCCGAGGTCTCCGAGGAGCCGGCTGGTCTGGTCGCCAGTGGGCAGCATCGCGCACTCGAGGACGCGGATGCCCGACAACAGTTGGATCATGAGAGGCGCACCTTTGTCTGCCTTCGTCAACGAACCGGATGACGGACGGCGCATGACCGCCCGTCTCAGCGACTCTAATCAAACGCAGATTTTAGACACTCTCGCAAGTAGCCCCCCGGGGCTGGGCCCAGTCGGCGCGGCTGAAGTGCTGCCCCGAACCCATGAATGCGTTTAGAATTCCGACCATGATCGAGGAACTCGCGTGAGCACGGTTCGGGCTCGTCCCGGCCGGAAGGCGCTGGCCACCCGCCAGCGCATCCTCGACGCCGCCGCCGCGGTCTTCCGCCAGAACGGCTACACCGGGACTCGCCTCACCGACATCGCCGCCGCTGCGAACACTCAGGCTGGCAGCCTCTACTACCACTTCTCCTCGCGCGAGGACCTCGTGCGAGAGGTCCTCCGGGTCGGTCAGGAGCGCACGAACGAGTTCGTGATGCGAGAAGTTGCCTCCTTGCCTCCGACGGCGAGTGCGCTCGACAGGTTGCGCAGGGCCATGACCGCGCACCTCGAAGCCATCCTCGAGATCGGGGACTACACAGCCGCAACGCTGCGGATCCTGGGGCAGGTCCCCGAGGACATCCGACGGAGCACCGTCGCCCTGCAGCGGCAGTACGGCAAGTGGTGGGGCGACGTGTTCGAGGCGGCCAGGTCGGAAGGCGCCATCCGCGAGGACCTGGACCTGCGGGCGTGCCGGATGCTGGTGCTGGGCGCGATGAACGCCTCCCCCGACTGGTACCACTCCAACCTGCCCGAGGGCCTGAGCGTCCACGAGCTGGAGGAGCAGTTCGCTGCTGTCTTCCTCGACGGGTTGGCGACGACGAAGGGCAAGCGGCGACGCAGCAGCGACCTCCACGTTGCCGTCGACGCCACGAGGCCGAGGTCTCCCTCCCCAGAGAGCCGCGGCGCAGCCACGACGTCACGGATCCTCGACGCCGCGGCCAAGGTCTTCCGCGAGAGCGGCTACGCGGGAGCCCGCCTCGTCGACGTCGCCACCGAGGCGGACATGCAGACCGGCAGCCTCTACTACCACTTCGACTCCCGTGAGGACCTGGTCACCCATCTGCTCCGCAACGCGTGGGAGCGCACCGACGGGGTGGTGCGCACGAGCGTGAGCCAGCTCCCCGATCGGTCGGCACCGATCAACAAGCTGTCCGCGGCCATGACTGCGCACCTTCTGTCGGTACTGAGCGTCGGCGACTACACCTCAGCCATGCTGCGGGTGCTGGGGCAGGTTCCCGATGAGGTAAGGGCCACCATCTCGCCGCTTCAGCGCAGCTACCTCGACCTGTGGCGCGAGCTGCTGAAGGACGCCGCCGCGGCAGGCGAGATCCGCGCGGATCTCGACCTCTCTGTGGTGCTCATGATGGTGCAGGGCGCGTTGAACTGGACCGTCGAGTGGTACCGGAGCCCCCAGGACCTGTCGCCGGAAGACCTGGCCAACCTCCTCTGCGTGCTGATCTTCGAGGGCATGTCGACGCGGCATCGCACCCCGAAGCGCAAGAGCGCCTGACTCCCCTAGCATCAAACACGATTTAGAATTAGGCTGGGCGTCTCCGAGGAGAGGACGTCTGGTGAGAGGACTGCTGCGTCACGCGGCATACCTGCCCCACGCACGGTTGCAACGCGAAGAGATCAGCTCAGTGCTCGGCCTCGCCAGTCTGCGTGGGTCCCGCAGCGTGGCGTCCTATGACGAGGACGCCACGACGCTCGCCGTGGAGGCCGGACGCCTCACGCTCCGAGGGAGTGACATCCAGCCGACGCGGGTGTACTTCGCGACCAGCGTGCCGCCCTACCTGGACAAGACGAATGCGTCGGTCGTGCACGCCGCCCTGGGCCTCGACCGCAGCGCCCTTGCCGTGGACATGGGCGGAGCACCGCGGTCTGCGGTAGGTGCCGTCCTGGCGGGAGCCGACGCCTCCGTCGAGACCCTTGTCCTCCTCAGCGACCTGCGCACTGGGCTTCCGGGCAGCTCAGACGAGCGGGAAGGCGGAGACGCAGCCGCAGCCCTTCTGTTCGGGGCCGGCACGGCGCAGACTCCGGTGCTCGCGACCATTGTGGCCTCAGCCAGCACCACCGACGAGTTCCTCGAGCGCTGGCGTCTCCCCGGGGACAGGGCCTCGAGGATCTGGGAAGAGCGCTTCAGCGAGCACGTCTTCAGCAGACTGGCTGACGAGGCCTTCGCCGCGGCTCTGAAGGCAGCCGACCTCACGCCGGCCCAGGTGGATCACCTCGTGGTCGCGGGGCTCGCAGGGCGGTCCGTGCAGCAGTTCCGCAAGAGCAGCGGGGTGCGGCCCGAGGCGATCGCGCCAGACCACAGCTCGGTGATCGGCAACTCCGGTGCCGCGCAGGTCGGCCTGTTGCTGTCGGACGTCCTGGACCGCGCGAACCCGGAAGAGACGATCGTGTTGGTGCACCTAGGAGATGGTGCAACGGCCATCGTCCTGCGCACCACCGCCGACGTCGAGGGTGGCCGCTCCCCCCGCCCGCTGGCCGCGCAGCTCGCGGGGACCGACGTGCCCTACGCGTCGTTCCTCAGCTGGCGCGGCATGCTGGACCGAGAACCGCCTCGTCGTCCAGAACCCGACGCCCCCGCAGCCCCCCCGACCCTTCGCTCGAGCGGCTACAAGTACGGCTTCCACGGCTTGGTGTGCGGCGCGTGCGGCGCGGTGACCGTTCCGCCGGCGAGGGTCTGCTACGCCTGCGGCGAGGTCGACAGCATGGCCCCGAATCCCCTGCGCGACGTCCCGGGGACGGTGGCGACGCTCACTGTCGACCGGTTGGCGTACACGCCCAGCCCTCCCATGATCGCCGTCGTCGTCGACTTCGACGGAGGCGGCAGGTTCCGCTGCGAGCTAGCGGACGCCAGTCCAGACGATGTGGCGATCGGGAGCCGGGTGGAGATGACCTTCCGCTGCACGGGCTCGTCCCACGGCGTGCACAACTACTTCTGGAAGGCGCGTCCGCTGCGGACGCGCCTGGAGGACTGACATGGCTTCCCACGGCATCTGCGACCGCGTCGCCATCGTCGGCATGGGCTGCACGACGTTCGGCGAGCACTGGGACCGGGGCGTCGACGACCTTCTCCTCGACGCCGTCCAAGCAGCGTCGTCCAGCGCCTCCCTGCCGGTGGCAGACGTGGATGCGTTCTGGCTCGGAACGTATCTCTCTGGTGTCTCGGGGCTGACCTTGAGCCGCCCGCTGCGACTCACCGGCAAGCCCGTCAGCCGAACCGAGAACATGTGCGCGACCGGGTCTGAGGCACTACGCCAGGCGTGCTACGCCGTGGCCTCCGGTGCCTACGACACCGCGATGGCCGTCGGAGTCGAGAAGCTGAAGGACTCCGGCTTCTCGGGACTGACCCGTCAGTCGATCCCGGGTGACGGAACGGGGGGCACGTTGGGAACCACCACCGGCCCGGCCAACTTCAGCCTTCTCGCCCCGGCCTACGCCGAGAGGTACGGCGTGAGCATGGAGCAGCTCAAGGAGGTCTTCACGCGGATCGCGTGGAAGAACCACGTGAACGGTGCCCGGAACCCGCGCGCCCAGTTCCGCAAGGAAGTGCTTCTGGACACGATCGCGTGCTCCCCCCTCGTCGCAGGCAACCTGGGGATCTTCGACTGCTCCGGCGTGTCTGACGGTGCCGCCGCTGCGATCGTGGTCCGCGCCGAGGACGCGTACAGGTACACGGACAAGCCCCTGTTCGTAAAGGCGCTGTCCTTCGTCTCCGGGTCAGCGTCGGGCAACGCCGATCCCGGCTACGACTTCACGACCTTCCCCGAGGTCGTCGCCTCGGCCGAGGAGGCCTACAAGCAGGCGGGAGTGACGGATCCGGCCGGCCAGCTCGCGATGGCTGAGGTGCACGACTGCTTCACCGTTACGGAGATGGTGCTCATGGAGGACCTCGGTTTCGTCGAGCGAGGCACCGCGTGGAAGCACGCGCTTGCGGGCACCTTCGATCGCGACGGCGCCCTCCCGGTCAACCCCGACGGCGGCCTCAAGGCGTTCGGCCACCCGGTCGGAGCGTCCGGGCTCCGGATGCTCTTCGAGTGCTGGCTGCAACTGCGTGGCGAGGCGCCCGAGGAGCGTCGCATCGCCACCGCCGACCGCACGCTCGCCCTCACCCATAACCTGGGTGGCGGCCCCGGAGAGTGCGTGTCCTTCGTGTCCCTTGTCGGTACCGAGCCCAACACCTGAGTCAGGAGTCGTGAGATGACCTACGTGATCGGCGACGAGTGCCTGGACCTGAAGGAAGGTTCCTGCGTCAAGGAGTGCCCTGTGGACTGCATCTACGAGGGCGACCGCGTCATGTACATCAACCCGACCGAGTGCATCGACTGCGGTGCCTGCGAGATGGTCTGTCCCGTACGTGCGATCTCCGCCGACCTCGATCTCGGCGACGAGCGGGCACACCTGCTCGTACGTGCGGAGGAGCTGTTCAGCCAGATCGGAGATCCCGGCGGTGCACGCCGTCACGGTCCGCTGGGCACCGACCACCCCGATGTCGCGCAACTGCCGCACCGTGCCCAGAGCGCCTAGGGAATCCGCTTGGGCCGGTCCTGCCGCGCGGGCTCCGCACGGCAGGACCGGAGCCTGCTAGGCCGAGCGCTCGTCGACTTCGTCAGACTGCCCGGCTCGCCGGACGTGGAAGTCGCCCAAGTCCGCGGAGCGCGTCATGGTCCAGTAGTCGACGACTCGCCAAGGCATGGTGGAGACCACACGCCCGCGGGAGTTCCGGTACCAGGTGTCCATTCCCTCATGGGTCCAGACCATCCGGGCGTGTGCGTCGTCCAGGTCGGCGTTGTAGCGATCGAACACCTCCTGCCTGCACTCCAGCGCCGTGATGCCCTCGCGCTCCATCCGGCTGAGCGCGTCCACGATGTACGTGATCTGTGCCTCGGCCAGGTAGATGAAGCTGCCGCCGTGGCCAAGGTTGGTGTTCGGCCCGTACATGAAGAACAAGTTCGGAAACCTGGGCGAGGTGATGCCCAGGTAGGCGCGGGCGTCGTCAGCACCCCAGACCTCGCTCAGCCGCACGCCGTCGCGCCCGACCACGTCGTACCGGATCGGGCTGTGGGCGTGGAAGCCGGTGGCCAGAACGACGACGTCGGCGGGGCGCTCGACACCCTCGTCGTCAACGACACCCGTCTCGGTGAGCGCCCTGACCCCATGCGTGATGAGGTCGACGTTCGGCCGCTTGAGCGCCGCGAACCAGCCATTGTCGAGCAGCATCCTCTTGCCGAACGGCGGGTACGTGGGCAGCGCTTTCTCGATGAGGTCAGGCCGGCCTTCAAGCTCGGTCTCCAGGTACGCCGTGAAGAACTGTCGGTGACTGTCGTTGACCGAGTTAAGCGAACGCTCAGGGTGCGGCCAGTCGGGGTCCTTCTGCAGGGAGGCGTGGATGCGGTCGTTGTGGGCCCAGGCCAACCTGAACCGATACCAGGCCCGGTAGAAGGGGACGTTCTCCATGAGCCAGTGGACCTTGTCGCCCACGGGTCGGAAGTAGTTGGTGTTCGGCGACACCCACTGCGGAGAGCGCTGGTAGACGTCTAGCGCACCAGCCTCATCGACGACCGCCGGCACGATCTGCATCGCGCTCGCTCCGGTCCCGATGACTGCCACGCGCTTGCCCGCAATGTCGAGCCCCTCAGGCCAGCGTGCCGAGTGGAAGACGGGGCCCTGGAAGGTCTCGCGCCCGGGCAGCGTCGGCTCACGCGGGATGTTGAGCTGCCCCACCGCCGAGATGACGATGTTCGAGACGATCTCCTGCTCCATGCCAGCAGAGTCTGTGTAGCGGACGGTCCACATCTCGGCGTCGTCGTCCCAGGTCGCCGAGAGAACTGTCGAGCCGAACTGGATGACGCGCTTCAGGTCGAGCTGAGTGGCGAGGTCTTCGAGGTACTCCTCGAGCTCGGCCCGCTTCCCGAAGTGGGTCGACCATGCGCGCGGGAAGAAGGACAGCGAGTACAGGTAGCTGGGGGTGTCGACGCCACACCCGGGGTACCGGTTCTCGATCCACGTGCCGCCGACGCGGTCGTTCTTCTCCAGCACGACGTGGTCAACGCCCAGGTCTCGGAGGTGCTTGGCCGCGGTCATCCCGGAGATGCCGGCGCCGATGACGACGGCGGTCAGGCCGACGCGGGCCGACCCGCGGTCTGGGAGGGGCCGTGCTCGAAACCCCATGCTCTCAGCCGCCATCGGCTCGTACTCGTCAGGGACGTGCTCCGCGACGCACAACCGCATGAGCTCGAGCAGGTGCTCGCCCTGTGGCGCCGGCACGGCAGGCGGTCGACCGGCCGACCACTCCAGGACCGCCTGGGCGACGGCGTCACGGATCTCCTGCTGGATCTCGAGGGGGAGCCGGCCATCGTCGTTGTCGTCAGTACCGCGTGCTCGACCGGGACGAAAGGGAGCCTGCAGCCACTTCCGATCCCCCGTCAGCTGGTACAGCAACGGCACCAGCGTCGGGATGTTCCCGTCCGCCAAGGCGTCGCGCAGGACCTCAGGATCCACGGGCGTGCGCGCCTCCGTGACCGACATGCCTACTCCCTCCGAGGCGCTGTTCGACAACGCCTGTCCTAATTTAGTTTAGATAATTGCGGAGGGCCGGTCAATGGGTCACGCTGGGCCACGTCATCCGATATCGGCGCCGACGTACTCCTTGAAGATGTCCGAGCCCTCGAGCTCGGTCGGCTCCCCGACGAACCGCACCTCGCCCCGGTTCAGGAGGTAGACGTAGTCGGCCACCGCCAGCGCCCGAGTGACGTACTGCTCCACGAGCAGCAGGCTCGCGCCCTCACGGGCCAGGAGCTCCAGGAACGCGAAGATCTCGTCGACGATCACCGGAGCGAGCCCCATGGAGACCTCGTCCAGCAGCGCCAGACGCGGGCTCTGGATGTAGGCGCGCGCGAGGGCGAGCATCTGCTGCTCGCCACCCGACATCGTGCCCGCCAGTGCGTCGATGCGGCGCCCCAGAGCCGGGAACACCTCGCAGCTCTTGTCGATCATCTCGGCCTCGGTGCCGTTCTGGCAGTACATCCGGAGGTTGTCGCGCACCGTGAGCGAGGGGAAGATCCCCCGCCCCTCGGGCACGTGGCACACGCCAGCACCGACGAGCTGGTGCGGGCGCCAGCCCGTGACGTCCGCACCGTCGAGCGACATCGAGCCGGAGAAGGGCTTGAGCAGGCCGCTTGCCACTCGGAGCAACGTGGTCTTCCCGGCCCCGTTGGCGCCGAGCAAGGCCACTACCGACCCCGCCGGGACCCTCAGCGTGACGTCGCGCAGCACGACGTGCCCGCCGTAGCCCGCGGACAGGCGCGAGAGCTCGAACATCAGCCGGCCTGCAGCTCGGTGGAACCGAGGTACGCCGCCTGCACCTCATGGCTGGCCATCACGTCAGCAGGGATCCCCTCGAAGATGAGCTTGCCGAAGTCGAGCACGTAGATGTGGTCGCAGATCGTGAGAACGAGGCTCATGTCATGCTCGACGATGAGGATCCCGGTGCCCGTGGCCACGACCTCGCGGAGGATCTCACCGAAGCGCTCCGTCTCCGCGCGGTCGAGGCCGGACGAGGGCTCGTCCAGCAGGAGCATGGTGAAGTCCCCCGCGAGCACCCGCGCCAGCTCGACCAGCCTTCCCTGGCCGGTCGAGAGGTCGCCTGCCGACGTCTCAGCGAGCTCCTCCAAGCCGCAACGCCGGAGTGCGGAGTCCACCCGCTCAGCGGTGCGGAGACGGTCGGTGCGGGTGCTCCGCAGGTGTCTCCAGGGGCGCGAACCGGCCAGTCCGGCCTCCATGCCGAGCGCGACGTTCTCGCGCACCGTCAGCGAGTCGAACAGCTCCATTCGCTGGAAGGTCCGGCCCAGACCCCGCTGGCCGCGGGCCTGCGGGGACAGGCCGGTGACGTCCTCGCCGAACAGGTGCACGGTGCCGGCGCTGGGCGGGACCATGCCGCCACAGGCGCCGAAGGTCGTGCTCTTGCCGGCTCCGTTGGGCCCGATGAGCCCCGTCACCTTGCCCATCGGCGCGGTGAGCGTCACGTTGTCTGCCGCGACCAGCCCGCCGTACCGGACGGTCACACCGCGGGCTTCCAGGCCCGGTGCGGGGAGAGCCGTCACTTGAGGCAGCCAATGCTCAGCCGGTGCCACTGCCCCGGCGCACGGAACTGGTCCGTGAAGTAGCACATGTTCTTGGGGTTGGGCCCCATGGTGGGGCTGAAGGAGTTGGACGCGATGAGGCCGTCCAGCGTCTCGTTCTGCACCATGGCCAAGCCCTTGCGGACCATCGCCGTCGTGATCGGCACTCCGACGGCCGACGCGCCGAGCTTCTCGATGGCCTTCTTGACCATCATCCCGTTGGACCAGGCCAGGATCGCCGTGGGGTCCAGCTTCTGGTTCGGTGCGTACCGCTTCATCGCGTCCTGGAAGGCGACCTGCCCCTTGGTCGTCCGCGTGAACCAGTCGTTGGCCGCGCTCGCAATGGTCACAGACATCTTCTGCACGGCGGCATTGCCGATGTCGAACGTCGCACCGAGCGATGCGACCGCGAACTTGGGGTAGTAGCCGATCTGCGCACACGAGTTCGCGAAGCGGGCGACGCCCCCGCCCTCGAGGATCATGTTGATCTGCGTCGC
>Ga0190269_10001094_pt1 | contig 13177 bp, 7 predicted proteins | sample Popmic249IS_FD_133749 | JGI IMG/M metagenome (GOLD analysis project Ga0190269, IMG submission 133749) | Populus adjacent soil microbial communities from riparian zone of Blue River, Arizona, USA - 249 IS | ecosystem: Environmental > Terrestrial > Soil > Riparian zone | place: USA: Arizona...
AACGCAGCAACATGAACGTCGCGTAGTCGTCGCGTTCCAGTCGCGCCCGCACGTTGGGGTAAAGCACGCGGTTCAGCTGCGTGACGAGCTCGCGCGGGCGAGCGGTCGGCTGCGTGTGCACGAGCGCGCTCACCATGCTCTGGATCATCAACATGATGAGCCCCGAGACCAGCCCGTGTCCGGTCACGTCGCCGATGCCGATGAAACAGCCACCCGGCGCCGGGATCACGTCGTAGTAGTCGCCGCCGACCTCGTCCGCGGGCAGCAGCGACGCCGCCATGCGCAGTCCGGGCACGGATAGGTCCCGCGGTTCGAGCGAGGTCTGGATGCGTTTCGCGATCGCCATCTCGCCCAGCAGCTGCTCGTGCGCGATGCGCTCGCGCAGGGCGGTCTCTTCGACGACGCGGGCGTGCAGGGTGCCCAAGCGCAGCGAAGCGCTGAGCTGCGAGCGTAACGCCTCGCACAGCAGCGCGTCGGAGCGATGATCGAAGGCGACCAGCCCGAGCATGTGCGACTCGAAGCTGAGCGCCATCAGATACAGGGACCAGCGCGCGCTCTCACCCGGGAAGTCGCGCGGCAGGAGTTGCCGAATCGGGTACGGATCCCCCGGCGGCAGGCTCTTCCCGCCGTGCGAAGCGAACAGCGGCCGCACGAGATCGTCGGCCTCTCTGAGCCCCACGAACGCCGTCGTCACGCCGAGGGACGGTAGCGCCGACTCGAGCGTCGCCGACAAGCTGAGCGGATCGAGCGCCACCGACAGCTTCTGGCTCGCGTAGCGCAGCTCGCCCGCGCGGATCAACGTGTCGAGCGCGATGCGCCCTTCGACACGGCTGGTCGCGGCCTTGACGATGGTCATGGCCTTCATCCACACCTTCTCGAGATCGATGCCGGGCGCCGCCTTCAGCTTCAGCGTCTGGCAGTGTGCGCGCAGCACTGCGATGCCGCGTCCCACCTCGTCGATCGAGATCTGGCGCTCTGCGGCGTCGTCGGCCGTGGCCTCCACGATGCGCAGGAACGTACCGGGCGTGTGATCCACCTCGGCGATCAGAGCGTCGACCAGCTTCGTCGCCCAAGCCGGCCACACGTCGCGCGCCGGTCCCTGCGCGGGCACGAGCAGCTCGATCAAACGCTCGCGTTCGCGCTCGAGGTACGGCACGAGCTCGAGCGCCACGCCCGGCTCCGAAGGCGCGAGCGACTCGGTCCGCACCAGGTAGCCGCAGCCGCACGATTCGCGCAGCACGAGGTGCACGTCGATGCAGGCGAGCGGCGTCGGCGCGTGGCCTTGCATCTGGTGCAGGAGCTCGTGCAGAGCTCGATCGGCCATGTTATCCATGGGCTGCGCGACGCTCGTGAGCGAGCGCGGGGCGAAACGTGCGATCGGCGTGTCGTCGAAGCTCGCCACCAGCACGTCGTCCGACACGCGCACGCCGTTCTCGCGCAATACGTCCATCGCCGCGATGGCCATGTAGTCGTTGGCTGCGACCAGCCCGTCGAAGTCGCGCGTGCGTTCTAGGATCTCCTGCATGGCGGTGCGTCCCGTGGGGCTCGTGAAGTAGCCGTAGGCGACCAGCGCCGGATCGAACGGGATGCCTGCGGCTTCGAGCGCGTCGCGGTAGCCGAGCAGGCGCTCGGCGGCTTCGGCGTTCTCGCGCGGACCGCTGACGTACGCGATGCGCCCGCGACCGTGAGCCTTGATCAAATGATCGACGGCGACGCGCATGCCGGCGCGGTTGTCGATCACGATCGAAGGCACGCCCGGCAGCCCGAGCCCGATGCTGCACGCCGGCAACGGCTCGAGGCGCCGGCACAGCTCCACCAGCCCTTCGGTGCCGCAGAAGTTCGCCATGGCCGCGGACAGCACGATCACCCCGTCGATCGACTCCGGCCCGAGCCACCCGTAGAGCGCGTTCTGCGCGCGCTCGTGCAGCGTCGGGTGCATCAGCTCACGCCCCAGGACCGTCAGCAGGTTCAGGTCGTACTTGGCTGCCGCCTTCTCGATCGCCGACAGGAAGCGGGCCTGATACACGCTCGCCAGGTCGTTGAGCAGAAGCGCGACGCGCCGGCGCCGCTCGGGCGTTCCCATCGACTTCCAATGAGAGCATGCGCGGCTGCGGGCGGCGTAGCGAAATTGGTCGTCGACGAATCCTTCCTGGAACGCTTCAATGTCACATGCTCCTGGCTCGGTGGAGGTGCGCGAGTGTGTGGCGCGCGTCCGCCCACGCCGGCGCGCTGTCGCTAGCGGCGTGCGGCGCGACCCCGGTGGCGCCCGCGCCACGAAGCGAGCCTGCCGGCTGCGACTACGAGCTTGCCGGGCCCGAGCCAGGCGGCGCACTCGTCGACGTGTCCGTAAATTGTCGCGGCGCTCGTATCGAGCGCTTCGCCCCCGCCGATCGCGCGCTTTCGGAGTTCGTCTCCAGCGACGGCGTGAGGGCGAAGCCGTGGCTTCCCGCATCGTTCGAGGCGGGGCGTTCGACGTTGTCTTACCGCGTCGACCTCGGTCGCATGTCGGATCGGTACGACACGATCGACATCGCGGCTCGTTTTGGGACGTCGCTGCTTTCGCCGTCCGGAAGCTTCCTGCTCGAGCCGGAGCCGCTCCCCGTCGGCCTGCCGGTACGCGTGCGAGTGCGTGAGGGCGTTCCGCTCACGCTCGGTTTGCGGCGCGTGGGCTCGGGGTACTCGATCGAGGCGCACGAGCTGAAGGCAGCGACGTACGCGGCGTTCTCACCCCGTGCGCTCCGGCGCTTGCAGCTTCCGGGGCAAGCGCTCGAGCTAGCTTTGCTCGACGGCGAGCTCGATCTCGAACCGGACGTGTTGTGGCGCTGGGTCGAGACGTTCGCGCGCGCCGTGATCGGTTTTTACGGGGCGGCGCCGGATAGCCAGCTGCTCGTCGTGCTCGCGCCCTCGGCAGGAGAGCGCGGGGTTCGTTTCGGCAAGCTGTTGCCCGAGAGCGCGCCGGGCATCGTCGTGCTCGTGGGTGAGCACACCAGCGAGCCCGAGCTCTACTCCGATTGGATTCTGGTGCACGAGCTGTTCCACGTCGGTTCGCCGTCGTTCGACGGGGAGGGCAAATGGTTCGACGAAGGGCTCGCCACCTACTTCGAGCCGATCATCCGAGCGCGCTCGGGCTACCTCGCCGAGCGCGAGCTGTGGCAGGAGTTCTTCGAGCGCATGCCGCGTGGTGTCGGTGCGCTCACCGGCGCGGGACTCGCGCAGGCGCACGAGTTCGGTGAGATCTATTGGGGCGGCGCGCTGTTCTGCCTGATCGCAGACGTGGAAGCGCGCGTGCGCACGAACCACGCGCGCGGACTCGAGCACGGCGTGCGCGGCGTGCTCCGCGCGGGGGGCGTCGCGTCGGAGGTGTGGGCGCTCGCGGACGCGCTCGCCGTGGCCGACCGCGCGCTCGGCGTCGCGGTGCTCGAGCCGCTCGCGCGCCGCTATGCGGACCAGGGCGCGCCGCTCGCGCTCGGCGATCGCTTCGCTGAGCTCGGCGTGCGCACGCGGAACGGCCGCGTGGAGCTCGACGATGCGGCTCCGCTCGCGGCGGTTCGGCGCGCCATCGTGTATGGCGCGCCCGCGCCGTGAATCAGCCGCCTACGCGCTTCGACAGCTTTGCGATCGCGGTCTCGAGACGGCTGTCCGAGCGCAGGCACGGGTAGCAGTTCACGAGATCGTCGGGCGAGCACACCGTCTTCTTCTCGAGCTCGCGCAGGTACGTGAGCGCCTGCTCGTCTCCCGCCTCGGCGGCGAACTCGAGCAGGCCCTGCTTGGCTTCGCAGCTCTTCGCGCTGCGCAGCTTCACTGCCGCGTACAACGCAAGCGGCGCGGTGCGATCGAACTCCTTGCTTTGCAGCCAGTTGTCCGCGCGCTGGCGCACGCCCTTTCGCACCTTCTCGTCGAGCGAGATCTCGTACAAGACCTTGGCGCCGGCTTCGCCCATGGGGCCCGTCAGCATCGCGAAGCTGTCCGACGCCGCCAGCCGATCATCGGACGCCGCGGTTCGACGCAGCACCTTCGCGACGCGCGGGTCGCCCTTCAGCTCGGGTTTGCGAGCGAGGGCACGGTCGAGCAGCGGAGCGACCTCCGCGTCGCGTTTGTCTGCGAGCAGTCGCTCGGCTTGCGCGAGCAGAATTGCCGTCTCGTCCGAAGGCGAAGGTGTTGCGGAGGTCGAGGTCTGTTGCGGCGTCGCGGTGCTGGTCGCAGCGGCCGCGGTTTCTTCATGCGGTTCACTGGGCGGCGCTTGGGCCTCGGTGCGAGCGCTGTCCGGCGCTTGGCGTAGGCCGTAGCGGACGCCGACTGCGACGACCGCCGCTAGGAACAGCACGGAGCCGATCAGGGTGGTCGCAGGAACGCCGGCAACCTTGGCGTGGAACACGCCGGGAAGACGATCACCGACGGCGTTGCTGCTCGATGCGAGCTTGGCGCGCCAGGAGCGCAGGTACGAGAGCGCGCGCTGTGTGCCGCTCGGGCCCGCCTCGGCCGCGGGCGGGGCCGCGATGCCGGGCGCCGGGATGGTGCGCGCGGGGGATGCGGCTGCCTCCATGGCCCCCGGCGGCGTCGACGCGCCGGCAGGCCCGGCGTTCCGTCGCGGCGGAGGCGGCGGCACGCTGCCGCTGCGCCGCAAGTCACTCGGCTGCGGCAACGGCGTGAGATCGAACGCCGGGAGCGGATCGTTCTCGGCGAAACTGGGGACTGGAGGAGTGGGCGAGCTCGGCTGTTCCGGCGCCTCGGCTCTCACGGCCGGCAGAGCGGTCGTAGGAGTATCCCGATCGAGCGGAGGCGGAGGTGAGCTCGGAGCCATTTTGGAAGTCATGGCGAGCAGCACCATTCTACGAGGACTCGATAGTGCCTGTCGTCCATTACGCGCCGAGCGCTCGAAACACCCGTAGCGCCGTCAAAATCGCGCTCCGCGAAAACGAGCACTCGATTCGAGACAGCTACTTTGCAGTTCTTCGGCCATGAGACGCCGAAAATGCGCGGAGTTACAATGAGTCTCGCGGTTTTCAGCACTCGAAATGAATGGTTCAAAAAAGAGAACGCCCGCGGGCGTATTCTCACGCGCGCAGGCGTTAGCAGCAGAGTGCCGCGAAATGTCTCGCAACATGCGATCTCGTACTCGTCGCAAGCCGGTCAGCACGCGAGCGAGCGGGGCGTTGGCCCCGCTCGCTGCCGCTACGGTCGTGCCTCGCTTAGCGCCTGACCGCACCGGATTCGACCGTGCGTGAACGCTGCCCGCGAAGCGGGAGGCTGCTCTCGCGAAGCGAGATCCGCCTTCACTTGTTCGGTTGCGGCGTCATTCGCAAATAAGGCTTCAACGCCGTGAAGCCTTTGGGGAAGCGCTCCGCGAGCTCCTTCGGATCTTGAAGCGCCGGAACGATGACGCAGTCGTCGCCGTCTCTCCAATCCGCGGGTGTAGCCACCTTGTAGTTGTCCGTGAGCTGCAGCGAATCGATCACGCGCAAGATTTCGCTGAAGTTGCGGCCGGTGCTGGCGGGGTAGGTGATGATGGCTCGAATCTTCTTGTTCGGGTCGATGATGAACACCGAACGCACCGTCAGCGTGTCGTTCGCTTCGGGGTGGATCATGTCGTAGAGCTTGGCCACCTTGCGATCGACGTCGCCGAGCAACGGGAAGTTCATCTGCGCGTTCTGCGTCTCTTCGATGTCGCCGAGCCAGCGCTCGTGATCGGGCACCGAGTCGACGCTGACGGCGAGCATCTTGACGTTGCGCCTGTCGAACTCGGCCTTGAGATTCGCGGCGCGTCCGAGCTCGGTGGTGCACACGGGCGTGAAGTCCTTCGGGTGCGAAAACAGGATCGCCCACTGGTTCCCGAGCCACTCGTGGAACTTGATGCGTCCGGCGGTCGAGTCCTGCTCGAAATCGGGTGCGATGCTACCGATGTGAAGTGCCATCAATCCTCCTTCGAGAGAGGCAATAGCACCCGGGCGCGTCGGTGTACTCGTTCACGCGTGCGCGGGTGGCGCCGCGAGCCGGGCTCGGGTCAAATCGTCACGCTGCGCGCTGGGGCGCGCGGCGTCGCTTGAGCGCCGCCGCGGCGTAAAGCACGGCGGGTAGCACCAACATCGCGGAGAGCTGGGTCGCGGCCTCGCCCACCGCGGCGGCGAGCCCCATGCTGCGCACCGCGCCGTTCACACTGAGCATTAGCGCAGCGTAGCCGGAGAGCGTGGTCATCGAGCAGGCGACCACCGCCCCGCCCGTTTCGAGGAACGCGCGCTCGATCCCGGCGTCGCCCTCGAGCTCCCGCCGCTTCATCACGTTGATCGCGTAGTCCGAGCCGACGCCGATCGCGATCGGCAACGCGACGAAGTTCAGGAAGTTGAGCTTCACGTCGGCGAGGTAGAGCACCGCCACGAGCGACGACACGCCGAGCGCCAGCGTTGCCAGCGCGACGAACCCGCCGCTCCTGCCGCGGAACGCGAGCAGGATCACGAGCACGGTGCCGCAGAAGCTGGCGAACGCGACGACCGGCGCGTCCTCCTCGATGTGCAGCAGCATGTCGGCGAACACGACCGCCTCGCCGGTGCCGTGGATCACCTCGCCGTTCGGCAGCTTCGTCTCGCGGAAGCTGTTCGCCCACAGCATCAAGTAGCTCGCGTCGTAGAGGCTCTTGCCCCTGGCGGGCGCGACGTAAACGATGCGCCCGCGCGTGCCGTCCTTCTCCTCGAAGGGCCGCGCGAGCTGCGGCGGCAGATCCGCCATCCCGATCGGCGCGAGCTTCTTCGGCAAGAGCGGCTCGAGCTCGACCCACTGAGCGGCGCTCAGGAATCCGCGCTTCTTCGCGCGTTCGACGCGGTCGAGGATCTCTTTCCAGAGCTCGAGCTTCTTCGGCTGGTCCTTGGGCAAGAGCGTGAAGATGCTCGCCACTTCGCCGAAAGGCTTCGCCTTCGCCGGGGCCGTATCGCGCCGCCGCTCGAGCTCGCGCACGAGCGGTTCGACTTGATCCACCCGGTCGGTGAGCACCGCGCGGCCGCTCTGGCTCAGGCGTCCGGCGACTTGATTGATGCGCGAGCCGAGACGGCCGGCAGACGTGGCCGCGACCTCGTCGTTCCGGATCTTGCGCAGGTCGTACTCCATCGGCTGTCCGGTGAAGTAGAGCGTCGTGCACACGAGCGCGCCGATGAACGTGAGCACGCCGAGCACGGAGATCGGCCAGGGATACCGCTGTGCCAGCCAGATGAACGGCCGCGCGTACATGCCTGCCAGGCGATCGCGCCAATCCCGCGCGGCGGGGAACGGGCGCAGCCGTTCGCTGACCACGAGCAAACACGGCAGCACCAGGTACGTGGAGAACCAACACAAGAGCATGCCGGCCGCACCGATCACGCCGAAGTGACGGAAGCCGCGAAACTCGGTCAACATCAGCGCGCCGTACGCCGCCATCGCGACGGCCGCCGCGGCGAGCGTCGCCTGGTAGGTGTCCGTCGTCGCGGTCCGCAAGGCTTCCGCTACCGTCTCACCCTGATCGCGCCGCGCCTCGATGTAGCGCGCCATGTACACGATCATGGCGTTGATACCGTTGCCCGCGACGATGCTGATGAGGAAGCTCGTCGCCGTGTTCAGATAGCCGATCGTGAGCTCGGTGAACGCGAAGCACCACAGGCAGCCGAGCCCGATCGCCACGCCGAGCGCTGCGAGCACGCGCAGGCGCAGGAAAAATAGGTAGACGACGAGCAACACCAGCGCGACGCCGATGGCTCCGACGTTCGTGAGGTCGTTCGCGACCGATTGGTATTGCTCGGCGCTCGTGATCAGGCTGCCGCTGAAGCCGTAGCGAAAGCTCGGGTTCTGCTTTTCGTAGTGCTCGGCGTCGATCAGGGTCGAGATGCGCGATCGCAGCTCGAACGCCCGCTGATCCATCGCGCCGAGCGGCGTTTGCAGCACGATCGCGGCAAACTTGCCGTTCTCGCCGATGTAGTAGCCGCTCGTGTTCGAGCTCGCCGCCTTGGCCGTGCCGCCTTTGGGCTCGAGGCGTTGCTTCAGCTCCTTCGCGTCGAAGCCGGGCGGCGCCTCTTCGTCGAGGTTCGTGCCGAGCTTCTTGCCGACCTCCCAATCGTAACGCTCGAGCACCTGATCGTGGAGCTTCTCGATCTCCTCGAGCTCGGCGTACAGATGCTTGTTCTCCTGGAAGAACGCGATCGCGGCGCGCGGCCCGTCGTCGACGGTCGAGACCCACTCCTTCGGTAAGGCGCGGAGCTTCGGCGCGAGATCGTCGACGACGCGCTTGAGGAATTCGGCGTCGTTCGCTTCGATCGCGATCGACAGCGTCGAGAGACCCGCGAGTCGTTGGCTCACGCGCCGGTGCTCGACCACGCTCGGGCTCGTGTCCGGCAAGAGCTCGCTGAAGCCGGTCTTGAGCTCGAGCTTGAGCGCGAGCAAGAGGGCCGGCACGATCGTGAGCGCGGCGAAAAGCAGCACCAACAGCGGGCGTCGCGCTTGAAACGCGACGAGACGAGCTAGAAAGCCTTGCACGCTGCGGCCCTTCGATCGGTTGGCATCGGCGTTCGGTTCAAGCGTTGCCTAAGTACCACTCCTGCCCGATACTGGGAGCACGGACTTCGAGCGGCCCTCGACGAGCGATGAATTCGTCCAAGCCAGCGGATCATTTGCGGGCCAGCGCGCGTGCCGTGGTGGAGGCGCTCGGCCTCGCGCCGCACCCCGAGGGCGGTCACTTCGTGGAGACGTTTCGCTCGCCGCTCGCGGTCGGGAGCGCGGCGCATCCGAGCGAGCGCAGCGCGTCGACGGCGATCTACTTCATGCTCGCCACGGGTGAGTTCTCCGCGTTCCACCGCGTGCGCTCCGACGAGGTGTGGCACCACTACGCGGGCGACGTGCTCGAGCTTCACTCTATCGACGCGAACGGGGCGCACCTGCGTCGCCTGTTGGGCACCGACATCGTGTGGGGTGAGCGTCCGCAGATCGTGATCCCGGCGGGCGTGTGGCAAGCCGCTCGTCCGCTCCCGGGCAACGCCGGTTACGTGCTCGTGGGTTGCACCGTCGCGCCGGGCTTCGAGTTCGCCGACTTCGAGATGCCCGAGCGCGACGCGTTGGTCCGCGAGTTCCCCGAGCATCGCGCCTTGATTGAGTCGCTGACGCGATAACGCTCGTGCGGGTGTGGCGACCGGTGCTCAACCGGTATGCGGTGAAACAGCAAAATGGTGGTGCCGGCGGTGGGCTTCTGCCGCCGCCGGGCTTCCTTCCATGCTAAGAAGCAAAGCAGGTTCCTTGCCTTTCAGTTCTCGCCTGAGGCTCGGAGCACGCCCCCGGGGTGCGCGCTTCGAGCGTGTGGTGTAGGAGGGTTTCGTCCCATGCGCTCACTTCGTTTGCCGCCGCTTCGTCGTGCCCTGGCTCAGACCTTCGTGCTGGCATCCGGCGTGGCACTGAGTTTTCTGGGGTGCTCGCCCGGTACGGGTCTGCCGCAGGAAACGGGTGGAACGAACGCCAGTGGCGCGAGCGCAGGCGCGGGTGGCGTCGGCGGTGCGAGCGGCGGGTCCGCGGGTGACGGTGCCATGGCGGGTTCCTCCGCGGCTACTGCTGGAACCGATCCCGGAAGTGGGGGTTCTTCGGGCGTTGCGGGCGCGGGCGCGAGCAGCGGTGACGGAGCTGGTGCCACCGCTGGAGACGGCGCTGGGGGCTCGACGGGCGGCGCGAGTGGCGCCGGTGCGACGGGCGGCGACGCGGGAACGGCCAGTGGCGGCAGCGGCGGCAGCATGCCGTGTCAGATGGCGAGCTACACGTTCGAGCCGAAGATCCCGACCGTGTTCTTGCTCGTGGATCAGTCGGGCAGCATGTTCGATTGTCGCACGAACGGAGGTCCGACGGCGCCGTCCGGCCTCGAGTGTGAGGACTCGGCGGACACGTCCTGGTACCCGCTGCGCGACGGCGTGCTTCAGGTGGTGCAGGCGCTCGAAGGAGAGGTGCGCTTCGGCTTCGCGGCGTTCACGGGTGAAACGGCCGATGCGGTGTGCCCGAACCTCATGCCCGTCACGCCCGATTTCAACAACTATGCGGCGATCGCGGAGCAATACAACATGCTCGAGCCGCCGCCGAAGGGCGAGACTCCAACGCGCAAGGCCCTCGACGAGGTGGGCGCCTTGCTCGCGGCGGACACGGCCCCCGGTGACAAATTCATCTTGTTCGTGACCGACGGACAACCCGACTATTGCGACGACAGCAACCAGCTGTGCGCTCCCGACTCCGGTGTCGGCGGGCTCCAAACGCTCGCGGCCGCGGGCATCAAGACGCTCGTATTCGGTCTCTCGGCGCCCGGTTCCACCGCCTCGCAGACCGCGGCGTTCGAGTCCGTGCTCACCGCCTTCGCCAACGCGGGTGACGGGCAACCGGTGGTCACGCCCGGCACGACCGATCCGTTCGCTTTCTACGATCAGTGCAACGGGGTCCAGGGCTGGCTCGCGGACTTCACCGCCACGGGCAAACCCGCCGAGCGAGGACAAACCATCGGGACCTACGCGGAGGCCGGCGGCACCGCCACGGTCTACCGCCCCGACGTGACCAACCAAGACGCACTGGTCGATCTGTTCAGCGCTGCGCTTTCGGGCGTGAAGAGCTGCACCTTCGATCTTTCGAACGTCAACGGGCAGTCGATCAAGGTCGATTTGAACAAGTTGGCCGAAGCCAGCGTCTCGATCGAGGGCACGGACCTCGCTCAAGACGCGACGAACGGTTGGTCCATGTCGTCGCAGACGCAGCTCGTGCTGAACGGCACCGCCTGCGACCTGTGGCGCATGCCCGACAACAACGACATCGCCTTCAACTTCCCGTGCAACACCATCATCTTCGAGTGACCCGAGCCATGGCCCAACGCGATCGCTTGAACGAGAAGTCCCGACGCGCAGCTTCTTTTTCGACGTCCGCCGCCGCGGGCGCGCTCGCGGCGTTCGCTGCGTTCGTCTCGCCAGCGTTGCTCGTCGGCTGCGCGCCGACGAACAACCAGGTGCCGGGATCGGGCGGCAGCGGCGGTAGTGGCATGTCGGGCGCCGGCGGCAGCGGAGGCAGCGCCGGCACCGCGGTGATCACGGGCGGGAACGGCGGTCAGGTGGTGATCACCGGTGGCTCTGCCGGTGTGGGCGCGATGAGCGGCGGAGGCGGCATCGGCGGTGACGATTGCGCGGCGACGTCCACGCCGGCCAAGCTCATCCCGCTCGATCTCTACGTCATCACCGACAGCTCCAAGTCGATGCTGGAGCAGACGTCGGGCGGCATCAGCAAGTGGGACGCGCTGAAGGCAGCCATGACCGGCTTCTTCAGCGACACCACGACCGAAGGATTGTCCGTGGCGCTCAAGTTCTTCCCGGACGAGCAGCCGTCGATCCCCGCGGCCTGCACCGCCGACACGGATTGCGGCACGTTCGGCCCCTGCGATCAGCGCAAGGCGTGCGTCACCGCCGGCACCTTCAGCAAGACGCTGACCACGCTCTGCACCGCGGACACCGACTGCGCCACGGGTGAAGTCTGTGTGCCCGTGCAGCGCTGCGACAACGGCGCGGAATGCGCGAAAGTGTATTGCGTGTCGAGCGGTCCGGACGCGCCGTGCACCGCCGACTGCGTGCCGTTCGACGGTTACTGCCGCTCGCGCGACGTCTGCACCGGCGAAAACTACGGCACGCCCGTGGTGGACATGGGCGAGCTACCCGCCTCCGGCCAGCCTCTGATCGACGCCTTGAACGCGCGCGTCCCCGACGGCTTCACGCCGACCGGCCCCGCGCTCACGGGAGCGCTGCAGTACGCCGTCGCACGCCAGAACGCGACGCCCGGACGCAAGGTGGCGGTCGTGCTCGTGACGGACGGACTCCCCGGCGGCTTCATTCCGGGATCGCCGCCGCCGGAGTGCACGCCCGGCGACGTGGCGGGCGTGGAAACGCTGATCGGCACGGGAGCCATGGGCACGCCGTCGATCCCGACCTTCGTCATCGGCGTGTTCGGTCCCTGCGATCTGATCGATCAGAACATCATGCCGCAGGCAAACCTCGACCGCTGGGCGGTGGCGGGCGGGACGACCCAGGCCGTGCTCATCAGCACCGATCAGGACGTGACGGCTCAGCTTCGCGACGCGCTGAACCAGGTGCGGACGAGCGCCATCGCCTGCGAGTACTCCGTGCCGGAGAACGACGGCACGCTCGATTTCGGCAAAGTCAACGTGCAGTACGCCGTCGGCGCCAACGCGCCCACGGTGATCGGCCACGTGAACGACAGCGCTAGTTGCGATCCGACCCGCGGCGGCTGGTACTACGACGACGATCCGAAGGACGGCGGCGTTCCGACGCAGATCATCGTGTGCCCGCAGTCGTGCGCGCCGCTCCAGTCGGTCACCGATTTGCACGTCGACATCGCGTACGGGTGCGACACCATCGACATCCTGTGAACGTCGGGGGGCTCGGGGCGCGATTTCGGAGGAACCGCGGAGACGCGGAGAGCGCGGAGAGCGGAGGGGAGGAGTTAGCCCAAACCGAAGCGCGACTTATTCTGTCCGACGAACTCCACGTAGGCGGCGGATTCTAGGCGGGGTTCGATTTCGCCGGCTTCGACGGCGGCCTCGAGGGCACGCTTGATGTCGCCGATCAGGCGCGAGGGCGGGAGCGAGAACGCGACCATGATGTCGTTGCCGACGCCGGTGGGCAGCAGCGGCTGCAACGCGTCCTCCGCGGCGAGCTGGCCGATGCGCACTCCGAGCTCGTCGATCATGGAGATGCCGCGGCGCTTCTTTTCAGGGCGTTTCGTGGTGATGTCGGCGCGCGAGAGGCAGAGCAGATCCTCGAGGTGCTCGCCGATCTCGCGCGCGAAGCGACGCACCGCGCTGTCCGTCCACTTGCCGTCGTATTGGCTCGCGCGCAGGTGATTGAGCACGAGGAAGCGCACGCTGTCGCGCAGCGACGCGTCGCTCGAAAACAGCCCCTGACGGCGCTCGAGCTTGTCGAACATGCGAGCGCCGACCTCGGCGTGGCCGAAGAAGTGCACCTCTCCGTTGGGCGCGATGCTGCGCGTCTTCACCTTGCCGATGTCGTGGAACAGCGCGCCGTAGCGCACCTCGCTCCGCAGGCTCTCGTCCGACTGGAAGAGCCGCTCCCGGCGCTCGAGCTTGTCGAACATGCGCGCGCCGACCTCCGCATGGCCGAAGAAGTGCACCTCTCCATCGGGGCTG